>Ga0209573_1006177_pt1 | contig 10181 bp, 6 predicted proteins | sample TNRBio252014_DNA_FD_185870 | JGI IMG/M metagenome (GOLD analysis project Ga0209573, IMG submission 185870) | Wastewater treatment Type I Accumulibacter community from EBPR Bioreactor in Madison, WI, USA - TNR Reactor_6/25/2014_ DNA (SPAdes)... | ecosystem: Engineered > Bioreactor > EBPR >...
GCGCCAAACGAATAGATTGCGCGGGAAATTGACCGGATTATCGGGGTCTTCAAAGGCGAAATTGACCTTGCCGGCTTTCAGACTCTCTACCAGATAAGCGGCCGGCGCTTGGCCAGCGGCTTCGGCGGATTTAGCAACGCCCAGCGGATTGACATCGAAATGCGGCGCGGTCGGCAACCAGCCCATCCTGGCGGCCCGCACATTGTAGTCAATCTGCGTACCCTGCCACTGCTCAGGATTAACCAACGGAGAGAGAATCTCGGTCATCGCCAGCTTTTCATGCCGCCACTGGCTGCTGTGAACGTACCAGAACGAGGTGGAATTCATGTGCCGGGGCGGGCGGTGCCAGTCCAGAGCGAAGGCCAGCGCGGTCCAGCCGGTTTGCGGGCGCAGCTTCTCCTGCCCGACGTAATGCGACCAGCCGCCGCCACTCTGGCCGACGCAGCCGCACATCATCAGCATATTGATCACCCCCCGGTAATTCATATCCATGTGATACCAGTGGTTCATCGCTGCGCCGATAATGATCATCGACTTGCCGTGAGTTTTATCGGCATTTTCGGCGAATTGGCGGGCGACGGTGATGATCTGAGCGCGAGGCACGCCGGTGATTTTTTCCTGCCAGGCTGGGGTGTAAGGCACGTCATCGTCAAAGGTCTTGGCGACATTTTCCCCGCCCATCCCGCGATCCAGACCGTACTGCGCCAAGGTCAAGTCATAAACGGTCGCTACCAATGCTTCGGAGCCATTCGCCAATTTCACTTTCTTGGCCGGCACATTGCGCACTTGGATTGGGTTATGGCTGGTGCAGGCGAAATAAGGATGTTCGGTTGAACCGAAATAGGGGAAGGCCACTGGAACGATGGAATCCTTGATTTCCGCGACCGACAAGCGCAACTGAGTTTCAACGCCGGTCAGCGATTCTTTCGGCTCCAGATTCCATTTGCCGACCATGCCGTCTTTCTCGCCCCAGCGGAAACCGTTGGAACCGTTCGGCACGATTAAATTCCCGCTCTTCTCGTCAAAAGCCAGGGTTTTCCATTCCGGGTTATTCGCTTGCCCGGCGTTATCAGTAAGGTCAGAGGCGCGCAGAAAACGGCCATTAACATAAGCGCCGTCTTTGCCCTTATCCAGCATAACCAGCATCGGAAAATCGGTTTTCGTCCGGGCGTAATCGGTGAAATAATCCGATTTTCCATCGACATAAAATTCACGCAGAATCACATGACCCATAGCCATCGCCACGGCGGCGTCAGTCCCCTGCTTGGGATGCAACCAAATGTCGGCGAATTTCGAGGCTTCCGAGTAATCGGGGCAGACCACGACGGTTTTGGTTCCCTTATATCGCACCTCGGTCATGAAGTGGGCATCGGGAGTACGAGTTTGTGGGACATTGGAACCCCACATCACCAGGAACGTCGAGTTGTACCAGTCCGCTGATTCCGGCACGTCGGTTTGTTCGCCCCAAATCATCGGACTGGCCGGCGGCAAATCGCAATACCAGTCATAAAACGAACCGCAGGCGCCGCCGATCAGCGACAGATAACGGGAACCAGCGGCGTAGGACACCATGGACATCGCCGGGATGGGACTGAAACCGTAAATACGATCAGGACCGTATTGCTTGGCGGTGTACACATTGGCTGCGGCGATCAGCGGGTTGACTTCTTCCCAGGTCGCCCGGACGAAACCGCCCAGGCCGCGTTTGGTTTTATATTCAGCCGCTTTCGCCGGGTTTTCGACAATGGAAGCCCAAGCGTCCACCGGGTCTTTATACGCGGTCAACGCTTCCCGCCACAGCTTCATCAACCGCCCGCGCACCATCGGATATTTCAGCCGGTTAGCGCTGTACAGATACCAGCTATACGACGCGCCGCGCTGGCAACCGCGCGGCTCATGATTCGGCAAATCATCGCGGGTGCGCGGATAGTCGGTCTGCTGGGTTTCCCAGGTGACCAGGCCGTTCTTGACATAGATCTTCCAGCTACAGGAGCCGGTGCAATTCACTCCGTGGGTCGAGCGCACGATCTTGTCGTGTTGCCAGCGGGCGCGATAGGCGTCCTCCCAGCCCCGATCCTCTTGGGTGACGATGCCGTGATCGCCGGAAAAGGTGTCGGTGACTTTCTTGAAGAAATTCAGCCGGTCGAGAAAATGACTCATGATGATAGACCTCTGTTTTGGTGGCGAGTGACCAAGCCACTCACTACTCGCTAATTCCTACGCACTACTCACTATCATTCAGCACGGTTTCTCCGCCCCTTTCCGGGCGTAAAACCACCAGTTGATTCCCACATTGATGATGTAGAACACCACCAGCCCATACAGGAATGCGTTGATCGAACCGGTCGCGGCGACGGAGACGCCGACCAGCGAACCCCAAATAAACGGCCCAAACGCCGCCATCGCTGCGGTGAATCCAATGACGCCGCCGGCCTGGCGCGGCTCAAAGATCATCGGCATCTGCTTGAAAGTGCTGGCGTTGCCCACGCCAGTGAAGAAGAACACACCCAGCATCAACCCGACGAATATCGGGAATTGCTCCATCGAGGTCGGGCTGGTGTACAAGGTCACGCCCATCAGGCACGCCAGCAGGCCGATCCCCGAAACCTGAGTGACGATCGCGCCGCCAAGCTTGTCGGAAATGGGGCCACCGATAACGCGGGCGGCGGAACCGATCAAGGGGCCGTAAAAGGCGTAAACCAGCGGATCAGGGCCGCCGGGCAAACCACCGTAGAGTTGCTTGATCAGCAAGGGGAACGTGGCAGCAAATCCGGAAAATGAACCGAAGGTCATGATGTACAGGCTGGTCATCGTCCAGGTGTGCTTGTTGCCGAAAATATCGAACTGTTCACGAACATTGGCGCGCACCGGCACCGACTTCAGCATCACCCAGGCCGCGATAGCAAACACCACGATAAATGGCACATAGATCAGCGCGGCGTTTTGCAACCACATCGGCTTGCTCACATCGCCCTTGGTGAAGGTCAGCGGATCGCCGGCCAGCGTCCCGAACAGGGCAAAACCGACAATCCACGGCGTCACGAACTGCACCACGCTCACGCCGAAATTACCCAGTCCGGCTTGAATCGCCAGCGCGGTGCCTTGCAAACGCTTGGGAAAAAATAGACTGGTCGAGGGCATGAAGGAACTGAAATTACCGCCACCCAGCCCAGCCAGAAATGACAGCAATAACAACACCCAGTAAGGCGTAGTCGGGTCTTGAATCGCAAAAAACCAGCCCAGCGCCGGAATCAGCAGCGACAGCGTGGAGATCGCCACGACATGGCGAGTGCCATAAATCGGCACCAGAAACGTGTGAATCGTGCGGAGAATACCCGCCGATAAACCGGGCATGGCCGCCAGCCAAAACAACTCGGTCGCTGAGAGTTTAAAACCGACATTCGGCAAGCGCACCACCAGGGCGCTGACCACAAACCAGACGATGAAGGCCATCATCAGATTCAGGGTTGTAATAGTCAGCGTTTTCCAGGCCAGTTTCTTCCCGGTGCTTTCCCAAAACCCCGGGTCTTCCGGGGTCCAGGTACTCAACCAGGTGCGGGGATTGTGTTCGGTCATTGCGGGGATGCTCCAGTCGCGAAAAGAGAATTTATTAGGGTTCGATAAATCCCCCCGGCTTCGCCACCCCCCTTTGACAAAGGGGGGTTGAAACGATGCTTCACCCCTTTAGCAAAGGGGGGTTGGGGAGATTTCAACATGGCACGGTGGCTCCCTTGCGGGCGTACCACTGCCAGGTGATCCACAGGCAGCTCAGGTAGAACAGACCGAAGAACATCAGCGCTCCCTGAAAACCGCCCGTCAGGTTGATGGACGCACCATAAGCGATGGGGATAAAGAACCCGCCGAACGCGGCGACCGCTGAACTGAAGCCCAATGTCGCAGCGGCCTCGGTAGCGCCTTCACGCCGGGCTTGTTCCTTAGCTGCTTCACCCTGCCCGGCGGCCTGTTGCTCACGCAAAGTACGGAAGATGGTCGGGATCATGCGAAAGGTCGAGCCATTGCCGACGCCTGCCGCCAGGAACAGGATCAGGAACATCAGCACGAAGCCAACTACGCTGCCGCCGCCGTCTGCGCCGGGCAGGAACAGGATCACCGCTAGCGCTGCCACCGCCATGACCAGGAAACTCCAGAAGGTGATCATCGCCCCGCCCTGACGATCCGCCAGCCAACCGCCGATGGGCCGCACCAGCGCCGCCAGCAGTGGCCCAATGAAGGCGAACTTGAAAGCGTCCACCGTCGGGAACTCGGTGTTAACCAACATCGGGAAGCTCACCGCCAGACCGATAAATGAGCCAAACGTGCCGGTATAGAGCCAGCTCATCCGCCACTGGTGCGGGTGTTTGAAAATCGCCACCTGGTCAGCGAAACCGGCCTTGACCGTGGCGATATTGTCCATGCCCAGATAAGCGGCGATGGCGGCGGCTAGAATGAAGGGCGCCCAGATGAAGCCCGCATTCTGTAACCAGATGCGCGTCGTTGCGCCCGTCTCATCGCTGAGGGTCTGCGCCTCGCCGCCGAGAATCAGCAGCGCCCCACCATAAACGGCAATCGGAGTGATTAATTGCGCCAGACCGACGCCCAGATTACCGACGCCCGCATTCAAACCCAGCGCGGTGCCTTGCATCCGTTGCGGGTAGAAGAAGCTGATATTGGCCATGCTGGAAGAGAAATTGCCCGCTCCCAGACCACATAACAGGGCGATAACGACAAACACTGCGTATTGGGTATTGGGGTCTTGTACGGCGACGCCGATCCACAGGGTCGGCAGCAACAGCAGCGCCGTGCTGAACACCGTCCAGTTACGTCCGCCGAAAATCGGCACGACGAAGGAATACAGCACCCGGAAAAACGCGCCAGACAGGCCAGGCAACGCCGCCAGCCAGAACAACTGGTTCGGGGTGAACTGGAACCCGACCAGGGGCAGCTTGACGACGATCACGCTCCACACCACCCACACCGCGAAGGCCAGCAACAAGGCGGGCATGGACAGCCACAGGTTACGGTTGGCAATGCGCCGACCTGCTTTCTCCCAGAAATGCTCATCATCCGGCCGCCAGTCGATCAGCAAATGCCGCCGGCGCGGGCGAGTCGGCTCGATCAGTTCGGCATCGACCAGTTCGGCGCGAGCGTCGGCGTGCCGCTCCAGAATGTCCTCGCGCTCATTGCTCTCGGCTAACCAGGTCCAGATCATCGACGCCACCAGCGCGATGAAAATCACCATGTAGGCGCTGCTGCGTACTCCAATCGCGTCCGATACCACGCCGAAGATGATCGGTAGGGTGAACCCGCCCAGACCGCCAATGACGCCGACCATGCCGCCGACCACACCCATATTGTTCGGGAAATGATCGGCCAGACTGCGGTAAACGCTGGCCTTACCGATGCCCTGCGCGATGCCGACGATAAAAATCAGCACGGTGAAGGTGACGACGCCTAACCCGAGGCTGAACGCCACATCGCCGCGCAGGGTGTGAACCGTCATTGTGGTCTGCGGGTAGCTGAGAAAGAACAGGCAAACCAGCGAGACCCAGAACACCCACCAGGTGGTTTGGGCGCCGCCGAAACGATCGGAAATCCAGCCGCCCAGGGCGCGGATAGCGCCGGAAGGCAGGGTGAACAGGATCGTGATGAACGACGCGGTCTTGAGATCGAGACCGTATTCATTGACATAGTATTTCGGCAGCCACAGCGCCAGCCCCACGAAAGCGCCGAAGACGAAGTAGTAGGCTAGCCCGAACCGCCAGACTCGCGCATCCATCAGCGGTGCGAGCTGTTGCCCCAAGCTAATCCGGGTTCCGGATTTTTTGCGTTCCTCGGTCTTAGGGTCGGGGTAGGTGAACAGCCAGAACAACACCGCCATCACCAGCATGGCGATGGAGTAGACCTGCGGCACCATGCGCCAGCCATAGGCGACCACCAGCAACGGCGCGACCAGGTTGGTAATGGCGGAGCCGGCGTTGCCCGCGCCAAAAATGCCCATCGCTGTCCCCTGGCGCTCCTTGCTGAACCAGGCTGATGTGTAGGCGATGCCGGTGGCGAATGAACCGCCAGCCAGACCGACGAACAGGCCCAATGTCAGGTATTGCCAATATTCGGTTGCAAACGCCAATCCGTAAATCGGGATGGCGACGATAAGCATCTGGATGAAGAAGATGATACGGCCGCCGAAGCGGTCGGTCAGGATGCCGAGCGGTAGCCGGATCAGCGAGCCGGTTAGAATCGGCGTCGCGACCAGCAGGCCAAATTCAGTTTCGCTGAGATTCAGTTCGGCCTTGATGCGGATGCCGAGGATGGAAAACATGGTCCACACGGCGAAATTCACCGCGAAGGCCATGGTGCTCATGGTCAATACTGAGATTTGTTTTTGTTGAAGTGTCTTAGCCATGGCGAACCCCGTTTTTATGCTGCATGTGCGATGCTACATCCTGTTCATGCGCAAAAAAATCAGGGTTATTGATGCTGACTAGCCGGTTTACGGTATGGATTACCTCTTTGGAGGTATAGTAAATTTATCTAATAACTTATTGTTTATTATGTTATTTAATAAATAATAATCTTTACTGGCGCCAGCAGAGCCAGGCGGGGATGAACCCATAGGGGTAACTCGAAAAACCGGGAATATTGCGGCAGAGGCGCATTTAACTCAGGGGAACAACAATGTATCACTCGACGTTAATCACCGGGGTGATTCTGGCGGGCGGCCGAGCGGAACGAATGGGGGGGCGGGACAAGGGTTTGCTGCCGCTGGCCGGTGAATCGTTGATCGCCCACGGCGTCCGTCGCTTGCGTCCGCAGGTGGCGGAACTGCTGATCAGCGCCAATCGCCATCAGGAATGCTATGGTCAGTTCGGTTGCCGGGTCATCAGCGACGCTCTGGATTGCCGGTTTCGCGGACCGCTGGCTGGAATGCTGGCGGCGCTGGATGCAGCCCGGACGCCGTATTTGTTAACTGCGCCTTGTGATTCACCGCTGTTACCGCCGGATTACGCCCAGCGGATGCAGGCGGCGCTGGCGCGGGAAAGCGCGTCAGTCAGCGTGGCGTTTGGCGAGGGGAATTGGCAACCGATGTTTGCCTTGCTGCCGGTCGCGTTGCGGAATGATCTGGGTCAATGGATCGCTGAAGGTCAAGGCGGCGCAGGTCGCTGGTTGCAACGACATCGCCCGGCTCCGGTGGAGTTTGCGGATTGGCCGATGCTGTTTCGCAATGTCAATACACCGGAGGAATTGGCGCGGCTGGAAGCGGAACTCACAACTGATCCAGTGGACTGGCGACGCCCCGCCCGCCCCGGTTGAGGACATGGGTGTAGATCATGGTGGTGCTCACATCCTTATGGCCCAGTAATTCCTGGATGGTGCGGATGTCGTAGCCGGCCATGAGAAGATGGGTGGCGAAGCTGTGGCGCAGGGTGTGAGGAGTCGCATGTTTAGTGAAGCCCATGTCGCGCGCCGCCTGCTGCATGGCCCGTTGAATGCCCTTCTCGTCAGCGTGATGGCGACGAGTCACGCCAGAGCGGGGATCGACTGAGAGTTGCTGGGAAGGAAAGACATATTGCCAGCCCCACTCGCGATTAGCGTTGAGATATTTCCGTTCCAGGGCATCGGGCAGATACACTGCGCCGTAGCCCTGTTGTAAATCTTCTTCGTGCAGGCTTTTCACCTGAATCAAATGGTGATTCAGCGGCTCAAGCAATGTCGTGGGCAATATCGTTACGCGATCCTTGAAGCCTTTGCCATTCCGAATCAGGATTTGGCGCTGTTCAAAATCCAAGTCTTTGACGCGCAGCCGGAAGCCTTCCATGAGTCGCATCCCGGTCCCGTAGAGCAGGCGCGCCAGTAATCCATGGGTACCGGACAGTCGATCGAGAATGGCTTTAACTTCGGTTACCGTCAGCACGACGGGTAAGCGTTGCGGACGCTGGGCCGGGGTGATGTCTTCCATCCATGGTAGTGCTTGATTGAGGACTTCCTTGTAGAGAAAGAGTAAAGCGCTACGCGCCTGATTCTGGGTGGAAGCGGCTACCTTGCCCACCACCGCCAAGTGGGTCAGGAAGGCTTCGACTTCGGGTCCACCCATCTCAACAGGATGACGCTTGCGATGAAACAGGATGAAGCGGCGAATCCAGTCGACGTAGGCTTGCTCAGTGCGAAGACTATAATGCTTGAAACGAATCTTGTTGCGGACTTGGTCGAGCAACTTCGGCGATTGCGGTGACGATGGCGCGGGAGGGGGTATAAGCATCTTGAGATAGGGGGCGAATGTTTACAGAACCTATTGACAGTCTTGAGAATTCACTGTAGGTTTTTTTACTATACACCTGTTCGGTGTGAAGAAAAACCCCGTTTAGGGTGTCTACTACTTGTTAGGCTACTTACCTCATTCACAGATGTGGTTGCTATGGATAAGAAAAACACTTCTATCGAAAATGCTTTATTACAATCGGCTTTGCTGTGCGGTGTCACGCTGGATAATCCATGCCTGCATCGGCTACAACTTTTCTTCTGTGCGAACTTCGTCGTCGGTAAAGATAGTTCGGAAGAAGACTTTCAACGATATATTGAGACGGAATTCAATAAGCAAGACAATACAAGCTATTGGTCATGGGTAGGTCGAGGACTGTGTGAGCTAACAGTTGTAGGATATAAAAAAGCGAAAAACCTTTTCCCTACTATAGGTTCTAAGTTTTCTCCCACAAATACACTGTCGGAAGTAAGCTACAAATTAGAAGGTCATTACAACAATCATAGTATGATACTTATGCGACAAGGAAGACGCTTTGAAGCTACTATTGATGGCTATTTGTATAAAAATATTCAAGATGCTTGCAGATTCTTGGAATTTGACACAGTAGATAGATCTGCACCACGAATTCTGTATAACATAGCAGTCAAAAACAATTTTATGGCAACCTAATCTGCTAGGTTAGATTGTCGTCTTTTTAGCACCCTAACATTCAATTCAATCAACCGTGGCCTAACTGGGGCTTGCACCTGACCCCGCTACGCGGGGCAGGTGAAGCAGGGCGTTAGGCGGTTCATTGAGCATGTACTTTAAAAGGTGTTATATGAAAAGAAAAATGACTATCGCACTGATGCTAGTTCTTGTTGCTGCATCGGCAACGGCCGCTGAAGTTTACCGCTGGACTGATCCAGAAACAGGGAAAACCGTAACTACGACATCTCTTCCACCATATCCTATAAAAGAAAAACGCCCTGCCGGTGGTTTGCCTAGTAGTGAGTTAATAAACGTAATAATTGACACTGATACGCCACAAATAAAAGCGATTGTTGAAAAACGTAAACTACGAGAAGCCGATGAAAAGCGGTTTGCTGAAAAGGCAATCAGCCCATCTTCACCAACTTATGACCAAAGTGATCCATCCTCAAATAATTTACCTAGTTTAGAATTTAAGATAATTCCAATTAAATTATCTAAAGAGGAAATCGACAACAAAGTAAATGAAGCAAAAGATTATATCGTTAATAGTCTCAAAGATCCGGGGAGTGCTAATTTTAGAGAAATTAAGATTTTTCAAGTAGAACATATTGATGGAATTGATACCTTCGTTTGTGGAGAAGTAAATGCTAAAAATAGTTATGGTGGCTATGTTGGGTTTAAAACTTTTGTAGTTTGGAAAAATAAAATGAATAAAACCTCTGGTGGAATTGGAGATAGTGGGAGTATTTTTAGTACTAAAGCAAATGATAAATGGTGGAAGTACGAAGCTGATGATTTGTGCATAATAAAAGGAATACCAGTTCAGTGAAGTAGCCTAACTGGCTGCTGCACCGGAGACCGCGCCATTGACGGTTGTGGGTGATCTGAAGTACCGTAAGGCGCGGCCCCGGTGAGCAAAGACGTTAGGCAAGGGGATCAGATGAGCGATTGGGACTTTTTGTGTTTTGGTTCAGTGTAAATCGGAATTTTGCCCGGTCGGCGTAAGCGAGTGGTCCATTACCCATGTACAGTCTCGATGACCTCTAGTGAGGGTTTGCGAGCCTGCCAGCGGGCTATCTTGGCCGCGCTGAGTTTGCGCCGTCGTTCAGCGAAAATCGTCTCCGCCCGGCCTTCCAGTTGATCCGCTGGGGTGATGTAGCCGATGGCGCTCTGGAGCCTGACGGTGTTGTAGTCCTCCCCATAACGGCTGACCAGGTTGCGGGCATCC
>Ga0209573_1006178_pt1 | contig 10179 bp, 11 predicted proteins | sample TNRBio252014_DNA_FD_185870 | JGI IMG/M metagenome (GOLD analysis project Ga0209573, IMG submission 185870) | Wastewater treatment Type I Accumulibacter community from EBPR Bioreactor in Madison, WI, USA - TNR Reactor_6/25/2014_ DNA (SPAdes)... | ecosystem: Engineered > Bioreactor > EBPR >...
GCGTCTTGTTCGCCCGGTTGATGGAAGTGATTGAAGGCGATGGAGGCTGCCTGTCGGTGGTCTTGGCCGGCTGGCCCAAGTTGCGCAATGACCTGCGCCGCCCGAAGCTGGAGGAAATCGGCTTGCGAACCGACATGTTCTCCCTGGATGGCATCGCCGGTAGCCAGCGCGAATACCTGCATTGGCTGCTGTCGACCTGTACAGGACGCCCGGAAGGCACCGATGCGATCATCCAAGCCGAGGCCGTCGATCGCCGGGCCAGCCGGTTGCGGACCCCCTTGCAGATCGAGTGGCGCCTGACCCAAGCCTTCGAAGCTGGTTATCAGGCCGGCGAATCGCCGGTCGGCATCGAGTTGATGGAAGCCGTTCTGTCCCGCCATTTGGACGACCTGGAGTCGACCCTGACCCGACAAGGTTATGGCGTGCGCGACCTGGTGCAGAACTTCGACGTCAAGCCAGCAGAAATCAAGGCGCTCTTTGCCAACCAACTGGAGCCGCCGCGCGCCAGCGAGCTGCGGGATCGCATGAGGTTGGCGGGATTGCCGATCTGAAGCGAGCCAACCGGCTGTCACCGTCAATGTTGCGTTTTCAGTTGCAGATAATGTCGATTCGAACCCGTCGATTGCAGGTTCGGCGTGTTCGATTGCAGGTTCAGTTGCAGATAATTCCGGTTTGAACCCGTTTCAGTTGCAGATAATTCCGGTCAGAAAATGGCGTTGATTGCAGGTTTCCCGGTTTTCGATTGCAGGTCGCTACACTTAGTGTTGTCGCGGACGCTTCGCGTCCGCGACAATGGGGCGGCGGATTCCATCCGCGGCTTGCGCGGCGCGAAGCGCCGCACAACCACGCGGATAAGCCGCGACGGGCGGGAAAGCCGCAGGCTTTCTCTGCCCGGAGTCGGCTTGATCCGCCGCCCCGTTAAGCCACAAGCGCGATGCTATGTGCTTTGAAGGATCGGTGATCGCGGCGTTGCGCCTGGCGAGCAGCGGCGCCCGCTCGGGACGGGGAGTGATCATCGCGTCCACGGCCGGTCGCCGGTCGTCGCTTGCGGCCTAGCCTACTTCCTGGGGCCGCCGATCCTAACCAATGCGTCAAGCAAAGGAGATTCGCATATGAGTGACGAAGATCTGAATGCCAAACTCAAGGCCGCCGCCGAGGCGCGGGTGGGCAAAAGGGCGCTGATGAAAACCAACTACGGTACCGATTGCTTTGTCCTGGTGGATCAGCTGCTCAGAGATCTGGGCACCGCGACCGCCGCGGATGGCGACGTCAAGGTCACGCCCACCGCCGACTACGACTGGGGCGATGGGATCCTGCTCAGTTCCATTCAGCCCGGCGACATCCTCCAGTTCCGCAAGCACTTCATCAAGATCGTCATCGTCACGAAGAAACCCACGGAGACGGTCACTGACATCCAGACGCTCAACCGCCCGCATCACACGGCCGTCGTGGTCGAGGTCCACAAGGACGGCAGCGTCACCGTCGTCGAGCAGAACGTCCATCCCAATCCCACGAAGGTCAACCGAAATGTCATCCCGCGACTGGACGCCGGCGAAGAGACAAAACGGACCCGCAAGGGGGATGACGAAATAAAGACCACGATAACCGTGAGTGGCGAGGTGAAGGCCTACCGCCCGATCCCCAAACCGCCAAAAGGCGCTAGCCTCCTGTACCCAGGCAAATCACTGCTGGCCGGTGGGTCGCAGGCGCTGGCTAGCTACGTCCCGTCTCAGGGGGGAGGCATGCGCACACCCGGGCCGCTCGGGATGGAAGTACGGCGGCCGGACGTCATCGGAGACCTGACGAAGAAGGACGCATAACATCCGCATGCACCTGACCGTCTATAGCGGGCTTCGCCCATTTCCGCCGGCAGGTGATGCGGGTGTTAGGCATGAACATCAATGTTGAGGCAAGTGATGGGCATTGAAACAACCTACTTCTTGGGCGCAGTTATCGTCGGGATCGGCGCAACTCTGGTCATCGACCTTTGGGCACTGTTCCTGAAACGTGCCTTTAACATTCCTTCGCTCAGCTATTGCTTGGTCGGACGTTGGCTTCTCCACATGCCAGAAGGCACGTTCACACATGCGAGTATCGCCGCAGCTCAGCCGAAGCACTCCGAATGCGCCGTGGGCTGGATCGCCCACTACGCGATTGGTGTTGTGTTTGCACTTGTGCTCATCGCTGTTGTTTCAGGGAGCTGGCTTGCGAGGCCAACCCTGGTGCCGGCGCTACTTTTCGGTGTTGGCACCGTGGTGTTCCCGTTCCTCCTAATGCAGCCGTCGCTCGGACTAGGCGTTGCTGCATCAAGGACGCCCAACCCGACGCAGGCCAGGCTGAAGAGCCTTGTGACGCATATCGTGTTCGGCGTCGGGCTATATGTATCTGCGGTGGGCGTAAGCTATGTTCTGCGGGTTCATGCCTAACGAGCGCTTCGAGCGGACCGGCCGCAAGCGGCGCAAAGAAGGGCCGAGGCTGGGATGAGCAGAGCGAATCCCAGCTTATATTCTGTGAGGCGCCTAACAACCGCCTTCAGCCGCGAGCGTAAGCGAGTCGGCTGAACGGTGGCGTTGGGCGACACACACCGAACCGCCACGATCACTCAACCCATAGGAAGGAGAGTCTGATGACCGTTACGAACAGTCAGACCGGAACGAATGTGCATGAGGTTACCGATGGCATTTATCGCATCAACACGCCGATCCCAGGCGAAGGGGGCGGGTTCTCATTCAACCAATACCTCATCATCGATGATGAACCACTGCTTTTCCACACCGGACCACGAAAGATGTTTCCGCTGGTACGTGAAGCGGTAACGAGCCTGTTTCCGGTGGAACGACTTCGTTTCATCGCCCTTTCGCACGTTGAAGCGGATGAGTGTGGGTCGCTTAATGAATGGCTGGCGGTCGCTCCGCAGTCGTCACCTCTGTGCAGCGCGGTTGCTGCCATGGTCTCCATCAGCGATCTCGCTGACCGGCCACCTCGGGCGCTCGCTGACGGCGAGAGGCTCTCCCTTGGCAGGCATGCCGTCCGATGGTTCGATACTCCGCACCTGCCTCACGCGTGGGACTGCGGTTTTCTGATGGAGGAACGAACCTCTACGTTGCTATGTGGCGACCTGTTCACGCAGGGAGGCGCTGATCTCCCGCCCATCACGGAGTCAGACCTTCTTGGGCCGAGCGAGGCTTTCCGACACAAAATGGATTACTTTTCGCACACGAAAAATGCATATGTGATGCTTGAGAGGCTAGCCTCGACGAACCCTACAACACTCGCGTGCATGCACGGCAGTGCCTGGCGTGGTGACGGCGCGGAATTACTACGTGCGCTCGCTGATGCGCTGTCTCTGTAACTCTGGCATCGTCTCGGTGAAACCCATGATCGACCGCAGGCCCGCGCTGATCGCCCGTTGCGCGTCACCGGGAGGTGTGGTCCAGGCCGTCGAGTTCGCGCGCAAGCACAACCTCCTCGTCTCGATCCGAGGGGGCGGACACAACATCGCGGGCAATGCCGTCTGCGATGACGGCCTCATGATCGACCTCTCGCTGATGAAGGGCGTCCAGGTGGACCCGAACGCCCGCCGAGCGACCGTCGAGCCCGGCTGCACCCTTGCCGACTTCGACGCGGCCGCGCAGGTGCATGGCCTCGCCACGCCGCTGGGCATCAACTCGACCCCGAGCGTGGCCGGCCTGACGCTCGGTAGCAGCTTCGGCTGGCTGAGCCGGAAGTCCGGCATGACCATCGACAACCTGCTCTCCGCGGACGTCGTCACGGCGGATAGCCGTCAAGTGCATACCAGCGAAATGGAAAACGATGGCCTCTTCTGGGGGCTGCGTGATGGCGGTGGGAACTTCGGTATTGTCACCCGCTTCGAGTTCCAGCTCCATCCCGTCGGGCCAGACGTGCTGAGCGGGTTTATTGTCTTCCCGTTCGACCAAGCGAAGTCCGTGCTCACGCCGTTTGCCCGTTTCACCGAGACCATGCCGGACGAACTCAACGTCTGGATGGTCACCCGGAAGACGCCCCCGCTGCCCTTCCTGCCCGAGAACGTCCAGGGGAAAGAGATCGTCGTCCTCGCCCTCTGCTATGCGGGTGACCCCACTGAGGGCGAGAAACCGATCGAGCCGCTGCGCGGGTTCGGCGCCGCGCATGGCGAGCACATCGGCGTGATGCCGTACACCGCCTGGCAACAAGCCTTCGATCCGCTCCTGACGCCGGGTGCGCGCAACTACTGGAAGTTGCATAACTTCTCGCAGCTCAGCGACGGTGTGATCGACGCCATCATCGAATACGCCGGCACGCTGCCGTCGCCGCAGTGCGAGATCTTCGTCGGCACGATCGGCGGCCAGACGGCCCGCGTAGCGCCCGAGGCGATGGCCTACTCGAGCCGAGACGCCAAGTACGTGATGAACGTGCATGGCCGCTGGGAGTCGGCCGCCGAGGATGAGCGCGGCATCGCCTGGGCGCGCGAATTCTTCGCCAAGTCACGGCCGTTTGCCAGCAGCGGCGCGTACATCAACTTCCTCACCCAAGACGAGACCAACCGCATCGCGTTCGCCTACGGTGCGACGTACAACCGGCTGGTGGAGTTCAAGAAGAAGTACGACCCGACGAACCTCTTCCTGATGAATCAGAACATCAAGCCGGCCTGAGAAGAGGTCATTAGCTTAACGATGGCATCAACGGACGGCGCTGATGCCTGATGTTGGGTGCCCAGGGGCACTGCCTGAAGGAACGAAATGTCATATACACGCATAGTTGCCCTGACGTCGCTGGCCATGATTGCCTTTGCAAGCAATTCGCTTCTGTGCCGTATTGCTCTAAAACACACCAGCATCGACGCAGCCAGCTTTACCTCGATCCGACGGGTCTCCGGGGCGGTAATGCTTTGGCTGGTCGTGCGAATTAATCGCAGCTCACAGGCCGGCAGGGGCAACTGGCGATCGGCATTTGCGTTATTTGCTTACGCGGCTGGTTTTTCTTTTGCGTATGTGAGCCTGCCCGCAGCAACGGGTGCGCTGCTGCTCTTTGGCGCTGTCCAGGCAACGATGATCGGCTATGGCATTTGGGTGGGAGAACGTTTGCTGGGACTGCAGCTCGTCGGTCTTGTACTCGCCCTCGGGGGACTGGTGGGTCTGTTGTTGCCAGGTCTTTCTGCGCCGCCCCTGCCAGGTTCCCTATTGATGTTGGGCGCTGGGGTTGCATGGGGCATCTATTCTTTGCGCGGGAAAGGTGCGGGCGATCCCACCAAGGTAACGGCGGGGAATTTCCTGCGTGCTGTTCCTATCGCGGCAGCATTGAACGTACTGATGCATGACAGCGCTTCTCCGGATAGCGCTGGATTTTGGTACGCGGTTTCGTCGGTGCATTGGCTTCCGGAATAGGGTACGTCATTTGGTACACCGCATTGCCTGCATTGAAAGCAACCAACGCTGCGACAGTGCAACTCAGTGTTCCGGTCATTGCGGCCTTGGGTGGCATCCTTTTTCTCGGGGAATCCGTAACCCTGCGTTTGGTATTGGCGTCCGTAGCCATACTCGGTGGGATCACGCTGGTCATTCTGGAGAAGAAAAATGCAAAAGGCAATCAACAAGTCGCTCCAGCCGACGCCGCTTCGCGGGGCGGCTGAGCTTGAGCGTGTGCGCCGGGCATGGCGCGTTACTTCGTAGGTGAAAGTCCTATGGCCAGGTTTTCGCAGAGCCGAAGGCAAGGAGAAGGGCAAGGGCGTCGTCGCGAGGCGGGGTATGAAGGAAACCCAATCCGAAGCTGCGGGGCGATGAACAAAAACCGGATAGTAGGCGTAACGCACCTGGGGCGAGCGGGCACGTGACCGCGAAGCCCTCCCTCTGCGGTTGGGGTGCATTTTGTAAATCCGGCGTCTCTGCAATGAAGGTAACGTGTCTTACCCCGGGAGGCCTCTCCGGTGCTTCGGAGATCGAAGATGGGCGTCGAGCAATGGGCACTGAATACCGTGGAGGAGTCTGCAAAGGGCATAGTAGGTCAGAGGCAGGCAAAAAAGCTATTGAGGCACTCCAGGCCGAAAGGCGGAGCAACAGATAGGCCGAGCCGCAAAGCCGGAGACTGAAGGCCCGAACGGTACCCCGAAAGGGGATTGAAAGAGAGGAGAAGTCGCCTGTCAAGGAACAACAGTAGTGCATCCGGCGAGTTCGTGGGGCATGAGCCCGGCGGCTGGGGTGAAACCGGAGTGGGTGCGGCGGGTAGTGACGCTCCGGTTGGCTTGCACAGGCCGTTCGAGGCGTAAGCTGACCTAATCTGCCGAACCGCCGTATACGTAACTCGTTCGTACGGTAGTGTGGGAGAGGGTAGTCGTGAGGCTTCCCCCTATCCCAAATGTGCCGGATGCTTCGCGCCCGGCCCAATGGGGCGGCGGAAATCGCGTTTCCCCCCATGCTGCTCTCGCCGTTGATCGGACCGAACCTGATCTCGGAGGCGCAGCGAGTCCATGCGGCGGGATCTCCGATGATGGTCGTTCTTCCCTTGAGTTCTCCCCGACGAAATCGATGTCCCTCCTGCCACCTCAAGCCTTTTTCATCGACCAAAACAGGGACGACATGGGCTTGCTGGACTGCCGGTGCGTGCCCGATGTCGGGTTCCCGTTTTTGGCTGCGCAAGTCGCTGAATTCCGACGCGCCCGCGTCGATCTGCTGGATAGCCCGGCTGTACGCCTGCTTTAACCGCTCTTCCACTTGACAGATGTGGTAAGGCATTCTCAATCCCCCATAAAATCCGATCATCCATCGATATCGGCCATGGACTCGACCGCTACCACTGGGCGAACTCGACGACCACGCCGCTGCCGCCATAAGGGGCCTTCGCTACGGTCACGGACACCCGCTTGCTCAAGGGGATGCCGCCTTGATCGATGACCCGGCCGAGATACCGCCGGACCTCGGGTGGAACGTCCTTCGGCCAGGGAATCTTGGCGGACAGCTTCCCCGGCGACTTCGGGGGCGGGAAAGCGTTTGGATCGACAGTCGGCGGAGGCGGGGTCATCAATGACAGGTTACGCCGCCAGTTGTCGTACACCGCGTTGAGCTGATCCGCGGTGGCGTTAATTCGGGTGGCGAGCATGGCGGCCGCGCCCCGGGACACCACGTCCGTCATCGGTCGCCGGCTCGCCGCCCGGTATTCCATCTCCAAATCCCGGAGCTGTTTCTCCAACGGTTTAGCTTGGCTCCACAGGCGCTCGTTCATCGCGCCGACCGCCTGAAAATAATTCTCCAGCGTGCTCATCAATCACCTCCGATACTCAATTCGTCATAGTCCTTAATCAGACGTGGAAACCCTATGGCCGACCGGGCGGCGCGGTGTTCTGGCGTCGGATCAAATCCCTCACTTCCGCCAGCAAGATGTAGGTCGCGCGCAGGCCAGTGGCCATCTCTTCGAGGCCAGCGGCCATTTTGTGCAATACATTGGCCAGTTCCCTGGGTTCGATGCCGTTTCCCATGACGCCGGGAAAAGCTGCGTTGGCAGCCGTGGAGAAAAATATTTTCGCCATTTCGGTGGGCTTACGTACCCTTTCAGAATCACTCATGATGAAATCTCCGGTGGTTTAAGGTGGACCCGTCATTCAAATCCGGGGCGAATTTCATTCGCTTCATCGGTGATTCCCCGGGGAACATGGCAAGGTTCAAGTGGGCGAATCATTTTTCACGACGTGGTCGAAGCCCAGGAGACCCCGCCAAAAAGGTTTTGGTCGTTCCGGCGGGGTTTGAACCTTTCGGGATTACGAGGGATATCTGTTATGGAGGAAGGCGCGATGGACAAACCCACCGTCGTTGCCGGACCGGCAACCGCCGCGGCGGATTCTGCAGTCTCCGATTTCGAACTGATGCGCGCGGTGGCGTCCCAGGATCGAAACGCCTTTAAAACCTTTTACGAACGTTATGCGCCGCGCCTGGGCAGCTATCTGCTGAAACTGCTGAAGCGGCCCGAACGGGTGGATGAAGCCATGAACGACGTCATGCTGGCGGTGTGGCAAAACGCCGACCGCTTTGATCCCGCGCAGGGGCGCTTGCTGACCTGGCTGCTTGGCATCGCCCACCACAAGGGACTCAAGGTGCTGCGGCAGGCCGGGCGCTCGCGCGCCGAGATCCCGTTCGACACGCTGCCACCGCCCGTCGTCGACGAGGCTGAGGAACGCGAGGACGCCTCCCAGGCGGTTGCGCCGCACGATCCCGAGCGCACCGTGCTGGGCTGGGAACTGGGTCGCGCCTTGACCTGGGCGCTGGATCGGCTGTCGCCGGAACACCGGGCGGTGATTGAACTGACCTTCGGCGAGGAGCGTTCCTACCTGGAAATCGCCGAGATCGTGGGCTGCCCAGTGAATACGGTGAAAACCCGCGTGTTCCACGCGCGCAAGAGATTGGCCCGCCTGTTGGCTCAATGCGGCCATGGCGATTTCGCCTCGGCCCGGGAGTAACCCCATGACCACCCTCTCCACCGATGTCCCGACCATCGATCCGCACCAGGCCATTGAGGAACTGCTACCCTGGTACGCCAACGGCGCCTTGAACCCGGCTGAGCGGATCGCCGTAGAACAGCATCTTGAACGGTGTTCGGCCTGCCGGCTGGAACTGGCGCAGTGCCGTGTCCTGGTCACCCAATTCCACGACCGGGCCGAGGCCGCGTGGCAGCCTCCCGCCGGCCATTTCGACCGACTGCTGGCCGATATCGACCGCTTGCCGCCGCCAGTCTCCGCCAACCCCCCCCCTCCACTACGGCAACGGTTACTGGGATGGCTGCGGATCACACCGTCACCGGTGCGCTGGACGCTGGCCCTGGAAAGCCTGGCGGTGGCCGCGCTGCTACTGATCGTGGCGATGCCGCTGCAACGGACCTTGCCGGACTACGAAACCCTGTCAAGCGACGCCGAACCCACGGTCGCGGGAACCCGTCTGCGCACGGTCTTCGCCGAGTCGGCCACCATCGGAGAAATCCAGCAGCTATTGCATAGCATCGACGCCGCCATCGTCGCCGGCCCCACCACGCTAGGCGTCTACACCTTGGTGGTGCCCGGCGGCGACCGGCCCGCCGAGGCGCGGGACCGGGCTGTGGCCATCCTGCGCGCCCATGCACAGCAGGTACGCCTGGTGGAACCGCTGGAGCCGCACTGAGAGACGAAGATTGGATGCTATGGAAACCGAATCCAAACGACATGATCGGCTTTGCCGGCGGCATGCCTGGGGTCCTCGCCGAGCAGGCGCGGTCCCCGTGCAATACCCGCGTTTGGGAGGGACGGGAGGGGCAGGTCGATAGTTCCTTACGGTCACCTGACCCGCGCCGGACGGGCCGGCGTGGGAGGTAGGCGGAAACGCAGGTTATTGGGATTATCGGGCGTGGGGACGGGCGAGCGGAGCCGGGCCAATTCCAGCGGCCCTAAATGCCGAACGACCCTGGCGACATTCGGGGCATTGCGCAGGATTTCCTGGCGTACCTGTTCCAGTTTTTCCTTCTCCTGGAGCATCTCCCCTTGACCTCCCGCGGTCTCGATGAGGAGATTCAGAATGGCGGCCAGGATTCTGGCGGCGGCCTCACCGTCGCCAGCCGTTTGAGCCTTGTGAAACTCCAAGTCGAGTTGGGCGACCTTTTGATTCAACGCGGCCGGGGTCCAGCGGTCGCGGGAACGGGAACCCATGCTCGTCTGCGGGGATAGTCCCGGAGGCGGCGTGCGAAGAGACCCCAACAAATCGCTCGACAGGGTCGGCGCGAAGCGAACCCCTTTCGCTAACAATAGGCCGAGAGCGGCGCCGATCATCTTGTCGGGCGCCCCAACCTGCCGTAGATCCTTGATCACGCGATCGGTCCATTCGGCGGGAACGTTACCGCCCACGAAGCAGGGAATTTTTCGTTCGACCCAAGCCGCCAGGAGTTTTGGGTCTTGGTGGGCCGTTACAGGCATTTCGAAGAACAGATTCAATCGTGATACAGCCATAACACTCTCCTCAACAGCACGGGAATCGCGACATTGGGTGTTTTTGCACAACGCCTCGAAAAGGTGCATTCCAGCCATCCTATCGCGAGATCATCCGGGAACGTCGGCTTGGCGGGCTCGGCCTGCGATCCGCGACACCGTGGTTTCACTGACATGGTAAAGTCGCGCCATGTCGGCACCGGACTTGCGGCCTGAGAGAACATTGTCGGCGATGTCCAGGCGTT
>Ga0209573_1006179_pt1 | contig 10178 bp, 9 predicted proteins | sample TNRBio252014_DNA_FD_185870 | JGI IMG/M metagenome (GOLD analysis project Ga0209573, IMG submission 185870) | Wastewater treatment Type I Accumulibacter community from EBPR Bioreactor in Madison, WI, USA - TNR Reactor_6/25/2014_ DNA (SPAdes)... | ecosystem: Engineered > Bioreactor > EBPR >...
CTTCCCTGCCTGCGCTTGCGGAAATCCTCGTCGACGCCGAGATAGCGGAAATACTCGTTGGGCCGATAGCTCAGCTTGTGCTGGGTGATGCGCTCGATCGGGTGCTCCAGCGCGTTCAGCCGCGTGTTGGCGGCGATAGAGCAGAATTTGCCGATCCGAGTGTAGATCGCTTCCGCATGCCGCTCGAAATAGGAAAAGTCGCCAACGATCACCTCACGCAGCACGCAGCGCTCACCGACAATGGCATACGGCCCCAGGCTGCAGCCCTTTAACTCGGCCGTCGGGTGAATGCGCGGCTGCGGGTCCTTGAAGCGGAGTTCGGCGTCCATCGCTGCGCATTACGCCAGGACCCATGCGCATCGCAATGCCCCTGCTCCACCGGAAGCGAGGCTGGCCGCGCTTGGCGGCCCGGCCTAATCCGAATTATTGGGGTTTGCCCTTGGTCCACGTGACCTGTTCCCCGAACAGAGGCACAGTCGACATCGACATCTTGGCCGAACCATCCTGAACCTGACGCGAATGCGCCAGATAAATCAGCGTGTCATTGGCCTTGTCATAGATGCGGTTCACCACCTGCTCTTTCCAGATCAGGCTGATACCCTGCTTGAACACCTCCTCGCCCCCTTCGTCGAAGCTGATTTCGCCGATCTTGATCGGCCCGGTCTGCTTGCATGAGATGGCGGTATCGGACGGATTTTCAAACCAGTTGCCCTTTTGCAACCGGTCGATCACACCACGGTCAAAATAGGAAACGTGGCACGTCACGCCCTCGACCTGCGGATCTTTGACCGCCTCAATGATGATATCATTGCCGAGCCAGTCGACGCCAACCTCACCAACCTGCTGCGCCATGGCGAAGGTTGACAGCAGCGAGCCGGCGGCGGCCAGCGAAAGAGTTCTCATGAACCGCATCAGTGCCTCCAGAAAGGGGTCGGAGCAAATGTGTGGCTCGCTGCCCCCTGTTGCAAGAGGATAGCTGTCGAAATGGCGTCAGGCCATGCCGAGCATACGTTTGAGCACATCCGTCTTCCAGAAAAAATGATGCACAAGCGCGCCAGCCACATGCAGCGTTACCGCCACGATCAGCACCATCTTCACCGCCTGATGCCATTCGCCTGCGGCTATGACGCCGCCGCCCCACGCCATCATCCCGGTAATTGGCATCAGGAAAAGCGTTGCGTAGAGAACGAATTGCACAATTGCAGCCAGCATCTGCAGCGCTTTGGGCTCAGCCGGATCTGGGGCGGGCGCGCCATGGCGCAGCCGCAGCGCAACGCGCCAGATCGCCAGCAGCAGAACGGATACGCCAAAGACGATGTGAAGCACCGTCCCTGTCGTAAAATCGGCATCAGTGTAGGTGCCGCGCTCCACTGCGCGCCAGGCAGTCGACATGCCATCTGAAAGCAGTATCAGCACCGCGATTGTCCAGTGTAGAATAATCTGCGTCCGAGAAAAACCAGTCGGTGCCGCCATGTCCTGTCCTTTGACGATCTAAATTTGCCTGCGGCGACATGCTGCCTTTATTCTAACGCGGCTGCATCTTATATTTTCGTCATGAAGCTCAGCCGGCCACAACATTCTGCGCCTGCCATCCGCATCGCTCTTGGTCTGGCCGTGCTAGGGTTGGCCACCGGCGCGGCCTTCGCCGCGTGGGCAAGCCAGGCAGACGAAATTTTTCTGTCCATGGTCGAGGCTGGCCTCTCCTGGTGCCTCTGACCCCTCCAATCGCCTGGATCACCCTCGCATGATGCGCTTTATCATCGCCGGCATTCTGGTGCTCATGACGGCCGTCATCGGCTGGATGACATTCGACTGGTTTCGCAGCCGTTCAGGCGACGCCTTCGGTGCGCCCTTCGCGCTGGTCGATGACACGGGCAAGCCGATCACCGAGGCGGCGTTCCGCGGCCAGCCGTCAGCGGTGTTTTTCGGCTTTACCCATTGTCCGGAAGTTTGCCCCACTACTTTGGTCGAAATGGATAGCTGGCTGACGCAGCTTGGCGACGAAGGCAAGGACATCCGCGCCTATTTCGTCACCATCGATCCGGAACGCGATACCGTTGAGACGATGCACAATTATGTCACCAACGTCTCGACGCGCATCACCGGCATCACCGGAGAATCGGCGAAGGTTGAGCAGATGGCGCGCGATTTCAAAATCTACTTCAAGAAAGTGCCTACAGAGGCCGGTGACTACACGATGGACCACACTGCTTCCGTGCTGCTGCTGGACCGCACAGGCGACTTCTTCGGCACCATTGCCTATGGCGAAGTAAGCAACACCGCCATCGCCAAGCTGAAACGGCTAGCGGCGGAAGGCTGAACCCGCTATCGGGGCGGCATGAGCCAGATCCGCCTCTTCGCCAACCTTTCCAAGACCGATGCGACCCGCGCCTTCGACGTGCTGGAACGCGCTTTTGAAGATGACGGTCTGCCGCTGGCGGTGCGCGACATCGACGAGGACGCCGATATCCACGAGGTGGCTCTCTACGCCCAGGCGGAGGATGTGGACGATGTGCTGATGCGGGCCAGTGGCGCTTTGAGCGACGCCGGTCTGGCCATCACTTTGGAAACCGAGGCCGTGCCCGATATCGATTGGGTCGCAAAGTCGCTGGAAGGCCTGGCGCCGGTGCGCGCCGGCCGCTTCCTGGTTCACGGCTCACATGATCGCGCCAAGCGCCGCATCGGCGATATCGCCATAGAGATCGAAGCGGGCTTGGCGTTCGGCACCGGCCATCACGGAACGACCGCCGGCTGCCTTCAGATGATCGATCAGGTAGTCCGTCGCGAACGCCCGCGCAATGCGCTGGATCTTGGCACAGGCAGCGGGGTGCTGGCCATCGCCATCGCGCGCCTGGCGCATATTCCAGTGCTGGCGACCGACATTGATCCGGTTGCCGTCGCCGTCACACGCGACAATGTCAGCCTCAACAGCGCCGCCGCCTTCATCGACACACGCACCGCGACCGGATTCCACCACCGGATATTCCGCGCCTACGCGCCGTTCGACTTGATTGTAGCGAATATTCTCGCCGGCCCGCTAATGAAGCTTGCGCCGCAGATGGCGGCAAATATCAGCTCGGGCGGCTCGCTGATTTTGTCAGGCATACTTGAGCGTCAGCGCGAGGCGGTCATCGCCGCCTATGTTGGCCAGCGCTTCCGCCACATCGCCACCCTGCCCCGCGAGGGATGGGTGACGCTGCACATGAAGCGTTAGCGCGTGCCGGAACCAGGCCAATCAGAAAGAGCGGGCGCGCCGCTGCAACTCGCGCCGGTCGTAACCATGGCTTGTCAGGGTCGCCTCATCCATTTTCAGCAATTGTGCTGCGACGATCGCATTGGCCTGACGCTGACGGGCGTCAATGAAGGCGTCCAGCGAACGCCGGAAAAAACCTGAAGGCTTGTAGTTCGTGGTCATGTTCATTCCTTAAATACTGGAATCCGTTGCTTTCCTCCACGATGGGTACATAGGTGAACATAGCTGATTTATGTACCTGTACGATTGCAGATGACCCTCCCACAATTGCATAGCTGGCTGGACCAGCCGAGACACATTGCACTGCTGCGCCACGCCCGATAATTTCGCGCCCGACACGGAGATTGCCATGGCCGACGAAGCCCATTTTCAGACATTCGAGGCAAGCAGCGATCCATCGGTTGGTCCGCCGCGCATTGCAGAGCTGCGCCAATGGATGACGTCGCATGGCCTCGACGCAGTGCTTGTCCCGCGCTCCGACGAGCATCAGGGCGAGTATGTCGCCCCCTCATCCGAGAGACTGCGCTGGCTCACCGGCTTCACCGGTTCTGCCGGTGCAGCGCTTATCTTGAGAGACCGCGCCGTGATCTTTGTCGACGGCCGCTACACCGTGCAGGTGCGCCAGCAGGTTGATCTCGATACGTTCACCGTCGCCAGCCTTGTCGAAACACCACCGCCGGCCTGGATCGAAGCCAATCTTGGCCAAAAATTGCGCATAGGCATTGATCCATGGCTGCACACGATCAGCGAGGTTCAAGCCCTGGAAAATGCGGCGATCAAGATCGGCTCTCAAATCGTCGCTCTAGACGGCAACCCGATCAACGAAATCTGGCAGGATCGCCCAAAGCCCCCGCTTGGCCGCGTTGAGATCCAGCCCAACGAATTGGCAGGTGAACTGGCTCGATCCAAGATCAAACGGCTTGGCAAGGCAATCGCCAGGCAAGGCGCCACACACGCCGTCCTGACCGATCCTTCGTCGCTCGCCTGGACCTTCAACATCCGGGGCTCCGATGTCCCTCACACGCCATTGGCTCTCGGGTTCGCGATATTGCCGGCGGAAGGCGAACCACTCGTCTTTCTCGACAAGCGCAAGCTGCCGATCACGCCTGAGGCCTACCTCACCCAATTGTCGACCCTAAAGGCGCCCGGCGAATTTGAGGCCGAACTTGTGCGGCTCGCCAAATCGGGAGCGCGTGTCGCACTTGATCCGGCTTTGGCCGCAGACCGCCTTCGCACGCTCGTTGAAGACAATGGCGGTGAGGTCATCCTTGCCGCAGACCCGGCCCGGCTTCCACGCGCCACGAAGAACGAAGCTGAAATTTCTGGCGCGCGCGCAGCGCACCGCCGCGATGGCGCAGCAATGGTCCGCTATCTCGCATGGCTAGATGAACAAAAGCCCGGAACTATCGACGAGATCACTGCGGTCAACCGTCTTGAGGCCTGCCGCCGCCAGGCTGGCGAAGAGACACAAATGCCGTTGAAGGACATTTCCTTCGACACGATTTCGGGCGCCGGTCCCAATGGCGCAATCATTCACTATCGCGTCACGACGCCCACTAACCGCGTACTTGGCGACAGCGAACTTTTCCTGATTGATTCCGGCGGTCAATATCAGGATGGCACGACCGACATCACCCGCACGATCGCGATAGGCAGCCCGTCGGATGAAATGCGCCAGCGCTTCACGCTGGTCCTGAAGGGGCTGATTGCGATTTCGCTGGCGCGTTTCCCGGCAGGCACGCGTGGCTGCGACATCGACGCCTTCGCGCGTCAGGCGCTGTGGCAACATGGCCTCGACTATCTGCATGGCACTGGTCACGGCGTTGGCGCCTATCTGGCGGTCCATGAAGGCCCGCAACGCATCGCCAGGACCGGGACCGAAAAACTGCTTGCCGGTATGATCCTGTCCAACGAACCGGGGTACTACAAGGAAGGCGCCTACGGCATCCGCAGCGAGAACCTGATTGTAGTGCGCCCTGCCGAACCGGTCTCGGGCGGCGAAATTGACATGCACAGTTTCGAGACGCTGACTTGCGTTCCGTTCGACCGCCGCCTGATTATTCCCGAATTATTGAATCCCATGGAACTGGCGTGGCTCAACGCCTACCACCAACAAGTGCTGCAGGAGATTGGCCCGATGGTCGATGGCGCGACCCTGAAATGGCTGGAGACAGCGACTGCGCCTATCCACACCGGATAGAAGCTACCCGACAAACTGCCTGAGCACTATCAGCGTTGCGGCCCCTGCAAGAAATAGGCTCATCATTCCGCCGCGCAGCGCAACCAGCGCGGACACGCCGAGCGCTGCGAATTCGGCCGGGCCGGCATTGAGCATCGCCGGAGCGACCAACGTCGTCAGCACGGCAGCAGGCACGGCGTTCAGCGCCGCCTCCACTCGCGGATGAAGCGTATCGTATCGCGACAGAACCAGATGGCCGCCAATGCGCGTGAGATACGTGGCGAGCGCTGCAAGCAGAATTGTTCCAAGAAGCGGCATGGCCATTTCAGCGCCCTCCTTCTTCCGGCGGCTGGGGCTTGACCGGCGCGACAACCGCCGCCAGGGCAATCCCGGCCAGTGCGCCCAATCCGACATGCCAGGGCGACCCGACAAAGACAAAGGCCAGCATGGATGCAACGCCGCTGGTCAAAACAATGGGTCCCCACAAAGGCCGGTGACGGAAGTCCATAACCATGCCGAGAAAATAGATCGGCAAGAGGAAATCGAGCCCGAGCGCATGGGGATCGGGAATAAGCTTGCCAAAAGAAGCGCCCAGCGCCGCTTCGATCACCCAGCATAGATAGAGCGGCAAGGCCAACCCCAGATACCAGATGAAGCCTACCTCTCTGCCAGCCTCAGCCCGCTTTTCGGATTCGGCGTATTGCGGGTCAGTCAGAAAGAAAAAACCGACTGCCTGCTGCCATTTCGGCCACGCGCCGATGCGGCGCCCAAGCGACGCGGAATAGAGCACATGCCTGAAATTGACCGCGAAGATTGACAGAATAATCAACCAGGGAGCGACTTTCTGCCCGAACAACTCGAGACCCACCATCTGGCTCGCGCCGGCAAAGACGGTCGCGCTCATGAGCGTCGCATCAAATACGCTGAACCCATTGTCGACAGCCAACGCCCCGAACAGAATGCCAAACGGCGCCGACGAGACGATCACCGGCAGGCATAACCTTGCGCCATCGAGAAAGTCCCGCAGCGGCGGCGCTTGCGTGCCGCGATCTATGGCGTCCTGTGCAGTCATCAAGTTATGAGAACCAATTGGGTGGCGCACCGCTAGGTCGCAGCGGCTCACATGTCACGCGAATTCGATTGACCAATACGTCAGCAAAACTAATGGACGACCGTTCCGCGCCCGTCAGCCGCTGCCTGCCAGAGCCAGCCAGGCATCCTCGTCGATCACCTCAATGCCAAGCTCCGTCGCTGTCTTGAGCTTGGATCCCGCGCCAGGTCCCGCCACCACAAGGCTCGTCTTCTTCGATACCGAGCCGGATACTGTCGCTCCCAGCCGCTCAGCCATCGCCTTGGCTTCGTCGCGCGTCATCTTCTCCAGTGACCCGGTGAACACCACTGTCTTGCCCGCGACCGGCGACGAACTCGTCTCAATCTGCTCCTCAGGCAGCGGATTGACGCCTGCATCAAACAGCGCCTGCACCGCATCGCGATTATGTTCTTCGCCAAAAAAATCGACAACCGCTTCGGCCACCACGTCGCCAATTCCATTGACCGCCCGCAACTCCTGCCATGCGGCGTTGCCGGGATCGCCCTTGCCTGCCGGCGCGACGGCATCGAGCCCGGCTTTTCGCAGCGCTTCGAAATTCAGGAAGTGGCGCGCAAGGCGCTTCGAGTTTGTCTCGCCAACATGACGGATTCCAAGGCCATGCAGCAAACGCCAGAACTCAATGGCCCGGCGACCATTGATGGCGTCGAACAGCTTCTTGACCGAGGTCGAACCGAAGCCGTCAATATTCTCCAGCTTGGTCAACGAGTCTTTTTGCCGTCGCTCCAGTGTGAAAATGTCCGCCGGCGCACGTATCATGAGCGCCGCATCTTCCGCATTGAAGAAGAACTCGATCTGCTTCTCGCCCAGCCCCTCGATGTCGAGCGCGCCGCGCGACACAAAATGCCTCAGCCGTTCGACCGCTTGCGCGGGACAGATCAACCCACCGGTGCAGCGGCGCACCGCCTCGCCTTCCTCGCGGACGGCGTGGCTGCCGCATGCTGGACACAGATGCGGAAAAACATAGGGCATGGCGTCGGCTGGGCGCTTGGCCAGTTCCACATCCAGCACCTGCGGGATGACATCCCCTGCCCGCTGGATGCGAACCGTGTCGCCGACACGGATATCGCGGCCCTCCCGGATCGGCTGCCCGTTGTTCCCGATTCCTTTGATGTAGTCCTCATTGTGAAGCGTGGCGTTGACCACGACAACGCCGCCAACAGTCACCGGCTCAAGCCGGGCCACAGGCGTCAAAGCCCCGGTACGGCCGACCTGAATATCGATATCCCGGAGCACCGTGAACGCCTGCTCGGCTGCGAATTTGTGGGCAATCGCCCAGCGTGGACTGCGCGAACGAAAGCCCAGCCGCTCCTGAAGGTCGAGCCGGTCAACCTTGTAGACGACGCCGTCAATATCATAGGGCAGTTCCGACCGGTCTTCTTCGATCGCGTGATAGTGCTCCAGAATGTCCTTGACGCTTGCGCATCGCACGGTCAGCGGATTGACCGGAAAGCCCCAACTGGCAAAACGCTGCACAACGTCATATTGCGTTTCGCCAAGCGGCTCACTTGTTTCTCCCCAGGCATAGGCGAAAAACTTGAGCGGACGGCTTTTGGTTACCTCCGGGTTTTTCTGCCTTAGACTTCCTGCCGCTGAATTGCGCGGATTGGCGAAAGTCTGGCCGATCTCGGCCATGCGCTTTTGCAGTGCAAAGAAATCATCGCGGCGCATATAGACTTCACCGCGCACCTCCACGACATCGGGCGCATCAGCCGGCAACATCTGCGGTATCTCTGAAATGGTGCGGATGTTTGCAGTGACATTCTCGCCCGTCACGCCGTCGCCACGGGTCGCGGCCGTCACCAGCTTGCGGTCTTCGTAGCGCAGCGACATCGACAGGCCGTCAATCTTCGGCTCTGCCGTAAAGGCAAGCGCCTGGTCGTCCGGCCAGTTGAGGAAACGGCGCACGCTGGCGACAAAGTCCTCGACCTCCTCGTCAGCAAACGCGTTGTCGAGCGACAACATTGGGCGGGAGTGTCGAACCTGCGAAAAATTGCCGGAGGGCGCCGCACCCACCTTGCCCGCTGGAGAATCGGCCCGCACCAGTTCCGGAAACCGCAGCTCGATCTCGCCATGGCGTCGCCGCAGGGCGTCATATTCGGCGTCGCTAATCGTCGGCGCATCCTCGGCGTGATAGCGGCGGTCGTGCTCGGCCAACTCAAGGGCAAGTCGCGTCAGCTCGGCCTCCGCCTCTTCGCGGGTAAGCAATTCAGCGGATTTTGGCTTGTCCGGCATAGTGGCTCCAGCAACAGGTGCGGCAGACGTTAGACCGCGCCCGGTCGCCAAGTTCAAGGGCCGCCAGTGGCCCAAACCGACAACCCGCCTAGGCGGTGTCTCCCATCAGCCGCCGGGCCGCAGCGCGCGCTTCGTCGGTAATCGTCTCACCCGCCAGCATGCGCGCAATCTCCTCGCGTCGCGAAGCTGCGTCCATCTGCTCGACCTGCGTGGCGACCTTGTCCTTACCGGACTTGGAGATCAGAAAATGCGTTTGCGCCCGCGCCGCCACCTGCGGAGCGTGAGTCACCGATAGCACCTGCACGCGCTCGGCCAGTCGCGCAAGCCTCTGGCCGATGGCGTCGGCAACGGCTCCGCCGACGCCCGAATCAATCTCGTCAAACACCAGCGTCGGGGCGGATCCCCGGTCCGCCAGCGCAACCTTCAGTGCGAGCAGGAACCGCGACAGCTCGCCGCCGGATGCTACCTTCATCATCGGACCCGGGCGCGTGCCGGGATTGGTGCGCACCCAGAATTCGACCTGATCTATGCCGTCCTCTCCACGCTCATCGGCTTCACTGGCCATCTGCACGATGAACTCGGCCCGCTCGAGCTTCAGCGCCGGCAGTTCAGACATTACCGCTTTCACCAATCCCGCAGCCGCCGCGCCTCGCAGGTCGGAAAGATGCCGCGCCGCCTCATCATAGACGCCTCGCAACTTGGTGGATCGGGCGAGCAGCCTGCCCAGTCGATCAGCCCCTTCGTCAAGCTCAGCCAGATCGACAGCCATGGCGTCGCGCAGCGCGGCCAGATCATCTACCTGCGTGTTGTGTTTGCGCGCCACTGCCCGCAACGCAAACAGTCTCTCTTCCGCCTGTTCGAGCAACCGGGGATCGAAATCGATCGCCTGCAAGGCGGCATCGACACCAGACTGCGCAGCGTCAAGCTGCACCAGCGCCGCGTCAAGTGCGGTCACAATTTCGTCGAGCAGGCCCGGCGCATCCGCCTGTTTGCGTTGCAGCCGGCGCAGCAAGCCGGCCAATGGCGGCGAAGGCGCCGACGTCCCGGTCAAAATATCTTCTGCGTCGCGAATATCGGAGGCGATCTTTTCAGCCCGCATCATGTCGGTGCGTTTTTCGGCAAGGCTCGTTTCCTCACCTGGTTGAGGATCAAGCCGGGCCAACTCATCGACCGCAGCACGCAGGAAGTCGCCCTCGCGAGCAGCTGCTTCAACGCGCGCCTTGTGCCGGGCCAGTTCCTGTTCAGCTTCGCGCCATTGTCGCCAAGCCTCCCGCGTGGCGCCGACAGCGCTTCCAAGCCCGCCAAAGAGATCGAGGATCGACCGGTGCGACGATGCGTCCACCAGCGCACGCTCATCATGCTGGCCGTGCAGTTCGACCAGCGATCGGCCGATATCGCGCATC
>Ga0209573_1006180_pt1 | contig 10178 bp, 9 predicted proteins | sample TNRBio252014_DNA_FD_185870 | JGI IMG/M metagenome (GOLD analysis project Ga0209573, IMG submission 185870) | Wastewater treatment Type I Accumulibacter community from EBPR Bioreactor in Madison, WI, USA - TNR Reactor_6/25/2014_ DNA (SPAdes)... | ecosystem: Engineered > Bioreactor > EBPR >...
CATTCGGATGCGACGACGGCGCCCGCGAGCGGTCCACCAGACCCTGCACGCCCAGCGCCCGGTATCGCCGCAACCACTTGTAGCCGACCCGCCGGCTCACCCCGTACCCCCGGCACACCGCCGAAAAACACTCCGCACCGGCCTCACAGGCCAAAACAAACCGCATCCGCTCTTCCATCGAACAGGTCTCTCTCCACGGCATTGGCAAGGCCCTCCTCGCCAAAAGGAAACCTGTTACTTATGTGCCCAGTCCAATCTGTTACCCATCTACCCGGATTGGACCCGACCCTCTCCCACTTGCGCGTTCCGCGCGCGGGAGAGGGAGCCGCGCACCGAAGGGTGCCGCTCCTTTACCCTCGCCCCCGCGAAGCGTGGGAGAGGGAGGGGCCCGGCGCAGCCGGGAGGGTGAGGGCAACGGCGCGCAGCGGGAGGGTGAGGGCGCTTACACGTCCGCGCCGGCCGCTCTCATCCCGCTGCTGGCCCGCCCGCGCTTATCCCGCCGCCGGTCCGACCGCAGCCTCGGCCTGCTGCGCCGGGCCGCCGGCGGTCCCGCCGAGACCGCGTTCCATCATCGCCGTCATCCGCCTGGCGAAGGCGCTTGCGTCCGCCACCGCCTCGCCTTCCAGGATCCGCGCCTGGTCCAGGAGCAGGAAGGCCGCGTCGCTGAGCGCATCCTTGGCCCCGTCGCCGGCCCCGGCGAGGGCGGCGAGGTTGCGGATCAACGGGTGCCTGGGGTTGATCTCGAGCACCCGCGTCACGGCGCCGCCGAGCTGGCGGTGCTGGCGGAGCAGCCGCTCGATGTGCATGTCGAGGTCGCCCTCGCCGGCAACCAGGCAGACCGCGCTGTCGGTCAGCCGCTTCGACGGGCGAACGTCCTTCACCGCCTCGCCCAGCGCCCCCTTCAGCGCCGCGACCAGCGTGTCGATCTCGGCGGCGGGAGCCGTCTCGCCCTCGCCCTCGGCGGCCGTCTCCTCGCAGCCCTCGATCTTGCTTAGGTCGGTCCCGGCGGAGGCGGCGGAGCGGAACGGCTTGTCCTTGTAGGTCCTGACCGACGGCATCCAGAACTCGTCGATCGGGTCGGTGAGCAGCAGCACCTCGACGCCCTTGGCGCGGAATCCTTCGAGCTGCGGGCTGCAGCGCAGCGCCCCGAGCTCGCTGCCGCTGATGGTGTAGATGGCGTCCTGCCCGGGCTTCATCCGCTCGACGTAGCCGTCCAGCGAGGTGAGCGCGTCGCCCGCGGTCGAGTGGAAGCGGGCAAGGCCCAGCAGCCGGTCGCGGTTCTCGAAGTCCTCGTAGATCCCTTCCTTCAGCACGGCGCCGAAGGCGTCCCAAAACTTGGCGTAGCCGTCCGCGTCCTCCACCTTACGGGCGAGTTCGTCGAGGACCCGCTTGACCAGGCCGCTCCGCATCTTCGCCAGGCGCGGGTCGTGCTGGAAGGTTTCGCGGCTGATGTTGAGCGGCAGGTCCTCGGAGTCGACCACGCCGCGCAGGAACCGGAGGTAGGACGGCAGCAGGCCCTCGCAGTCGTCGGTGATGAACACCCGCCGGACGTACAGCTTCACCCGCGGCTTGCGCTCCGGGTCGAACAGGTCGAAGGGCGCCGACGACGGGACGAACAGCAGGCTGGTGTAGGAGACGACGCCCTCCACGGTGTTGTGGATGACCAGCCACGGGTCGTCGAAGGCGTGGCCGACGTGGTGGTAGAACTCCTTGTACTGCTCCTCGGTGATGTCCTTCTTCGGCCGCGTCCACAGCGAGGACGCCGCGTTCAGCGTCTGCTCGCCCGGCTTCTTCGCCGCTTTGCCTTCGGCGTCCGGCTCCGCCTCGTCCGCCTCGGCTTCGAGCAGCACGATCGGGAAGCCGATGTGGTCGGAGTAGGTCTTGACGATCTGGCGCAGCCGGGCGGCTTCGAGGAACTCCTCCTCCTCGGCCTTGAGGTGCAGGATCACGGTGGTGCCGCGGCCGGGACGCTCGGCATCCTCGATGCTGAACGAGCCCTTGCCGTCGGACGACCACCTCCACGCCTTCTCCTCGCCGGCGCGCCGGGTGATCACGTCGACGGTGTCGGCGACCATGAAGGCGGAGTAGAAGCCGACGCCGAACTGGCCGATCAGCGCCACGTCCTTCTTCGCGTCGCCGGTGAGCTGGGAGAGGAACCCCTGCGTTCCTGACCGGGCGATGGTGCCCAGCGTCTCGATCAGGTCCTCGTGGTTCATGCCGATGCCGTTGTCGGCCACGGAGAGCGTGCGCGCCGCCCGGTCGACATCGAGGGTGATCTTGAAGTCCGGCTCGCCCTCGGTCAGCGACGGCTCGGTGAGCGCGGCGTAGCGCAGCCGGTCGCAGGCGTCCGAGGCGTTGGAAATGAGCTCGCGGAGGAAGATCTCCTTATGGGTGTAAAGGGAGTGGGCGACGATATCCAGAAGCCGGCCGACTTCCGTCTGAAAAGCGAATGTTTCCCGAGCCATGGCGTCGGATCGATCCCCTGCGGTGGTGAAACGGCTGCTGCGCGGTGATATGTCGCGATCACTTCCGAACCGCAAGGCCGCAGAGGGATGCAACGGATCCTTGCGCCGGACCGGCATGACGGCGACCATGAGGGATGCAGCGCGCCGCTTACGAAGATCCAGCGGCCTTCGCCGAAGAGCGGCAGGGCCTGCTTGCGATCATCGCCACCGAAACGCGCGAGACCGCGGTGTGGACCGGTCGCGAGCAGCTTTCGCCGCGGGTGATGGCGGCGATGGCCAGGGTGCCCCGTCACCTGTTCGTGCCCCGGGACGAGCTCGCCTACGCCTATGCCAACCGGCCGCTGTCGATCGGCTACGGCCAGACCATCTCCCAGCCCTACATCGTCGCGGTGATGAGCGACCTGCTCGACCTCGAGCCGGGGGACACGGTGCTCGAGATCGGCACCGGCTGCGGCTACCAGACTGCGGTCCTGGCCGAACTTGCCGGCCGGGTCTTCAGCATCGAGGTGGTCGAGGCCCTGGCGGCGCAGGCGGCGAGCAGGCTGCGCGGGCTCGGCTACGACACCGTCAGCCTCCGCCACGGCGACGGCTACGCCGGCTGGGCCGAGGCCGCTCCCTTCGACGCGATCATCGCAACCGCCGCGCCGGAGGAGATCCCCGAGGCCCTGGTCCAGCAGCTGAAGCCGGGCGGCCGGCTGGTCATCCCGACGGGGACGGCGCGCGAGACGCAGACGCTGCTTCGCTGCGTCAAGGAGGGCGACGGCAGCCTGACCCGGGAGGAGAAGCTGCCGGTCGCCTTCGTCCCCATGGTCCCGGGCCGGGTGCTGCCCCGCTTGCGTTAGCTTGTTTTTGGCCGGCGAGGTGGCGATGTTGACAGCCATGGACCACCGCTCCAGGGGCCAGTCCGAGCGCTCGCGGATCGTCGCCGTCCTCGGCCCGACCAACACCGGGAAAACCTACCTCGCCATGGAGCGGATGCTGGGCCACGAGTCCGGCATCATCGGCTTTCCCCTGCGCCTGCTCGCCCGCGAGAACTACGAGCGCGCCGTCGCCATCAAGGGCCGCCGCCACGTCGCGCTGATCACCGGCGAGGAGAAGATCGTCCCGCCCGAGGCGCGCTATTTCCTCTGCACCGTCGAGGCGATGCCGGTGTCGCGCCAGGTCGCCTTCCTCGGCATCGACGAGATCCAGATGTGCGCCGACCCCGACCGCGGCCACATCTTCACCGACCGGCTGCTCAACGCCCGCGGCAGCCTGGAAACCATGGTGATGGGCGCGGAGACGATCCGGCCGCTGCTCCGCCGGCTCATCCCCGAGGCCGAGTTCATCACCCGGCCGCGCTTCTCCGCCCTGCGCTACGGCGGCCACGGCAAGATCACCCGGCTGCCGCCGAAGAGCGCCGTCGTCACCTTCAGCGTCGCCGACGTCTACGCCATCGCCGAGCTGATCCGCCGCCAGCGCGGCGGCGCCGCGGTGGTGCTGGGCGCTTTGAGCCCGCGCACCCGCAACGCCCAGGTGGAGATGTACCAGGCGGGCGAGGTCGCCTACCTCGTCGCCACCGACGCCATCGGCATGGGCCTGAACATGAACATCGAACACGTGGCGCTGGCGGCGCTGCGCAAGTTCGACGGCCGGGTGCCGCGGGCGCTGGGCCCGGCGGAGCTCGCCCAGATTGCCGGGCGCGCCGGCCGGCACATGAAGGACGGCACCTTCGGCACCACCGCCGAGGTCGACGGCCTCGACGAGGAGACGGCAGAGGCGATCGAGAACAGCGTCTTCGCGCCGGTGCGGGCGCTGTTCTGGCGGAACAGCGCGCTGACGTTCGCCTCCGTCGGCGCCCTGCGCGCCAGCCTGTCGCGGCCCAGCGGCCGGCCCGACCTGGTGCGCGCCCGCGAGGCCGACGACGAGGTGGCGCTGGCGGCGCTCGCGCGCGACCCGGAGATCGCGGTGCGCGCCCGCGGCCGCGAGGCGGTGGAGAGGCTCTGGGACGTCTGCCGGGTTCCGGACTTCGGCAAGGTGATGAGCGACGGCCACGCCCGCCTGCTCGGCCGCATCTACCGCTTCCTCTGTGGCCCCGACGGCCGCGACGGCCGGCTGCCGACCGACTGGGTCGCCGGCCAGGTCGAGCGCATCGACCGCGTCGAGGGCGACATCGACATCCTGATGCAGCGCATCGCCAACATCCGCACCTGGACCTACATCGCCTACCAGGGCTGGATGGCCGACCCGGCGCACTGGCAGGAGCGCACCCGGGCCATCGAGGACAATCTCTCCGACGTCCTCCACCAGCGGCTGATCCAGCGCTTCGTCGACCGAACCACCTCGGTGCTCGTCGGCCGGATGCGCGAGCGGCGGGCCCTCACCGCCTCGGTCAACGGCAGCGACGAGGTGCACGTCGAGGGCCATTACGTCGGCACCCTCGACGGCTTCCGGTTCGTCACCGACGGCGGCGTCGGCGCTTCCGCCGGCGACGCCGCCAGGGTGGTCACGGCCGCGGCGATGCAGGCGCTGCGCGCCGAGATGGCGCTGAGGGTGCGCGCGCTGGAAGGCGAGGACGAAGGGGCCTTCGCGCTGGGTCCCGACGGCACGGTGCGCTGGCGCGGCGGCGTCGTCGCCAGGCTCGCCCCGGGCAGCGAGGTGCTCCGGCCGCGGGTCGAGCCGCAGGCCATGGAGCTGGTCGAGGCGGCGCTGCGCGAGCGGGTGAGCCGGCGGCTCGGCGCCTGGCTGGAGGCGCACCTGCGCCAGAAACTGCAGCCGCTGTTCCCGGTGCCGGACCTGCTGGCCTCGCCGGCGGCGCGCGGCCTGCTGTTCCAGCTCGCCGAGGGCCTCGGCTGCATCCCCCGGCGGGCGGCGGGAGCGCAGCTCGAAGCGCTCAGCGACCGCGATCGGGTGGTGCTGCGCTCGATCGGCCTGACCCTCGGCCAGGAAAGCATCTACTTCCGGACGCTGCTCAAGCCGGCGCCGGCTGCGCTGCGGCTGCTGCTGTGGGCGGTGCACGAGGGCGTTCCGTCGCCGCGGCCGCTCGAGTTCGCCCGGGTGTCGCTGCCGGTCGAGGCGGATGTGGCGGAGGCGCTCCATGCCGCGGCCGGCTTCGTCAGGCGGGGTCCCCGGGCCGTGCGCGCCGACATCCTCGAGCGGCTGGTCGGCCAGGCGCGCATGCTGACGCGCCGTGGCCGGGCCCCGATCCCGCCGCAGATGCGGACCCTGCTCGGCTGCGACATGGCCGAGCTCGCCGGCGTGCTGAAGGCGCTGGGGTTTCGGGTCGAGGAGGGGGCCGACGGGCCGCTGTTGGCCAAGGGCAAGCGGCCGCGTGGCGGGCCAGCCAAGCGCCAGCCGCGGGAGCCGCGCCGCGGGGAGGCGGCCTCGCCGTTCGCCGCCCTGCGGCAACACGGCTCGCCCCGGCCATGAGCCTGGCGGGGCTGCGCCTCGACAAATGGCTGTGGCACGCGCGCTTCTACAAGAGCCGGTCGCTGGCGGCAAAGCTCTGCGAGGCCGGGCCGATGCGGATCAACGGTAGCGCGGTTGCGAAAGCGCACTATCTCGTTCGCGAGGGCGACGTCCTGACCTTCGTCTGGAACGGCCGCGTCCGCGTGGTACGGGTGCTTGCGCTGGGTGTCCGGCGCGGGCCCGCCAGCGAGGCCAGGACCCTCTATGCCGAGCTGGAGACCGACGGCGGGGCGGCGGACGCGTCGCCGCCAGCCGCCGATCCTGGCTCGGGGGCGCCAATACCATCCGGGAGTTAAGGTTGAGCGGGCGTTGCGCCTGTGCTAACCGATCGTCATGCTGCACCGGCTAAGAGAACTGCTGACGGGTGACCGCTCAGGCGCGGACGTGAAGTCGCCGGACGAGAAGTTGCGGCTTGCGGCGGCGGCGCTGCTGGTCGAGGCCGCGGCGCAGGACGGACGGGTCGAGGACGTGGAGCTGGCCTCCATCCGGGCGATCCTCGGCGCGCACTTCGGTCTTTCCGATGCCGACGCGGAAGAGCTGGTCGATGCCGGACGCGACGCGGCGCGCGAGGCGACGCAGCTCTACGGCTTCGTGCGCGCCGTCAACGACGCCATGGCGCCGGACGAGCGGGTGCAGATCATCGAGATGCTCTGGCAGGTCGCCTACGCCGACGGCGAGCTCCACGACTACGAGGCCAGCCTCGTTCGGCGCGTCGCCGGGCTTCTCTACGTTCAGGATCAGGATAGCGGCGCTGCCCGCAAGCGCGTGCTCGAGCGATTGCAATTGGGCGCCGGCAGCGAGCACTGAGGCGTCACCGCAAGGGTTTGGGAGCGGCGAAGAACCGATGACCTACATCGTCACCGAGAACTGCATCAAGTGTAAGTACATGGACTGCGTCGAGGTGTGCCCGGTCGACTGCTTCTACGAGGGCGAGAACATGCTCGTCATCCATCCCGACGAGTGCATCGACTGCGGCGTCTGCGAGCCGGAGTGCCCCGCCGAGGCCATCGTTCCGGATACGGAGCCGGGAAACGAGAAGTGGCTCGAGGTCAACACCGAGTACTCCAAGTCGTGGCCGAACATAACCCGCAAAGGCCAAGCGCCGGCGGATGCGGACGAATGGAACGGAAAGGCCGGAAAGGAGGGAGACTTCAGCCCAAAGCCCGGCTCTGGCACATAGCGGCCATGCGCACTGCGCCGGCCATCGAGGTTTGTCAATCGAAACCCTAGCGTGCTATATTCCTCGGCATACGAAACCGGTTGTCTGGCAACAGCACTCCGCCGCTTGCGGGGGTGAAAACCGATAAATCAATAATGGCCTGTCGCTGCTCGCCGCACGGGCGAGTGAGGATCGTCTCGTTCAGGGCGGTCCGTTCGAACGGCAGGCTCGGATGGCCTTGAGTGGAGAGAGCTTGGACACGATGCGGGATGAATTCGCTTACCGTGCGGGGGATTATGTCGTCTACCCGACACATGGCGTCGGCAAGGTGCTGGGCGTCGAGACGCGTGAGATCGCCGGTCAGGAGCTGCAGCTCTTCGTGATCTCCTTCGACCGTGACCGGATGACGCTGCGGGTGCCGGTCAGCAAGGCGTCCAACGCCGGCCTGCGGCGGCTCAGCACGCGCAAGGTGATGGAGAACGCCCTCACCAAGCTGCAGGGCCGGGCGCGGGTGAAGCGGACGATGTGGAGCCGGCGCGCCCAGGAATACGAGGCGAAGATCAACTCCGGCGATCCGGTGTCGATCGCTGAGGTGATCCGCGACCTGCATCCCAACGTCGGGCAACCGGACCAATCCTTCAGCGAGCGGCAGATTTACGAGGCGGCGTTCGACCGGCTGGTCTGCGAGCTGGCGGCGCTGGAGAGCATCGACAAGCAGAGCGCAACCGAGAAGCTGGAGCAACTCCTCGGAACGTCCTGACGCAGCCACCGGCGCGGGCGCGGGCGGAGGCCTTTCCGTGATCCTCCGCTGTCTCCCGCCGGCGCGGCCGGAGCGGGTAGCTCCAGCACCTTGATCAGCAAGATCGTCTCTGGAGGCCAGACCGGCGTCGACCGCGCCGCGCTCGACGTCGCCCTGGCGCTTGGGCTGCCCTGCGGCGGCTGGGTGCCCCGCGGCCGCCGGGCCGAAGACGGGCGCCTGCCCGCTCGCTATCCGATGCGCGAAACCGCCAGCGCCGGTTATCCGCAGCGCACCCGCCTGAACGTGCGCGACGCCGACGCCACCCTCGTCCTCGCCCGCGGCGATCCCGCCGGCGGCACCGCCTTCACCATCGCCTGCGCGGAGCAGGCCGGCCGGCCATGGATACTGGTCGACCTGTCCGCCCCCGACCTCGAACCGCACGTCGCGGCGGTGCGCGACTGGCTCCGCGACCACGACGTCCGCGTGCTCAACGTCGCCGGCCCCAGGGAGAGCTCCTCGCCGGGCATCGGCGCCGAGGCCGCGGCCTTCCTCCGCGCCGTCCTCGGCGAGGAAGACCGCGTCCCCTGACGGGTCGAAACCGCCCCGGCATCTTCATCGACGCGACGGCCGCAATGTCACGCCACTGTAACGGGACGCGTGTTAAGTAGCGCTCGCAGATCCTGATAACGGGGCGGGGCGAAGTTCGATGACGATGATGAGCAGGCTTGCCGGCGTGGCGCTGGCGGGAACCTTGATGCTAAGCGCGGCCATGCCGGCAAAGGCCGACACCCGGCTGATCGGCGCCGGCGCCAGCTTTCCCTTCCCGATCTATTCCTCGTGGTTCAAGGACTTCAGCAAGAACTACAAGGACGCGACGATCGACTACCAGGCCAAGGGTAGCGGCGCGGGCATCCAGGACTTCATCAACCGGACCGTCGATTTCGCCGCCAGCGACGCGGCCATGACCGACGAGGACCTCGCCAAGGTGCCCGGCGGCGCCGTGCTGCTGCCGATGACGGCGGGCGAGATCGTCATCGCCTACAACCTGCCCGGCAACCCGCAGAACCTGAGGCTGCCGCGCGACGTCTATCCGGCCATCTTCGCCGGCGAGATCACCCGCTGGAACGACCCGAAGATCGCCGAGGCCAACCCGGACATCAAGCTGCCGGACACGCCCATCACCGTCGTCCGCCGGTCGGACTCCAGCGGCACGACCTTCGTCTTCACCCAGCACCTCGCCGAGATCAGCCCGTCGTTCAAGGAGAACGTCGGCGTCGGGACGACCGTGCAGTGGCCGAAAAGCGACAAGTTCGTCGCCGCGCCGAAGAACGACGGCGTCACCGCGACCATCAAGCAGACGCCGGGGGCGATCGGCTACATCGAGTACGGCTTCGCGAAGCTGACCAAGACGCCGACGGCGCTACTCGAGAACCAAGCCGGGACCTTCGTCGCCGCCGGCGGCGAGGCCGGCGCCGCGGCGCTGTCCGAAGCCGAGTTCGACGAGAACCTGATCGCCTGGGTCAAGGACCCGAAGGGCGAGGACGCCTACCCGATCACGACCTTCACCTGGATGATGTTCTACAAGGACCAGGACGACAAGAAGGCCGCGGCGCTCCGCGACATGGTCGAGTACGGCCTGACCGAGGGGCAGAAGATCGCCGATCAGATGGGCTACGTGCCCCTGCCTGAAAACGTCGTGGCCAAGATCCGCGACGCCAAGCAGGCCATCCAGTAGCCGCGGCCGGGGGGCCGAAGGGAACGGCCCCACGTTACGCAGGAAGCGGCTCGTGGTCGTGACGACGGTGATGCACGAGGCGACGGCAGACGCCGGCGACAGCCGGGAGCGGCGTAGCAAGCCGCTTCGCCCGCTTCGCCGCTTGGCCGTGTCCGACCGGCACGTCCCTCACCCGATCACACGTTGCCCCAGTTAGAGGACGCGCGAGACGATGGCGCCCAATCCGTTCTCCCAGGCGATCTCGGCCGACGGCATCTCCGGACCGCCCTCGGCGCGGGATTACCTCTCCGACCGGCTGTTCCGGGCGCTCGCCGTGGGCGGTGCCGGCATCATCCTCGTGCTGGTCGCCTACATCATCTGGGAGATCGGCGGCCAGGCGGCGCCGGCCATCGCCCAGCACGGGCTCGGCTTCCTCACCTCCTCGGTCTGGGACGTCTCCAACCAGCGGTTCGGCATCCTCCCCGAGATCTGGGGAACGCTCTACAGCTCCTTGCTGGCTCTGCTCATCGGCGGCTTCTTCGGCGTCTTCGTCGCCATCTTCCTCACCCAGGGGTTCCTGCCGCCCAGGCTGGCGGTGGTCTTCCGCACCATCGTCGAGTTGCTCGCGGCCATTCCCAGCGTCGTCTTCGGCCT
>Ga0209573_1006181_pt1 | contig 10176 bp, 4 predicted proteins | sample TNRBio252014_DNA_FD_185870 | JGI IMG/M metagenome (GOLD analysis project Ga0209573, IMG submission 185870) | Wastewater treatment Type I Accumulibacter community from EBPR Bioreactor in Madison, WI, USA - TNR Reactor_6/25/2014_ DNA (SPAdes)... | ecosystem: Engineered > Bioreactor > EBPR >...
TTGTCACGAACCCGGTCGGCTGTGGTGCAACCCCCCCCTTCAATTGCAACGGCGTGCAGATCGCCCTCCCCGCCGGGGCGCCGGATAGCTCTGTCCCCAATACCGAAAAGGTGCAAGTCCACGGCACTCCTACGGCGCCGGGTACATTCGCTTTTCGCCTGGTGGCTACGCTGGACAGCGGCGGTGGAACGAGCTGCGAACGAGATTACACGCTCGATATAAAGCCGCTCCTCAGCATCACACCTGCCGGGGCTATCGTGTTTGGCAAGTCACCTGGTGACCACAAGAAGGTGATTGCCATCACTAATAACGACACTATTGCTATCGGCGAAATCGATTTCACCATCACTTGCACCAACCCCCTCTGCTATTTCAACATTGCCGACAAGCTCGTAAATCTCGGACCGGGTACCTCGCAAGACAGAGAAGTGACCTTTCAGGGTCCGCTCTGGATGACGGACTATTTGGCTACGCTGGTAGTTACCGTTCCGAACTCAAGCTACAGGTTCGAAATCGCCTTGCAGGGGAACAAGGGAAAACCCGTGATCACCCGACAACCGGACCAACTGGAGTTGTCCTCACCGCACAACTTGCAAGGAAGCGTAGTGCTCGGAAATCAGGAAAGCGAGAAATTGACGGGCATTGGAATCAGGATTGCCGACTGCGTCGGTGGCGACTCCTGTCCCTTCAGCGTCACCCCGAACGCACTCGAACTGGAACCCAAGGGGGACGTCAGTCAACAGGATTCGAAGGCGGTTAGCGTTGAGTTGGTTGAAAATACCTGTGGTACCGCGAACCTCGAAGTCACCGTTCCGGGTTCGGCAAGTTCCGTCGCGGCAGTCAGGCTTAAAGGGTTGAGCGAAGGAGCGAAGGTGTGTTCGCAAGACAGGAAAAGTGTGCGGGAATGCCGCAACGGCCAATGGCAGACGACGCAGCGTTGTGCCCGTGATTTCTGTTTCGGCGGCGAGTGCATCTGCACGCAGGATGGAACGGCCTGCGCCACTATCACAGCGCGTTCCGTGTGCAGCAATGGTACTCGGGTGGAGGAGAAATGTAGTGCAAACCAGTTGTGCGCAAACAACGTTTGCCAAACATTACCTGAACCACCAGTACTGCATCCTCGATTTTTCTGGAGGTAGGAGAACTCTCTCATGAACAGCAAGATTCCGATCCCCTCAATGGTTCCCGGTGTTGGCTGGCTCCGTTTCTGGCCGCCGCTATTGGCCTTGCTCCTCTGGGGCAACGCGTACGGTGCATACCAGGACATTGACATCACCTGTCCCCTCCCCCACGTCGTCCGCACATACGCGGCTAAGCTCAACACCTCAATCACTCCTCCTGAGCAGATTGTAGTAATTGGCGCCAGCGGCAACGTGTTCTGGGACTTGGCTCCGGCTGCTGGTTGCAGTGGCGCCGCTCCTAACTTCACGTGCGCCGGCATGACCATCGCTGTCCCAAATGGAGCAGTTCCACAGACCGAGAAGGTAAATATCAGCAGCGGTACGCTCACCACCCTGGCTTCATCATCGTTTGCCCTAACCGTGACGGCCGACGATCCTGCTGGTACTCCTACGTGTACCGAGCAGTACCTGGTTCGCGTCACTTCCGAGGGGGGCGGCTGGGGCGACCCGCACATCACCACGGTCGACGGCGTCCACTACGACTTCCAGAGTGCCGGCGAGTTCGTCGCCCTGCGCGGTAAGGGATTGGAAATTCAGACCCGCCAAACCGCCGTGCCTTCGGCGTCGGTCCCGCAGGCGAATCCCTATACCGGACTCAGGAGCTGCGTTTCGATCTACACCGCCGTCGCCGCTCGTGTAGGCAAGCATCGGGTCAGCTATCAGCCGAGTGCTCCACGTGAACGGGAGCCCGGCATGATGGAGCTTCGCGTGGATGGTCTGCTGAAGGAGCTGGGTCCGGAAGGAATTGATCTCGAGTCCGGACGCGATACCGAGGGGTATCCGGTCGGTGGCCGCATCGTGAAATCACCGGCTGGTAGCGGCATCGAAATTTATTACGCGGACGGGACGAAGGTAGTTGTCACACCCGCCTGGTGGGAAGCCCAGCAGACGTGGTATCTCAACGTGAACGTGTACGAGACGACGGCTACCGAGGGGATCTTTGGCCGCATCGCTCGAGACGGTTGGCTGCCGGCCCTCCCCGACGGCTCCTCGCTCGGCCCTAGGCCGAACGACATGCATGAGCGCTACGTGGCCCTCTACGAGAAGTTCGCCAATGCCTGGCGCGTAAACGACGATACAAGCCTTTTCGACTATGCGCCTGGCACATCGACCAAGACGTTCACGCTCCTCGAATGGCCCAGGGATAACCCGACGTCATGCACCATCGAAGGAAAACGGCCGGCGGCGTCCATCAGTATGGCCGCCGCCAAAAAGCTCTGCGGTGCGATCGCCGACAAGAACATGAGGGAGGACTGCGTCTTTGATGTCGCGGTAACGGGCAACCCCGGGTTCGCCGAGACTTACCAGCTCACAGAGCAGCTCCGACCCGGCCCGACCGTGACCACCGTGAAGGATGACAGGGATCCGACAATTGTCGGGGAAGAGGTGACGTTCACCGCTACCGTGGCGCCTAAACTATGTAGAAGCGGACAAGGCGCGCCAGTTGGGGCCGTCCAGTTCATTGTCGACGGGCGCGAGGCCGGTGCATCTGTCCCGCTCGACTCGAACGGCCGCGCCACGTGGAGCACATCGAAATTGAAGGTCGGCAAGCACGAGGTCGTAGCCAAGTATCTTCCATCGGGTTGGGGCGATCTGTTCGAATCCAGCAGCAGCCCGGTAGAGAGCCATACGGTCGGATGGAGAGGCAAATGACTGACTGTGAAACCAAGACATGAGCCTTCACAACGCGCGGGGAATCACAGCTTTTCCGGCCGGCGATCACTGACTGCACGGTGGACGGGCTTACCCTCGCCAGCGTGAGCGACCACCAGGACGGCAGCTATACCTTGGTGTTGACCGGCAATCCCGAGACGGTCGTTTCGGTGACAATCCTCGACGAGGAGATCTACCAGGGCAAGGCATCCGAGTTCGGCAAGCCTCCAGCCGTCGGCGTCATCGAAAGGATTTACCGCTGGCTGGAGAGCTTTGGCCTGCCCTGCACGCTGTTCTGGATTGTGGTGGCCGTCCTCCTTCTACTGGCCCTCTGGCTGTTCGGGAAAAAGGCAGGCAACCCGTAGGGACGACATGAAAACCCGCGACATGAAAGCGCCTTCCGCCGCACCCGTCCGGAATTCCGGATTCTTCCGAACGGGTGCGGGGCTGGAGGACGGCCGAGGGAGATTCTTCGGGCCGGTGCCGGCAATCCAGCCGAAACTGGCCATGGGCGCCCCCGGCGACCGCTTCGAACAGGAAGCCGATGCGGCGGCGGACCGGGTGGTGCAGCGCATGGAAGCTGGCGGCATCGGCCAAGCCGGCCCCCCTGCCCTGCAGGCCCAATGTGCCGACTGCCGGGAGGAGGAGACACTGCAGCGGGAGGCCAAGGCCGGTACCGCCGGGACAGCCGTTCCCCACACCGTCCAGCGGGCTCTGGGGAACAAACCGGGTGGAGGCGAACCGCTACAACCGGCGCTGCGGGGGGACATGGAGAATGCCTTCACGGTGGACTTTTCCGGTGTACGCATCCACACGGGGCCAACGTCCACGCACCTCAATCGCAGCCTGAATGCTCGCGCCTTCACGTACGGTCGGGATGTTTATTTCGACAGCGGGGAATTCAGTCCGCAGACGCGGCACGGACGCCATTTGCTGGCCCATGAGCTGACTCATGTGATCCAGCAGAGAGGAAGCGGTGGGCTTGTTGGACATACCAATGGCGATCGGGTGCAACGACAGAATGCCCCGGTACAGACTGACGAGCCTGTAGACCTCGGGGCAGTTTTTGCCGACTACGAAAGAGCCCACGGAAAGCCTCCTCCGGAATGGGTGAAGAACTGGGCTCGCCGGTACGAACCGGCTCGACGCCAAGTCCCTGATGCCCCGCCGCTGGATAAAGATGGGCTCGACCGAGCCATTGAATTCCGCCGCACCTGGCAACGAGAGCCGCCGATCCCCGAGCGGCCGCAGCCACGTAAACTCGCGCCGGGGGCCGTGGGCGCCAATGAGATACTGGCCTTCCCTAAAGGGACGACGGTTGTAGTGACTCAGCTACTGGCCGAAGTTCTTACGCGTTTTCGCGACACGGTCCTGGATTTCGCAAAGGGTGCATCGGATCGTCCCACCGACCTGGCGGCAAATGCTCCGCTCCTCATCGACATCCTGACCAGCCCCGACATCAGCCGAAGCCTCAGAGCCACGGTCAAGGAATCATCGCCAACGCTGTTCGAGGCCCAGATCGCGATTCCGGATATCCCTGCGAAGGATAAAAGGCCCGCGGTCACTGCCAGGACGATCACGTTTCATTTGGAAGCTTCCGACGATGCCGAGCCCACATTTGATCTCAGGATCGATTGGGGAAGCGGTCGCGCCAGAGTCTTGGGCATAAAAGCACGGCGGAGCGGGAATGGAAAAATCGTGGTCACCGCTCCCGTGCAGGGATACGAGGTCGACATGGGGTTGACTCGCGACTCATCGGGCTCCGTGGTCGCGGAGATCGATCACGCCTGGATACGGATGGCCTTGTCCGGCCAGACGCTGAAACTGGTCCGCATGGATCCCATGGCGCTCACGATAGACCCGGCTCAAGCCACTGCGGATCAAACCCGGCTGGAAAAGGCGGCGCAAACCAGCGGAACGATCGCGCCGCGCCCTTATGGGATCAGCTTCGATACCGGCTACCGATATGCCGGCCAATCGTCAGCCCTATACTCCCTCGGTTGGCGTTTCACTTACGCGCTGGCCGGTGACTTCGTCGGACTGCCGTTGATGGTCCAGCTCGATTACGCCCCCAAAGCCGGCCTTGTGTCGGGGAATGTCGGCTTCGGAGTAAGTATCACCCCCTTCTCGCTAGGAGATGTGCCTGTAACTTTCTCGGTGATTCCCGGCCTACGGGGTGGCGCTGTCGACGTGGGAGGTGCCGGGGGCGGAGCATCACCAATTCTTGGCCCGTCCCTAGGCCTAGGCGCGGGCCTGAGTGTTACTCCACGCTTTCAGGTACAGCTCTCGGGTGAGTACTTCCACAATGTCCTGAACTCGGCCGCCGAGAAGGGAGTTGACCATGTACCCAGTGTGCAACTCGGTAGCGTGTTGCGGTTTTAGTGGGACCCGATGGTTCCGGCAAAACCGGGTCAGCGTTCCAAAGCCCCCGTGCGGAGGTTACCACCGGTTACCGGCATCAGTTCCCCGGTACCAATTCGCCAAACATGGCCGGAGCAACTCACCACTACTCCAGGAAAGGTGAACGAGAATGCGCAGCCATGCCAGCCCCAAGGAATCGTCCTCTAGCGCAGCAAGGCCGTTCTTTTCGCGGTCGTCGGACAGCGCAGCAGCAACCACGCCGTTTTTCGTTCCGGCAAGGGCCGCGGCGGCACCGGACCTACAAGCACAAACTGAATTGAAGGAGCCGGAAGAAAAGCTGCAAAGGAAAGAGTCTGCCGAAGCCGAGCGGGACGCCCCGGCCTCGGCCCCGTTGCCACCTGAGGAACCGCCGGCTGGAAACGTGCAAACCAAGCTGGCCATGGGCGCGCCCGGTGACCGTTTCGAGCGGGAGGCGGATGTGGTTGCGGACAGCGTCGTGCAGCGCATGGAGTCCGGCGAGGATCGAAACGAGGCGCTTAACGAAGGCTTGCCAAGCGTGCAGATGAAATGCACAGCGTGCGAAGAAGAGCGCAAACTGCAGCGCCGGGAGGAGAGGAAGGAGGAGTCGATCGGTACAGGACCGGTGCCGCTGCAGGCGAAGTGCGCTTGCCAGGAGGAAGGCGTCAAGCTGCAGCCCAAACTCACCATCGGCAAACCGGGCGATCGCTACGAGCAGGAAGCCGATTCGATGGCCAACGCCGTGATGCGCACGTCGGAACCAGCAGGTGCGTTGGCCAGCGGGCTGCGCACCACCGAAGTTCAGCGAATGCCCATCACGCCGGTCAGCGCGAGCCTCCTGCAGCGCGACGCGGACGAATCGTGCAACCTCAAGGACGAGCCGGTCGAAGAAGGGGAGGAAGAGAACGAGGAAACGGAAGATGTGGAAGCCATCCCCGCGGCCGAGAAGCCGGTCAGCCCCAAACGTGAAGCGGGCGAGGTGTCGCCGCCGCCGGATCTGGAGTCGCGCCTCGACGCGTCACGGGGAGGGGGATCGTCGCTGCCGGCGAGCACGCGCGAGTTCATGGAATCGCGTTTCGACCACGACTTCTCCGCCGTGCGCGTCCACAGCGGCGCGAACGCCGAACAGCTCAATCGGGATGTGCGCAGTCTCGCCTTCACGAGCGGCAGCGACATCTACTTCGGCTCGGGCCAGTACCGTCCCGACACCGATTCCGGTCAGCACCTGCTCGCGCACGAGCTGACGCACGTCGTGCAGCAGAACGGCTCGGGCGGCAACGGGCCGGTTCGCGAGAAAGCCGACCCGCGCGTCATCAGGCGAGCGGAGCTGCCCGAGCACAAGTGGTACTACAGCCACCGCGTCTCGGGCACGGCCGTGCATGGCATCCTCGGAAATATTCTCCACAAGGCCAATACGGACAAGAACCTCGTGACCGAGGCAGCGATCGCCGGCGCTAATCGAAATGAGGAAGGCCTCAATAAGATCGGGATCGCGGACCTCTATACATCAACGCCCAAGCGGACGGTCACCGGAGTCAAAGCCTACAGAAACCTCGACTCGGAGGACGACATCGTCTCGATGGACAGCCCGAAGGTGAACGAGACCAGGCCCCTGAAAGAAATCACCTCGTCGCCGACGTTCAAGAAAGGCGAGTGGAAGGGGGACTTTCCATCGGAGATTCTCCTCGGCGAGATCAAGCCGTGGAACACGCTGAAGGCCGCCGACGGCTGGGCGCAATTGGATCACTATAAACAGGGGTATTCGAAATTCGTCGAGAAAATGAGCAAAGTCAACAAGGGCAAGACGCGGTCGTCGATTACGTTTGGCCGCCTGAACGTGACGCTGCCGCCGTGGCTGGACTTCGATAACTGGCAGAGTCAGCACACTAACCATGTCGATTCGAAGCCGGCGCACATTAACGACCGCCGCCTCTGGGTCGCCCGCATTGACCCCGGCGTGTACCTCTACACCGACTTTGCCAAGGGGTACGAGGGTCCGCCGCCCGAGCTGTTCAGCCAACATCTGACGCAGATGCGGACGGTCCGCGAGCACATGAAGACACCGCACCCGCGAACCGACAAGATGGGGCAGGGTAAATTCATCCAGCGCCATACCAAGGATCGGCCTGCCAACTACTGGCCCGAAAAGGGGCGCGCATGGGAGAAAGAGCGCGCGGCGTTCTCCAAGCCGTTCCGCGCGGCGCTGAAGACGTCGCTGAAAGGCTGGCGTGAAAAAGCGCGGTTCGAGAAGAAGCTTGGCCGCAGCGGCCGCACGCAGCCAAACGCCGAGAAGAAGGAGGTCAAGGACTACAAGGACCTGATGTTCTGGAGCGGGACGGCGGGTAAGTTCCTCGGCAAGATCCGATTCCTGTTGGGCGGCGCCTGGGATAAGGCCCTCGGCATCTTCGAGAAGATGAAGGAGAAGATGACCGGCATCCGCACCAAGGTCAAGGGCCTCAAGGAAGGTGGACTGGTCAAGAGCAGCTGGGGCAGTCGTCTGATCCAGGTCGTGGTCGCCGCCTGTAAAGTCGCGTTCTCATCCTTTATCACCGAGAGCTTCAACTTCTTCGCGGACTGTTTCCACTCAGCGATGGACAAGCTGGTGGAGAAGTTCCAAACCGAACTCAACGAGCGCTTCGGCAAGGAAATGTGCGAGGCGCGCAAGCTCTTCGAAGACAGCAAGGCGAAGCTGGAGACCGAGTGGGGCGAGTCCATCAAGCAGATCGAAAGGCTCGTGGAGGCGGTGCAGGACGTCAAGTATTGGACGGACATCGCCACGACGGCGGTCGACTTGATTCGCGTCGGCGTGCAGATCATCTCGTGCCTGTCGCCACCCGGACTGGGATGTCTGTGGGGACTCGTCGCACAGTTAGGCATCGGCGCCATGGTGGGCCTCGTGATCGGCACGCAATGGTTCGCCGACGAGATCGTCACGCCGAATGTGCGGAAGTTGGTGCGCACCTACATCGCCCCGTACTACCAGAAGATGATCAACAGCGTGCTGGGCGAAGGTCTGAAGGAGTATCACTGCGCCGTCGCCGACGATGCGATTCCGTCGATGGAGTTCAAAGCGAAAGCCACTATCGACGACGCGGCCCTGCGCGCGCACCGCGATTCGTGGGAGTCCGAGTTCGAGCCGCAGCTGCTGAAAGACCTGCAGGAGGTCTTCGGCAAGCCCGGCGGCAAGAAGCCGACGAAGGAAGAGTTGCTGGAACTCGTCAAGAAGATGCAGGAGAGCAAGCTGTCGATGCAGGAGCTGAAGGACCGCAAGACGATGCAGGCGCTGCTCCAGCAATCGCTCGATCCGAAAACCGGCAAGCTCAAACTCGAAGACGCCAAGAAACAGGCCGAGAAGACCGAGGCGCCTACCCCGTTGGTGAAGGAACGAACGATCGACTATCCCAAGGCGCGGAAGCAGAACCCGATCTTCCAGAAGATGCGCGGATGGGATCCGACGCTTTTCGTCAAGAAGCCTGGCATCAAGGTGGACACCGACGAGTTCGCCGACGCCGTCTACGACATGCAGGAGGCGTTGAAGATCAAGGCGGACGGGATTCTCGGCGACGACACGGTCATCGCGTTCTACGACAAGAACAAGAAGAAGAAGGACATCTTCTACGAAGAATCGGTCCAGGCGAACGAAGAGCGCAAGCAAAAGGAGCAGGAGGCCAAGGACAAGGCGACCGCCGACAAGGCTGCCAAGGACAAAGGAGGCGTGGCGCCGCCAGCGTTGCCGGCCTCCGTCAAAGTGCTGAATGCCAGCACGCTGGTCCCGGACGAGAAGGGTGAGACCGTCCCGAGCGGCATCAACATCCAAATCCCCGATTTTTGGAGTTTGATGACCTGGTCGGACAGTCCCAAGAGTTTTAAGGAGAAGTCGTCGCCCCCGTACGTGACGTTGGATGTCTACGTCAACAAGAAGCACGAGTTCCGGATCGAATACGTGGCGGTGAAGAAGTTCTACGTCGCCAATATGATAGGCGGCGGCTCCTGCTACTGGACGGCCGTCCTGCAGATGGAAGACGGCTTCAAGCTGGAGACGGCGAATGGGAAGCTCGTCAAGTTCGAGACGCAATGGTGTTTGTCGCCGGATTGACGATGTCTATGAACGCTGCGCCCGAACTCAGGCAGGCTGCTCCGTCCCACGGACTGCTGGAGCGTGCCTTCACGCTGTTCGAGCGCACGCTCGAGGCACGGCTTCGCGCGCATTTCGGTGCGAACGGCCCTGAAAGCGATCGAGCCGTTCGGCCGGAATCGCCGCCGCCTGACGACCTCACGCCGTATGGCCGCTTCGTGCGAGAACACGATCTCGACACCGAATCGCAACTGCTCGTAATGCTCGCGCTTGCGCCGTCGCTCAGGCCGGACTTCTTCGACCGCATCCTGCAAAAGGTTCTGCCGGGTGCGGGCGACTATCCCCAGCTCGGCGGGCTGAGGGGACGCCAGCATCGCGGTTTTCTCCCGACCGGCGATACCGCGCTGTTTTTGCTGGCGGGCGACGATTTCGAGGCGCGCCTACGCTGGCAAGCCTTGCTGTGGGGCGAGCATCCCCTGGTAAAAAAAGGAATCGTTTACCTGGAAGAACCGGCGGAGGGCGAACCCCCTATGAGCGGGCGGCTGATGCTGGACAGCGACTACGCCGAGCGCTTCATCAGCGGCAAAGTGCGCGCCCCTCGTTTGAGTCTCCGGTTTCCGGCCCAGCACCTGGAGACGGCACTGGACTGGACCGATCTGGTGCTCCCGTCCCGGACCCTGGCGGAGGTCAGGGAGCTGGAAAACTGGGTACGCCACGGCGAGGTGCTCATGGATCAATGGGGAATGCGCCGGAAACTGCGACCCGGCTGTCGGGCGCTGTTCTTCGGCCCGCCGGGCACCGGGAAAACCATGACCGCGACGCTGCTGGGCAAGGCCACGGGACGGGAGGTCTACAAGGTCGACCTTTCCATGGTCATCTCCAAGTACA
>Ga0209573_1006182_pt1 | contig 10174 bp, 8 predicted proteins | sample TNRBio252014_DNA_FD_185870 | JGI IMG/M metagenome (GOLD analysis project Ga0209573, IMG submission 185870) | Wastewater treatment Type I Accumulibacter community from EBPR Bioreactor in Madison, WI, USA - TNR Reactor_6/25/2014_ DNA (SPAdes)... | ecosystem: Engineered > Bioreactor > EBPR >...
CCACGGAGATCTCGAGGGCGTAGTTGTGGCCGTAGCCCGCGGGGTTGGACGCCGCGCCGTACGTCTCGCGGTTCCACTCGTCGGACCGGTCGCGGCGGAAGAGGCGGTGGGCGGCGTTGAAGTGGATCGTCCGCGAGAGGTGGAGCATCGCGGGCGATTCTAGCGAGACCGTGCCCGCGTTGCCTCCCGCTCGGATCTTGAGCATGATGGCCGGAGCGTCACGGACCGAAAGAAGAACGATGAGCCTGCCGCCCGGATCACGCCTCGGACCCTACGAAATCCTCTCCCCGATCGACGCGGGGGGAATGGGGTCGGTCTACCTCGGCCGGGACACCCGCCTGATGCGCGACGTGGCGGTGAAGGTCCTGCCGGTCGGCATGATGGAGGACCCGCGCGCCGTGGAGCGGTTCCTGCGCGAGGCGCGCGCGGCGGCCGCGCTGTCGCACCCGAACATCGTGGCGATCCACGACGTGGGGGACGCCCCCGTGAACGTGCAGGGCCCCTTCGGACCGCGGGAGGTGCGGCTGCGCTACCTCGTGGAGGAGTACGTCGACGGAGGCTCGCTCCGCCGCGTCCTCAAGGGGGGCCTTCGGCCCGACCTCCTCACGATCTCCGGCTGGGCCGTCGGGATCGTGCGCGCGCTCGTGGCCGCGCACGAGAAGGGGCTCATCCACCGGGACCTCAAGCCCGAGAACGTCCTCGTCGATTCCCAGGGGAACGCGAAGATCGCCGACTTCGGTCTCGTCCGCTGGATCTACCCGCAGACGGCCGCCCCCTCGCCGAAGGACGAGACGAAGAACGGCCCGCCGACGCTGACGCACGCGGGGTTCGTCGTGGGGACCCTCGGGTACATGAGCCCCGAGCAGGTGCTCGGCGGGGCGATCGACGGCCGGAGCGACCTCTTCGGCTTCGGCATCCTCCTGTTCGAGCTGGTGACGGGGTCGTCGCCGTTCGCGCGCAGCAGCACCGACGCCGCCTTCGACGCCGTCCTCAACCACACCCCTTCGCCCCTCCAGACTCTCGTGTCCAACGTGCCCGATCGCCTGGCGCGGGTCGTGTCGTGGTGCCTCGAGAAGGACGCCGCGAAGCGCCCCGCCTCGGCGCGCGAGCTGCTGCCGCACCTCGAGCGGCTGCAGGCCGAGCTCGCCGGGAGCACGCGCGCCTCGTCCACCGGGCTGCCGCGGCTGACCGAGCCGCCGGGCAGGCAGGGCGTTTCCCCGCTCCTCTGGCTCGCGACGGCGGTGGCCGTCCTGCTCGCGTTCGTCGCGGGGTTCGCCGCGGGGAGGGCGCGTCCCGAGGCCCGGCCCTCTCCTTCTTCCGCCGCCGCCTGGACCGCCGTGCCTCTCTCCCTGTCGGCCGAGCCGGCGATGGAGGTGACGCTCCTGCCGGGCGGCCGCCGCGCGCTCCTCGGAAGCGGCGAGCTCCTGGACGAGGAAGCGGGGCGCCTCCGGAGGCGCGCGCTCGGCGGGACACTCGCCGGCCCGGTCGTGGGCGGCTCCGGGAGCGCGGTGATCGGGACGACGGAGGCGGGCATCGTGGAGGTGCCGCTCCCGGCGGGGACGCCCGTGAAGACGCTCGTCGCGGACGGCCTCGAGCCCTGCCTCTCGCCCGACGAGAGCCTCCTGGCGTTCGTCCGCCGCGACGCGAGCTCGAGCGAGCTGTGGGTGGCGCGGAGGGACGGCAACAGCCCCCGGCGGGTGGCCCGGGCCGACACGGCGTTCTGGGCCTGGCCGGTCTTCACGGCCGACGGTGCGAGCCTCCTCTTCTACGACGTGGAGAGGACCGGGCCCCGCGCCGGTACGGGGCTCCTCTTCTCGGTGCGCCTGGCCGAGGGAACACCCCTTCCCTTCGGACCCGACGTGCGCCTCGAGCCGGGTGCGCGCCCGGCGATCGCAGAGGGAGGGAGCGTCCTGGTGAGGACGTACGGAATCCGCGACGCGCTGCTCCTGGAGAGGGAAGGGCGCGAGGCGGTGCCGCTGCCGTTCGGGGCAGGGCTCTCGCTCCTCGTCGCCTCGCCCGGGGGGGAGACGATCGCGGCCCGCCCCGAGGGAGGGCCGCTGATCCTCTGGAGAAGAGTCCCCGGCCCTACTTGACGCCCAGGAGCTCGACGTCGAACAGGAGAGTCGCCCCGGGCGGGATGACGTTGCCCGCTCCGCGGTCGCCGTAGCCGAGCTGGGGCGGGATGAGAAGCGTGCGCTTGCCGCCGACCTTCATCGTGGAGACGCCCTCGTCCCAGCCCTTGATGACCCGCCCGCGCCCGATGGGGAACTCGAACGGGGAACCGCGGTCGACGGAGCTGTCGAACTTCGTCCCCTTCGCCTCGTTCACCCAGAGCCAGCCCGTGTAGTGCATGACGCAGGTCTGGCCCGTCACGGGGGAGGGGCCGGTTCCGACGACGACGTCTTCGTAACCGAGTCCGCTTTCGGTCTTCACCATCTTCGACTCCTTCTTCACCGAGGCGGGGGCCTCGGCCTTCACTGCGGCGGGGGCTTCGACTTTCGCCTTCGGGGCCTCGGCCTTCGAGGCCTGTTTCTGCTGCGCGGTCGCCGCGGACGCGGCCAGCGCGAGGGCGCAGACGAGCGCCGTCCCGGACTTCTTCATGTTCGTCCTCCTGAGGTCTCCCGGTCGGCCCGGGAGCGCGGAGTCTAGGGGCGCCCCGGGGGAATGGGAAGCGCCCCGTCCGCGGCGCCGGGGCACCTCACATCAGCTGGCGGGCGCCGACGCGATCGCCTTCTCCAGCTCCTCGACGTCCTCGCGGCTGCCGATGTAGAGCGGGGTCCGCTGGTGGTTCTCCCCGGGGAAGATGGAGACGATCCGCTTGCGCCCGTCGACCGCCAGTCCGCCCGCCGCCTCGACGACGGCCGCCAGCGGCGCCGCCTCGTACATGAGCCGGAGCTTGCCCTCGGGCGAGCCGTCGGTGCCGGGATAGAGAAAGATGCCGCCGCGCAGGAGGATCCGGTGGACGTCGACGACGAGGGCCCCCGAGTAGCGCGTGGAGAGAGGGCGGCCCCGCGCCGGGTCGGGCGTGCGCAGCGCCTCGACGAAGCGTCGCGGCCCCTCGGGCCAGGTGGAGATGAAGCCCTCGTTGCAGGCGTAGTAGGTGCCGCGGCGGGGAATCCGGATGTCGGGGTGCGAGAGGAGAAACTCTCCGATGCCCGGGTCGAGCGTGAAGCCCTGGACGCCTGCCTTCGGGCCGGCGGTGTAGACGAGCATCGTGGCCGGGCCGTAGACGAAGTAGCCCGCGACGACCTGCTCCTGCGAGATGCGCGCGAGGAGCTCGGCCTCGGAGTGGATCGGGCCGGAGCCGCCGATGCGGCGCACGGAGAAGATCGACCCGACGGCGCCGTTGATGTCGAGGTTGGAGGAGCCGTCGAGCGGGTCGACGAAGACGACGTACTTCCCCGCCGACGCGGCGACGGCCTCGTTCTCGGGGAGGCGGGCCGGAAGGTCCATCTCCTCGGTGACGACGGTCGGGACGAGCTGCCCGTAGGCGAAGGCCTCGAGGAAGATGTCGTTCGCGAGGGCGTCGAGCTTCTGCTGCTCCTCACCCTGGACGTTCGTGTGCCCGGAGGGCCCGAGGACCTCCGCGAGGCCGGCGCGGGAGAGGAGGCGCGCGATCCGCTTGCCCGCGAGCGCGAGCTGCGAGAGGAGGGCGGAGAGCTCGCCGGTCGCCTGCGGGTAGCGCCGCTCGGTCTCGAAGAGGTGGCGGTGGAGGCGGGTTCCGACGGTTCCGGTGGAGGTCACGGTGTCACCTCTCCTTGCGAGGCGCCGGCCGCGGCGCGTGCCGCGGCCCTCGCGGCGCCGAGAATGGCACAGGAGTCGTTGAGGACGACGCGGATCGGAATGCGCGCGAGCAGCGGACCGAACCGCCCCTTGGCCGCGAAGGCGGTGAAGAAGCCGTCCCTGAGGAGCGGGAGGATCTTCGGCGCGATGCCGCCGCCGACGTAGACGCCGCCGGTGGCGAGCGTCTTCAGCGCGAGGTTCCCCGCTTCGCCGCCGTAGAGCGAGACGAAGCGGTGCATCGTCCGCTGGCAGACGGGGTCGGTCTCGTCGAGCGCGGCGCGGCTGACGACGGGGGCGGGGTCGCCGGAGGCGGCGATGGCGCTCGTGAGCCACTCGGGCTCGGGAAGGCCGGACAGGTGGCGCTCGAAGCGGTAGAGCGTCGCCAGGCCCGGCCCCGAGACGACGCGCTCCCACGAGACGTGCCCGTGGCGCAGGCGGAGCGTCTTCAGGAGCTCGATCTCCTCGTCGTTGCGCGGCGCGAAGGAGGCGTGCCCTCCCTCCGAGGGCATCGGGATGAAGCCGTTCGGGGAACGGAAGAGGAGCGCCTCGCCGAGGCCGGTGCCGGCCGAGATGAGGGCGCCGTTGCCCTCCGGGTCCTCTTCGCCCCGGTTGAGGACCTCGAAGTCGGAAGGGCCGAGCTCGGCGAGGCCCCAGGCGTTCGCGGCGAGGTCGTTGAGGACGACCGCGGGGACTCCGAGGTCGGCCCGGATCTCCTCGGCGTCGATGGAGAAGGCGACGTTCGTCCCCTCGGCGCGGCCGTGCCGTACGGGGCCGGCGACGCCGAAAGCGGCCGCGTCGAGCCTCTTCTCGCCCGCGAGAAAGCCGTCGAAGGCGTCGTGAAGGGTCGCGAAATCGCGCGTCGGGAAGCGCGCGCGGCGCTTCTCGACGAGGCGCCCGTCCTCCAGCTCGAAGAGGGCGAGGCGCATGTTCGTTCCGCCGACGTCTCCGGCGAGCAGCATCGTCAGTCCTCCCCCGCGGCCGCGCGGTCCAGGAAGAAGAGCCTCTCTCCAACCGGCGGGTCGACGCAAGCGGCGGGAAGGGCAGGGTCTCCGGAAAGGACCCGGGCGAGCGCGGCGCGCTTGCCCCGGCCCGAGACGACGAAGACGACGGCACGCGCCGCGTTGAGGAGCGGCAGCGTGAACGTGACGCGCGAAGGGGGCGGCTTCGGGGCGCCGTCGACCCTCACGACGAGCCGCCCGGTCTCCGCGGCCGCCGGGTGGCCGGGGAAGAGGGACGCGGTGTGGCCGTCCTCCCCGAGGCCGAGGAGGACGAGGTCGAGGACCGGGACCGCGGGCGCCGGGGCCGAGAGGCGGTCGCGAAGGAGCGCCTCGTAGCGTTCGGCGGCGTCGGGCGCGAGCGACGGAACGGGGTGGACGTTCTCGGGCGGGATCGGGACGTGGAGGAGGAGCGCCTCGCGGGCGGCGCCGTCGTTGCGGTCGCCGTCGCACTCGCCGACGCAGCGCTCGTCGCCGAAGAAGACCTCGACCGAGGCCCACGGGACGAGGTCGGCCCACGGGGAGTCCGCGAGACGGCGGTAGGCGGCGAGGGGCGTGGTGCCGCCGGCGAGGGCGACGTGAAAGCGCCCGCGCTCCTCCACCGCTTCGGCGGCGCGCAGCGCGAAGAGCTCGGCGACCCCGTCCGCGAGGGCGGCCGACGACGGGAAGACCGTGACCTGGGTCTTCGACATGGCCCCGGTCCGGGACTAGGGCCGCCGCCAGCGGCGGCCGTCGCGGGCCAGGAGCTCCATGGCCGCCTCGGGCCCCCAGGTCCCGGCCTCGTAGTTCGGAAGGTCGCGCGGCGGGTTCTCGCGCCAGACGTCGAGGACGGCCGTGACGAGCTCCCACGCCGCCTCCACCTCGTCGCGCCGCGCGAAGAGGGTGGGGTCGCCGTTGAGAGCGTCGAGGAGGAGCCGCTCGTAGGCGTCGGGGGTCTTCTCGCCGAAGTGCTCCGAGTAGCGGAAGTCCATCTTGACCGTCTCGACGCGCATCGTCGGGCCGGGCTGCTTGGCGCCGATGCGCAGGGCGATCCCCTCGTCGGGCTGGATCCTCAGGACGAGGACGTTCGGCTCCTGGACGAGGAAGCCCGCCCTGCGGAAGAGGGCGATGGGGGGCGTCTTGAACGTGATGGCGATCTCGGTGACGCGCTTCGGAAGGCGCTTGCCCGCGCGGAGGTAGAACGGCACGCCGGCCCAGCGCCAGTTCTCGATCTGGAGCTTCCAGGCGGCGTACGTCTCGCGGCCGGAGGCGGCGGCGACGTGGGGCTCCTGGCGGTAGCCGGGGACGGGCGCGCCGTCGATCGACCCCGGGGCGTACTGCCCGCGCACCGTGTCGCGCAGGATCTCCTCGGGCGTCTGCGGCCGCACCGAGCGGAGGACCTTGACCTTCTCGTCGCGGACGACGTTCGCCTCGAAGGCGACGGGGGGCTCCATCGCCACGAGGCAGAGGAGCTGGAGCATGTGGTTCTCGACGATGTCGCGGAAGATCCCCGACTCCTCGTAGAACTTTCCGCGCCCCTCGACGCCGAGCGTCTCGGCGACGGTGATCTGGACGTGGTCGACGTAGCGCCGGTTCCAGAGCGGCTCGAAGATGCCGTTGCCGAGGCGGAAGACGAGGAGGTTCTGGGTCGTCTCCTTGCCGAGGTAGTGGTCGATGCGGAAGATCTGGCTCTCGCGGAACGAGTGGCGGACCTTCTCGTTGAGGGCGCGGGCCGAGGCGAGGTCGTGCCCGAACGGCTTCTCCACGACGAGCCGCGACCAGGGGCCGGCGGGCTCCACCGCGTGGACGAGCCCCGCCTCGCCGAGCCGCGCGGCGGCGTCGCCGATGCCCGAGGGCGGGATCGCGAGGTAGTAGATCCGGTTTCCCGGGAGACCCCGCTCCGCCTCGAGCGCCTCGAGGCGGGCCTTCAGGTCGACGAAGCTCTGCGTCTCCTTCAGGTCGCCCTTGAAGTGGAAGAGGCGCGCGGCGAAGCGCCCCCACTCTTCGTCCCCGTGGGCCGTCCGGCCGAACTCGGCGAGGGCGGCGCGCAGGTCGCCGCGCCAGGCCTCGTCAGAGTCGACGGAGCGGGCGAATCCGACGATGGCGGTCTCGGGCGCGAGCTGCCCCTGGCAGTGGAGCTCGAAGAGGGCCGGGACGAGCTTGCGGCGCGCGAGGTCACCCGAGCCTCCGAAAATGACGATGGTCGCCGCGGGGGCCGGCGTCGAGCTCATGCCGCCGCCGCCCTACTCGGGCCGGATTCGGACCGTCCGCGCCGACTCGAGGAGCGTGGCGTGGCGCCGCTCCTCGACGACGCCGAGGAGCTCTTCGTAGGACTTCTCGAACGAGACGATCCCCTCGCCCTGGAGCTTTTCGCCGAGGACCTCGACGTCGAAGCCGAGCTCCCGGAGCTCGTCGAGCGTCCGGTGCGCTTCGACGACCCCTTCGAGGACGGTGTCTCCCAGGTCGCGGCCATGGTGGAGGAGGGCCTCGAGGGTCTTCTCCGGAAGGGTGTTCACGGTGTCGGGGCCGACGAGGTTCTCGACGTAGAGGAGGTCGGAGTAGGCGGGGTTCTTCGTCCCGGTGGAGGCCCAGAGCGGACGCTGCACGCGGGCCCCCTTCGCCGCGAGCGCTTTCCACGCACCGGTCCCGAAGGCGGCGAGGTAGTCCTGGTAGACGACCTTGGCGTTCGCGAGGGCGGCCTTTCCCCGGAGATCCTCGAGCCTCTGGCGCAGGGGCGCCGGCGCCGTCTGCGCCTTCTCGGCCAGGAGCTTGTCGACGAGCGTGTCGACGCGGGAGACGAAAAAGGAGGCGACGGAGGCGACCTTCGCGGGGTCGCCGCCGGCGGCGACGAAGGCGGCGACGCCGTCCTGGTACGCATGCGCGACGTCGCGGTAGTGCTTGCGGTTGAACATGAGCGTCACGTTGACGGAGACGCCCGAGCCGATGAGCGCGCGGATGGCGACGCACCCGGCCGGCGTCGCGGGGACCTTGATGAAGACGTTCGGCCGGCCGAGGAGGCGGTGAAGCCGCTTCGCTTCGGCGATCGTCCCTTCGATGTCGAAGGCGAGGCTCGGGAGGACCTCGAGGGAGATCCAGCCGTCCTCCGGGTTTGCGGCGTGCTGGGCGGCGAAGAGGTCGGCTCCCGCGGCGATGTCGCCCCGCGTCAGCTCGTCGTAGACCTCGAAGACGTCCTTCTCCTCGTCGGTGAGCCTGGCGATGCGGGGCTCGTAGTCGCCGTCGCTCCTGCCGATCGCCTGGGCGAAGATCGTCGGGTTCGACGTGACCCCGTAGATGGCGCCCGCCGCGATGCGTCCGGCGAGCTCTCCAGTGGCGATCATCCGGGCCGAGATGCTGTCGAGCCAGACGGCCTGGCCACGCTTCCGGTAGTCGACGGAGCGGTTCATGCGGAACCTCCTGGGATTCGGAACGGACGGACCGTCCCCGGTTTGGGGATGATCCTATCCTCTCCCGCGCCCCGTGTCCGCGCCGCCCGCACGGCAGAGCGCTCGTTCGATATTCAGCTGGAGTTCCGCGGTACGCTCGCCGATCGATGAGCCGGCTCGCTCTCTCCCTCCTCCTCGCGGCGGCTGTCTCCTCCCCCGTCCGGGGTGCGGAGCCCGCGGCCGCCACCCCCTCTCCCCTTCCCTTCGAGGACGTGCTCCGGGCCGCCGCCGAACGGGCTCCGCTCGCCGCCGCCGCTGCCGCGCGGCGCGACGCCGCGGACGCGAGCGCCACGAAGGCCCGCCGCCTGCCGAACCCGGAGGCGACGGTGCGCGTGGAGAACTGGCGCCGCGGCACGGACGCGCACCCGTTCGACGCGCAGGCCGACCTGGACGTCGTCGCCGAGCTGTCGCAGCCGCTGCCCGTCTTCGGGACGTGGTCCGCCCGAAGGGGCGAGGCCGCCGCGCTGTCGCGGGCCGCGCGGGCCACGTCGCGCGGCGAGGTCGAGGCGGTCGTCCTCGAGGCGGCGCGCCTCTACCTGGGAGCGGTGCGCGGCCGGGACCTCGTCGCGGCCCTGGCCGAGAGCCGCGACGTCCTCGGAACGATGGTGGCGACGATGGAGAAGCGGGTCGGCGAGGGATGGTCGGCCGAGGGCGACCTCCTGAAGCTGCGGGCCGAGCACGCCCGCTCCGAGGCGCTCCTGGCCCGCGCGACGCTCGAGCTCGGCGACGCCGCGGCGCGGCTCGCCGCCCTCCTCGGCGAGGAGGCGCCCGTCGACCCGGCGCGGCTCGCGATGCCCCCGGTTCCGGCCCTCCCCGAGGGAGAGGCCGAGACGCTCGGCCGGGAGGCGGCCGCCACGCGCCCCGCCGTGATCGAGGCCCGCGAGCGGCTGGAGGCGGCCCGCGCCACGCTCCGCCTCGAGAAGGCGCTGCGCGCCCCCGAGCCGTCGCTGACGGCCGGCTACAAGCGGACGGGCGGGCTCGATACCGCGCTCGCCGGGATCTCCTTCCCGCTCCCGCTCTTCGACACGAACGCGGCGGGCGTGGCCCGCGGCGAGGCGGAGGTCCGGGCCGCCGAGGCCGTCCTGCGGTCGGTCGAGCTGGACACCGCCGCCGGCACCGCCGGGCTCGTCCGCGCCGCGCGCACGCTCTCCGCCCGCGCCTCGGCCGCCACCACGGACCTCCTCGGCTCCGCCCTCGGCGCCCGAGGCGCCGCCCGCGCCTCGTTCCGCGAGGGGGTCTCGGAAGTCCTGCCCCTCGTCGACGCCGAGCGCGTCACCGCCGAGGCCGTGCGGGAGACGCTCGACCTGGCCGTCGACGCCCGCCTTACCACCCTCGCCGCCCGCCTCGCCCTCGGACAGGAGGTTCTCCCTTGAGCAGTCCCGAAGCGCCCGTTCCCGAAGGCTTCTGGAAGCGCCACCAGCGTCACATGCCCCGCCGGCTGCCCCGCGTCCTCCTCGCCGTGGGTCTCCTGCTCGTGCCCGCCGTCGTCGTGGTGAGGATCTTCACGGCGAAGCCGGTGGAGGAGTCCGCCCCCGCGACGGCGCCGACCGACGCCGTGACGCTCGGCGCGAAGTCGGTCTCCCTGGCGGGAATCGAGGTGGCCGAGGCGAAGAGCGTGACCCGCGCGGCGACGTTCGACGCGCCTGCGGTCCTCGCCCTCGACGAGGCGCGGACGGCGCGGATCGGCTCGCTCGTGGAGGGGAGCGTCGTCCGCATCCTCTCCGAGGTGGGCGACCGCGTGGGGCGCGGCGCCGTCCTCGCCGAGATGAACAGCGTCGTCGTCCACGTCGCCTGGGCCGACTACCGCAAGGCCGTCTCCGAGCGCCGCCGCCGCGAGACGGAGCTGGCGTGGGCGACGCAGGCGGCGGAGCGGGCCGGGCGCCTGCACCGGGAAAAGGCGCTCTCCCTCCAGGAACGCCAGCGCGCAGAGGTGGACCAGGCCGCCGCGCTCGAGGAGCTGGACCGTGCGAAGAC
>Ga0209573_1006183_pt1 | contig 10169 bp, 12 predicted proteins | sample TNRBio252014_DNA_FD_185870 | JGI IMG/M metagenome (GOLD analysis project Ga0209573, IMG submission 185870) | Wastewater treatment Type I Accumulibacter community from EBPR Bioreactor in Madison, WI, USA - TNR Reactor_6/25/2014_ DNA (SPAdes)... | ecosystem: Engineered > Bioreactor > EBPR >...
CCGAATTCCACAACTACCGCCATCTCGGCTTTTATCTGCTCACTGCACTGCTGATCTCCGGCAACTGGCTGCTGTACATCTGGGCGGTGCAGCAAGGCCGGATTCTGGAAGCCAGCCTCGGCTATTACATCAATCCTCTGGTCAACGTCCTACTGGGCGTCCTGTTTCTCAGCGAGCGGCTGAATCCGCGTCAGTTGCTGGCGGTGCTGATCGCCGTACTTGGCGTCCTGGTGCTGGTTATCGGCTACGGCGTGTTTCCCTGGATTTCCCTGACCCTGGCGCTCAGTTTCGGCAGCTACGGCCTGCTGCGCAAGAAGGCCGGACATCCTCCAACGCTGGGCTTGTGCGTGGAAACCGCGCTGATTGCGCCACTGGCCCTGCTGTTCCTGGCAGTCCAAGGCGGCGGCGCGCTCGGAGCCATCAATGGCGCAACCGACGCGCTGTTGCTGGCCGCCGGCCCGGTCACGGTCTTTCCCCTGCTGATGTTTCTCGATGCGACGCAGCGCCTGCGCCTGTCCACTGTCGGCCTGATTCAATATCTGACCCCGACTCTGCAATTCCTGCTGGCGATTGCCGTTTATCGGGAACCCTTTACTGTCATTCATCTGGCTGCGTTCGGCTGTATCTGGCTGGCGCTGGCGCTGTACAGCCTAGATGCCTGGTTTGGCCATCGCGCCCGCCACACAGGGACTTTTTTCAAACGAGGATGAACAGCGCCGCATCTTGGCTCACGCCGAATTGACAATGAGTTGATCACCGCCGGCCTGTTTCGCCAGTTGCAGGGCCTGCTCGGCTGCCGCCAGCAACCGCTCGCCGGAATCGCTGTCGGCCAGCCCAACATCAGGATAGATGACCAGCCCGGCTGACATGGTCACCCGCAAACTTCGCCCGCCCGGCAAGGCCGGTTCCCAGCCACGAATCAGCGCCAATAACCGTTCGACCAAGCGACGCGAGGCGTCTATCCCATTGGCTGGCAACAGCAGAGCGAATTCATCATCGCCGTAACGGGCCACCAGATCCTGGCGGCGGATATTGCCACCCAGCAACCGTCCCAGCGCAATCAGCACCTGATCGCCAACGCCTTGTCCGCAGACCTCGTTGATTTGCCGGAAGCCATCCAGATCCAGCAGCACGATGCTTAACGGCCAGTTCTGCTCCCTGGCGGCCATCAATTCCTGTTGCAGCCGTTCATTCAGCAGTTGGCGGCTGAATAATCCCGTCAAGGCATCGAAGACGTAACTCGTCGTCAGTCCGGTTATTGAATCACGCTGGGAACGGCCGGTGCGGGCGCTGACCGCAGCCACCGTCGAGAAAAGCTGATTCGGCAACACCGCCGGCGATTCCCGTTCAACCGGCAAGACACTCCCGCTGGCCCGTTCAGGCCAGCGTTGGACGGTGCGGATGTCCAGCACCTCCCGAGCTTGATCGATAATCCCGGCGATTTCGATGGCGTCCAGCGACCTGATCTGAAATAGCGCGGCGATTTCGGGAAATTTCGCACCGACTGCTTCCAAAATTTCCACATAGTGGTCAGTTTCCAATCCGAACCAGCGTTGGGCCAGATCAGCCACCTCCTGGGAATTTTGCCAGTAATTCGGTCGGACCCAGATATCCGCGATGCGCGCCGCCAGCGCCACACACTGGGCCAGCGCCCGGTATGCTTCGGAGGTCTCTACACTGTCCGGATCCAGACTGCCCGCGGTCGCCTGGCACAGATAGTTCGGCAGCCGCCAGTGTCGCATCAGCCAGGCTCCCACTGCGGCATGATCGTCGCCCAACCGTTCCCGCTCCAGTTCCGCCAGCCGCCCGCAATTCAAAACCGCTTCTCCACCCTCCGCTGGGCATTCGGCGGCTTCTTGCAACAACCCGCCATACAGTTCCGGCATCGTGATTGATAAAGCCAGGATGCCGACCCCGTGCAGCAGTCCGGCCAGGAACAGCTCTTCCAGATTTTTCATCGACAGCCGCTCACCCAGGATGCGGCAGGCGGTCGCTGTCAGCAGCGAACGGCGCCAGAAATGTTCAGTATTGAGGGGAATCGCTTTAGTGTCGCCCCCGGTCGTCACCAGAGAGAACCCGAGCGCCAGCTCCAGAGTCCCCTGTAGACCCAGCAGACTCAGCACCTGCCGCAGGTTGGTCACTTTGCGGCGCATACTACCGTATAGTGGTGAATTGGCGGCTCGAAACAACTTGGTCACCAAGGCTGGGTCCATCGAAATCACCCGGGCCACGTCATGCAAATCTACTTCCGGGTTATTGGCCAGTTCGACCATTTTCAGAGCCACTGCTGGCAAGCTTGGCAGGTTGCCGCAGAAGCGCAGACGTTGTTCCAGTTCATCGTGCATGATTTATAAGTACCCAGTGTCACTGCGAAAAACACCGACCATGATTGCAAAAAAACTGCGCGGGCTCCCCTTTTCGGGGCCAGCAATGACCATCATAACGCAAGCCCGATCTTCCCTCGCGACTGAATGGCGTTATGGTGATCCCTCGGCGCCATTTGATGATCGTCAGTGTATCAACCGGCTAGTGGTCGCCACGGACCGTGATCATCCCGTTACCGATTCCAGATTCCTGGTGAGCGGAATCGAATTCGCTTATTCAACTCAATCCTCTATAATCTTTCTCCAATCCTCTCCTAATTCCTGAACGTGAAATTTCCATGTCGGCACGCATCGCGACGGTCAAGCGCGACACCCTGGAAACCCGAATTCAGATTCGGATCAATCTCGACGGCTCCGGCCATGCCCAACTCGCCACCGGCCTGCCGTTTCTCGATCACATGCTTGACCAGATCGCCCGTCACGGCCTGATCGATCTGGACATCGCCGCGCAGGGCGATCTGCACATCGACGCCCATCACACGGTCGAGGACGTTGGCATCACGCTCGGCCAGGCGCTCGGTCAGGCGCTCGGCGACAAGCGCGGCATCCGCCGTTACGGCCACGCTTACGTCCCGCTCGATGAGGCGCTGTCTCGCGTGGTGCTGGACTGTTCGGGCCGGCCCGGTCTGGAATACGCGGTTGAATTTCCCCGCGCCCGGATCGGCGAATTCGATGTAGACCTGTTCCGCGAATTTTTTCAGGGCTTCGTCAACCATGCCCTGCTCACCCTGCACATCGACACTCTGCGTGGCCGCAACGCCCACCACATCGCCGAAACCGTGTTCAAGGCTTTTGGCCGCGCCCTGCGCATGGCGATTGAACTCGATCCGCGCACAACCGGCGTCCCGTCAACCAAGGGCAGTCTCTAGGTCCGCACCACCTCCTGTACTCTCACGAGTCCCCGTATGGTCAGCATCGCGATTATCGACTACGGCATGGGCAACCTGCGCTCGGTCGCCAAGGCGCTTGAGCAGGTCGCTCCTCAGACACGGGTGATCGTCACCCAGCAGCGCCACGACATTCTCCACGCCGACCGGGTGGTGTTTCCTGGTCAGGGTTCCATCCGTGATTGTATGCACGAACTGGCCCGCTGGGATTTGGTGGAGGTGGTGCGGGACGCAGCGCGCAGCAAACCGTTCCTGGGACTGTGTCTGGGGCCGCAGGCGCTGCTGGACTTCAGCGAAGAAAATGGCGGCGTTGCGGGTTTACAGGTATTGCCGGGCCGGGTGCTCTGGTTCGGCGAACTGCGCGATCCGGTCAGCGGCGAGCGACTCAAGGTGCCGCACATGGGCTGGAACCAGGTACATCAATGGCATAGTCATCCACTGTGGACCGGCATTGCCCAGGACAGCCGCTTCTATTTCGTTCATAGTTATTACCTGCAACCCGCTGACGAGACGCTGGTGGCGGGCCGGACCCGGTATGGCTTCGATTTCGCTTCGGCGATTGCGCGAGACAACATTTTTGCCGTGCAGTTCCACCCGGAAAAGAGCGCGCAGGCCGGGCTGCGGCTGCTCGCCAACTTCGCGGAGTGGCAACCGTAGAATTTGAGATTTGCTGACAAACCGCCCGATGGTGGGCAATTCACCCGTTGACAGGTGCGCTGCTGGAAAAAGCCGTTATGTTGCTCATACCCGCGATTGACTTGAAGGATGGTAAATGTGTGCGGTTACGCCAGGGCCGCATGGAAGATTCAACGATTTTCTCGGATGATCCGGTGGCCATGGCCGAGCGCTGGGTGAAGGCTGGCGCTCGCCGCCTGCATCTGGTGGATTTGAACGGAGCGTTCGCCGGCCAACCGGTCAATGCCCAGGTAATCGGCCAGATCGCCCAAACGTTTCCCGATCTGCCGATCCAGGTCGGCGGCGGCATCCGCGATGAAGCGACGGTCGAGACCTACCTGAACGTCGGCGTGCAGTTCGTCATCATCGGCACCAAGGCGGTGCAGGAGCCGCATTTCATCAGCGATCTGTGCCTGGAGTATCCCGGTCACATCATCGTCGGGCTGGACGCCAAGGACGGGCGGGTCGCCACCAATGGCTGGTCGAAACTGTCCAAACACAACGTCATCGATCTGGCGCAGGTCTTCGAGCGCGACGGCGTGGAGGCGATTGTCTACACCGATATTGGCCGCGACGGTATGATGCAGGGCGTCAATATCGAAGCCACGGTCCGCCTGGCGCAGGCGATTGGCATTCCGGTCATTGCGTCCGGTGGAGTGAGTACACTGGATGATGTGCGGGCGCTGTGCGCGGTGGAGGGCGAAGGGATCATGGGCGCGATCATTGGCCGGGCGCTGTACGACGGCGTGATTGACCTGGCCGAGGCGCAGCGGCTGGCCGAAACAGCGGGGAGCGCCTGATGGGCCTGGCCAAACGCATCATTCCCTGCCTGGACGTGGACCGGGGCCGGGTGGTCAAGGGCGTCAGGTTCGTGGACATCCGCGATGCCGGCGATCCGGTGGAAATCGCTCGCCGTTACGATCAAGAGGGCGCAGACGAAATCACCTTTCTCGACATTACCGCCAGCTCCGACGACCGGGAAACCATGGTGCATGTCGTCGAGCAGGTGGCCAGCGAAGTGTTTATTCCGTTGACCGTCGGCGGCGGCATCCGCACCCTGGACGACGTGCGGCGGATGCTCAACGCCGGCGCCGATAAAGTGTCCATCAACACCGCCGCCATCGCCCGCCCGGAATTCGTCCGCGAAGCCGCCGAGCGTTTCGGCAATCAATGCATCGTGGTCGCCATTGACGCCAAATCAGTCTCCCCTCTCCCCTTGGGAGAGGGGGCGGGGGTGAGGGTGGCTGACTCCCGGCGCTGGGAAATTTTCACCCACGGCGGGCGGCGGCCCACCGGCATCGACGCTGTGGAGTGGGCGCGGCGCATGGCCGACTATGGCGCGGGCGAAATCCTGTTGACCAGCATGGACCGCGACGGCACCAAGCGGGGTTTCGATCTGGAGTTGACCCGCGCCATCAGCGAAGCAGTCAGTATCCCGGTGATCGCTTCCGGTGGCGTGGGGACGCTGGATCATCTGGCAGAGGGCGTCCTGCTCGGCAAGGCCGACGCGGTGCTGGCCGCCAGTATCTTCCACTTTGCCGAATACACTATCGAACAGGCCAAGCGCCACCTGCAGGCGCGGGGCATTGAAGTGAGATTATGAATATTTACTTCGTGATCAAGGATAAAGCCAATGGCTAACAAAATATCTTTCTTGGTTACTCCAAGTCTTTTAGGCATTATATTTTTATTATTCAGTGCACAATCAAAATCGCTTGATTTCTATTCTCCCGCCCCTCGAGATCGCGAGGAGAATTTAGTACAAATACTAGAGTCAAACCAAGTGCTATTTGTTGGTGCTCTTTCTCTTAATTTCACTTCAACCGCAAATTTTGGTAACCGGGGAACGTGTTCAGGTAGCATTGATCTTCCCATTAAGATAGTTCTGCTTTCTGATGGTACTGGCGAGATAACTGTAAAGCAATGGAATTTTTATTATTATTTTAATATGGAAGGCAACTGTATTGATCAGGGCTTTGTGCCAAAATCAGGTGATTATACACGGGATGTGACTCATGCTAATGAACAATTTAGATGGGAAACTGCAGTCTACAACCCCCAACATGAACCCTATCCAGGCTCAGAGGTGGTGATATCCGGCCCTTTTGATAATAATAATTTAACTGCATCAGGACAATCACGCTACATCGTAACAGACGTCGTCTGTTGTGATCCTACGGCTTCTGCATCTAACGTCCTCAACTATCAAATTAAGGCCCTCAATCAGCAAACTCTACCCGCCGATCCCGATGAATATATTATCCTGAACGTTGAGGAACCAGCCCCGTCAAGCCAATATACCGGTGTTGCCAATGTTCGTGGCTGGGCAGTCGCTCCAACCGGCATTTCGCGCATCCAGCAGTTTGTCGATGGCGTCTATAGCACCGATATTCCCAGCGGTGGCATGCGGGTAGACGTCGGTCATGCTTATCCCGCTTATCCCAGTTCGATTCAATCTGGCTTCTCCATGGCATTTAATTACTCAGCTCTGGAAAGTGGAATGCATGAAATCAAGATTCGCGCTACTGATAATGTGGGCGCATCCAAAGAAATCCCTGTTTCTTTCGAGGTTATCCGCTTCCAAAATTCCTTTATAACCGACCCCGGAATGGTCAGCTTTTCAAACGCAACCTGTACTGTGGATGGCAACTCAGTCCATTTGACCAATCTGACAGCAGAGGGCATTGGTTACGACACCGTTCTGCAATGGCGGACTGCCACACAGGGCCTTGAATTCACCCGTATTGTTCCTCATACGGGAAAATAGCAAGCAAGTAAAAGCCAGTTCACCAAGCGGGCAAAATCAGGTACTGAATTAAGATTAGGACAAGGAAATTTTATGACTGACAACTGGTTGGATCACATTCGATGGACGGCGGACGGACTGGTTCCCGCCATTGCCCAGGACGCTGGCAGTGGCCGGGTGCTGATGATGGCCTGGATGAACCGCGAATCGCTACAGCGCACGGTTGAGTGCGGCGAGGCGGTGTACTGGTCCCGTTCCCGGAAACAGCTCTGGCATAAAGGGGAAAGCTCCGGCCACACCCAGAAGGTCCAGCGCATCCGCCTGGACTGCGACGCCGACGTGCTGCTGCTGGACATCGAACAAATTGGCGGCATCGCCTGTCATACTGGGCGGCAAAGCTGCTTTTTCGCAGAATTGCGCGACGGGGAATGGGTCGCTGTCGATCCAGTGCTCAAGGATCCCCGCGAGATTTACGGCGCATGAGCAACGACATTCTGCGCGAGCTGGCGGCGACGCTGGAAGCGCGCAAGCAGGCTGATCCTGACAGTTCCTACGTCGCCCGCCTGTACGCCAAGGGACTGGACGCCATTCTCAAAAAGATTGGCGAGGAAGCTGCTGAAACCCTGCTGGCCGCCAAGAACGGCGATCCTGAACCGCTGGTGCGCGAAACTGCCGATTTATGGTTTCACACCCTGGTCATGCTGGCCCATCAGGGTCTCGGCCCGGACGCCGTGCTGAACGAACTGCAACGCCGTTTCGGCACGTCCGGTCTGGCCGAAAAAGCCGCGCGCACCGCTGGCTAGAGCGCCACCCCTCCTGTCATTCAAAGGCAAACCACCATGCACTTCAGTATTTGGGAACTCGCACTGATCCTGGTCATCGTTCTGGTGCTGTTCGGCGGCAGCCGGCTGCGCAATCTCGGTTCCGACCTCGGCTCGGCCATTCGCGGCTTCCGCGACTCCATGAAGGAGGGCGGCAAACCGGAAACAGCGGAAGAGGAGCCGAAAAAGCTGGAACAGACGGCAACCCAGGAACGGGCTTCGGGCCTGCACGATCCGCTCGCCAAGGAACGCGACAAGGTTTAAGACCAGGAACGCGCCGGCATGTTTGAAATCGGCTTCTGGGAAATGGTCCTGATCGGCGTCGTGGCGATGATCGTGGTTGGCCCTGAACGCCTGCCGGGACTGGCGCGCACCGCAGGGCTTTGGCTGGGTAAAGCGCGACGTATGGTCGCTGACGTCAAAGCGGAAGTGGATCGCGAACTGCATCTGGAAGAAATCAAACAGTCGTTGCGTGAGCAAAGCCATCTGACCGAAATTAACGAGATCAAGCAGGATCTAGCCGGCCGGGTGAACGCTATTCAGCAAGACATCCAGGCGGAATTCGACGACCCTGGCCCGCCACCGGGTTGGCAACCGGGCGCCGTTTCCGCACCGCCACCGCCAGGCTGGAGGCCACCGGCTTACGACTCTCCAGGGGAAAAACCGTACAACGAAATCCCTCCGGCTTCTCTGCCCCCCTTTGATGAAAAAGAGGGACAAGGAGGATTAGTTTCGCTGCAAAAACCGGTATCACCACCCTCGCCGTCTCCACCGCCTGCTGCGAATTGAATCCGTGTCCGACACCGACCGCGAACAGCCTTTTATCAGTCATCTCCTGGAATTGCGTACCCGCCTGCTGCGCATGGTGGGGGGAATTCTGCTGGTTTTTGTGGCGATGTCGCCGTTTTCCAACCCGATCTACAGCGCGCTGGCCGGCCCCTTGACCCGCCACATGCCGGCGCATAGCAGCATGATCGCCATTGACGTGCTGTCGCCATTTCTGACCCCGCTTAAATTTACCCTGATCCTGGCGGTGTTCGTCACCATGCCGTGGATTCTCTATCAGGTCTGGGCTTTCGTCGCGCCCGGCCTGTACCAACGCGAGAAGCGGCTGGCGATACCCGTCCTGCTGTCCAGCACGCTCCTGTTCTATTGCGGCATGGCCTTCGCCTATTTTCTCATCATGCCGATCTTCTTCAGTTTCATCACCAGCACCGCCCCGGAAGGCGTGGCGGTCATGACCGACATCAACCGCTATCTCGATTTCGTCATGACCCTGTTTTTCGCGTTCGGGGTGGCATTCGAAGTGCCGGTTGCGACGGTTATTCTGGCGCTGGCGGGCATTCTCTCCCCCGAAGCGATGGCCGCCAAACGACCCTACGTTATTGTCGGTGCTTTCGTCATCGGCATGTTGTTGACCCCACCGGACGTGATTTCGCAAACCCTGCTGGCGGTGCCGATATGGATGCTTTTTGAGATCGGCATCTTCGTCTCACGCCTGTTGCTGCGCCGCCGCCGTGAGGCGCAACCTGCTGCGTCGGCTCAGGAATCTTGACGCTGAAGGGCTGGAAGCAACCCTTCGATGGACGACGTGCAGGTTTTTTTCGAGATGCGTTTTAGCGATGATCGGAGATTGATCGATTTACGGCCAACCGATGACTGATCATGAAAATCAGGTCTGGTTTAGCGCGACAATGGGGACTGCTGCGTTCGGTGATGATGTATCACGCCATTCCCTTTCGCCGCCGCCAACTCACCCGGTTTTATGCCCAATTTATCGGTCCCGGCGATGTCTGTTTCGACATCGGCGCGCATGTCGGCAGTCGGCTGCGGGCCTGGGCGCCGCTGAATGCCCGCATCATCGCGGTAGAGCCACAACCCGATTGCATGGCGCTGCTGCGCCGCTGGTTCGGTCAACAATCCCGGATTATTTTGATCGAACAGGCGGTCGGCGCAGCGCCGGGCGTGGCGGAACTGTGGGTTAGCTCCCGAACGCCCACGGTGACCACACTGTCCCCCACCTGGATTGAAGCGGTATGCCAAGAACGCGGATTCGCCACGGTGCGCTGGAACGAGCAGGTTTTGGTCACGGTGACGACGCTGGATGAATTAATCGCTCGTTATGGGCTGCCGGCGTTTTGCAAAATCGACGTGGAAGGTTACGAATTAGATGTGCTGAAAGGCTTGTCGCAAGCGATTCCCGCCTTATCGTTCGAGTATCTGCCGGCGTGTCTGGAGGCGGCGCGGGACTGCATTGCGCAGTTGGCGAGATTGGGAGCGTATCAATTCAACTGGTCAGTGGGAGAAGCGCAACGCCTGCGGTCAGATCGCTGGCTGGACGCTGACGCGATGTACGCCCGGCTGGACAGGTTCACCCCCGCCGAGGGTTCCGGCGACATCTACGCCCGGTTGCCAAAGGCATGACGCCTGCTGCTGGGTTGATTGACCTGGAACAGAGCTGGGCGCTGCTGCTGGAATTGCGCCGGATCGCACGCGCCCTGGAGGCGCTGCCCGCCCGCCTGGAAATCAGCTTTGGCGCTGGTGTGTTGCTTGAAATCACCGAAGATGGCGCCTGGACTACCCAGATTCCGATTACCACAGCCGCAGCGGAACTGTTGAACCTTTATTTGCCGATAGCGTTAGCCGGCCGCACCCG
>Ga0209573_1006184_pt1 | contig 10169 bp, 8 predicted proteins | sample TNRBio252014_DNA_FD_185870 | JGI IMG/M metagenome (GOLD analysis project Ga0209573, IMG submission 185870) | Wastewater treatment Type I Accumulibacter community from EBPR Bioreactor in Madison, WI, USA - TNR Reactor_6/25/2014_ DNA (SPAdes)... | ecosystem: Engineered > Bioreactor > EBPR >...
CGGCGCAGGCGGCCAGCGCCAGGGCACCTACGAGGGGCAGCAAACGATGGAAACGAGCGAAAGCGAACATGACGGTACTCTCCCTCTGGGTTGGGTTCAGGTTGGGTTGGAAAAAACGTTGATATTCAAGCCCCGCTCCAGGCACCAGATCAGGGCGAGCAGGGCGACGGCGGCCGAGCCCACCGGCAGCGCCAGCCGCCGGTACAGCCAAGTTTGGCGCAGGGCGAAAGCCAGCGGCAGCACCATCGCGACGATGGTCAGTTGCCCGGCTTCGACGCCCAGGTTGAAGCTGGCCAGCGCCAGCGCCAATGCGTCCCTGGGCAAACCCAATTCCCACAACACGCTGGCGAAACCGAAGCCATGGATCAGTCCCAGCCCGAACGCCAGTAGCCAGCGCCGCGTCGTCACCAGCGGGAACAGGTTGTTCAGCGCCGCCAGCACGATGGTGAACGCGATCACCGTTTCCACCAGCCGGCTGGGCAGATTCACCACCCCCAGCACCGCCAGGCTTAGCGTCAGCGAATGGGCGAGGGTAAAAGCGGTCACGATGCCGGCGGTTTCCAGCAGTACCGTCCGCAGCGCCATCGCCGGTCGCCAGCGACCGTTTTCCCGCCATAGCACCGCCGGCAGCAGCAAGGCCAGCAAAAACAGGATGTGATCGAAACCGAGGGGCAGGATGTGGGTAAAGCCGAGCGCGAGATAGCGCCAGGCGGTGTCGAGTCGATCGACGGGCGGCGTGGGCGATGTCAGGGCAAACGGGGTGCTGGTCTGGCTGCCTTCTAGCCATTCGGTGGTGGCTTCCTTGGAGTCAGCGCCTTGGATCGTCAAGGCGTAAGACGCGAACGTCCACCCATAACTCCAGGTAAAGTGGCGCGCATCCGGAGGGATCCGGCCGGTCAATCGGATGGTCGCCACGGCAGGCGACAGGGCGTCGGCGCCGGGCACGACCGCATAGGAGATCGCGGGACGAACGTCCTGGGCATCGAACGCCAGCTTCACTCGCTGGCGAAATGGCTCGTCAAAACTTGCGAACACGGACTGGAGACAAGCCGGACAGGTGTCGAGGGGTAGGGAGCCACCGGCCGAGGCTTTGAGTTTTTCGGCGAGCGCCGCCGCATCCGTCACGATTTCAACCTGGTACGTCTGGCCTTCCTGAAAAAGGACCGACACGCGCGTGGCGCCGATCTCATGGGCGCGCACCGTTACGCCGCTCAGAAGCGCGACGACGAGGGCGCACAAGGCCAGATGGACCAGATGCCCGCGCTGCGAGACGGAAGACGTGACGCCGAAGATATTCGTCAGCATTGCCTGTGATCCTTGTGTTCTTTAAGCCTTTAATGGCCTTGGGCGATCTTGGGTTGCCGTTCGAACGTCAACGACGCCCAAAAGCTCGCCCACTCGGCCTGGGAGCCAGCCGCCGCTGGAACCATATGCACGGCTTTAATCAACCACATTCCATTCGGTCGCAACCGAAATCGCACCCGGCCGGCGGCATCGGTGCGAGTCGCCAGCTTCTCGGATGGATTCAACCGGTTCATGGCAACGACCAGTGCATCCGCGAGCGGGCGGTCCTCATACGTTAAGCGCAGGGGAAGATCCTCATCGGCGCCGAGTCCGTATGGATTCCGTTCGGCTACCAGTTCGAGGGTAAACCCGAGGGGGCGGTCGCCTTGGGCCGCGCTCGGCGTTCCTGACAGCACCAGGCTTTTCGCGCAACGTGAAAAAAGTTCGCGAGCGCTCGCTTCGGTTTCATTGCGGCGGGCTCGCAGCGCCGCGATCGTCTCAAGCCCTTCTTCCCGCAAATACCGATTGAATTTTTCCGCCGGCAATTCGACCGCGCTCGGATGGCTGTGATAGCCGATGACGAGCAAGCCCGGCAGATCCGAGCGCAAGAAACCCGCCGGATCGACGCCGTCTCGGCCAACGACCGGTTTACGTCCGGTCGTATCCTCGAAAACAAACTGATTGATGAGTGAGGCATTGCGCGGCAGCGGATCCCCGAGCAGGTCCTGCCCGACACGTAACCGCACGCCGACCAACTGACCAGGTTCCGGAGAGAACGTCGTTGGCTCAATCCACAGATCGTGGGCGAGCAGCGGCGAACTGCTCAAGACGATGGCCGCTATCGCTAGCGGCAGACGAAACCTCGCCCATCCTAAACGTGACATCCTCGGTCTCCTGGGACGGGCCCCAACCGGGGACCCGTCTCCATGCAGTCGTGGATCGGATGAATCAATTTTAAGGAGTAGGCGGCGGCGGGGTTTGTTCGGTCGGAACATTGATGCCGCCATGCCCCTGGTAGAGACCCTGGTGAGCCGGGGCCAGGAACGGGAATCGGTCGAGATAGTCCTTGTCGTTGACTTCGATGCCCTTGGCTAGGCCGGCCGCCGGGTTACCCGCCACGATCAGGCCGATCAGCACGCTATTCACATTCACCTGATTGCGGTTCGGCGCGGCGCCACCGCCAAGGCGACGCCCATTGGGGAAGCTCGAATCGATGGCGGCGTCGAGGGTGATGACGTCACCGGTGAAGCCGTCGGCGACCGGGATGGGCCGACCCAAGTTGATCGCGTTGATGATGTCAGTGCGGGGCCCTTTGAGTGTGGTCACAGTACCCGCAGGCACCCCCAGAGCCTTGTAGATACCGAGCGCCTCGGCGTCGCGCACCAACACCGGGAACAGGATGTCGGCGCCGAAGTTGGTCACGTCCTTGAGGGGGCTGCTGCGCAGGTAGCGGGTCTGACGCTGAGTCCCAACGAGGCCGGCGTTGAAGAGCGGCAGGGCGTTTCGACCGACCTGCACGAAGGCGCCGGACCCCTTGAGACCGGTGATGATGTTGCTGGGATCGACGCTCTGCATTCTTTGACGGCTAATGCTCGACCATACCCGGAGTAGACTGTCGGTCGAGTCGGCCTTGAGCACGCCGTTGTGTGGGATGCCTTGTGGGAAGATGTCGCTGATCGGGATTTCGAGGGCGATCGAAAAGAGGTTGAAACCCGTGAACACGTCTTTGCCCGGCGGGCGGCGCGCGCCCGGAATTCCGCCGAGATCGTCGGTGTTCAAGTTGACCAAGTCGAAAATACCCTTCTCATCAAGCTGATAGGGGTCGTCGAACTGGCCGGCGATGACCCGCCCCCCGTTCCCAAGCGGGTGGATGAAGGTGTCGACGAAAGCTTGATCGTAGAGACCCACTTCACGGCTGGTGGGATCCCCGGAATCGTAACCGGCGAAAGCACCGAGACCGTAGACGAGCCGGTCGGTCTGTGGGCCGTGGTTGTTCGGGAGGACGGGGAGATCCTTGCCGAGGACGACGACTCGCCTGTCAAAACCGTCCCCATCGAGATCGCCATCCCCATCGCTATCGTCATCCAGGTTTCCACCTTTCAAGGGCACGGTTCGGCTGACCGTCATGGTTTCGGCGCCGCCGGTGAGTTGCCAGAGTAGCTCGTTGCCGCCGCCCAGAGCATCCGTGGAACTGGGAGGCGCCTCGGGCGTCAGCGTATTCTTGAACTCGACGCGATACACCAGTTTGTCCTTGAGGCTCGCACCGATTCCGATGTGGAACTCATAGCGGTAGCCGTTGCAGGCGCGCAGGCCCTGGTTACCTTGACCCGGCTCGTGGAGCGGGTTGAAATTCATGATGAGGTAGAGCTTGTCGTGCGAGCCGGGCGACACCCAGGCGTAAGTGTCGGTGTTGTCGGCGCAGGGCTCGTTGAGGATCGCCAACGCCTCGCGGTGGCTCGAGCCATGCGCGGTCAATCCGGTCGCGGTGAATAGCGCTGTTGCGAACAAAACTTGGAGTAACGGTTTGGGCATGACAATCTTCCTCGGTAAACGGATGGATGAAGCGATGCGCGGAGCGTCGCCTCGCGTGAAGCGCGAGCCGCTTCACTCTGTCATGCGCCAACCAGCACGATTTGGATGAGGGTCGGCGAAAAAAAACTTGTCGATGCCGTCCCGCCTGCTTGCGCCGAACCGACCGCGGGCTAAAAAATCACGATTGACGCCTTGCCAACCTCGCCGCCTTTGGTTACTCTTCCGCGCCTATCGCTTAGGCGCGTAGCTCAGTTGGTTAGAGCACCACCTTGACATGGTGGGGGTCGTTGGTTCGAGTCCAATCGCGCCTACCAGATTTTTGCGGGTTGCGGAGCGAGACGATTTGAAAGGGGCGCGCCTTCCTTCCAAAAGAAGGGTTTCAAGGCCCGCCCCTTACTATTTCACTCCGGGCAAAAGAGTCAGCGGATCAAGAGAATTGCAGCGATGCCGATCATCACGCTCCCCGATGGCAGCCAGCGCGCGTTCGACGCCCCCGTCAGCGTGCATGAGGTTGCCGCCGCGATTGGCCCGGGCTTGGCCAAGGCCGCCCTGGCCGGCAAGGTGGATGGCCGGCTGGTGGATACTTCGCATACCCTCGCCCAGGATGCGAATCTGGCCATCGTCACCGAGCGCGACCCCGAAGGGCTGGAGATCATCCGCCATTCCAGCGCCCACCTCCTGGCCCACGCTGTCAAGCAGCTCTATCCGACCGCGCAGGTCACCATCGGCCCGGTGATCGAGAACGGCTTTTATTACGACTTCGCTTTTGAGCGGCCCTTCACCCCCGACGATCTGGAACGGATTCAGGCGCGGATGGAAGAACTGGCGGCCCAGGACATTCCGCTGGCCCGCTCGGTGATGCCACGCGACGAGGCGGTGACCTTCTTCCGCCAGATGGGCGAGGACTACAAGGCGCAAATCATCGCCGACATTCCGTCCAACGAGGACATTTCGCTGTACCGGCAGGCCGATTTCATCGATCTTTGTCGCGGGCCGCACGTGCCTTCCACCGGCAAGCTCAAGGCGTTCAAGCTGATGAAGGTGGCCGGGGCCTACTGGCGCGGCGATTCCCGCAACGAGATGCTGCAACGCATCTACGGCACCGCCTGGCTGGATCAGAAGGCCCTGAAAGCTTACCTGCACCGGCTGGAGGAAGCCGAAAAGCGCGACCACCGTAAGGTCGGCAAGGCCCTCGATCTGTTCCACGTGCAGGAGGAGGCGCCCGGCATGGTGTTCTGGCACGACCGGGGCTGGCGCATCTACGTCGAGGTGCAGAACTACATCCGCCAGTTGCTGCGCGAGCACTGCTATCAGGAAGTCCACACTCCGCAGATCGTGGATCGCGTGCTGTGGGAACGCTCCGGCCACTGGGAAAAGTTCCGCAACGACATGTTCACCACCGCGTCGGAAAACCGCGACTACGCGGTCAAGCCGATGAACTGTCCCTGCCACATTCAGATTTACAACCAGGGACTGCGCAGCTACCGCGACCTGCCGCTGCGCATGGCCGAGTTCGGTTCCTGCCACCGCAACGAACCGTCCGGCACCCTGCACGGGCTGATGCGGGTGCGCAACTTCGTCCAGGACGACGCCCACATCTTCTGTACCGAGGATCAAATCCAGGTCGAGGTGTCGGCGTTCATGGACCTGCTGTTCCGGGTCTACGCCGATTTTGGCTTCAACGAGGTGCAACTGGCGCTGTCCACCCGGCCCGAGATGCGGGTCGGCAGCGACGAGGTGTGGGACAAGGCGGAAAAGGCGCTGGAAATCGCACTGAACCGCAGCGGCCTGCCGTGGCAGTTGAAGCCGGGCGAAGGCGCGTTTTACGGTCCCAAGATCGAATTCGTGCTGCGCGACTGTCTGGACCGGCTGTGGCAGTGCGGCACGATTCAGGTGGATTTTTCCATGCCGGGCCGGCTGGATGCCCACTACATCGCCGAGGACGGGAGCAAGCGGACGCCGGTGATGTTGCACCGGGCTATACTGGGTTCGCTGGAGCGGTTCATCGGCATTTTGATCGAGCAGTACGCCGGCGCGTTGCCCGCCTGGCTGGCGCCGACCCAGGCGATGGTCCTGAATATCACCGACCATCAGGCCGAATACGCCGCCAAGGTCGAAAAATCCCTTATGCAACAAGGTTTCCGCGTCGCGGCTGACTTGAGAAACGAGAAAATCGGCTTTAAAATCCGCGAACATACGTTGCAGCGCGTTCCCTATCTCCTGGTCGTCGGTGACCGCGAGATGGAAACCGACGCCGTCGCCGTGCGCACCCGCGCCGGCAAGGACCTGGGCGTCATGCATCTGGCGGCTTTCGTGGAACGGCTGCAAACCGATATCGCCCGGCGCGGACGAACCGAATAATCACTGGAGGGCAACAACATCGCCGCGAATAATGAACTCCGGCTCAACGACGAGATCACCGGGCGCGAAGTACGCCTGATCGATCAGGACGGCGAGCAGGCAGGGGTCGTCCCCCTGGTGCAAGCCCGGCGGATGGCCGAGGAAGCCGAACTGGATCTGGTGGAAATTTCCCCGAACGCCAAGCCGCCGGTCTGCCGCATCATGGATTACGGCAAATTCCGGTTCGAGCAGGCCAAGAAACAGAGCGAAGCCAGGAAGAAGCAGAAGCAAATCCAGGTTAAGGAAATCAAGTTTCGTCCAGGCACGGACGAAGGGGACTATCAGGTCAAACTACGCAACCTGATCCGTTTCCTGAGCGAAGGCGACAAGGCCAAGGTGACGCTGCGGTTTCGGGGCCGCGAGATGGCGCACCAGGATATTGGCATCAGCCTTCTCAAGCGCGTTGAAGACGACCTCGCGGCGTATGGCGCGGTGGAACAGCGGCCCAGGATGGAAGGGCGGCAGATGGTCATGACCATCGCGCCGGTCAAGAAGAAGTAATTCCCTCCGAACGGTTAGCGGTTGCCATCTCCGGCGCGCGCCGGGGTCCGTCCATGAATTTACCTTTTTCAATTGCGGAGTCATGCAATGCCCAAGATGAAATCCAATCGGGGGGCGGCGAAACGCTTCAGCCCCACCGGGTCCGGCAAGTTCAAGTGTTCCCACTCGCACCTCCGGCACATCCTGACCAAGAAGACCAGCAAGCGGAAGCGCCAGTTGCGCGGCACCACCACCATGGCGGCGGTGGATGTCCCGGCGGTGCGTCGGATGTTGCCCTACAGTTGAGTCGCCGGACCGGAGAGATTAAATCATGCCCCGAGTAAAACGCGGCGTTACCGCCCACGCCCGCCATAAAAAAGTCCTGAACCAGGCCAAGGGTTACTACGGCGCCCGTAGCAAGGTGTACCGGGTCGCCAAGCAGGCCGTGATCAAGGCCGGCCAGTACGCCTACCGCGACCGCCGCCAGAAGAAGCGCGATTTCCGCGCCTTGTGGATTACCCGCATCAACGCCGGCGCCCGCGAGAGTGGCTTGTCCTACAGCCGGTTGATCAATGGCCTCAAGCTGGCCGCCATCGAGGTCGACCGCAAGGTGCTGGCCGATCTGGCGGTGTTCGACAAGCCGGCGTTCGCCGAACTGGCCAACCGCGCCAAGACCGCGCTCGGCATCGCCTGAACTGTCCGCTGGATCGGATTTCGGTCCAGCGGTCCCAGGAATTCCGAACGAGGGAAAGGCCGCGGTCCTTTCCCTTTTTTGTTGCTTATCGTTGAGAGACCCGCTCGCGTGGACCCATTGCCCGAACTGATTCAAACCGCCCAGGCCACCATCGCCGGGGCCGGCGATCTCGCCGCCCTGGATCAGGCGCGCGTGCATTATCTGGGCAAGAAAGGCGCGCTCACCGAGCGCCTCAAGGAACTGGGGCGCCTGCCGCCCGAACAGCGGCGCGACGCCGGCCAGGCCATCAACGAGGCCAAAGAGGCGTTGGAAGCCGCCATCGCCGCACGCAAGACGGCGCTGGAAGCGGCGGCGCTGGATGCCCGGCTGGCGAGCGAGGCCATCGACGTGACGTTGCCAGGGCGAGGGCAGCGGCCCGGCGGCCGCCATCCGCTCAGCCGCACCTTGGCGCGCATCGAGGCATTCTTCACCGGGATCGGCTTTGCGGTCGCTGAAGGGCCGGAAGTCGAGGACGATTTCCATAACTTCGAGGCGCTCAACATCCCGCCCCACCATCCGGCGCGGGCGATGCACGATACCTTCTATTTCGACGCCCACACCCTGTTGCGCACCCACACCTCGCCGGTGCAAATCCGGGTGATGGAACGGCAATCGGCGCCGGTGCGGGTGATCGCGCCGGGGCGGGTCTATCGCTGCGATTCGGACTTGACCCACTCGCCGATGTTCCATCAGGTCGAGGGGTTGCTGGTGGACGAGGACGTGAGCTTCGCTGATTTAAAGGGCGTGCTGGACGATTTCCTGCGGGGCTTCTTCGAACGCGATCTGGCGGTGCGCTTCCGCCCGTCCTATTTCCCGTTCACCGAGCCGTCTGCCGAGGTCGATATCCAGTGCGTGATCTGCGGCGGCGGCGGTTGCCGGGTGTGCAAGCACAGCGGCTGGCTGGAAGTGCTCGGCTGCGGCATGGTGCATCCGGCGGTATTCGAGAAAGTGGGCATCGACAGCGAGCGTTATACCGGCTACGCCTTCGGCATGGGCGTCGAGCGGCTGACCATGCTGCGCTACGGCGTCAACGATTTGCGGTTGTTCTTCGAGAACGATCTGCGCTTCCTGCGGCAGTTTCAGTGAGGCTCCCAGTATGAAAATCAGCGAACACTGGCTGCGGGAATGGGTCGATCCCGCGGTGTCCAGCGCCGAACTGGCGGCGCAACTGACCATGGCCGGCCTGGAAGTGGACAGCGTCGAACCGGCTGCGCCTGCGTTTGAGCAAGTGGTGGTCGGTCGGGTGATCAGTCTGGTCTCGCATCCCGACGCCGACCGGCTGCGGGTGGCGACGGTGGACGTGGGCGGCGCGGAACCGCTGCAAATCGTCTGCGGCGCCCCGAACGTGGCGGTCGGAATGTGCGCCCCGACGGCCCTGATCGGTGCGGTGCTGCCCGGCGGATTCACCATCAAGCAATCCAGGCTGCGCGGCGTCGAATCGCAGGGCATGTTGTGCTCGGCCAAGGAATTGGGCTTGGCGGAAAGTTCGAGTGGTCTACTGCCATTGCCAGCCGACAGTCGGCCCGGCCAGAACGTGCGCGAGCTGTTGGCGCTGGATGATTCGATCATCGAGATCGAACTGACGCCCAATCGCGGCGACTGTCTGGGCATGGAGGGCATCGCCCGCGAAGTGGCGACCCTCAACCGCTGCGAGTTTCGCCCGCTGCCGGCGGACGCCGTGCCGCCGGTGGTGGACGCCATCTTCCCGGTGACGCTACTCGATCCCGCCGATTGTCCGCGTTACGTGGGCCGGGTGATTCGCGGGGTCAATCCCGTCGCCGAAACGCCGCTGTGGATGCAGGAGCGTCTGCGCCGCGCCGGGGTGCGTAGCCTGGGGCCGCTGGTGGATGTGACCAATTACGTGATGCTGGAACTCGGCCAGCCGATGCATGCCTTCGACCTGGGCCGGCTGACCGGCGGCATCGAGGTGCGCCGCGCCCGGCCCGGCGACCGGCTGGAACTGCTCAACGGCGTGGTGGTGGAGCCGGATGCGGAAACTCTGCTGATCACCGATCACGCTGGTCCGCTGGCGCTGGCCGGGATCATGGGTGGCGAAATTAGCTCCTGCACCGCCGCCACCCGCGATGTGTTCCTGGAAAGCGCCTTTTTCACGCCCGCCAGCATCGCTGGCCGCGCCCGCCGCTACGGTCTGCAAACCGATTCCTCCTACCGCTTCGAGCGCGGCGTAGATTCGCAGTTGCAGCGCCGCGCCGCCGAACGCGCTACCAAGCTGTTGATTGACATGGCCGGCGGCCAGCCGGGACCCATCGTCGAAGCGGTGTCGCCCGAACATTTGCCGGCGGAACCGGCCATCCGGCTGCGGCCCGAACGTCTCCGCAAGCTGCTGGGGATGGATGTTCCCTCCGCCGAGGTCGAGGGAATCCTGCGGCGGTTGGGCATGGCGGTGGCAGTCGAGGTGGATCATTGGCTGGTCGCGCCGCCGAGCAGCCGGTTCGACCTCGCGCTGGAAGTGGATTTGATCGAGGAAATCGCCCGGATTCATGGCTATGATCGCCTGCCCGGCAACCGGCCGCTGACCCGGATGGAAATACCGCCGCAGCCGGAAGGGCGGGTGGCGCCGGAACGGTTCAAGGAAACTCTGGCGCAGCGGGGATTTCAGGAAGCCATCACCTATAGTTTTGTCGATCCGGCATTTCAGCGGCGCCTCGATCCCAAGCGGCAACCGCTGGCGCTGGCCAATCCGATTTCCGCCGACCTGGCGGTGATGCGCACCAGCCTG
>Ga0209573_1006186_pt1 | contig 10168 bp, 8 predicted proteins | sample TNRBio252014_DNA_FD_185870 | JGI IMG/M metagenome (GOLD analysis project Ga0209573, IMG submission 185870) | Wastewater treatment Type I Accumulibacter community from EBPR Bioreactor in Madison, WI, USA - TNR Reactor_6/25/2014_ DNA (SPAdes)... | ecosystem: Engineered > Bioreactor > EBPR >...
GCCGCCAGGGAACTGACCGCCATCACAAAAACGCCGCAGGGATTTGAACTGGACGCGCCGTGGTCGTGTCCTGCATATACACTGGAAGTCCCCTCAACAGGCCGAACGTTAAAGCATGCTGCAGGCAATGGCCCGGCTGCTGAGCTGCGTGAAGTCAAATCTGAACGCCAGCTGGAATCCGGGACAGTGTTCCACAACAACGGTAAGCAGTTCGTTTGCATCGATCTGCAGAAGGGAAAGAACTGGCTGACCTGAGCACTCAAGCGATCACGGCACCGACGTCGACGGAGGCCGTTAGTTCCAGCAGACAGGAGAACGTTCGTGAACAGATCAATTGCTGCAATCTGTGTATCCACATTACTGCTGACATGCTCGGTGGCGTTCGCAAACGATGTTCTGGTGGAAGCAGAAAGCTTCACAAATCCTGGTGGCTGGAGCCTGGACACTCAGTTCATTCGTGAGATGGGTTCGCCTTACATGCTGGCTCATGGGCTGGGCAAACCCGTTACGGATGCCACAACGACGATCACACTGCCGGAAGCCGGCCAATATCGAGTTTTCGTGCGGACGAAAGACTGGGTCGCTCGGTGGCAGGCGACTGGCCAGCCTGGAAGATTTCAGCTGCTGCTGGATGGCACTCCGCTGCAAACAACATTCGGAACAACAGGGGCAGACTGGCACTGGCAGGACGGAGGTGTCGTGGAGATCACCAAATCGGACGTGTCACTTGCACTGCATGATTTGTCCGGCTTCGATGGTCGATGTGATGCAATTCTATTGACGAAAGCAGATTCCGAGACTGCCAAAGGCGGTCCACCAAACGACAAGGAACTGCTGTCTGCCTGGCGACGAAAGACTCTGGGGCTGAAGGACACACCCACGAAACGTGATGGCTATGACCTGGTCGTCATCGGCGGTGGCTATTCCGGGATGGGAGCTGCGATTTCAGCGGCCAGAATGGGCTGCAAGGTGGCACTGATTCAGGATCGACCGGTCCTGGGCGGCAACGGCAGCAGCGAAGTTCGAGTGTGGGCGATGGGTAACATTCGGCGCGGCAAGTTTCCTCGCATTGGCGAAATCGTCGAAGAGTTTGCCGACAAGGCCACGAAGTCGCCGGGACGAGCGGAAGAGTTCGGTGATGAACTGAAAGAACAGATTGTCCGGGCCGAACAGAACATTGACCTGTTCCTCAACCACCACGCTTACGCTGTGAAGACAGAAAAGAATCGCATCGTCTCCGTGACTGCCTTTGACACTCGAACCAGCGAACATTCCGAGTTCTTCGGTCGACTGTTCAGCGATTGCACCGGACACGGGACCATCGGATTTCTGGCCAATGCGGACTGGGACATGGAAGACAAAGGTCGCATGGGAATGAGCAACATGTGGGCCTGGGATGAACTCGACCAGACCACGTCATTTCCGGAAACACCATGGGCTCTGGACCTCACCATGGACGATTTTCCATACCCGCGGGACCATCATGGACAATGGTTCTGGGAAAGCGGATTCGACAAGGACGCCATCGGAGATTCAGAAGCCATTCGCGACTGGAACCTGCGCGCTGTCTTTGGGGCGTTCAACGCCATGAAGAATCGCGACGGCGCTGACAAGCACAAGACAGCCATCCTGACATGGGTTGCTCATATCGGCGGTCCCCGGGAATCACGGCGTCTGATGGGTGATCTGATCCTGACGCAGGACGACATCGTTGCCAAACGAGAATTCCCTGACGGCTGTGTACCCAGCACCTGGTCTATCGATCTGCACTACCCCAAGGAGCAGTATTCGAAGAAGTTCCCCGACAATCCCTTCATCAGCATCGCCGTTCACGACAATCGCATCGATCGCAGCTACGGCTATCCCGTTCCGTATCGCTGCTTCTATTCGCGGAACATAGAAAACCTGTTCATGGCAGGTCGTAACATCAGCGTGACACACGAAGCTCTGGGAACGACTCGCGTGATGAAGACGTGCGGCATGATGGGCGAAGTCGTCGGCCGGGCGGCCAGTATCTGCGTCTTTCACGAATGCACACCTCGCGACGTCTATGACCGATACCTGGCGGAACTGACAGACCTTTTGAAGCTGCCCGGAAAAGCTCGACGCAATACGGTCTACGACAAGATCGAGATCCCCCCCGATGCCATGGAACTTGCCGGACCCCTGGGACCGCCCAGCGGACTGGATCCCAAAAAACTGGGGGGTATCGTGATTGATGATACCGCCGCAGAAAAGACAGGAACCTGGACTGAAGGTCAGGGGCTGAAGGGTTACGTCGCTTACGGTTACGTTTATTCAGGTGGCCAGGACGCGACCATTCGGTTTCCTTTTGAGATCAAAGAGCCCGGACGCTACGACGTTCGCATTTGCTGGCTGCCGCATGAAAACCGCGCGAAGACAGCTCGAGTGGTGCTGAGTGTTGATGGTCGGACTCGGGAAACCGTGGTCAACATGACCAAACCCGCCCCACTGGAGAACGGTTTTTTTTCGCTGGGAGAAATTGAAGCTTCAACGGGCGCGAAAGGGTCGGTCGAACTGTTCGCCAAAGGCGCTGGTGGTACTGTGCACGCAGATGCCGTGCAATTGGTCCCGAAGTAAGTGTTTGGCGAAGCACAACGGTTGCTGTTGTTCCAACTGAGACGTTCGTGTGGCCGGGGTCGGACTCCGCAACGCGAAGAAGTCTCTGGGTGCAGCAAAACTCCCGCCCTGAAAGTGATCCTTCGCGGCAACTTTGCGGCTCGCTCCGGGGCTTTAACCACTTCGTTCGCACCAGCCTCCGGCCAGCCAGACCAATATCTGAGCGATTCGGCATGACAGTCGAGTGGCTCTACGAGTACCATGGAGAGCCTCTCGTCGTGTGTTCCAATGGCAGAGAACGTCACCTGCAGTTCCACACACGATCCTTCCTGCCCTCCTGCCTCCTTCACTCGTCAGACCTATCGCGATGTCGTTTCCTCGCCAAAGTTTCCATGCTGTCTGGCTGTTGTGTCTGCTGCTGTCCGCAGCAGGGATGACAGTTCAGGCAGATGAATCACCCGGTGTGGATTTCTCCCGCGATGTCCGTCCACTGCTGTCGCAATACTGCTATGCGTGCCATGGGCCGGATGAAGGCAGTCGACAGGCTGGTCTGCGTCTGGATCGCGCTGATGTCGCGATGTCAGTACTCGAAAGTGGCCAGACCGCGATTGTTCCGGGGCAGCCGCAGTCCAGTGAGTTGCTTGCCCGAGTGTCCTCACCTGATCCCGATCTGCAGATGCCTCCGACATCCACCGGGCATTCGTTGTCTGCCGAACAACAGAACGTGCTTCGAAAGTGGATTGAGTCCGGAGCGAAGTTCGATGATCACTGGTCCTTTCGTCCGATCGTGGCTCCAGTGCCGCCGCCTCTAAACGACTCAGGATGGATCCGTAATCCGATCGATGCATTTGTGCTGGCGAAATTGCAGCACGAAGGCGTGCAGCCGTCGCCGGAAGCCGATCGTTCCACTTTGCTAAGAAGGCTTTCGCTGGATCTGCTGGGACTTCCACCGCAGCCAGCTGAGGTGACTGGGTTCCTGAGTGACAACTCGCCGGACGCATACGAGCGTCTGGTGGATCGACTGCTTGCATCCCCCCATTTTGGCGAACGCTGGGGCCGGCATTGGCTGGACCTGGCTCATTATGCCGACAGCGATGGATACCTGGGTGATACGTTTCGCGACTACGCCTGGCTGTATCGCGACTGGGTCATTGACGCCGTCAATCGAGATCTCCCTTTTGATCAATTCACCATTCAGCAACTGGCAGGTGATTTGCTTCCCAACGCAACGGTGAAGGAAAAAACGGCCACAGGCTTCCTGCGGAACACGATGCGAAACACAGAAGCGGGTGTTGATCTGGAAGAATATCGTCTGAAGGAAATCGTCGATCGGGTCAGCACCGTGGGCGTTGGCTGGCTCGGCCTGTCTCTGGGCTGCGCAGAGTGCCACTCGCACAAGTTTGATCCGATTTCCCAGCGTGAGTTCTACCAGTTGTTCGCTTTCTTCAATGACGCGGACGACGTCGACATCCATGCACCTCTTCCCGGGGAACTGGAAACTTACCAGTCGCGACTGGCTGCGTGGACAGCCGACCAATCGCGATTACAAATGGAACTGACGAAGGTATTTGCTTCCGACAGCGACGCACTTCGAACCGCGCTGAATGTGGATACGAAGAAACGCAGCGCGGAACAAAAGACCCTGATTGAGTCACTGCTGAAGAACGCTGACGAAGCGGCAAGTCAGCTTGCGTCAGAATACGAACGTCACGTCGGTCAGAAACCAACGCCGCCAGCGACAAAGGCCATGACGGTTGCCCGACGCGAAGCACCCCGAACTTCCTGGATCCACGTCCGCGGGGATTACCGAAACCGTGGCGAAGATGTTCGGCCGGGAACGCCTTCTGTCCTGCCTCCGCTGGTCGCAGGAGAATCTCCCCACAGACTGGATCTGGCTCGATGGCTGGTCGATCCGCAGAATCCGCTGACTCCTCGAGTCACCGTCAATCACATGTGGAAGCACTTGTTTGGTCGAGGTCTTGTGGCGACGGTCGACAATTTTGGATCGGGCGGAGAGGCACCTTCGCATCCCGAATTGCTGGACTGGCTGGCAATCGAATTCATGAACCGAGGATGGAGCCGCAAAGCTCTGATTCGTCTGATCCTGACGTCTTCCACATATCGGCAGACTTCGGCGGTCCGCGAGGAACTCATTTCGCGTGACCCATTGAATGTGTGGCTGGCGCGGCAGTCTCGGTTTCGACTGGAAGCAGAGAACGTTCGCGACGCAGCTCTGGCCGCTTCCGGTCTGCTGAATCGCAGCATCGGTGGTCCCGGCATTCGTCCGCCGCAACCTGACTACGTTGCCAGTATTAGTCGCAACACCGAATGGAAGGTCTCAACCGGGCCGGATCTGTACCGTCGTGGAATGTACATCGTGTTTCGCCGAGCGACTCCGTACCCGATGCTGCTGACGTTTGATGCACCGGATTCCACAGTGGCCTGCACCGCCCGGGAACGGTCGAATTCACCACTGCAGGCGCTGACGCTGCTGAACGATCCCGTCTTTCTCGAATGCGCTGCAGCTCTGGGAACGGCCCTGCACAACAGCCAGCATTCCACATTCGACGAGCGACTGACCGAAGCATTTCTGCGAACTGTCGGACGAGTTCCTCAGCCCGCAGAAGCCCTGCGTCTGAATCGATTCTTTCAGGACCGATGGCAGCAGTTTGCCGCCGACAGTCAGGCCGCGCGAGAACTGGCGGGAGATGTGTCGGAAGCCAACCTGGCGGAACGAGCAGCGTGGATTGCCACGGCTCGGGTTTTGATGAACCTTGATGAATTCATTAACCGTGAGTGACACAGGGATTTCTTTGATGACACGTCACGCGCAGTCACTGCAGCCATCTCCGACGAGTCTGATGCGACGTCGGTTTCTGACCGGCGGACTCACCGGGGCAAGTGCGGCTGTACTGGCTTCGCTGCTGGAACAGGATGGGATTCGAGCGTCCGACCTGCCGCAATCGGTGGGTCGACATGATCCCACTCTGCCTCGTCCCGCACACTTCGCGCCGAAAGCGAAGCGGATCATTTACATCTATCTGGAAGGTGGCCCCAGCCAGATGGATCTGTTTGATCCCAAGCCCGAACTGAACCGACTTGACGGACAGCCGTTGCCGGATTCCCTGCTGGCTAACGTGCGCTTTGCATTCATCAAAAAGGAATCCGCTCGACTGATGGGAACACCACGCCGTTTTGTCCGATACGGGCAATGCGGCATGGAAATGAGCGATTTGCTGCCACATATCGGATCGTGTGCTGATGACTTGTGTCTGATCCGATCGATGCACACCGATCAGTTCAATCACCTGCCGGGCCAGTTGCTTATGAATACCGGTTCGGCGGTGGCGGGACGTCCCAGTCTGGGTTCGTGGCTGGCTTATGGTCTGGGGAGTGAATCGCGGGATCTGCCGGCCTTTGTCACGCTGGTGACCGTGGGACGAGGAATTCCGGGTGGTTCCGCAAGCTGGTCCAGCGGATTCCTGCCCAGTACCTACTCCGGCACTCAGTTCCGAAGTACCGGTGCACCGGTTCTGAATCTCGACAATCCCAACGGCATTGATGCGATGACTCAGCGAGCCAGCATTGATGCGGTCAACGACCTGAACCGACTGCATCTGAACGAGGTTCGTGACGCGGAACTGATCGGACGAATCAATGCCTACGAGTTGGCATTCCGCATGCAGTCCGCTGCGCCGGAACTGACGGATCTTTCCGGTGAAACACAGGAGACACTCGACGCCTACGGACTGAACCGAACTGAGCCCGACATCAAATCGAATCTTGGCGGAAAAGGGCTGTTTGAACCGTTCGCCCGCAACTGCCTGCTGGCTCGACGGTTGGTCGAACGCGGCGTGCGAGTGGTCGGCGTCTTTCATTCGTCATGGGATCACCATAGTGCTCTGGACGTTCAGTTGCGGCACAACTGCCTGATGGCCGATCAGCCGATCGCGGCGTTGCTGAAGGATCTGAAAAGCCGGGGATTGCTGGAAGACACACTGGTGGTCTGGAACTCCGAATTCGGCCGCACTCCTCTGGGTGAAAATCGGACGGGTGAGAATTCTCGTGTGACTGGCCGCGATCATCATCCGTATGCATTCAGCATCTGGATGGCCGGCGGTGGCGTGAAGGGCGGACAGGTGATCGGCGAAACGGATGAGATCGCCTGGGGAGTCGCTCGTGATCCGGTGCATGTTCATGACCTGCAGGCCACGATTCTGCAGCTGTGCGGACTCGATCACACTCGACTGACGTACCGCTTCCAGGGCCGAGATTTCCGACTGACCGATGTGCATGGCCACGTGGTGCAGCAGGTGTTCTCGTAGCCGAAGTCGTGAGACTTCGGACCGAATTCTCACGACTTCTGCCAGATCCGACACTCATTTCTGCACCGGCCCTAAATGAAAAGCATCTGCCCCAGCAAAGCCAGAACAATGAGGGCAACGATTGTGGCAATGAGCCATTGCATCGGAGTCCGCCCGAGGATGCGTCTCGATAACCACGAATTCTGACGTTTGATGTACTCGTCGTAGTCAAAATCATCATCGCGGCCGTAGCCTGACGGAATGTCGGCCAGTCCGAGATCTGCTTCGTCGGACCAGCCGCTTTCGGCATCGGCTCCACACGCACGACAAAAGTTCGCTCTCACAGACACATCTGCCCCACAATGCGGGCAGGAAAACGTCTCGGGGCTTGTCTTGCGTTTCATGGTCTCGAGTGTTTCCTGATGCGGTGTGTTTCAAGGGGTCACACTCAGGAGCCACCCAACGCTGCCGCATGTAGGCCCATGTGACTGACGCAGAGAAACGTCATTCAATCCGGAAACAGCAGTTCCGAATCACGCAGCAGTCGGACGTCGCTTTTGCTGTGTTCGTCGGACTGGGATGATGAAGCGCGGAAGGTTTCGTTCAGGCCTTCGTCATCCAGAACCGGAATCTTTTCAGTGACTCCATTCGCAGTCCCTTTGGTCGGGGATGGAAGATCCGGACCGAGATGCACTTTGAAGCTGACGGCCGACAGGGTCAGCTGATCGCCTGGCAACAGAGCTCCGCGAATAACTCGCTGACCGTTGACTCGAGTCCCGTTGGTGCTGCCCAGGTCACGCAGGTACAGCAGCCCGTCTGTTTTCACCAGCATGCAGTGTTGTTTGGAAACACTGGCATGATCAATCACCAGATCACACAGTTTCGCACTGCGGCCGACTACGGTGATGGGCTGATGCAGCGTAATGGGCGGTCCCCCGTTCTTCGGAATCAGTTGAGCCAGCATACAGTCACATTCTTATCGCGCACATTCCTGTCGGGGTTCCCATTCTGAAGATTATGGCCGGTCCCTGTTTGGGGACAAGCCTTTTTCAGAACCGACAGTCGATTCGATCGGCAGCAGAGGCCGTTTAGCCCGTCAAAGTCATCCCGAGTGCGTTCGATTGACTCACTTTCAAGCCGGTATGCCAGACCGTGCCGCTCAGTAGGTTGCTGGAAACCCAACAGCCCGCTTGATTCATTTCCATAGACTGGAGTTTCAGGTGTTTCCTGATACGCTCCCGAAGCTGCCGCAGGACCCTGATTGATTCTGGTCCTGTTGCGGCTGTTGTCGGAAAGTCGTTTCAAGGTCTGCGAATTGGACTCCGTCACAAAGCAGGACGCGAGTGGCTGCTATTCGCTGGAACACGCCAGCGTCCGGTTGAGAATCAAAGTGGACGTCACTCTCCGAGTGACGCAGAGGTAATTTCTCCATTGGCGAGCCGCCTCATTCGGAGAGTGACGTCCACTCGGTAAAAATGAGTGCCGTTCGGCTTGACCAGTCCAAAGATCCGGTTTGGAGGGAATTGTTGTCGTGACCATCTTCATGAAGATCATTCAGCGAGAAATCCCGGCTGATATTGTCTACGAAGATGACCAGTGTCTCGCGTTTCGCGATGTCAATCCACAGGCTCCCGTGCATGTTTTGCTGATCCCGAAGAAGCCGGTCGTGTCACTGGACGACCTGACCGCGGAAGATGCCGCATTGTGCGGGCATCTGATGCAGACCGTCCCGAAAGTGGCCGCACAACTGGGACTTTCCGGTGGCTATCGAACCGTGATTAATACGGGAACTCATGGCGGTCAAAGCGTGTTTCATCTTCATGTCCACATTCTGGGCGGGCGACCTCTGGCATGGCCTCCGGGCTGATTGTTGGCGTCCTACCGCATTGATTCCTTCCCCTCTCATCCACTCAGTGAGGCCCTCCATGACAACGTTCCTCCCTGCCCGCCTTAGACTCTTACTCAATTTCATGCGAGCAATGTGCACGCATGTTTCAGCAGCGAACAACGTGAGCGGACGATTTTCCACGAGCCGTCAGGATCCTTTGGGTCAAGGGATCTCATCCCTTGTTAAGTATCTTCTGCTGTGCCTGTGTGTCGTCTCCCTGACGTGCACCAGTCAGCATTCGTTGCGAGCCGATGACGGATCAGCAACTCCAGGGATCGCGATGGCGGAAGCGGCCGCCAAACTTGCCAGCGTTCTGCCAGCCGACCAGAAGCAGAAGCTGATGTACAAGTACGATGATCCGGAACGGCTGAACTGGCACTTCATCCCGAAAGATCGCAATGGAATCACGCTGTGGGATCTGCATGGTGAACCACGGAAAGCGGCGGAAGACCTGGTGAAGGTCGGACTTTCGGCCGCGGGTTATGCCAAAACGCTGCAGGTCCGCAGTCTGGAAGAAGTGCTGTATCTGTTTGAAGGCGGCGAAGAAGAATACCGCAGGACTCGCCGACATCCCCACAAGTATCACATCACGGTGTTCGGCGAACCAGCTGCGAAAGGCCTGTGGGGCTGGCGAGTTGAAGGTCATCATCTGTCGTTGAATTTCAGTATTCAGGACGGGGTCGTCGTCAGCAGCACTCCGGAAATGCTCGGAGCGAATCCGGCACTGATTGATGCGGGCCCCGGACGACGTCTGCGGATTCTGGCAAACCGCGAGGACCTGGCTCGCCAGATTCTGAAGGCCTGCAGCGACGATCAGCGCACGAAGATGTGGATTTCTAAAACCGCTCCGGACGATATTCGAGGCGGCGGGGCTCCTCAGCCTGTCATCGACGAAGCGGTCGGACTGCGATTTGCCGAAATGTCTCCGGAACAGCAGAAGCTGCTGAAGGAACTGCTGGGCGAATACCTGTCCGTGATGCCGGTTCAGGTTGTGAAGGATCGTCTGAAGGGCATCGAACAAGGCGGCATGGAGAATGTCCGCTTTGCCTGGTGGGGCGAATCGGAAGTGAATCAGCGACATCACTACGTGATTCAGGGACCGTCCTTCATTGTGGAATACAACAATACTCAGAACGATGCCAACCATGTTCACGCCATCTGGCGCAATGTGAATGGTGACTTTAATCTGCCATCCGGGAAATAGATGTCTCAGCCTGTTGAAAGCTTCCGACTGCCAAACGGTCTTGTGGTCCTTGTTGAATCCATGCCGGACGTGCAGTCGGCAGCAATGTCGCTTCTGGTCCCCGCGGGAGGCGTGCGCGATGCGCTCGGGTGTTGCGGAACCGCGGCGATTCTGACCGAAATGTTTCCCCGCGGTGCCGGAAGTCTGTCAGCG
>Ga0209573_1006187_pt1 | contig 10166 bp, 9 predicted proteins | sample TNRBio252014_DNA_FD_185870 | JGI IMG/M metagenome (GOLD analysis project Ga0209573, IMG submission 185870) | Wastewater treatment Type I Accumulibacter community from EBPR Bioreactor in Madison, WI, USA - TNR Reactor_6/25/2014_ DNA (SPAdes)... | ecosystem: Engineered > Bioreactor > EBPR >...
TAATAGCGCGTTTTCACCCCTCTTGCCGAAAATCGGGTGGCAATTTCTGCCGAAGTTAGAGAAAGTGGGTCGAGTTTTTTGCTTGCGAGCACGAAACCCCAGGGCTGGAAGAACGTTGTGACGATCCCATAATAGCCGGCCACGTGGGCCCAGCAGTCCATTTCCTGCAGGGTCTTGATGCAGGAGAGCATGCATTCGGGATAGTTCTGATTCGCTGATCCCGCTTGTAACGCGAGAACGCCGTCATCGCCCATCGCGTCCGCGCAGATTTGGAAGTATTCCTTGGTGAAGAGCATTTGGCCGGGGCCCTCTTCGTGGGGGTTCGGCAGGTCGCTGATGATCACGTCGTAGCCCTTGCCCTTATTGGCGACCAGCCAGCCCCGCGCGTCTTCGTGCAGGAGCGTGGTTCGGGGGTCTTCGAAGGCGCCCTGGTGCCATTCCTTCATGTGCTCTTTCACCATGTCCACCAGCTCGCCATCGATGTCCACCATCACCGCTTCTTTCACCGTGTTGTGCTTGAGGGCTTCGCGCAGGGTCGCGCCCTCGCCGCCGCCGCAAACGACCACGCGTGTGGGGTTCGGGTGCAGCGTCATCGCCGGCTGGCTCATGCACTCGTGAAAGACATGCTCATCCATCAAGCTGGTCTGAATGTTGTAGTCCAGGAAAAGGCTCTTGCCGAATCGTGGGACTTCGCAGATTTGGTAAGTCTGGTACTTGGTTTGGCCCTCCAAGATCATTTTGGAAACGCGAAACTGCCAAATGGCAGCATCGGTGTGGGTCTCATTGATGAACATTCCGGTTGCGTCGCTGTGGCTCATGGGGACGGAGGATTATGGCATTTTAGGTCTCATGATTTTTAGTCCACTGGCAACGTACGACCCGGATGGGAATCAAGGCGTCACTCGCCTTGACTCCCGCCCTGTCTCCTTCCGCACGCTCTTCAGGGCGGATAGGTATGGGTCGCTTGAGGGCTCCTCGAGCTGGATTGCGAGGGCGTCCACGCAGATTTCTTTGAGGTGTACAAAGGAAAACCCTTCGGATTTCCTCGCGAGTTTTTCCAGCGTTGCGGGAGCGGGGTGGCGTTCAACGGGCCATTTGGCTACGAACTTTTCGATGAACGCTTTCCGCAGAGCCTCGCTCGGCAGGGGTAGCTCGAATTTCCGATCGAAGCGCGACGGACGGTTCGAGAGGGCCGGGTCGAGCCGATCGAGGTAGTTCGTCGTCGCGAGGATCAGAATGCCGTGGTTCTTCGCAAAGCCATCGATCTCATTCAGCAAGACCGAAATGCGCTTTGTGGCGAGCAAGCTATCCACGTCTTCGAGCACCAAGATGCAGGGTGCCTGCTCCCGGGCGCGAGAAAACACGTTCCCAATCGATTCCTCAATCGAGCTATCTCCGGATTCGAGCGTCCGCACGTACAGACACGGTTTATCCAGATGCTTGACCAGCGCTTTCACGAGATGGGTCTTTCCGTTGCCGGGTGGGCCGTGAAAGATCACGCCGCGTTTCCATGCGACTCCAGCTTGGGAATATCGCTCTTCCGATTCGAAGAACCCTTGAGTTGCGCGCAGAATCTCTTGCTTCAGTTCTGCTTGTAGGGTGATCTGGTCCAGTTCCGCTTCTTCGATGGATGCCACCAGGCTTTGATCCGTGCTGAAGTATCCGCTCGAATAGACTTGAATCCGGTCCGGCTTCTCCGTCGAGAATCGGCAAACGGCCGCAAAAAACGCCTCCGCCACGGCATAGGTTTCCGCGATGATAAAGTGGTGCTTCTTGCCATGATCCAGGGGAATCCAAAGGACCTTGAGCCGGTGGGACATCCAAATCACTTCGACATGGCCCATCTTCACGTCTTCCTCAATGGCCTTTTTGTAGGTATCCCAAGTAAAGCGGCTCCAGGCGAGGGGAGAATCCACCATGACGCATGCGCATCCGCCATGATTGGTGAAGCGCTTGAGATCAAAGTCCCAATCTCTGGTTTCCAGAACCGCCATCCCCGGGTTTTGCTCGCGGAGGTGGCTTGAATTGCTGTATAAGGAGCCGCCCGTCGGGGTGTTCATTGCCCGCGTGATCAGCTCCGTGAGTCGGTAGCTCATAATTTTTCCTAAGGTTTGGGGTCGGAGGCACAAGAAGGCCTCATGGTCGTGCTTAGGGAAGTGCCTAAGGTGCTCGCAGAAGGGAGAATGCGCCGCGCTTACGCGGGGCGAAGGGCACCGCGCCAGCTCTGCGTCGTGGGATTTGGATTGATGCAAAACATGGTGGGGAGATTCTACACCTGCCGGAAACGTGGTCCTAGGACCAAATTCTGTACAATGCACCTTATGCTTGAAATCGTCGCGGGCGTTGAATTGGTCACCCGGCAGATGTGGGGAGCGAAGCCGGCGTTGCCGGGTGCCATTCCGCATGTCCTGGAGCGCATCACGATTCACCACACCGGTGTTCTTTCGAACCCGAAGCGATCTTTGGAAGACAAGCTCCGGGGCTTGCAAGCTTTCTCGCAAAGAGAAGACAAACTCGCGAGCGGGAAGACCAAGCCGGCGTGGCCCGATATCCCCTACCACTTTTACATTAGTTGGGATGGACGCGTCGGCGAGGGGCGAGAATTGAAATTCGCGGGCGACACGAATACGGAATACGACCCGAAAGGACACCTCTTGATTGTCGTTGAGGGCGAATTTGACCAGGAAAAGCCAACAGAAGCCCAGATGCGCTCTCTCGAGAACCTTCTTCTGTTGGTTGCCGAACAATATGGACAACGAACGAAATCCTTGTCCGCATTTGTGGACCTGAGGGGGCACATGGACTTCAGTACGCAAACAAACTGCCCGGGAAAAGCTTTGGAATCCGAACTACCTCGGTTGCGATCTTGGCTTCGCAGAAGCCTAAGGGAAAAAGGAATTTCGCTCTTCGCAACCAATTCTAAGCTGAGCGACGTCTGTAGAAACGGTAGGTAATTTGCGAACATGAGCACGATGAATGGTCCAAGGGAGTGGGGGCGAGTTTTAACCGCATGCCTCACTCCGTTTCATCCCGATGGGAGCGTCAACGAATCGGAATTCCAAAAGGTCGTCCAACACGTTCTTTTTGATCAATCGAACGATGGAATCGTGGTGAGCGGGACCACCGGCGAGTCTCCGACCCTCACCGATGCCGAAAAACTTCGATTGCTGGACCTTGCGCTTGAAGTTGCGGGGAGCGAGAAGGCGATCATCTTCGGCGCGGGAACCTATAACACGGCCGAATCCATCCACCTCACTCGCGAGGCAGAGAAGCGGGGCGCCCATGGCATCATGTTGGTGAACCCCTATTACAGCCGCCCGGGCCAAGCCGGCCTTGAAGCCCACTTTCGAACCATTGCCGCAGAAACCTCTTTGCCCGTGATGCTCTACAACATCCAGGGCCGCAGCGCGATTAATTTGGAAACCGAAACACTTCGGCGATTGATGGACGTGCCGAATATCGTGGCCGTGAAGGAAGCCAGCGGCTCCATCACCCAAATTAGCGACGTCTGCGCGGTCGCTCCGGAAGGCTTCCGGGTCTATAGCGGCGACGATGCGATGACCCTTCCCGCCCTTGCTGTGGGGAGCCATGGTGTGGTCAGTGTCGCTGGACACATCGTGGGGAAGGAGATCAGCGAAATGGTCCGATGTTTTGCCGAAAGTCCGGCCCAAGCGCGCCAAATCCACCAAAGCCTGATTCCGACCTTCAAAGCCATCTTTAAGGCGCCGAGCCCGGTCCCGATCAAGTATGCGCTGAGCCGCAAAGGGTTCGATTGCGAACGAGTTCGGCTTCCGTTGGTCGAACTGAATGACCAAGAAAAGCGCGAGCTGGAGCTTGCCCTGAAGCCCCTGAGCTTTGCTGCCGCTATGGCCTAGTTGACCCTTGGCGGTGAGACGATCCACCTGGTGTGGATGAGTTTCTGAAGTCAATCGCTCATGTGTGGCAACCCCACGAGGGGCAACGTGAGTTCTTGCAGAGCCGCGCCAAAACCAAAGTCTTGGCATGCGGGCGGCGTTGGGGGAAGACCGATGCGTGCGCGGTCCAAATTTTATCCACCCTCCAACATGCGCGGCCGACCAAACACCTCATCCTCGCCCCGACTCAGGGCCAAGCGAAAATCCTCTTTGAGCGCGTGGTCGAGCTCGCGGATGCGATTGGCTTGGAGCATGGAAAAGTTTTGCGCACGGGGTATCCCCAGGTTCAATTTGGCCCCCATGGAGTCGCGGCGCGATCGGGGCATGTGACCCGATTTCTCCGGGGCCATGAAGCAACCCATATCGTGGTGGATGAAGCCGCCTATGTCCCTGAAGAGCTGATCACTGAGGTTGCGATGCCGATGCTCGCGACGGCGGATGGAGATCTCACGCTCATCAGCACCCCCCACGGCATGAACCACTTCTGGCGCTTTTTCCAGATGGGAGAACAGCAAAAGGGGGTTTGGTCGATGCGGGCTCCTTCTGAGCAAAACCCGAAAATCACCCCCGGATTTTTGGCGATGCAGCGAGAATTGCTTACGGAAAGAAGTTATCGGATCGAATATGAGGCCAGTTTTGAAGATTCGGTGGGCCGGGTTTTCCGAACCGAAGATATCGATGCCTGCATCGTGCCCCGATTGGAAGAGCCCCGGGGACAGATCGTCGTGGGCATCGACTGGGCGAGGTATTCGGACTTTACCGCGGTTGCTGTTTTGCAAGGGACGCGGGATGGTGCCTCTTTGCTGTTCGTGGATCGGTGGAACTCCGTATCTTGGTCCGACCAGGTCCGGCGCGTTGTCGAAATCCTCGCGGAATATCCGGGAGCAAACGTGTTGTGCGACGCGACCGGTGTGGGCGATCCTGTCGTCGAAATGCTCCGCTCCGAGGCGCCCTTGCACGCGATTGAAGGGCTGAAATTCACACAAGAAACGAAGCAGACGATCATCGAAAACCTCAGTTGGATCATCCACCGGCACCAGCTTCGAATGACGCCTCAACTCGCGCTCGTGAAGGAACTCCAGCACTTCGAGGCGGAGGCGACCCCGCGAGGCTACCGACTTCAGGCGGCGCGGGGGCACGATGACCTCGTGATTGCCCTTGCCCTTGCCGCTCGTCAGTTGCCGAATGCCTCGCAAGGTGCCTACCTCATCGGGAACCCCCGAAAATTTTCACGCCGAACCCAAGGAGAAATTGATGTTCAACCTTTTTAACCGCCGATCCCGAACCAAGGAATTGGCCCAACAACTCACGCTTACCGAGCGGCGCGCGCTCGCCCTTCCCGGCACGACGCCGACTTCGATCTCTTACCCTGCCTATGCCCAAATGGAGCGGGACTCGATGATCCAAACCGCGCTGACAATCAAGAAACTCGCCGTGATGGCCCCATCGTTTACGATCAAGCCCAGCGACCCGAGCGACGCCGCCAAGGCTCGCCAAGAATTCATCCTGGTGAATTTTGCGCACATGACGGGGAGCCCTCAATCCATCCTTGTGAATGCGATGGACGCTTTTAGCAAAGGCTGGAGCATCCAAGAGCTCGTGTTTGAATTTCGGCAGGGCCAGATTTGGCTGGCCGCGGTTCGCCCAAAGGACCCGGGCAATTTTGGGTTGGAGTTTGATGCGTTTGGCTCGCTGAAGGGACTCAACCTTTCGATTCCCGGCGAGGCCGAGAAGTCACTCCCCAAGGAGAAGTTCATTCTCTATCGAAATCGGTACGCCTACAATCGCCCGAAAGGACTCAGCGACCTCGACGCGGCCTACCCCCATTGGCAGGCCAAGCAAAGTCTCCTGAAAGCATGGAAGGTCCACTTAGAGCGCTACGCGAGCCCGACCGTGATGGCAAAGTATCGACGTGGGACCGCCATGGCCGAACAGCAAGGCGTGCTCTCTGCCCTGGAACGAATGGCGGAGAGCTCGGCCGTCGTCTTTCCCGAAGAATTCGACGTGACAACGCTGGGTGGAAATCGAGAGCAGATTGGGGGTTACCTCGACTCGCTCGAATTCCATAACCGGGAGATGGCGCGCGCGATCCTCGGCCAGACGTTGACAACCGATGAAGGGCGAAGAGTCGGCTCGCTCGCGCTGGGGAAAGTGCACTTGCAGGTGCTGCTCCTGCAAGTCGAAGCGATCCGCCGCGAACTCGCCGATGTGGTGATGAATGAGCAGGTGATCCGGCCGCTCATCGAGATGAACTTTGGCCCGGGGCATTACCCGGTGTTTGAATTTGGTTCTTCGCCGATTGAGGCCTTCGTGTCCGGGAAGCTTACGTAGGCACAAGATCGTCCTCACTCATAAGATGAAAGTCATGACCGAATTCGTGGGGACGTTCCTGTTCCTTTTCGTCATCGCCCTCGCCGCGGGGTCGGGGCAACCCCTCGCGCCCCTGGCGATTGGCTTGGGCCTGGTGGCAATGGTGTTCATGGGTGGTCACCGCTCAGGCGCCCATTACAACCCCGCCGTCACCACCGCGTTGCTCGTCCAAAAAAAGATCTCCGGCGGCGAGTGGGTGGGGTATGTCCTTGCCCAGATCGTGGCGGGGATCGCCGCGTTCGGCATGGGCTACTTTATTTCGGGCAAGACGGTGGCGATTCAGCCCGCGCCGGGCATCGACCCGCTCAAGGCCCTCTTGGTTGAAACGATCTTCACCTTGATGCTCGTGCTCGTGATTCTCAACGTCGCCGCGAGCAAGAAAACCAACGGCAATGGGTTTTATGGTCTGGCCATCGGCATGACGATTGTCGCGGCCGCCATCGCCGGGGGAGGTTTCTCGGGCGGGGCCTATAACCCTGCCGTCGGGATCGGCGCGACCGTTCTTCACGCGACCCAAGGGGGCGGAAGCTGGCAATACCTGTGGATCCCCATCGTCGGCCCCATCGTGGGCGGGATCATCGGCTCATTCATCTGGGCAGCGCAAGAAAATTCGCCCGAAGCGGCCTAAACACAAGAAGAACCCCCACGGCAGATCCTGCCGTGGGGGTTTCCTTTTTTTGTGATGTAAGTTCAGCTCTTGCGTCGTCGCAACACCGCCGCAAGGCCGAGGCCCAGGAGGGTCATGGTTGCGGGTTCTGGGACCGCGGTCGAGAACGCCACATTGTCCACGCCATCATATCCATTGAAGATCTGGCCATCGTAGACGACGACTTTTGTGATGATGTCGGTCGAAGAGAATCCGTAGAACGTGCCTTGCCAGTTGGTCACCGTGATCCACTCGGAGTGCAGGAGCCCGGACGTGCCAAAGATCTCCACTTGGGTGGAGCCGTTTCCGAAGTTCTGCAAGATATCCAGCCCGACGCTGCGGACGTTTCCTGCCGTGAACACAGAGGCGATGCCCGTTCCCGTGAAATCGGTCGAGAGTCCCTTCGTGAGGTAAGGGCCGAAGCCATTCCCAAGGTAGAAGCCTTCAAAGCCGGGATCATTTTGACCCACGAATCTCACGCCGTCCTTGATGGAGCCGGTGGAAAAGATGGCATTGTTGGTGGTCTTGTCCAGCGGAGACGGGATGCTTGCCGAGTTTCCGAACGAGATGTTGGCCAACTCAAAGTCTTCGACCACAGCCCCGGGAATTGCCGCGTTGAAGCTGGCTCGTGAACCGTAAAACGTGAAGCTCGCCATCGAGAGCGAAGCGAAGGTAAACGCGACCAAGCCGGCCGCCCATCGGAATTTCATATTGAATCTTCTCCTTCAAAAAAGCAGGCTAACAAAGCCGCCTGCATAGAGTTTACATCTGTCCTTGCTGAATTGCAAGCAATCAGCGCACGATTAGGTGAAAAAAAGTAAAAAGCCAAGCAGGTTTGCCTGGCTTTTCTTCCTCATTTGGGGGGCTTACTTAACGGGCCATGTCACGATCTTGATGCTCTTCACCATGATCGCGTTCTTGGGCTCCACCGCGCCGTTGTTGTTGGGGTCGCCGGTCTTCACGATTGCGTCCGCAACCTCCTGACCCGAGACCACCTTTCCGAAGGCCGAGTATTGACCATCAAGACCCGTGTTGTCCGCGACCATGATGAAGAACTGGCTACTCGCCGAGTTCGGATCTTGCGATCGGGCCGCGGAGAGGACGCCTCGCACGTGCTTTACGTCGTTAAATTCGGCGGGAACATTGACTTCCTTGCCATTCTCCGTATAGCCGCCGGAACCCCAAACGCCCGACTTCGAAAGGTCCTTGCTGTTGGGGTCGCCGCCTTGGATCATGAAACCAGGGATGCAACGGTGAAATCGAACGCCGTCATAGAAGTTGGTTTTGGCGAGCTTTTTGAATTGGGCCACGTGTTTTGGGGCTTTTGTCGGGAAGAACATGAGCACGATTTTGCCCTTGGTAGTTTCCACCACCGCCACTTCTTCGCCGTCCCTGGGCTTATCCGGTGCGGGCGCACTGCTCGGCTCTGCGGGATTTTCCGCTTCTGTCTTTGCCGGCTCCGTCTTCGCTGGCTCTGTTTTGGTTGGTTCTGTCTTCGAACTGGCTTCCGAGGTCGAGGAGGACGTTTCGGCCATTTCGGTCGGGGCGCAACCCACCACTGCGAGTCCGAAGAGAGAAAGAAGAATGAGCGACTTCATGGGCACAGTATGACTGATTCATACGGACGATCGGCATCTGCTCAGTTCCAAAATCTGATCCAGAATGCGCTCCGCGGCGCCTTCGCTGGCCCGGAATGGGCTCTCGCGCTTGGGCGAATCAAGCGCTTGCCGAATTCCCGATTCCAGCCCTTCCGTCGAAGGCACACCCACGGCGTAGCCCATCGCGGCATAGGGCGTTGCCGAGAGATAGCTGGAGGTCTCGATCTGCACGAGGGGCACCCCCGCCATCATCGCTTGCAAACCGACCGTGGAGGACATCACGATCACGGCGTCCGCGGCTTGGATCGCCCCCGCCAGCGGAGCGGTGGCGGCGCTCATCCGGAAGTTGGGCGTTTCGGGAATCGAAAATGCTTTGTTTGGGTGGGGCCGAACGAGGATCAGCCAATCCGGATTCCGCTGGGCAATGCCTCCCAATTCCCGTAAGACATCATCGAGGGCGGCTTCGTTCCCCGGTTCGCCGCTCTGGGCGGCATAGAGCAAGACGGGGCCGGACCAACCCAATTCCATGCGAATTTTCTGGCCGAGGGCCTTGGCGTTTTCATCGTCCAAGCCGGCAAAGGCGGGATTTCCCGTCACGACAATTTCATGAGCCGGGCGACCGTGATCCTCCAGAACCTTTCGGACAAACTCGTGGAAAATACAGATTCTCGTGCCGTACCCAGGTTGGGCAAGCCACGCAATCTCCCCAACCGCGAACATATCATTCACGCAAAGAGATGGGATCCCGTGTTCCTTCGCCAGGAGCAGCGCGGCCATCTCCCCCCGCGGTGAGTTTGTCGCAACGACGATGTCGGGCTGGACGCGGGCCATCCATCGCGCCACCGCCTTCTTGGGCAAAAAGGCGGCCCGGCCTTCTTGGTCATAGGCTTCTGAAGCTCCTGGCTCGCCAAGACGAAGAACCAAGTCCGCGTAGCTCATGCCCATATACGCCACCGATTCTTCGATCAAGACTTCGCTGGACGCCCATCCCGCCGTGAGCTTTTCCCCCCATGCCCGGGCGAGGTCATCAAAGGGCTCCTGCGCCCAGAGGTGACGGAAACCGAGGTAGGGAACTTGTTCGCGCTCAAGGATCGCTTGGGCGGCGGTGAGGCCGAGAACGTGGACTTCAAAGTCGGGGCGAGCCTGAATCAAGCGGATGACCGGAAGCATCATCGCGACATGCCCCCCACCGTACGTGACGATCCCAACTTTCTTCAACTCATTTTCAATGTACCCGTGACCTAAACCGGGGCGTTGAAGTACCATGGAGCAGGAGTTTGTATGTGCGGAATTTTTGGCTTCTTTGATCGGGATCGTGCGTCGCTGACCCATGACCAACTGGTTTCGATGGGTGAACGGATTGCACACCGGGGCCCCGATGGCAATGGCGTTTTTGAAAGCCCTGGGGTCGGCATCGGCAACATGCGGCTGGCGATTATCGACCTTGCCGGTGGCCTGCAACCATTCATCAGCGATGATGGCCTAGTTGCCCTCGTCCAAAACGGCGAAATTTACAACTACATCGAGCTCCGCAACGAGCTTCTCGATCGAGGCGTCAACCTAAAATCTCGTTCGGATACCGAAGTTCTCTTGTGGCTGTATCTCCTCGAAGGGAAGGAGTTCGTGCACAAGCTGAAC
>Ga0209573_1006188_pt1 | contig 10164 bp, 7 predicted proteins | sample TNRBio252014_DNA_FD_185870 | JGI IMG/M metagenome (GOLD analysis project Ga0209573, IMG submission 185870) | Wastewater treatment Type I Accumulibacter community from EBPR Bioreactor in Madison, WI, USA - TNR Reactor_6/25/2014_ DNA (SPAdes)... | ecosystem: Engineered > Bioreactor > EBPR >...
AAAGGCCCTCTGGTGGCCGATCGCCATCGGCAGCAGCAGCGTCGAAGCCGCTTCCGGGGCCAGCGCCAGGTTCACGAACGGCGTCGACAACAGGGCGTCTTCGGCCACCACCACGAGGTCGCAATGCAACAGCAGGGTCAGGCCGATACCGACAGCCCGCCCCCTGACCGCCGCCACGGCCGGCTTGTCCAGATAGGCCAGGCTCTTCAGAAAGCGGAACACCGCCATGTCAGTCGGGCGCGTCCCGCCCATGGCGATGCTGGCGAAGTCGCCGATGTCGTTGCCGGCCGAGAAGCTGTCGCCTTCGCCCCGGAAAAGAACGACGCGCACCTCGGGGTTGGCCTGGGCCTCAATCACGGCATCGGCCAGGGCCGCGTACATGGCCTGGGTGATGGCATTCTTCTTGTCGGCCCGGTCCAGGCGGATGCTCAGGACACCATCGGCAATTTCGGTCTTGATGTGGCTCATGTGATCCTCAAACGGCACGCCAGCGCCAGACGCCGTCGGCGTCGGTCTCTCGAATAGCCCGGCCCTGGCCGACCAGATAGGTCAGATGCGCGACGCTCTCGCCGGTCGCCATGCCCAGCAGGCCGTCGTCGATCGGTCGTCCGAACAGTGTCGCAAAGACGTCGATCGCCCGTTGCGGCTCCTTCAAGCGACGGCACAGCCGCGTGAGGGACGTCTCGTGGCCGCGCTCCAGCGCCTCCAGGCGACTGTGCAATCCGAAAAAGGGTTCACCGTGCGACGGCAGCACCAGCAAGTCGTCGGACAGTTCGCGCCTCAGGCGGCGCAGGGAAGCCATCCAGTCTGCCAGCGGGTCGGCGTCGGGCTCGGTCGGCCAGACCGAAATGTTGGAGCTGATCTTGGGCAATACCTGATCTCCGGAGATGAAGACGCCGTCCTCCTCGCGCAGCAGGCAGATATGCTCTGGCGAATGGCCGTCACCCCCGACCAACTGCCAGTCGCGGTGATCGATTTTCAGTGTGTCGCCGGCGACCAGCCGCAAATAGGATGTGGGCGGCTCGCTGACGGCCCGTCCAAACAGGCCGAAGCGGTTTCGCCAGCGGTCGATCTGGGCCTCGCTCCACCCGCAAGCCCTGTAGAAGCGCGCACCCGCCCCCGGTGCCGGACCGGTATCGGCAACCAGCATCCGCATCGTCACATATTCCAGACGGCTCATCAGCAGCGGTGCCTCGAACCGGTCGCACAGCCAGCCTGCCAGGCCGACATGGTCCGGGTGCATGTGGGTGCAAATCACCCGTGTCACCGGACGTCCCCCCAAAGGGCCGGCCAGGAGGGTGTTCCAGGCGGCCTTTGAATCTGGCACGCCCAGGCCGGTATCGACGATCGCCCAGCCGCCCGCGTCCCTCAGGGCCCACACATTGATGTGGTTCAAGGCCATCGGCAGAACGAGCCGGAGCCAGAGTACGCCATCGGCGACCTCGAGCGCCTCACCCGAACCCGGCTGACTGGCGAACGGGTACCTCAGTGAGGCTTTTCCGCCGAGTTGCGGGCCCCGATTCCCTGCTGAATTGCCGTCCGGCAAGGCTGCGTCTCCTTTTGCAACGGTCCCCTCATACGCATTCGTTCATCCTGAGGTCAAAATCAATGTGCGACACGCTAGGCTGCCGGTGCGTTCATCCGGCTCACGAGTTGTCACTTGACCCGACCCGAAACGGTGCCTAGCCGTTTGACCTGCTCTCCAGACGAGGATCCTCTCCGATGCGACTCTCCCTCTTCGCCTTAGTTGCCGCCGCGGTCGCCGCCGTCATGATGATTGGCACCCCGCTGACGGCCTCTGCCCAGACCCGGACGCGCGGCACGACGCCGGCCCAGTCCCAGGTCGATGAGGCGCTTCGCGCGATAATCCAGCGGGATCGACTGCCCTGCGAATACGGCTCCGGTCGCTTTATCGGCCGCAACAACGAGGGGCGGACCCTCTATGAAGTCGGCTGCCGTGGTGCGCCGGGCTTCCTGCTGCTGGACAACGACCCGGCCACGACCATCAACTGCATTGCCAACAATGCCTCGGTCGCGGCCCGCCGCGCCGAAGATCCCGACGCCGAGGTCGGTGCCGAGTGCACCATCGCTGAGAATATCGACGTGGTCGGTTCGGTCGCCGCCTATGTTCAGGCCGCCGGCATCACCTGTGCCGTCGATCAGGCCCGCTGGGTCGGTGCCACCACCGCCGGCGACCAGCGCTATGAGGTCGGGTGCCCGGGGGCGGACGGCTTCTGGTTTGACGCCATCGCGGCCGGGGGCGTCGGCAATGTGATGCCCTGCCTTCAGGTCGTCGCCGCCGGTGGAACCTGCCAGTTCTCCCCCAGCGCCGAACAGGCGGCCTGGGTCGCGGCCCTGGCCGCGCCGGCCGGCCGCTCCTGCCCGGCCACGACCGCCCGCTTCGTCGGGGCCAACGGCCAGACCGGCCAGCGTTACTACGAAGTGGGCTGCGCCGACGGCGTCGGTTTCATGGTGCGAACCAATGGCAGCAACGGCTTCGAGTCGGTGATCGAGTGCGCGGCCGCCGGTGGCATCGCCGGGGGCTGCACCCTCTCCGACACCAGCGCGGTCGCCACCGCCAGCGCCGAGGAACTCCAGTCGCGCCTGGCTGCGGCCAACATCCCCTGCGGCTACATCGAGAACCGCGCGCCGCGCCAGGAGACCTCGGGGGACCGCCGCACGGTGGTTGAATTCGCCTGTACGGATCGTCCCTGGGGCCTGGTGGCTTTCCTGCCGAACGGCTCGGGTAGTCCCGAGGAGATCGACTGTCTGATGGCTGAGGCCCGGATCGGTGGCTGTGCCCTGACCACGCGGGCCATGATGATCGACGGCCTGAACATCCTGGCGGGCAATCGTCCGACCCTGTCGTCCTGCATCGTCACGGACTACCGCATGGTCGGGCGCCTGTCGGGAGCCGAAGCCGGCAGCGGCGAGCTGTCGGGCGACGTCGTCGAGCTGCGCTGCGAGAACGGCACCGGCTATATTGCGGTGGTCCGTCCGGATCGCTCGGCCATCGTGCAGTCGCAGACCTGTGCGGTGTCGGAACAACGCGGCGGCACCCGCTGCGAAATGGGTGCCTGATCCAACTCTCCCCCGAAATGAAGAAGGCCCTGGGCACGATCCCAGGGCCTTTTTTCGTGAAATGGATGCGCCTTTTCGGACTCGGCTTCGGCCCTGCCCTCGTTTTCATGACCGCGCGTCTTGACCCGACAACGGGTTCGCGGGTGTCGGAACGCGCTCTAGGCGGCGTTCAGGGTTTCCTGGAAGCGGACCGGCCGGCCGTGGGCCGTGTCGATCAACTCGCCGTCGCGCATGACCATGCGCCCGCGCACGATGGTGCCGACCGGAAAGCCCTGGACCTCCATGCCGTCAAACGGTGTCCAGCCGGACTGAGTGGCCATGTCGGCGTGACGAAGGGTCCGTCGAGCCTTGAGATCGACCAGCGTCAGGTCCCCGTCCCAGCCCTCGGCCATGCGGCCCTTGCCGGCGATCTGAAACACGCGCTGGGCCCCCGCCGAGGTCAGGTCGACGAGCCGCCCCAGCGACAGCCGACCCTCGGCGACATGGTTGAGCATGACGGGCAACAAGGTCTGGACGCCTGGCATCCCGGATGGCGAGGCCGGATAGGGCCGGGCCTTCTCCTCCAGCGTATGCGGCGCATGGTCCGAGCCGATGACGTCGGCAACGCCCTGGGCGATGCCGTCCCACAGCCCCTGAACGTGACGGCGCTCGCGGATCGGCGGGTTCATCTGGGCTAGGCCCTTGAGCCGCTCATAGGCTTCCGGGGCCTCCAGCGTTAGATGCTGGGGCGTGAATTCCACCGTCGCCACATCCTTGTGATCGGCCAGGAAGGCGACCTCCTCGGCCGTGGTCACATGCAGCACATGGATGCGCTTACCGAGCCGTTCGGCCAGCCCCACCAGCCGCCGCGTCGACCTGAAGGCCGCTTCGGCATCACGCACCTCGGGGTGACTGGTCCAGTCGCCGGTTCGCGCCAGGCCCCGACGTTCCGCCAGCCGGAACTCGTCCTCGGAATGGAAGGTGGCCCGGCGGTGGACGTTCTTCAGCACCGCCTCGACGCCGGCGTCATCGGCAATCAGCAGCGATCCGGTGGAGGCACCCATGAAGACCTTGACCCCACAGCACCCCGGCAGCCGCTCCAGCTCGCCGAGGTGGCCCACATTCTCCATCGTCCCGCCGATGTAGAAGGCGTGGTCGCACCACATCCGGTCGCGCGCCCGCGCCAGCTTGTCGGCCAGGGTCGACGGGTCCGTCGTGGTTGGCTCGGTATTGGGCATCTCGAAGACCGCCACCACGCCACCGAGCGCGGCCGCCCGGCTTCCGGTTTCGAGGTCTTCCTTCCACTCCAGGCCGGGTTCGCGGAAATGAACCTGGGTGTCGATCACACCCGGCATCACCAGCAGGCCGGTCGCATCGACGACCTCGCCCGCCGAGGCCTGACCGAGGTCGCCGATCCTCAGGATGCGGCCGTCCTTGATCCCCACATCGCCGAGGCCACGCCCGGCGTGATTGATGATCTCGCCGCCGCGCACGATCAGATCATAGGTCTCAGCCATGAGCCGGCTCCAGGACGGGGCGCTCGGTCGCCTGAAACAGCCCCCGCGCAGCTGTGATCACAGGTTCGATCGGCACATCCATCATGTGCTGAATATGCTGGTTCAGACCCGGATCAATGGCGCGGAATTCGTCCAGGGATCGCGAGCCGCGAACCGCCACGCCCGTCCAGGGACGAGTAACGACCTCATCCGAAGGACCATAGATGCCGACGGCGGGCACGCCGGCCGCTACGGCCAGCTGCGTCCAGATCGAGTCACCGCCGACAAACAGGCGCGCGTGGCGAAGGGCTGCGACCGTTTCCAGCAAATCCAGCTTGCCCTGAAGCTCGATGACCCGGTCGCGTGACACCGCGAAGCGGATCGTGTGGGCCGCGTCGCGGTCTTCGGCGGTGCCGACCAGCATGAGCCGACCCCCCGCCATCGGGCCGCCCTCGCCCAGCAGCGATGCCGCCACCTTGGTGAACCGCTCGGACGGCCAGCACTTACCGATCCAGTCCACCCCGGGGCCGACGGCCAGGATCGGCTCGGGGCGATCCCCGACCCGGGCGTCGGCAGCGGCCAAGACCTCGTCTCCGAAGAACAGTCGCGGTGCGACGGGCGCATCCATCCTGAGAACCTGGGACGCCGCCTCCACGGCATGACGCGGCTCTTCCGAGGGCGTCCAGATGGCCCGCCGGTCGCGTTTCAGCCAGCCGGACAGGCGTGATCCGCGCATATCCACGACCACGCCCCAGCGCCGCCCCTTCAGCCGATCCCACAGCTTGACCCAGTCGGCGGTGCTGTCGCCCGGCAGGACCAGCAAGCGATCCAGGCCCGGTGTGTCGCGAAACAGGGGCGCACTCTCCGGCGAGCCGACCACCGTGATGCGCGCGCGCGGCGCTTCATCAACCATCTGGGCCAGCACACCGGACGACAGGACGGCGGCCGCCGGATCGGCTTCGGCAATGTACAGGATGGTCAGAAGGCCGGACATACGGACCTCTTAAACCCTAAAACGGCTGAGTCGTCGCTAGAGAAGCCGTCCCGCTGAAGTCGCGGGCCATATAGACCGAGCCGGGACCATATCGCGCGATCTTAGCGGCCAGCGCCGGCGACATCGTGACCGGGTGCCATCCGCGCTGTTCCCAGAACGGAGCCGCCCCCGGAACCGCCACCAGTTCCGAACGACGGATATCGGGGTGCGCCGCGCGGCACGCCACCAGCAGCCGGTTCCCCAGTCCCTGCCCCCGTGCCCAGGGCGCAACCGACAGATCATGGATGTACCAGACGTCGCCTTCTGCGCTTTCAAGGCGGGTATCGGGGGCCGGCGGGGCCATCGATATCCACGGATGGCTCAGCAGATACCCGGCCAGCCGTCCCTCGATCTCGACGGCCCAGCACCCGTTCGGCACGGCAGTGATCCGGCTGGCGAAGGCCGCCTCCCCGTCGCGTATCGCAGGCGGATAGCAATCGGCCTGGACGGCAAGGGCCTGCGAGAGGTCAGCCAGAGTCAGACGGCGGATCACCCGCCCAGCAGCTCCCGACCGATGAGGAAGCGGCGGATTTCGTTGGTGCCGGCACCGATGTCGTAGAGCTTGGCATCGCGGACCAGCCGCTCGACGGGCCATTCCTTGGTATAGCCGGCGCCACCGAGGGCCTGGACGGCCTCAAGGCTGACCTTCACCGCATTCTCGCTGGCCAGCAGGATCGCGCCGGCGGCGTCGTAGCGCGTGGTCAGGCCGGCATCACAGGCTCGCGCCACCTGATAGACATAGGCTCGGGCCGAGTTCAGGGCGACGTACATATCGGCCACCTTGCCCTGCATCAGCTGGAACGAGCCGATGGCCTTGCCGAACTGCTTGCGGTCGCGGACGTAGGGCAGCACCACATCCAGCGCCGCCTGCATGATACCCAGCGGCCCGCCCGACAGCACCGTACGCTCATAGTCCAGACCGCTCATCAGCACGCCCGCGCCGCCGCCGACGGGGCCCATGACGTTGTCTTCGGGGACCTCGCAGTCCTCGAACACCAGCTCGGCGGTGTCGGACCCGCGCATCCCCATCTTGTCGAGCTTCTTGGACACACTGAAGCCCTTCATGCCCTTTTCGATCAGGAAGGTGGTGACGCCGCCATTGCCGTCATCGGTCCGGGCATAGACCACCAGGGTGTCGGCGGTCGGGGAGTTGGTGATCCAGAACTTGGTGCCGTTCAGGATATAGCGGTCGCCCTTCTTTTCGGCGCGGGTCCGCATCGACATGACATCAGAGCCCGAGCCGGCCTCTGACATGGCCAACGACCCCAGATGTTCGCCCGAGATCAGCTTGGGCAGGTATTTCTGCTTTTGCTCCGGCGTGCCCCAACGTCGGATCTGATTGACACATAGGTTGGAGTGCGCCCCGTAGCTCAGGCCAATCGAGGCCGAGGCGCGCGACACCTCCTCCATGGCCACAACGTGTTCCAGATAGCCCAGACCCAGGCCGCCGTATTCTTCTTCCACGGTAATGCCGTGCAGGCCCAGTTCGCCCATCTCAGGCCAGAGATCGCGAGCGAACTCGTTTTTCTCGTCGATCTCGGCGGCACGCGGGGCGAGCCGGTCGGCCGCCCAGCGATAGGTGGTGTCGCGGATGGCGTCAGCGGTCTCGCCGAGGCCGAACTCCATGGATTGGGGGGCGTTGGGAATGCTCATCCGGTCGAGTTAGCACCCGTCCGCTGCGCACGGAAGCACTAGCCCTCTTCGGGCCCGCCCAAGCGCTTGAACAGGTTGTAGGCCCCGATCCAGACACAGACGACGCCAATCGCCACCAGAACCCAGGAAATCGCGGTTTTCTCATCGAAGGCTCCCGGCGCGATCGCGTCCTGCCCGGCCATCTGGAAGCCCGCGATCCCGAAGCCGAACGCCGCCAGTCCAACCAGGCTGGTCGTCACATAGGCGCCGGTTTCACTCCAGCGCGAGGTCCGGTCGACGACCTCGTCTTCGGGTTCGTAATAGATGACGGGGTCTCCCTCATTCACGCCGGTCGCCTGGCCGGCCGGGTCGAACAGAGGGGCCTGGTCTGCCGGAGCTTCGGCAGCCTCAATCGTCGGGGCGGGCTCCAGCGGCGGCTGCCTCGGCTCGCCGGCGACCTCAGGCGGCGGCGTCAGGATCAACACCAGCGGCGGCTCGTCGATCTGGGCCCCGATCGGAGGCGCATCCGTGAGGCCGGTCGTCTCATCTTCGGGCTGCGGCACAATCGCCGCGGTCGGCTCGCCCTGCGGGCCGGCCGCGTTCAAGGGGGAGAAGGGCGCAATCGGAACCGAGGAATAGGCGCGCGCCGGCGGGGCGTCCTCCACCAGGTTGGCAGGCACCGGCGGCTCGACCGCATCGTCGTCCGAAACGCGCAGGCCGGCCCCGAAGGCGGACGGGCCGTCCGCTGCCACCGGGGTCTCGCCGGTCGGGGTGGCCTCGGTGTCGGTGTTACCCCCAGTCGAGGGTCCGGCCCCGGCTTCGGCCTGCTCAATCGGCTCGACGGCGGCCTCGCCGGTGTCTGGCCCGGACGGCGCGAGCGGTTCGGCCAGCGGCACTTCCTCGACGGTCGCGTCGGGAGCCACCGCGTCTTCATCGGCAACGATAGTCACCTCGACCGGTGCACCCTCAACTAGGCGCACACCCGCCTGCTCGCCGTCGAATGTCTCTTCGATACGAGCTGGCGGCTCTGACGGCAGGGCCCCCTGGGCCTGGGGGTCGACCTCGGGGCGAACCAGGTCGCTAGGGGCCGTGCGGCCGTCGCGCCCCAGCATCAGGGCTTCCTCGGCCGAGCGACGCCGAACCAGGGCGTCGAGCACGACGCGGCGACCGTTGAAGGCACCGGCTCGCCAGATCGCCATGGCCAGGGCCGCCTCGGTCATACGCTCCTGATTGACCCGCTGAAGCACCTCCGACTGGCTGAAGGCCTCGATGCCGACGTTGAAGGCGAAACAAACCAGGGCATCGAACTGGTTTTGCGAAATCTCGGGAACGACACTGTCGTTGACGGCGGCAGCGACCGGGATGAGGTCATAGATCAGCAACGCCTCGGCATCGCCGGCGGTGATCGTCGCCCCTTCGCGCGCATACTGGGTATGGCCGTGCCCCATGCTCCAGCGGCCGTCGGACAGGCGCACCGCCGTCAGGCGCAGGCCCTCAAACTCCTTCAGGAGGTCAAGGCCTTCACGAGACATCTTTAGGCGCGTTTGCATCTCGAATCCGTACGCGGCTGGTTCAAACCGGGACAAGCAGGCTCGCCCCGCAAGCGAACCCGCAAGGATCGGGCCGAATATTCAGGATTCAGAAACCTAAAGAAGGATCAGGGTCGCCAGGCCCAGGAAGGCCAGGAACCCGATCGTATCGGTCACCCAGCTCACGAAGACGGGCGAGGCCACCGCCGGGTCGCGGCCCAGCCGATCCAGGGCCAACGGAGCCAGGGTCCCTGCCAGGGCAGCCGCGCACAGATTGATCATCACGGCCAGGCCGATGACCAGCGACAACGACGAATCCCGGAACCACAGCCAGGTGACCGCCGCCAGCAGCAACGCAATCGCCGCCCCGTTCAGCAGCCCCACCGCAATCTCACGCCGCAGGATTCGCCAGGCGTTGGCGGCCGACAACTCGCGCATCGCCAGGGCCCGCACCGACACGGTCAGGGCCTGGGTGCCGGCGTTGCCGCCGATCGACGCCACAACGGGCATCAGGACCGCCAGGGCTACCAACTGTTCGATCTGGGCCTGGAACAGACCGATCACCATCGAGGCGACCAGGGCGGTCCCCAGGTTGATGACGAGCCAGGGAATGCGCGACCGCACCACCTCGCCAACATCGGCATCGCGGCCGGCGTCCGTCACACCGGCCAGGGCCAACATGTCTTCCTGGTTTTCTTCCTGGATAATGTTGACGATGTCATCGACGGTGATCTGGCCGACCAGCCGCCCGCCGGAATCGATCACGGGGGCCGAGATCAGGTGGTATTTCTCAAAGATATAGGCGACCTCTTCCTGTTCCAGATCGACCGCGATCTCGGTGATCGGCTCCATCAGGTCGGTCAGGCGGACGTCGCGCTGGGCGCGCAGCAGCCCTGACACCGGAATCGCCCCGACGGGACGCTGGCCGGGATCCACGACATAGATGTCGAAGAACAACTCGGGCAGGTCGTCGCCCTGCCCCCGCATATGGTCGATGGCGTGGCCGACGGTCCAGAACTGAGGGGCCGCCATAACCTCGCGCTGCATCAGGCGGCCGGCAGTATCTTCCTCGTAGGCCAGCGCCGTTTCCAGACTGGCCCGTTCGGCATCCGGCATGGCGGCCAGAACGGCGCGGCGCTGGTCTTCCTCCAGGTCCTCGACGATGCCGGTGGCGTCGTCGGAGTCAAGTTCCTGCAGGGCCTCGGCCAGGGCACCGGGGGCGATATTCTCAAGGACGTCCTCGCGGACCCCGTCGTCCAGCTCAGGAAGGGTCTCGGCCAGGACATCCGGCGGCAGCCAGGGCACGACCTCGTCGCGGTGCTCAGCCGACAGAAAGCCCAGCAGGTCCGCCACATCGGCCGGGTGCAGGGCCGCGACCAGTTCGCGCAGACGCATGCCGTCGCCGCGATCTGCC
>Ga0209573_1006190_pt1 | contig 10163 bp, 8 predicted proteins | sample TNRBio252014_DNA_FD_185870 | JGI IMG/M metagenome (GOLD analysis project Ga0209573, IMG submission 185870) | Wastewater treatment Type I Accumulibacter community from EBPR Bioreactor in Madison, WI, USA - TNR Reactor_6/25/2014_ DNA (SPAdes)... | ecosystem: Engineered > Bioreactor > EBPR >...
CGTAGCCCGCAGCATCGCCATGGATGAACTTGACTTGATCGGCGACGCCGAGTTCTACAGCACGGAGTTTCGCTTGCTCGGTGAACAACGGGCTCATGTCGATGCCGGTGCCGATGACGCCGTAATCGCGTGCCCAGGTGCACAGCATCTCCCCCGAACCGCTGCCGAGGTCGAGCACTCGGGTCCCCGTTTCCAGCCGAAGCGCCGCGCCGAGAGTGGCGAGCTTTTCGGGTGTGAACGGGTTATGGATGCGGTGAGCACTTTCGGTGATGTTGAAGATCCGTGGAATGTCCATTGCAGAAAATCTTCTTACGGGTGTGAATAAATTCGGTCACTGCCTAACGCTCCGCATAACCGGCTGGCAATGGAGCGCAACGGAATTGCCAGTCCGAGTTAATGCGGTTGTTAACCCTTCTTTTCTACTTTCTTTTCAACTGCTGCACGCAATGATTCATATGCTTTGACAACTATATCATCTTTCATTTCGGGGTTTATCATGACAATGAGGAGCGGTATCTGCACATCGGAATCGTAAATTAATTTGTAGAAAAACTCTGCTGGATTAATGTTCGTCATGTATCTTTTGAAAAAATCAACCACTTCATCGACAAATAGTTCCATCCCGGCAGGCAGTTCTTTTTCCATCGCGCTTTTGTCTACCATTCCTTTTTGGACTGGAACAAGCAGAAGTTCCCGAGGGTTCTTTTGGAATTGCCCCAAGCCATGACAAAATTTCGGATATTGAGTCAGTTTTGCGAAGAGCTGATAATCCGAGCGATAATGTGTATACATGGCTTGGTCTACGAGCACAGTAAAGTACAGACAAATAAGAAAAGTTGGTCTTGATTCTATTGGTATTTTATTTAAATAACGGCAATCAGAGCCCCAGCTATGCCCGAAATACGGAACTCTCGCATCTGGCATGAATTTCGTCAGATCGACTCGAAATTGATTGTGGTAGTAATCTTTTATCATTTTCTATCCACGGGTTAACGGGGCGGCGGATAAGCCGCGAAGGGCGCGAAGCGTCCGCGACAACCAGTGATTATCCAGTTCCGCCTATCCTGCGCCATCGCAAGATAGGCGGACGTGAAATCCGCCTGATGGGTCGTTCGTTAGCGCTTCTCACCCCATTAGCCAGAACAGGTCTGCAACCAGCCGTATAAGCTCTCAGAGTGCCAGACAAAAGATAGACCATGTCCTTCTCAGCCCTCGCTAGATCATAGGGTAAGAGGGATCTTTTCAGGCGCTTGGAACGGCCAACACCCGCCCCAGCCATTTGGCGACATCGCGGATTTCCTGCCAGCAGACTTCATGACCCATGTCGTAATCCTGCCATTCCAGCCGATAATCCAATCTTCGCAGCGATTCGGCGCTCTGCTGGCCGTAACGGATCGGAATGACGGCATCGTAATCGCCGTGGGCCATGAAGATCGGTGTTTGTTGATTAGCTGGCCGGCGCTCGCTGTTCAGCTTGCTGGCCAGTGGGAGGTAGCAGGACAGAGCCAGAATGCCAGCCAGCCGGTCGGGGTAGCGCAAGCCGGTGTGCAGTGCCATCGCCCCGCCCTGGGAAAAGCCGGCCAGCACGATGCGCTCGGCGGGGATGCCGCGCTGTTGCTCGCGTTCGAGCAGCGCGTAAATCGCCCGCTCGGAGGCGTAAACACCCTCGGGGTCTTCCTGGCGCGGCAAATCCATGCTTAGCACGTCGTACCAGGCGCGCATCCGCATCCCGCCGTTGACCGTGACCGGTCGAATCGGCGCATTGGGGAAGACGAAGCGGATGCCCAGTTCCGCCGGCAGACGCAGTTCGGGAACGATGGGTTCGAAATCGCGGGCGTCGGCGCCCAGACCGTGCATCCAGATCACGCTGGAGCGGGCGGCGTCAGCGGGTTCGATTTCGAGGGTGGTCAGCGGCGTTTCGGTCATGAGGAGGATTCCCGTGGCAAGCAGTCGAGCGGAATTACCCGCGAAGCGCTCCGGCTTGTCAAGCCGCGCCCGCCGGCTCAATGCGGGTTATACTGGCAACTTCTGATTTGTCGCCCCCGAGGATTGACTCGAATGCGCAGGTTTCGCCCTGGATGGTTGCTGGCGTGGCTGCTGCTGGCCGCGCTTCTGGCTGGCTGCGGCCAGAAAGGCCCGCTGTATCTGCCTAAATCGCCCGCGCAACCGGCATCGCCCGAGCAGCCCCCGACCGCGAAGCCCTGAACCATGGATCATTTTGAATATCGCCACGACCGGCTGTTCGCCGAGGACGTGCCGGTCGCCGACATCGCGGCGACGGTCGGCACTCCCTGCTACATCTACTCCCGCGCCACCATCGAGCGGCACTGGCGCGCTTTCGACCGCGCCTTCGGCGACCATCCGCACTTGGTCTGCTACGCGGTCAAGGCCAACAGCAATCTGGCGGTGCTGAACCTGCTGGCCCGGCTGGACTCGGGCTTCGACATCGTGTCGGTCGGGGAGTTGGAACGAGTACTGGCGGCGGGCGGCGATCCCGGCAAGGTGGTGTTCTCTGGGGTCGGCAAGCGCCGCGACGAACTGGACCGCGCCCTGGAAGTCGGCATCCGCTGTTTCAACGTCGAGTCCGAGGCGGAACTGACGTTGCTGGAACAGACGGCGGCGGCGCGGAGCCAGCGCGCGCCGGTTTCCCTGCGCATCAATCCCGACGTGGACGCCAACACCCATCCCTACATCTCCACCGGCCTGAAGCAAAACAAGTTTGGCATCGCCGCCGACCGGGCGCTGGTGGTTTACGCCCAGGCCGCCGCCTCACCGCATTTGGACGTGGTGGGCGTAGACTGCCACATCGGCTCGCAACTGACCCAGGTGAGGCCGTTCGTGGATGCGCTGGAACGAGTACTGGCGCTGGCGGCGCGGCTGGAAGGGCAGGGCGTTCCCATCCGCCATCTCGATCTCGGCGGTGGGCTGGGCATCCGCTACCGCGACGAGGAGCCGCCGCTGCCCGCCGATCATGCCGCCGCCCTCATGGAACACTTACGGGGCAAGCCCTACGAGATTTTGATCGAGCCAGGCCGGGCGATTATCGGCAACGCCGGCATTCTGGTGACGCGGGTGGAATTGCTCAAGCAGAGCGAGGACAAGAATTTCGCGGTGGTGGACGCGGCGATGAACGATCTGCTGCGCCCGGCGCTGTATTCGGCCTGGCAGGCGATCATCCCGGTCGAACCGCGCGCCGTCGGCGAACCGCGCTGTTACGACGTGGTGGGACCCATCTGCGAGACCGGTGATTTTCTCGGCAAGGAGCGGGATTTGAACATCGAACCGGGCGACCTGCTGGCGGTGCGCTCCGCCGGAGCGTATGGCTTTGCCATGAGTTCCAATTACAATTCCCGCCCGCGCGCCGCCGAGGTGATGGTGGACGGCGACCGGTTTCAGGTGGTGCGCTGGCGCGAGCGGCTGGCGGATTTGTACGCTGGGGAGTCCATACTGGCATGAACACCCGTTTCACCAATCCCTCCGCCGCTGAGATTCGCGCCCTGTTGCAACGGGTTAAGACCATTGCCGTGGTTGGCTTGTCCGCCGCGCCGAATCGACCCAGCCACGGCGTCGCCTGGGCCCTGCAAGGCTTTGGCTATCGCATCATTCCGGTCAACCCTAGTTTGACGGAAGTCCTGGGCGAGAAGGCCTGTCCCGGCCTGCGCTCGCTCCCGGAACCGGTGGATCTGGTGGACGTATTCCGCGAATCGAGCCACGTCGCCGGCATCGTGGACGACTGCATCGCCTTGAAACTCCCGGCGCTGTGGTTGCAGGATGGCGTGATTGACGCGGCGGCGGCATTGCGAGCGCGCGAAGCGGGCCTGACGGTGGTGATGGACCGCTGCATCTATCGTGATTATCTTCAACTGATACCGTGAACATGGCTGAAAAAAACCCCGACCATCCGGTCCAGCACCGGCTGAAGCTGCGCAACCTGCGTCTGTCCGACTACGGCGACATCCGGGAAATCATGGACCTGGTCTATCACAACATGGATGGGGCCTGGACCCGCGAGCAGTTCGCCTCGCAGATCGCCCGCTTTCCCGAAGGACAAATCTGCATCGAGGACAATGGCAAGGTGGTGGCCGCCGCCATCAGCCTGCTCGTGGACTACAGCCACTACGGCGACCGCCACACCTACTGGCAGATCATCGGCGACGGCTACATCACCACCCACGACCCCAACGGCGACACCCTGTATGGTGTGGACATCTTCGTCCATCCCGACTACCGCGACATGCGCCTGGGTCGGCGGCTGTACGATGCCCGCAAGGAGTTGTGCGAGAAACTGAACCTGCGCGCCATCGTGGTGGGCGGCCGGATTCCCGGCTACGGTCAGTACGCCCACGCCATGACCCCACAGCAGTACGTCGAGCAGGTCAAGGCCAAGGAACTGGTGGATCCCATTCTGACCTTCCAACTGGCCAACGATTTTCACGTCCGCCGGATCATCACCAGCTACCTGCCGGACGACGCTGAATCCAAGGCGTATGCGGTGCTGCTGGAATGGTTGAACATCTACTACGAGGACAAGGAAGTTCTGATCGGCGGGCGCAAGTCGGTGGTACGGGTCGGAGCGGTGCAGTGGCAGATGCGCCAGACCGCTTCGCTGGAGGAAATGTTGCAGCAGGTGGAGTATTTCGTGGACGCGGTGGCCGGGTACAAGACCGACATCGTGCTGTTCCCGGAATTTTTCAATGGCCCGTTGATGGCGCAGTTCAACCAGCGCAATACCGCCGAGGCGGTGCGGCAATTGGCCGAGTTCACCGAGCCGTTGCGCGAGGCCATGGTGCAACTGGCGGTGGCCTACAACGTCAATATCATCGCCGGCAGCATGCCGGAATACGGCGGTGGGGCGCTGTACAACGCCGCTTATCTGTGCCGGCGCGACGGCACTTGGGAAAAACAGTCCAAGCTGCACATCACTCCCGACGAACGCGCCTACTGGGGCTTGCAGGGCGGCGACGCGCTCAAGGTGTTCGAACTGGACGTGGGCAAGATCGGCATCCTGATTTGCTACGACGTGGAGTTTCCGGAACTGCCGCGCCTGCTGGCTGATCAGGGGATGCAGATTCTGTTCGTGCCGTTCTGGACCGACACCAAGAATGCCTATCTGCGAGTGCGGCGCTGCGCCCAGGCGCGAGCCATCGAGAACGAATGCTACGTGGTGATCTCCGGCAGCGTCGGCAATTTGCCGAAGGTGGAGAACATGGACATGCAGTATTCCCAGGCGGCGGTGTTCACCCCGTCCGACTTCGCGTTTCCGCACGACGCCATCGCCGCCGAGGCCACGCCGAACACCGAGATGACCCTGATCGTGGATCTGGACCTGGACAGCCTCAAGGAAATGCGCGTGCATGGCAGCGTGCGCAACTTCCGCGACCGGCGGCTGGATCTGTACAAGGTTGCCTGGACCGGTCGGAGTTGAGAACCGGTGGGGCGGGAACCGGATGCATGATGAATTCGGTTTTTCCCTGTCGCGCCCAATAGGCGATGTCGCGGCCGTCCGGATTAAACACCGGGGCGCCGACAAAATCGAATTCAGGACCCTGATGCTCGCCCGATTGGATGAACTCCCGGTCGTTCCGTCGAGCGCGATAGGCAAGCTGGCGACCATCGGGACCGAACACCGGCAGGCCAACATGCTCGAAGGCGGGACCCGACCGACCGTCCCGCACGATGAACCACTGCTGTCCCCGCCGGGCGGCGTAGGCAAGTTGGCGACCATCGGGGCTGAACACCACATCGACGATGTCGCTGCCACGCCCGGACTCGGGCAAGGTGTAATAGCCGATGTCGTCGTGCGGGCCTCTTTCATCGCCCCGCACGACGAACCATTGGTTGCCCTCCCGTGCCCGATAGGCCACCTTGCTGGTGTCGGGGCCGAAAATCGGAAAACCGACGCCATCGAACGCTGGCCCTTTCTGATCGTCCAGCACGATAAATTCCCTTTTATCCTGCTTGGCCCAGTAGGTGAGGTGCTGGCCATCCGGGCTGAAGACCGGCGAACCGATCCGGTCAAATTCCGGTCCCGCACGGTCGTCGGTCACAGCGAACCAGCGTTCCCGCTGTTTGGCGCGATAGGCAATTCGCTTGCCGTCCGGGCTAAAAACCGGGTTGCCGACCCGAAAAACCATTTGGTTCGCGGCTTGCTACCGGATTTTCAGTTTGCATGGGAGGTAGGCATGTTTCACGGCATTGAAGCAGAATTTGGAGGTTTTTCTGGTTGCCTCGAAATCGGACCCTCCGGTCACGCGGATGATCCCGAAGTCGTCGGCCAACGTGATATCGACGATACAATGACCTACCCCGCAGCAGTCGCACTCGATGCCGGAAGCCTGGAAGGCGGATGACGGAGGCCCCGCCGCTTCAGGTATGAAGATCATGTTCAAGTACTTGTCCTCGCAGGCGCCGCATTGACCCTCGGGGTCACGGAAAAAGCCGTTCCATCCGCCGACCAGTAGCCAACCGCCAGCAACTTTTTTGCTCTTGAAGTTCGGCTCAAACCTGAAACCTTTGCCGAAATTAACTTGGTTCCCGTGGCGCACCGCTAGGCCGGGGCCGCAGATGGTTAGTCCCGCCGCCAACTTCTGGCTGAAAAACTCGGTGGTGATAACGACCGGCGAAATGCCCTGTGGGGACCAAAAGCGGCCGATCCAGTCATTATCAAAGGCAAGGCGAGTGGTAATTTCTCCCTTTTCGGCGGGTAAGAAATAGGCCGGCAGTTTTCTTGGCTTGTTGTATGGCTCCGTGCCTTGGGAACCGATGCGGCCCCAGAAGTTTTTTTCTTCGAGAGGATAGCCGCAGGCGCTCAGTCGCCAGTGGCGCGAAGGACTCAGGGCGACAGCGTTCATGGTGCTTACTCGGCCATGGCGCCGGATTTTGGAAGTTGTGCTGAATGCACCGTATTTGCCCTGATTGCCGGGCGAGAAAACGTCCACCATCACCCTCATGCGGTCGAGGTTCAATCGATTCGAGGGTGGCAACGCTTCCCAGGGAATCACAGTCTCGAAACCGTAGCCATCGGAAGGCGTTGCGATAAACCGTGTCTTGGGCAGTCCTCGTGGCGAGAGATATTGATAGGCTTCCCTCGCCTCCGCGCGCATCCCCTCGAAAGCGGGTTTGGCGTAGGTTTCCACCGCCACGCCCGGCGCCAGTTGCCATTGGCGTGCGAACAGGCGCGGCAACAGACGACGATGCTGGACCTGATCGGCAAACCAGGTCTTGCAGGTGTCGTACTCCTGGCAATCTTTGGGAGTGCGCAGTTCGGTGGCGCCATCCATGGACGAGTGAGCGCCGATGGGCGGCAGTGGGACGTTCTCGGCCAACGCGATCCAGATTTCCACATGGTCGCCGTTCGGCATGTCCTCGGCGCTTTTGGCGAAGACAGGCGGCGGCCCCTTGACTCTGCCGGCAATCACCAACCCCTTCGGGGATTGCGCGATCCAGACCGTGCCGGGACGGGCGCCCGCGCTTTTGGGAATCAGGGACAGAGTAGGGGATTGTTTCGTCCATTCCTTGAGGGCGCCATCCAGCACAAAGCCGGCGGCGACCGGGCCAATGGTCTCTCCAAGCACCGGCGTAACCAGGCCGAGCAGAGCGCCGAGCAGGATGAGGAACGATATCCACCGATTCGGGCAAGAGTTTTTCATTGAACGGACGAGAGCTAACGATATCGTGATTCAAGGTCTCTAATGCGCTTCGTGTATTCGGCTATCAAACAGGTCTCGGATGGGCAACCACCACGAGTTTTTTGAAGCCAGGTATTCTGCGACGCAACGAGCGCGGCTCGCTGTTTGGTTGGGGTTCTGGCAATGACCTCGCGATAGGCATTCGCGAGCTGAAGATCGAGGATCGAAAGGTTGGAAGAGTCGCAGACCATCTTGTCAGCGCCGGTTTTAACTTTACGGCAGTCAAAGCTTGGGCCGATCCTTGGCGAGGAGGCAGCCATGAATGGCGCGGCAGGTAGGGACTCCGATCCTGGCGATAACTGAATATCTTCCTTGGCTTGGGTGCTGACAGCAACATCGCGGGGCGACAATTCAACCGGCTGAACTTGTTGTAACGACGCGGTGTTGGATTCGTCGCGATGCCACCATGACAACCCGATGAGGCCAACGACGAACAGGCTCGCGGCCAGACCCGCGACGAGAAATCGCCAGTTGACCCTTTTCGTGAACGAATTCTGGCGCGCGGGCATTCGCGGGGAAACCCGCTGCTCGATGAAGGATTGCGGGCGGGTATTCCGATCCGCCGCAGGAAAGGCGGCGCTCCAGTCGTCCTGCCCCGGTTTTTCCGCCAGCCAGTACCGGTCCTGCGAAATTTCGGATCGTTCCGATACCGGTTCCTCGATCACGACGGGCGCCGCCGGTGTTGCCAAAGGAATCGCCAGCGCCCCATCAACGACTCCGGTCCCTTCCATGGCCCACGTCAGGGCGACCTGAAATTCCGCGACCGTTTGGAATCGCTGTTCGGACCGCACCGCCAGCGCCTTGAGCAGGACGGCTTCCGCGGCGCGCGGCAGGAGGACGCCCAGGGCGGAGGGCGGCAGGAGCGTGTCCTGGTGGAACCGATCCGGCGCCGGTGGTGGGTGTTCGCCGGTCAACGCGCAGTAGAACGTTGCGGCCAAGGCGTAGAGATCGGTCCAGGGTCCTTGCTGGCCCCGCGAGCGGTATTGTTCCTCCGGGGCATAGCCTTGCTTGACGATCACCGACAAACTGCCGCTGCGTTCGCCCAGGGTCGTGCGCGCCGCGCCGAAGTCGATCAATTTCGCCGGCTTGCCGGTGGGCAGGAAAAGATTGTCTGGGCTGATGTCCCGGTGCAGTAATCCGGCGTCGTGGATTTCCTGCAAGGTATCCATGACTGGCGCCAGGATGTTCAGGATCTGGTCCATCGCGATCCGTCCACCCTGGCTGGCCAGATAATTCTGGAACGTCATCCCGTCCAGGTAATTCATGACCAGGTAGCCGGTCCGGTTGGCGGCGAAGAAATCCCGCACCGCCACGATTCCGGGATGGTCGGCAAACCGCGCCAGCAACCGAGCCTCGTCCAGGAACTTCTCCAGCCCGTAGGCGAACTCGCCCATTTTTTCGGGTTGGTAGACCTGGACCGAGACGCCATCGGTGCTCCGCGTCGCCAGGTAGTGCGGCAGGAACTCCTTGATCGCCACCCGCAGGGCCAGCGTCTCGTCCCAACCCAGATAGGTGATGCCGAAGCCGCCTTCGCCCAGCACGCGCCCGACCACATAGCGGGCTTGCAACAGCGTTCGCAGTGGCAGATGCGCCGGCGAAGCCGGCTGGTCTGGCTCCACGAATCCGCAGCGCGGACACGCCGTCGCCGTCCCTTTATCCGTCATGCAGCCCATGCACAGCGTTTGCATCGCTCACCCCCATTCGATCTTTATTCCATGCCCTCGCTTCGGGCAGGTACAGGACCTCCACGGTGGTAGCCGAACCGGTTTCCCCGTCGCGCCGGCGGAGGGTCGCGGTCGCTTTTCCATGATTTAATCCGGGTTATGCTAAAAATGTAGTTCGCGTTTCGCGCATCCGGATGCTTCGTTGGAAAAATCCGGTCGGTCGCCAGCGAGGTCGTTTTGCTTGCGTCTGTCCGCCACCTGAAAACTTCCCGAATCGTTGTTAGAATTGACGGTCATGAAACTGAATTTCACCAAAATGCAGGGGCTCGGTAACGATTTCGTAGTAATCGACGGGATCAACCAGACCGTGATGCTGGATACGGTCCGGATTCGCCGGCTGGCCGACCGCCATTTCGGCGTCGGCTGCGACCAGGTGTTGCTGGTGGAGGCGCCCGACCGGCCGGAGACCGATTTCCGCTACCGCATCTTCAACGCCGATGGCGGCGAGGTGGAGCAATGCGGCAACGGCGCCCGCTGCTTCGCCCGCTTCGTCCGCGACCACAAGCTGACCGACAAGGACGATCTGCGCGTGATGACCGCTGCCGGTCCGTTGCGGTTACGACTTCAACCGGAGGGGCAGGTAGCGGTGGACATGGGTCAACCCCGGTTGGAGCCCGCCGACGCACCTTTTTTCGCCACCGAGCGCGCCGCCCGCTATCCCATCGCTGCTGACGGGGTGGAACTGGAGATCGGCGTCGTGTCGATGGGCAATCCCCACGCGGTGTTGTTGATGGACGACGTGGATCGCGCC
>Ga0209573_1006191_pt1 | contig 10161 bp, 14 predicted proteins | sample TNRBio252014_DNA_FD_185870 | JGI IMG/M metagenome (GOLD analysis project Ga0209573, IMG submission 185870) | Wastewater treatment Type I Accumulibacter community from EBPR Bioreactor in Madison, WI, USA - TNR Reactor_6/25/2014_ DNA (SPAdes)... | ecosystem: Engineered > Bioreactor > EBPR >...
TCTTGACGCGTCCGCCACAACCTTCGAAATTCGCTTTGCCGGATTTCATCTGCACCGTGAGCTTGCAGCCAACCAGAACGTTAGGCCCTTCCGACAAAACGACCTCTTTGCCGGAAAGGACCAGCACCTCGGTTTTCATGTCGAATGTACCCTTCTCGCCGGTCGCGACCTGATTGGCCGACTTCAGATAGACTTTCCCGTCTACTTCTAGTCGCTCAATGGCGCCGTTGGCGGAAGGTGTGGCGCTGGCGCCGGCGTTAGGGTCTTTGGCGTAGTGCACAACCATACGGCCCGCCTTGAGAACTGTGTCGCCCTGAACCACGCTGACATTGCCGGCGAACGTGGCGATGCTGGCGACCTCATTCACTTCCAGCTTGTCGCTTTCGATTTGAATAGGTTGGTCGCCAGAGAGTTTCAGGCCAGAAAAGCGAGCATCTTGTGCTGCGACCGGCCCGGTTGCAGCAAACGCCAAGCTTGATGCCAGCACCAATGCCGATGCAATCGCAGACTTCATTTCAACCCCCATTGTCGGCCTGTGTCGACTTGGCTGCGCCCGGCGGAAGAACTACCCGGACGCGATGCTCGAAGACCAGCTGTTTGCCCTTGTCGCGCACTGACATCGAATCCGCCTGAATGCGCGTTCCGTTGAGAGTGATGTCAACCGGCTGACTTGTAGTTACTTCACCCTTGCCGATATCAAGGAAGGCTGACTGAAAAGCAATCGCCAAACCTTCTGTTGTCTTGACCACAAATGGCGATCTGAAATTGATCGTATTGACCGTGCGGTCATAGGTTCCATGCGGCGCGTCGACTGTCGCCCATGCATCCGCGCCGATCGGAAGCCGCGCGCTAAGCTCCTCAAGCTCGATTATGTTTGGCGTCTTCATATCCTGGATCGCCCGGATTGCGTTCATGGCGTAGGAACGGTTATCACTGGTGACGCCTTCCATCTTGGGATTTGCCATAACCAGCTTGCCATCCGCCATGGCGCTGCTGGTGGAGACTAGTTCAGTCGATTTGGGCGTCAAGAGATAGCTAATCGCAAAAAAGCCGACGGCTATCATGACAGCCGCAGCCGGCACTACAATCTTGAGGATACGAATACGGCGAGAATGACGCTGTGCGCGTGCAAAGGCCTGTTGCGTGCGTGCATATCCGCGTTCGATCCGCGTAGCCGCCCGTGAGCCTTTTTGGCTGATCTCAGTGTTAGCTAGCATCCGCGAACTCGCTGCCACGCATCAACATGCACGCCTTTCCACGGAATACTGACGTCAGACCTGACGTCGATCCCGACCTTCAATACCACGGTTCAGGGCAGGTGATCACGAAACATTTCCAAGCAATATGGTTATTTTAGGTCGATTGTGCAATGCATCATCCAGCCCGGGAATGGCCGTATCCTGAAAACCAGTGGCCACAGCTGCGCGGTTGCACTAAAAAGCGCCGGTTCGGGCCCGTTAACGGGAAAGCTTGCGAGAGAGAAATGGCCAGCCGGGCTGAAGACTTGATTGATCGCCGTCAGCTGCGACGCAAAGTGACCTTTTGGCGCGCAGTTGCGTTCCTGCTTGTCGCCGCCGCCATAGTCGGAATTTCAGTATGGGCATTTGGCAACAACGCCAGCGTTCGCGACCATATTGCCAAAGTCAAGATTGAAGGAACGATCACCGAGGATGAGGAACTGGTAGAACGGCTCGACCAAATCCGCGAGAACTCGGCGGTGAAGGGGGTCATTCTTTCGATAGATTCGCCTGGCGGTACGACAGCTGGCGGAGAAGCGACGTTCGAAGCTGTCCGCCGCTTGGCCGAAAAGAAGCCCACAGTTGCTCAGGTTGGCACGCTTGCGGCGTCGGCCGGTTATATGATCGCCAGTGCGGCCGATCATATCGTAGCGCGTCAGTCGTCTATTGTCGGATCGATAGGCGTTCTCGTGCAGTTTCCCAATGTGTCGGGCCTGATGGAGAAACTCGGCATCACACTAGACGAGATCAAGTCGTCGCCGCTGAAGGCCGAACCTTCACCGTTCAATATCACGACGGAGCCCGAAAGGGCCATGATGCGAGCCATGATCATGGACAGCTACGACTGGTTTGTCGGTTTGGTTGATGAACGCCGCCCGCTCGACCGCGCTCAGGTGCTGGCTCTAGCCGACGGCTCTGTGTTTACGGGTCGGCAGGCGCTGCAGCGCAAACTGGTGGATAAATTGGGTGGTGAGCGAGAAGCCGTCGCCTGGCTGGAAACAAAAGGTGTTGCAGCTAACCTGAAAGTTATTGAGTGGAAGCCGCCACAATCGACCTCAGCCCTATCTCTACTTGGGGCCTCTGCCCGCCTGGCGACAATCCTCGGGCTGAAAATCGAAGACGGTAATTTGCTTAACATGACGGGGGCGGACCGCATCTTTCTTGACGGACTGGTGTCGGTCTGGCAACCTGACATGCAGTCCGGCCAAACAAATTAATAAATAAAAACATTTGCATAGCGGACGATTTCCGAAGGGGAGCAGTATGATTAGGTCAGAACTGGTGCAGGTTATTGCGAATCGGAATCCGCATCTTTTTCTGCGTGACGTCGAAAATATTGTCAGCGCGGTGTTTGATGAAATCACCGATGCGCTTGCCGCTGGAAACAGGGTGGAGTTGCGTGGGTTCGGCGCATTTTCGACCAAAAACCGTCCTGCGCGCACAGGTCGCAATCCGCGCACGGGCGAATCGGTCGAGGTTGACGAAAAATGGGTTCCATTTTTCAAGACCGGAAAAGAGCTTCGCGACCGTCTAAACAGTGGCGGCAATGATAGCTGACAGGTAGGATGAACGCCTCATGGTCAATCGTATGGTCGCTGTGCTCATTCTGGTCCCGCTGGCGGTGGTGCTGATCGCGCTCGCCGTGGCCAACCGTGGAACTACCTCGTTCACATTAGATCCGTTCAATCCGGGCAACCCTGCCCTGACAATGCAGGCGCCGCTGTTTTTCCTGTTGTTTGCGGCGCTTGCCATTGGGCTCGTGCTGGGCAGTATGGTGACCTGGTTGCGTCAGGGCCGCTATCGCAAGCAGGCGCGCCAACGCTCGATTGAGGTTGAGGCGGCCCGCGCCAGCGCAGCCCGGGCGACCAAGACCGTTTCGCCAGCCATCGCGTTGCCCCGTCCTGGCGCCTGACCCGTGCTGCTCGTTTCCGCCGTAGATATTGACGCCACGCTGGACTACGCGGGTCTTGTGGAGACTTTGCGCGCCTCGTTTCGCAATGGCGCCGTGCAGCCGGTGCGCCATCACCACACCATCGAGCGCCCTGGCGCTTCCCCATCCACTCTCCTCCTAATGCCAGCGTGGACGGATTTTTCCAGTCAGGACGCCTCGCGTCCCGGCTATGTCGGCGTCAAGATCGTCACCGTCTCACCTGACAATAATGTGCTCGGCAAACCTGCGGTCATGGGCCAGTATTTCCTGCTGAACGGAGCCACCGGTGAGCCGCTGGCGTTGATTGACGGGCCGCGGCTAACTCAGTGGCGCACCGCCTGCGCCTCGGCGCTCGCCGCCACCTATCTGGCGCGCAGCGACTCCTCGAAACTATTGATCGTCGGCGCCGGCGCACTTTCCGCATTTCTGGCGCGCGCTCATGCCTGCGTCCGTCCCATCCGGCATATCCGCGTCTGGAATCGTACCGGCGCCAATGCCCAAAGGGTGGCGGCCTCACTGGAGTCTGAAGGCTTCGACGCTGTGGCGACGGACGACCTCGAAGCGTCGCTAGGTTGGGCGGACATTGTTTCCGCCGCGACGATTTCCGCGAAGCCACTAGTCATAGGGCGCGCACTAAAGCCAGGAATTCATGTCGATCTGGTCGGCGGTTTTACGCCGGACATGCGTGAAGCCGACGATGAGACGGTTCAGCGCGCCAATGTCTATGTCGACACGCGCGCGGGGGCCACCAAAGAGGCTGGCGACATCGTTCAACCGCTGGCGTCGGGCATTTTGAAGACAGGCGCAATCGTCGGCGATCTTTATGAACTTGCGCGCGCACAGGTTTCGGGACGCACGTCTGATACCGAAATCACGCTGTTCAAGTCGGTAGGCGCGGCCCTCGAAGATCTCGCGGCCGGCGTTGCAGTCTATGAAAAGCTCAAAACACAGGGCTGAACGCCGTCATGTTGGCCACCGCCGGCATGTTTTTCAGCTCTCAGCGTAAAACAGTCCGTGGTGGAAGTGTTGTTGAAAGGCGCATTTTCTTGCGAAGTCTATCCCTCCCATGCCAATAGACGCGCTCATTTCATGAGTGAACGCAGCATTGGCTAGAGCCCGCGACAAGCGACAAGAGCGCCGCCCGGCGAACCATCAGGCGCATTCAGGCAAGCCCGGCGCCGGTGGCCGCGACCACCAGCCAAAGGGGGCGGTTGAAGGCCCATCCACCCTCCGGGCCGAACTGCAACCGGGGGCTGGCGGGCCGCGTCCGATCATCCGCCATGAAGGTGCGTTGCCGATTGAGCGGCTTCCCGTCATCCTCGAGGTGCAGTCCGATAGCGACTATGCACTGCTGGATTCGGGCGATGGACGCAAACTCGAGCAATATGGCCCATATCGCATCGTCAGGCCGGAGGGGCAGGCCATCTGGCGGCCTGCGTTGCCGGAAGCGGAGTGGCGCAAAGTTGACGCCATCTTTACTGGCGACACCGACGAAGAAGGTTTGGGCAGGTGGCGTTTCCCGGGACAAGCGCTTGGTGAAACCTGGCCTATGCGGCACGACGGCATCGACTATTTGGGTCGCTTCACGTCGTTTCGCCATGTGGGCGTTTTTCCTGAACAGGCTTCGCATTGGCGGCAAATGGCCGATCTGATCAAACAGGCTGGCCGTCCTGTCCGCGTGCTGAACCTGTTCGGTTATACCGGCCTGGCGTCGCTGGTCGCCGCGCGCGCCGGCGCCGAGGTGACGCATGTCGACGCCTCCAGGAAGGCGATCGGTTGGGCCAGGGAGAACCAGGAACTGGCGCGGTTAGGCGACAAGCCGATCCGCTGGATCTGTGAAGATGCGATGAAATTTGTCGAGCGGGAGGAGCGCCGCGGCAGTCGTTACGACATTATTCTGCTCGATCCACCCGCATACGGTCGGGGCCCCAAGGGAGAGATCTGGCAACTCTTCGATAATCTGCCCGCGATGGTCGATATTTGTCGCGAGATACTGACGTCCAAACCGCTGGAGGTTGTCCTGACGGCCTATTCAATTCGCGCCTCGTTCTTCGCCATTCATACGCTCATGCGCGACCGTTTCGCCGGTATGGGTGGCGTGGTGGAATCGGGCGAACTTGTCATTCGCGAAAAAGCGGCGAACCGCGCTTTGTCCACGTCGCTCTTTTCGCGCTGGCTGGCGCAGTGATCCGGTGGTGTTTCCATGAATGAGTATGATCGCGTGCAACGTCCGGGCGCGCCAGGGCGCGTGCGAGAGGTCACCAGCCTCGCCAATCCGCTGGTCAAGGACGTCAAGTCCCTGTCATTAAAGAAATTCCGCGACCAGCAAAACGCCTTTATGGCGGAGGGGCTCAAGCTTGTAATCGACGCGCTTGATCTCGGCTGGTCTATCCGCACGCTGGTCTTCGCCAAATCGGGCAAAGGCAATGCTGCGGTGGAAAAGGTCGCCGCACGCACTGTTGCGGCAGGCGGGACCGTGCTCGAGGTCAGCGAAAAGGTGTTGTCGGCCATCACCCGCCGTGACAACCCGCAAATGGTTGTGGGCGTTTTTACACAGCGTTTTGCGCCCCTGAAGTCCATCCGCCCGTCGGGCGACGATGTATGGATCGCACTCGATCGTGTGCGCGATCCAGGCAATCTCGGCACGGTTATCCGCACGGTTGATGCGGTTGGCGCAAAGGGCGTCATTCTGATTGGCGAAACGACGGACCCTTTCTCCATGGAGACGGTGCGCGCGACGATGGGGTCGATTTTTTCGGTTCCTGTGGCAAAAACACCTGTTGATGGCTTTCTTGAGTTTTTGCGGAGTTTCCCGGGGCTGGTCGCTGGAACGCATCTTGCCGGAGCGGTTGACTATCGCGCCCCCGACTATGCAGGCCGCCCATTGCTCCTGGTCATGGGCAATGAACAGCAGGGTTTGCCGCAGCAGATTGCCGATGCCTGTAAAGTGCTGGTCAAAATCCCGCAGGCTGGCAAGGCGGATTCGCTTAATCTGGCCGTGGCGACGGGGGTAATGCTGTATGAAGTGCGGCGCGCCGCACTTGTATTGGAAACTCCCAAACCATGAGGCGGCTTTGGCCCTATCTGGCGGTCATCGTCCTCGGCATCGGTCTGGATCAGTGGATCAAGATGTTGGTCGAGCAGCATCTGCCTTTGCAGGAGGCCGTTGCGATTCTACCCTTCTTCGCACTCTACAGAACGTATAATACGGGCGTCGCCTTTTCGATGTTTGACTGGGCGCATGGTTGGGGGCTGGTGATACTGTCGCTGGTCGTGATCTGCTTTGTCCTCTACCTCGCATGGCGCACAACGCCGGGACAGATCCTGGCGCGGCTTGGTTTTGCGCTGATCGTTTCTGGCGCGATCGGCAACATCATTGATCGGGTGATGCTGGGCCACGTCGTCGACTACCTGCTTTTTCACACGCCTGTCTGGTCATTTGCCGTGTTTAATCTGGCCGACGCCTTCATCACCGTGGGCGCGGCGTTGGTAATTGCCGACGAGTTTTTCGGCTGGGGCCGCACCGGAGAGGCTAATAAGCAGGACGGGTAACAGCTATGCTGCCGATGGCGCGTCAACGGCTCCGCTATGTACAATCGTGAGAATGGCGGGCCGAAGACGGCGAAGCCGAGGACTACACCCACGCTATAGTCCCTACAAAATGATTGGGCATAGTGTCTCACGGCAGTCATAACGCTCGAAGCGGACCTTCATGCGCGGCGTGGCGAACTTCCAGACCGAGCCCAGATAGGCGCGCTGGTGTCAGACACATGCTATGATGAACAGTCAACGGTCGAACTCGTTTCTGTCTGGCATGGGAGGCTGGTACATGACAATAGCAACTGACAGCTGGTATTCGGAACTCACAGACGACCAGCGTGAAATAGCCTTCCAACTTCGTCAGTTTGTAAACGAACAGCAGCCTCAGCTCCGAGAAGAGATCAAGTGGAACCAGCCGTGTTTTTACGGAAATTCAATGGTTTGCTACATCCAGAGAGCGAAAGGACATATGGCGTTAGGCTTCGGACAAGGCGCACGGCTTACGGATATCGGAGGGATGCTGGAAGGCAGCGGCAACCAAATGCGTCATGTGAAATTTCCACTCGGAAAGAGTTTAGATGAGAATGCGTTGAAGCCGCTGCTCGATCAGGCAGTCGCGTTGGACGGCGTCGTCTAGCCAACGGCCGTAAGGTCCCGCTCACTCGCCGTCCGCGGCATCGCCTGCGTATGTCCACATCGCTGCGGTTGCTGGCAACACCAAGCTGCAATGACTGTCTTTTCTGGCGTGCGGTGATCGGCGAGAGATAGGCAATTTTCAGCGGCTATTGGCTGAGCGTCTTGAGAGATAGGTGACAGAACGTTCCGGACACGCCATCCTCAAGAGCCTTTCAGGGCTTGCCCGAACTCGACTAATTTATCCGTTCCACGACCGCGACATTCTCGTCACCAGTTGTGGCAGCATCTGCATGCATCGCAAGAAGATCAACGTCTCAACCGTGCTGGCCGGTCAAAAACTCGGAATCAAGGAAATCGACGACGGCATTTGGCTCTTGAGCTTCATGCACTATGATCTCGGATATATCGATCTGGAACAGAGGACCCTGCAAACAATCGACAACCTGTTCGGCACAAGGGTGTAACCCATGTCTCCGGTACAATCTGTTACCTATGTCTCCGGTATGGACAAAGGCGGTGAATGGCGGGCCGCGACCGATAGTGATGAGCACTACATTTTCGCTATAGCCCTCTGACTTTCGCTCTCCCCCCGTGGGCCAATCTTTACGCTTAGCCCGACGATCATCAGATCACCTCTGCCACCGTAGATCACCCAGGCTTCCGACTCGAATCTGATTGTCGAATATCGATCGTCACTGTAGCGTCATCCTATGAAGGGCTGGTGAGCCTGGTGAGAATCATTAGTGATGCACTCAGGAACGACGTTCGGCAGGATTGCCTTGAAGAAGGCGAACTGAGCAGCGTTCGGGCAAAACCTGTTAAGAGCGAGGGCACCGCTATGCTATTAATAATACCCGTGCTTTGGATAGGTTCTGCTATCTCGGGTTGGTTCGCGTTTTTTGCGTGGCTTGCGGTGCCCGTGGTCGTGTTTTGGGTATATACGGCTTCCCGAGATGCTAAGGTAAATAGGCACGCGCGCAACATTGGAATGTCGGGGGATTCTTATCGCCAACAGATGGCTGGCCCCAACCTAATCCTTATTGTCTGGAACACCGCAATAAATGCCGGTATTTTTACGTTTGCGTGGGTGCTTTCAACAATCTTCTAGGAGAGTCCCATTTGGATATTGTGGTTTGGATAGTTGGCGGCGCTATTGCTTTTATTGCCGCATGGTGGGCTATCAAAATCGGCCTGTCGATGGCTGTCCCGCCCGAAGTTTCGGGCAAAGCACTTTTGAAACAGGAATTGAAACGGCACGGCGTTGACGTTGCTCGTATCCCTGATCGCGCCCTTGATGAGATTGTGCAATACTGCCTAAGCGGGGCACGGGGCATGGCGATAATGAATCAGCTAGCGACACACGGCCGAGCAGAAGATAAGAATTGGCGGGCGAACTTGGTACGGCAACTTCAAGTCCATGTTCCGCTGATTCAGAACATTATTGCAGGCGGACGACCCTCGCCCGTTGATGAGAAAATCCGAGAAATTCTCGTCCGTAATGGCGTGGTGCATTCCTAACTGCGCCGCCTGCCATCGGTCATGTCCGGATCCTGCTTTTCCTCCGGCCTGTTTCGCGTCTGTTTGTTCGGCCTCGAATGCCATCTTCCCCAGCTTCTTTCATTTTTTCGGCGATGCGCGCCTTGATCGTGAGCGCGGCCATGTTCAGGGTGACGTAGATTACAGGATATTCTTGCCCTGCTGAGCCGGGCAGAAGACGAGGGCAACGTCAGTTTCTGAGAGGAACTGGCGTCGGCGGCCATGCCCAAAAAAGCCGACTGTGATAAAGTCGCCATGGCTGAATCGGTGAGGGGCAAGAATGTTCGGACTATTCAAGAAGAAAAGACAAGAAAATCAGTTTGTTGCCATGCTGGCTTTCGACCACGCTACCTATGCCGGCACGGTTGCCGAGCTCTTTGAGACTATGGACCCGGCTACGCGGGCTCATGTTCTGGTGGCCTATGAGAATCTGGTGCCGCTTCTTTCTGCAATGTGGTCCGCAGGGAAGAAGCAAGGCGAGGAAGTAACCGTTGAGGTCTTCATTCCTCTTGTCGCCGAAAAACTCGACGCCGCCCAAGGTGATGAAATCGGCTCCCGCCGTTGGTCTTGGTTCCTATTCGCCTCGCTCCTGGGTCGGCTCGAAAAGTTGTCGCGGGACAACCCGGCGATTGCCGAAACCGGAGCAAAGATTTGGTGTGCTATTGCCGACGATGCGCCCCGCTTGAAGGGACTTCTGCCCAGGAACGTCGTTTGGAAGCCGGAAGAGAAGGAATGGTTCGACCTGTCCATGGCCGATGAAAAATTAATCGAATGGACGATCAACCACGCTATGCCGCCGATGTTCGCAAAACTCGAATCGGTGAAGGCATTTGCGCAATCGCGCGCGCTCTTCTATTGGCCGTCGAAATCTCGGATCGGCATTATCCCCTAACGGTGAAATGTCAGGACACGCCCCGGCACCTCAATCTTTGTTTCGACACTTGATCACGTTGCGTGCCAAATCCACCGTCCGCGCGAATAGCTATCGGCCAGTCAGTCCTCTTCGAATGCCATCTTCCCGAGTTCCTTCCATACGCCACGCGCCCGCTCGCCTTCCTCGGTTTTGAGCTTTTCGGCCATCCAGATCATCGCACCGTAGATCATGGCGCGGTCATCGCCGGTCAGGTCCGCGATGCCCGCCTTGACGACGAGGCCGCCGAGTTCGATCAGACGCCGTGTGCGTTTGCGGCGTTCGACCTGCCATGTGCGCATGTCATGCCGCGCCCGTGCCGCCTGATGCCGGTTGCGCGCCGCCCGGTTGCGTTGCAGCGCCGCCGCTGT
>Ga0209573_1006192_pt1 | contig 10161 bp, 11 predicted proteins | sample TNRBio252014_DNA_FD_185870 | JGI IMG/M metagenome (GOLD analysis project Ga0209573, IMG submission 185870) | Wastewater treatment Type I Accumulibacter community from EBPR Bioreactor in Madison, WI, USA - TNR Reactor_6/25/2014_ DNA (SPAdes)... | ecosystem: Engineered > Bioreactor > EBPR >...
TGATTTTTGGTCACAAAGACAAAGCCAAAATCGAAGGTCTGATGAAGGCAGTAGCTGAAAGATTTCCGGAGATTCAGTCGCTTTTATATGTCATCAATCAAAAGCTCAACGATACCATTTTTGACCAGGAAGTTTTTGTATTCAAAGGCAAAGATTATATCGAAGAATCCCTCGGTGACATCACTTACCGCATCGGTCCCAAGTCCTTTTTTCAAACCAATACCCGACAAGCCATCCGTTTGTTTGACATTGCAGTGTCCTACGCAGATCTCAAACCCGAAGACAACCTATACGACCTTTACACAGGTTTGGGTAGTATTGCACTTTACGTGGCCCACAAGGTCAGACAGGCGGTCGGTATCGAAGAAGTAGAGGCTGCCATCGACGACGCCATCGAAAACATGGAGCGCAATGAAGTAAAAAATGCCGTTTTTTATGCCGGTGATGTCAAAAACATCCTCAATCCTGCTTTTGCTGAAAAACACGGCAAACCCGATGTCATCATCACCGATCCGCCGCGGGCTGGCATGCACGAAGATGTGGTCAACACCCTCCTCGAACTTGCCGCTCCCCGATTGGTGTATATCAGTTGTAATCCGGCGACCCAAGCCCGCGACCTTGCCCTTTTGTCAGAAAAATACGAAGTGACCGACATCCAACCCGTCGATATGTTTCCGCATACCCACCACATCGAATGTGTGGCACGATTGGTCCTCAAAAATCAGTGATCAGAAGTGAATCATCATATAAAACATGTGTATTATTTGGGCGATACCCTTCGGGTCGGGCTGCCTGTCTCGTCACCTGTGACGAGATCGCATGGCGGTTTGTCGTCGCAAGGACTCCGTGAATCAAAATAAATCATCTTAAAAACGAAAAATATGGAAGGCGCAGACAAATTTTTAATGCTCGAATACGAACTCAAACCCTACAGGAAAATTCTGGCGCAGGCTGCCGAAGTGGTATTGGATGAAAACGTTTCCAAATATCCGATTTTTGTTGTTCACCAACAGGAAGTGGCCATGGGCATTCCGCTGATCGAAGCCGACCGGAAAACCTACAAATGGTCCGTAAATGTTTCCACTTTAGAAGAGTTTGTCACCAAAGGCATCATCTTCGAAGACAAAATCGACGACTTTCGTAAAAACTACAAAAACCCGGAATTGTTTTTATGTATTTTTTCATTGAGCGACCTCGGCGCCCAGTTTTTGTACATCCCGAAGGGCTGATGTGGTAAAAAAATAAATATTTACCATTTTTATCAACAGCAAACATTGGAATAACATTAGAGTATAAATTTTACAATGAGTCAGGTTAATTACTAAAATTAATTATTTTATCTGAATTCAATTTACTTATTTTCTTTGTGGGTGTACTTGTTCCTTATACCATGATTTATTTTGATACCAAGCCACCGTACTATCAGGTCTAATTGAAGATGGTACGAAAGATATTAATAAAGGTGGGTTAAAAACTTCTGTTGTCTTGAATCTATAATCATGAATTGATAAAAGTAAAATTGTTGTATCACTTGTAATTAAACCTTTAGTTTCAAAAACCCATCTTCGACAAAGTTCTTGGTTGTGGTGATTAAACCCTTGAATAATTAAAGTGTCCCCATTTAAAAAATAGTCAGCCCAATTTTCTTTATTTTTAAATTCTGATAAACTTTTACCATTACTAAACATAGCGCTTTTGGTTTTGCCATTTGAAAAAAAATATCGACCAGAATTAGAATTGATTGATTTTGAATAAAACCCGTTAATTAATTTTAGATTATTTGTGGAAGTTAATATAATAGGTTTTTTATATACTTCAAAACCATCAATACAACTTGGCATCAAATAATGGCACGACGCAAGAGTGTATAAAAACATGAATATGAAAAATTTTAATAAAGGCCCCATGGATTATAAATTATTGATTGAGAAAATATTCTTGATGAAGGACCAAAATCAGTATTAAAGTCAGGCCACTTTACCACCAATTTATACATCCATTCAGGAAAAACAAAAGAAACCTGATTAACTATAAACCCTGAATACAACTTAAGAATTTACTTATTTAATCATTTTATTTTCCTTAAGAATATTAATCACATCTTGTTCTGCAACTTGTGTGATTTGCGACAATTGTGGTACAGTAAAACCATTTTTGTATCCATGTATAATGACAGAAATTCTTTCTTTAATTATCCCAATTTGTTCACCCTCTTCTCTTCCCTTTATTTCACCTTTGGCCTCTGCATCAGCTATAAGTGTTTTTTCTGTGCGTATTGAATCCCAATACTTGTCGTATGCTTCAAGTTCTGCTTTTGTGTACGCACTTTCTTTGGTAAGCTCTAATGCTTCAGCTATTTCCGGAACGGAGCGCAACTCCTTCAATAATTGTTCGTCTATCATTTCCTGACCATTTTGGATTTCTGAAATATAACGCATCCATAATACAAAGAGTTTCCTATCCGTTATGTTTTTTGGTGCGAATTTCGGTATTTCCACAAAAATCAATTGAAGTCCGTCGATCGTTTTATGTTGATCGATAGTATGCACCAATCGGTAATGATGGTAATATAAGGTTGATTCCTCATCAAAAATTTCATTAATCAGACTTAAAGCATACACAGGCTTTAACCCCTTGTATTCCACACCTTTGTCCAATTGTCTGACGTAGGCTTTTGAGGCATTAAACAAAACCCGGCTTTTAAAACTATCCGTCCAAAGCATTTGCATCTCCACAATAAACTGCCTTCCACGATTATCTATACACCTGACATCGACAATAGAATTTTTTATCACTGGTATATCCGGCACCAATTCCGCAGGTAAATACTCAATATATTGCACTACTTGTCCTTCATCCAATGGAAGCATTGCATTGAGAAAACTCAAAAGAATATTTGCATGTTGTCCGAAAACTTTTTTAAAAACAAGATCGTTTTTAGGGTCGAGATATCTCATAATAGTAAGTTAATTTAGTAATTCTGGTGCAAAGATAATTTTTATTTTTTTTAACAAATAGTTTCCTGTTCAGAAAAACATACCATTTTAAAGTCTACTGACCAGGTGATAAAAAGTTGACTTGATCCATGTGAAAATCATGATTGAATATAAAGACCAATTTAGGATCGAGCAGGTATTTTTCGATGGTCTAAAACACGTCTAGACTTTTAATCTTTAAACAAAACATGGTATGAGCTCCGAACTCACCCCTCCGGGCTCCGAACTTACCCCTACAAGCTCCGAACTTACCCCTACGAACTCCGAGCTTCCTCCTACGAGCTCCGAGCTTCCTCCTCCGGGCTCCGAACTTACCTCCTCCGAACTCACCTCCTCCGAGCTTACCCCTACGAGCTACGAGCTTCCTCCTACGAGCTCCGAGCTTCCTCCTACGAGCTCCGAACTTACCCCTCCGAGCTTCTTTTTCATCTATAAAACCATGACCTACTTCGAATAAATAATCGCACAAACACAAAAATGATTAACTTTACCATTCATTCTTTACCATCATGGATTTTAGTGAAAATGTAAAACTTGCGGTCGGATCTATAAAGTCCAATTTTTTGCGATCCTTTCTTACCTTGCTCATCATTGCAGTCGGTATCGCCTGCCTGGTAGGAATTCTGACAGCGATTGACAGTATTTTATTTTCAATGAGCGACAACTTCAACCGGTTGGGTGCCAATTCATTCAGTGTGCGACCGGCGTCCGAAACCATTCGTACCATGGGCAGGCGCTCTGAAAAAGTAAGTGATCCTATAAGTTTTGAACAGGCATACGATTTTAAACGGTTTTTTCAGGAAAAGGGATATATCGTCAGTACGGATACCCGATGTGTAAGCAATGCTGTCGTTCGTTACGGAGAAAAAAAGACCAACCCAACAACAAAAGTGAATGGAATCGATGAAAACTACCTGAGTACAACGGCTTTTGAAATACAGTTTGGCAGAAATTTTACCCAAAATGAAACGTATAGCAATAGTTATAAAGCCATATTAGGGAGTGAAATCGCAGAAGAATTGTTTGGAAAAAATCATGAAAAAGCCATTCAAAAAACCATATTCGTGGACGCCAATAAATATGTGGTGGTCGGTGTACTCAAACAAAAAGGAAATTCAAGCGGCGGCTCAAACGACCGTCAGGTTTTTATCCCAATCTACAATGGCAAAGTCCTCCATGGTTTTGCTGACAAAAATTACAATATCACCGTCGCCGTTGCTCAGGCAAACAGGATTGATGACGCTACCAATGAAGCCATCGGTGTCATGAGGAATATACGAAAAATCAAAATCGGTTATGAAAATGATTTTGAAATTCGAAAAAGTGATGGCATCCTCAATCAATTAAAAGAAATGACGACAAATCTAAGGATTGGCACAGTAGTCATCGCCATGCTTACCTTGCTGGGCGCTTCTATCGGACTTATGAATATCATGCTGGTGACGGTAACTGAAAGAACCAAAGAAATCGGTATCAGAAAAGCCATCGGTGCCTCCCGCACAGTCATTCTCCGCCAGTTTTTGATCGAAGCCGTCATCATCTGCCTGATGGGCGGTGTCGTCGGTACCATCCTCGGTATCGGATTTGGTGCCATAGTGACTATCGTGGTCAAAGGCCGGTTTTTTATACCATGGAACTGGATGTTCCTCGCCATGGTTGTTTGCCTTGTGGTCGGATTGATATCAGGACTCTACCCTGCCCTTAAAGCATCCAAACTCGACCCTATCGAAGCACTTCGTTACGAATAAAAAACAGACAGCCCGACCTTCCGGACTGCCTGTAATGCGTAAACAAAACTTCAATGATTTTTTATGACCAATTCTTTGGATTGTGCTAATTCTGATGCGGTTTTCATCAACCGGACAAACTCAGCCCGATATCCGTCTTTGTCTTTTCCTTTGGAAGAGGCCGCCAACGATATCATCTCTTCATAAGACTTCGAATCTAAGGTAGAAATACCACGCAACAACATGCCCGCGTATGTCACAGCTATTGAAAACTTTACATCCTCAAACAATTCATCAAGGGGTTTTACCGGACCGGAAATGACTTGTTCCCACTTTTTACTTTTCGAAGAATCCGGATCTTTATATCTGAACTTAATCGTTGCCCATTCATCCGCATATTGTTTTTTATCCTTAGTTTTAGGATTATCCCGGTATTTTAATGGATCCACACTCAACAATCCATTTTGATCATCAGCCAATACCAATTCATAAATCGCAGTCATCTGGTGCCCCATGCCCAACTCACCACCGTCTTTAGCGTCGTCGTTAAAATCCTCTTTTTCCAACATCCGGTTTTCATATCCAACCAACCGAAAATGTTGCACTTTGTCAGGATTAAACTCAATCTGAAACTTTACATCTTTGGCAAGGGTAAACATCGTGCCACCAAACTCGTCGCCCAATACTTTGACAGCCTCCGTCATATCATCAATATAGGCATGATTTCCATTGCCCTTGTCAGCAAGAATCTGCATTTTATCATCCTTATAATTGCCCATACCATAACCCAAAACCGATAGAAAAACACCTGAATTTCGTTTTTCTTCAATCAGCTTTTCCAGACCTCTGTTGTCACTCAATCCGACATTAAAATCTCCGTCTGTAGCCAGAATGACCCGATTATTACCCTTGGGAATAAAATTTTCCAAGGCTATCTGATATGCCGTAATAATACCCTGTGCACCCGCCGTGGAACCTCCGGATTGCAGTACATCAAGTACATCAATAATCTTTTGTTTTTCAGAAGCAAATGTCGAAGGCAAAGCAACACCGGCAGAACCGGCGTAGGTGACTATGGCAACCTTATCCTCCGGCCTCAACTGATTGAGCAAAACTTTCAGGGATGCGATCACCATAGGTAGTTTTTCAGGCACTCCCATACTACCCGAGACATCGATCAAAAAAACCAGATTGGAAGGTGGCAGGTTTTTTACATCGACTTTTTTACTCTGAACACCTACGTGCAAAAGTTTGAGACCTTGGTTCCACGGACATTCCGTCATATGGGTGGTGACGCCAAGGATATCATTACCCTTGGGCTGTGGATAGTCATAAACAAAATAATTGATCATTTCTTCTATCCTGACCGCATCTGCCGGAGGTAGTTGGCCTCCATTAATAAATCTGCGTACATTGCTGTAGGCTGCACGATCCACGTCCAATGCAAAAGTGGAAAGCGACTCGTCCTGTACATTGACAAATTTATTTTCCTTGATTTCTGCATAAGATTCAGTATTTCCGGATCCATGATGGTTTTCGGGTATTATGTTTCCGGTCACCCTGATTCCATCAATAAAATATACGGTTTCTTTGGCCCTGGTTCCGCGAATACATACCTCTTCACCGTTTGAACCCTTGTTTTGTATAACATCTACACCTTTGGAAGGCAGATTTCTGATTTTTTCTGCGGTGACAGTTGCCCCCTGAGTAGTATTATCTATTTGAATCAAAGGTACTTTAAAAGACAATACTTGTACACCGACATCCAATAAAATAGCGTCATCAGAAAGCTGAAAATCAACCTTATGGGTTCTTCCGGGTTTAATCACCAAATCTACTATTTTTTGATTAGCATAACCTAACAATGATGCTTCGATGTCATACGTACCGGGGTTTACCTCTGGAAAGTTATAGTTGCCGTCAATATCGGATTCAGTACCCTTAATCAGAACACCTTTCTGATACAAAGCTATCGTGCCAAAGGCAATCGCCTCTCCTGTTTTTGCATCGGTCAATTGACCGGTAATGGTTGATGAAGCAGGAACACGTTGTAAAGGATTTGTCACCCAAACCAGGGAAACCAGTATCATCCATTGGTAGATTGTTGTTATCATAAACCGTACATTTTGAAATTAAATAAATATAAATCCTTTCAAAAGTATGGTTATCACTGACAGCGAAAAGTCGCCATGAAGTCAATAAACATATAGGCCGGCGAATTTGTCGAAAAGTAGTCGCGGCTACGACAGAAAATGTATATGTTTGTTGATTTCCTTACGGGAAAAAGAAACGTTGTACGGATACAAAACTAAATTTTGCTCTTTTTTCCCATAGAGTCGGGCTCTATTTTTCTCTGAATAATTTTACATCAGCATAAAAGGTCCCGAAAGGTATCAGCGAAGCAACAAAACCCCAAAACATTTTGACAATCCCCCATTTATACATAAAACCGACCTGAATCAGCAAAATAACGTACAAAATAAAAAGACCTCCATGCAACATTCCTACCACATAATTGGGTTTTGGCATGCCGTATTGATATTTCAAAACCATAGTAATACCCAGCAATAAATAAGAAATTCCTTCCACAAAAGCGACCAGGCGAAACCTGCCCAGGGATGATGTTAATAATGACATTGTTTTGGTTTGAATTTGGTATATCGACAAAAAAATAAAGAAATAGTTTTTTGTTTTGACCCTAACAAAGTGTCTTACCATTAAAAATCATTCGAATTTTTGTTATCAAAGCCCATCCTTCCCTTATGTAAGTTCAGTTACATTCAAACTCTGGTAATACTACTACTTTTGTAAAAATTTTAAAAAAAGGTCTCACATGGAGTCGGGTTTTGATACAAACAATTGTTTTTTTTGCCTGTTACCATTACGGAAGTTATAAAACAACACCTTTGAACGACAGTATATGAACCATATTTTAGAAACCATACTCAATGCTTACGGCGGATATGCATCCTATTTATTTCATGAGATAACCCATCCTTCCTGGCACAACTATTTTTATTGGCTGATATTGGTTTCGTTGTTCTTTTTTTCCCTGGAATGGTGGAAACCGTGGAGAGAAAACCAACCCAAATTCCGAAAGGATTTTTGGCTTGACTTCTTTTATATGTTTTTTAATTTTTTTCTGTTCTCGCTGGTGATTTACAATGCTGCTTCCCATGTTTTTGTAGATTTATTCAACAACATCATTTTGTACATAACAGGATTTGATCTTCAGGCGTCCAATCCGATGAATATGTGGCCGTTGTGGTCGGTTCTTCTGGTGGGTTTTATCGTCAGGGATTTTGTTCAATGGTGGGTGCATCGGTTGTTACACCGGTTTTCTTTTTTGTGGAATTTTCACAAAGTACATCATTCTGTAGAACAAATGGGATTTGCTGCACATCTCAGGTATCACTGGATGGAGACCATCGTCTACCGAAGTATTGAATATATTCCTTTGGCTTTGTTGGGCATCGGATTGTACGATTTTTTTATCATCCACATTTTTACTTTGGCAGTCGGGCACTACAACCACAGTAATATCACTGTGAGTGGCAGAGTCAGTGGCGGAATCGTCGGGTTTTTGATTGGCCTCGCATTTGTAACCGGGGTAGCTGATATCTCAGTTTTGGAAGGTCAGGGTTTTGTTATAAAAGGATTGATTTTGGCTGGCATCACACTGGTTGGAATTTTTGTACTGGGACCTTTTATGAAAAAAATATTCAACAGTCCTGAGATGCATATCTGGCACCATGCTTATGAAATCTCAAAAAACAAGCCCTACGGAATCAATTTCGGGATAACGCTGGCCATCTGGGACTATATATTTGGTACAGCGGTCATTCCTCACGATGGCAGAGACATAAAACTTGGTTTTCCGGGTATGGAGGGCTTTCCACAGCGTTTCGGAGATCAGTTTACGTATGGATTAAAGCAGAAAAAATAAATCAGCAGACGATTATTTCTTTTTTTCCATCACTAAAGTCACCTCGACTTCCAATACGTCATCAACCCTGATGCTTCCCCCGAGTTTGGTCGGAGGTGTCAGTTTGAATTCTGTAAAACGGATAAATTTTTTTCCGTTCAGTACCATCTGATTTTGTTGTTTTGTCGTTTTAAAGGGAATGATATAGTTTCTTTTCACGCCGGCAAGCGTTATAACAGCCTGACCATCGATGGCAGTGGAAACCTGGTTGGGTAAAGCCGACAAACCGTTCAGTTCTATGATAACGTGCGGAAACTGAGTAACTTTTAATGTTTTTTGCAGGTCTTTGGTCATGATAGGATTGCCGCAATCAAATTGTTTTACGGGAACTTTTAGCAGGGTATGCACCTGAATATAACCCTGATTTTTTTGATTAGGAAAACAGTGTAATGAATCTGTTTTTCCGTAGGAAGATACTTTGCAGGAAAACGTATTGATATTGGTACTTCCATTTACAGTTACCCTGCTGGAACTTTTAATAATCCAGGTGTCTTTGTGATTATTGAACGATACAAAACTCAGGAGAATTAAAAAAGATATATTAAAAAAAGGATTAATCAAGGATGTTGTCATTATTAGGTAATGCAAATATAAGATGGTTTTCCGAAAGGAAAAAGGGAAAGATTACATTTGCCGTCGTATTTTTTTTAAAAAAACATTCAGGCAAAAGAAATAAAAAGGTTGATACCGGAATCCGGTACCAACCTTCTGAGATTTTTTTTAAGAGTTTGGTTTTTGTGTGGATTAGAATCCTACGACTGCCTGAACTACGAATCCGTTGAAATTCGCTTGGTGAAATTTATCTGTTCCTTTGAAATCATTATAGTTCTGAACAACATATTCACCTTTCAGCAATAAGTTTTTAGTTGGAAACCATCCTGCAGAAACAGCTATTCTGTCGATAGAAATATCTTCAGTATATCCTGCTAACCTTGCTGTAACCTGATTGTATCTTGCTCCGATAAACAATTGTTCGTTAGCTAAGAATCGGTAAATACCTTCAACTGCAATCTGTGTGGTTGTTCTGTCTTCAGCTTCAGCTTTTGCTTTACCATTTACTACTTCATAAGTACCAAATACTTCCAATCCTTTCCATTTAATAAATGGGTTAATGATGATGGCAGTTACTTTTTGTAAAGATGGGTAAGGATTAAATCTACCACTTGTAAAATTAGCCGTTGCATCAAAAGATGTTACGTTGGTTGCTAATGGTTTTTCGATAACTCCGAAGTAATTTGAACCTGTTCTGTCCCCTGCAAATAAGGTAGATCTTGGTGTTTCAGAGTTGGTGTACATAGAAGCGCTTAAACGGTATCTTAAGTCGGAACCAGCCGTATTGTCATAAGCCAATTTTAATAAGATGGCAGGGTTTCTTTTTTGTACAGCTGTTGAAGGATTGGTACTGTAATCAAAAATATTATTGTTTATTAAACCACCAGTCATACCAAACATA
>Ga0209573_1006193_pt1 | contig 10161 bp, 11 predicted proteins | sample TNRBio252014_DNA_FD_185870 | JGI IMG/M metagenome (GOLD analysis project Ga0209573, IMG submission 185870) | Wastewater treatment Type I Accumulibacter community from EBPR Bioreactor in Madison, WI, USA - TNR Reactor_6/25/2014_ DNA (SPAdes)... | ecosystem: Engineered > Bioreactor > EBPR >...
CCTGTCCGAGTGCGCCTCGGTGGTGTGCCTCAACACCCCGGCGGCGCGGCGCGTCGGCACGGTGGGGCGGCCCTTGCCCCATGCCGCGCTGCGCATCGCCGACGATGGCGAGGTGCAGGTGCGCGGCACGCGCATGCTGGGCTACCTCGCCGAGGCGCCGCTGGCAGAAGAGCGGGTGGCGGACGGGTGGCTGGGCACCGGCGATCTCGGCCGTCTCGAGGACGGCTTCCTGGTCCTGCACGGGCGCAAGAAGCACCAGTTCATCACCGCCTACGGGCGCAACGTGAACCCCGAATGGGTCGAGGCCGAACTCGTCCAGCAGGACCCGATCGCCCAGGCCTGGGTGCATGGCGAGGCGCTCGCCGAGAACTTCGCCGTGCTCGTGCCGGGCCGCGCCGATTGCAGCGACGCCGAGCTCGACGCGGCCGTGGCCGCCGCCAACGCGGGCTTGCCCGACTACGCGCGCGCCGGGCGCTGGCTGCGCGCCGAGACGCCCTTCACCCCGGGCAACGGCTTTCTCACCGCCAACGGGCGCCTGCGCCGCGCGGCCCTCGCGGCGCATTACCTGCCGCGCATCGGCGCCGACGGCGCCGTCTTATGCGCGACCTTCACCTCCTTCAGCGACGAGAGCGACACATGAGCTTCTTCCAGCAACTCCAGCAACAGACCGCGGCCGAGCGCGAGACGCTGTTCGCTGCGCCGATCATCCAGCAGGCGCTCGCCGGCGAGGTCGCGCTGCCGAGCTACATCGCCTTTCTCACCGAGGCCTATCACCACGTCAGCCACACCGTACCGCTGCTGATGGCCTGCGGCGCGCGCCTGCCCGTGCGTCTCGAATGGCTGCGCGGCGCGATCGCGGAGTACATCGACGAGGAGTACGGCCACCAGGAGTGGATCCTCAACGACCTCGCCGCCTGCGGCGCCGACCCCGCGGCGGTGCGCCGCAGCCAGCCGGCGCTGCCCACCGAGCTGATGGTCGCCTATGTCTACGACCGCATCGCGCGCCACAACCCGGTGAGCTTCTTCGGCATGGTCAACGTGCTGGAGGGCACGAGCATCGCCCTCGCCACCCGCGCGGCGGGGGCGATCCGCAGCAGCCTGGGCCTGCCGCCCGAAGCCTTCAGCTACCTGAACTCGCATGGCAACCTCGACCTCGAGCACATGCACTTCTTCGAGACGCTGATGAACCGGCTCGACGACGAGGATGACCGCGCCGCGGTGGTGTACACCGCGCGCGTGGTCTATCGCCTGTATGGCGACATCTTCCGCAGCCTGCCGCTGGTGGCCTGAGGGAGACGACGATGGAACTTAAATCTTGCCGTGTGCTCGTCACCGGCGCGAGCGGCGGAATCGGCCAGGCGCTGGTCGAGCAGTTGTGCCTGGCGGGCGCGCAGGTGCTGGCGGTGAGCCGTGATGCAGGCGCACTGTCGGCGGCGATGGCGCGCTTTCCCGAAGCGCTGCGCCACGTCGCCGCCGATCTTGCCAGCCCCGCCGGCGCCGATGTGGTGGCGGCGGCGGCGCGTGCCTGCGGTGGTGTCGAGTGCGTGATCCACGCCGCCGGGGCGAACCGCTTCGGCCTCCTCGAGCAGCAGGACGACGCGGCGATCAGCGCGCAGCTGGCGCTCAACCTGGTCGCCCCGGTGCAGCTCACCCGCCGCCTGCTGCCCTTGCTGCGCGCGCAGCCGCGCGCGCTGATCCTGTTCGTCGGCTCCACCTTCGGCGCGATCGGCTATGCGGGCTTTTCGGTGTACAGCGCGAGCAAGTTCGGCTTGCGCGGCTTTGCCGAGGCGCTGCGCCGCGAGCTCGCCGATAGCTCCATCGGCGTGCTGTACGTGGCGCCGCGCGCGACGCGCACGGCGATGAACGCGGCGGCGGTCGACGCCATGAACGTGGCCCTCGGCGTTGCCACCGACCCACCGCAGCAGGTCGCGGCGGCGATCGTGGAGGCGCTGCGCGACGAACGGCCCGAGCGTCATCTGGGCTGGCCGGAACGCTTCTTCGTCGGTCTCAACCGGCTGTTGCCACGGCTGGTCGACCGCGCCTTGCGCCGGCAACTGCCCACCATCAAGAACTTCACCCGATCCACAGCCGAGGAGCTCCGCCCATGAAACCGCACCCCATCCTGCGCCACATCCTGCACCGAATCGCGCTGCCGCTCGCCATCGCCCTCGCCGCACCATCGAGCTTCGCGCTCGGCGAGGCCGGGCGCGCCGAGCTGGCCGGTTTGCAGGGACGCTGGGCCGACATCCAGTACGGCCTGCCCGAGAAGCAGCGCGAGGCCGCGTTCGCCGAGCTGGCCGAGCGTGCGGGCAAGGCGGTCGCCGCCGAACCGGATGCAGCCGAACTGCACATCTGGCACGGCATCATCCTCAGCACCTGGGCGGGGGCGAAGGGCGGCCTTGGCGCGCTCGACCTGGTCAAGCAGGCCAAGGCCGAACTCGAGACCGCCTTGAAGCTCGATGCGCGGGCGCTCGACGGTTCCGCCTACACCAGCCTCGGCAGCCTTTATTATCAGGTTCCGGGCTGGCCGCTCGGCTTTGGCGACGACGCGCGCGCCGAGGCACTGCTGACGCAGGCGCTCGCGGTGAACCCCGCCGGGATCGACCCCAATTATTTCCACGGCGATTTCCTGTGGCGCCAGAAGCGCTATGGCGAGGCGCGCATCGCGCTCGAGAAGGCGCTCGCCGCCGCGGACCGCCCTGGTCGGGCTGCTGCGGATGCCGGCCGGCGCGCCGAGGCGCGGCGCCTGCTCGAGCAGGTGCGGGCAAAACTGGAGAGTGGTGCATAGTAGGGCACATGGGCAGGGTGAAAGCAGCCGGGCGCGCGCGGTGGGAGCCTGCGGAAGAGACCGCGGACTGTGCGCTAAAGTCCCGGAGTGCCGAACGATCGATGAGGGAGTAACCAGAATGCGCATCCTGCTTGTCGAGGACGACGCCGCGCTCGGCGAGGGTATCCGCGTCGCGCTCAAGCCCGAGGGCTACACCGTGGACTGGGTGCAGGACGGCGCGAGCGCGCTGCACGCGCTCACCCACGAGGACTTCGGCCTCGCCGTGCTCGACCTCGGCCTGCCGCGCATGGACGGCCTGCAGGTACTGCAGCGCCTGCGCGCTGCCAGCAACCCGGTGCCGGTGCTGGTGCTGACCGCGCGCGACGCCACCAGCGATCGCATCGCCGGCCTGGACGCCGGCGCCGACGACTATCTGGTCAAGCCCTTCGACGTCGACGAGCTCAAGGCGCGCATACGCGCGCTGCTGCGGCGCAGCTTCAACCGTGCGCAGCCGGCGCTGGAGTATCGCGAGGTCAGCCTCGATCCGGTGAACCAGCAGGTCAGCTATCGCGGCCAGCCGGTGGTGCTGCAGCGCAAGGAGTTCCTGCTGCTGCACGAGCTGCTTGCCCAGCCCGGCCGGGTGCTCACCCGCGACCGCCTGCAGCAGGTGCTGTACGGCTGGGACGATGAAGCCGAGAGCAACGCGCTCGAGGTGCACATCCACCATCTGCGCCGCAAGCTCTTCCCCGAGCTGATCCGCACCGTGCGCGGCGTGGGCTACCTGGTGGACAAGCCCTGATGGCGTCGATCCGTCGCCGCACCCTGCTGCTCGTCCTCGGTCTGCTCGGGGTGGCGCTGGGGGCGATCTCTTTTCTCGGTTATCGCGATGCCCGCCACGAGATCCAGGAGCTGTTCGATGCCCGCCTCGCACAACAGGCGCGGCTGCTCGCCGGGATGATTCCGGGCGGGATGGCGGCCGCGGCGCGCGCGGCGCTGCAGGACGCGCTCGACGCCGGGGTGGTCGGCAGCGCTGCGCAGGACGAGGGCGGCGGCGAGGGCGACGAGGAACGCCCGCTCGGCCACGAGTACGAGGGCAAGCTCGGCTTCGTGGTGTACGACGATCAGGGCCGCGGCCTGCTGCAGTCGGCGGCTGCGCCGCTGGGCGCGCTCGATGCACTGCTCGCGCTGCGTGCGGCCGACGGCACCACGGCCGGCGCAGCGTCGACCCTGCTTGACGCGGGGGACCGGCTCGCCGGCTACCACACGGTGAAGATGGCGGACGGCGACTGGCGCCTCTTCCTGTTGCGCGACGCACGCGACGGCCAGTGGATCCTGGTCGGCGAGCGCGCTGACGTGCGCGGCGAACTGGTGGGCAGGATCACCCTGCGCAGCCTGCTGCCCGACCTCGTCGGCCTGCCGCTGCTGGCGCTGCTGGTGTGGCTGGCGATCGGCTGGGGACTGCGCCCGCTCGGGCGCATCGCCGAGCAGCTCAAGGCGCGCGGCCCGCACGACCTGTCCGCGCTCGTGCTGCGCGACGTGCCGCAGGAACTCGAGCCGCTGGTGGCCGCGCTCGACCGCCTGCTGCTGCAGGTGACCGCCTTGCTCGAGCGCGAGCGCCGCTTCCTCGCCTATGCGGCACACGAGCTGCGCACACCGCTGGCGGTGCTCCGCATTCACGCCCAGAACGCGCAGCAGGCGCCCGACCCGGCCGATCGCGAGGCGGCGCTGCGCCAGCTCGAGACCGGCATCGAGCGGGCGACGCGGGTGGTCGCGCAATTGTTGACCCTGGCCCGCCTCGAGCCGGCGGCGAGCCGTCCGTGCATGCAGCGCACCGACCTGCTGGCGCTCGCCCGCGGCGAACTCGCCGAGCTGACGCCGCTTGCGCTCGAGCACGGCCAGGATCTCGCGCTCGAGGCCGACGAGCGTGCCGATCACCACCTGCTCGGCGATGCCGGCAGCCTCGGCATCCTGCTGCAGAACCTGGTGAGCAACGCGGTCCGCCACACCCCGCCGGACGGCTGCATCCGCGTGCTGCTCGACGCTTCTCCCGCCACGCTGGTGCTGCGCGTGCAGGACAGCGGCGCGGGCGTGCCGCCGGCCTTGCGCGAGAAGGTGTTCGAACGCTTCTTTCGCGCCGGTGGCGGGGAGGGGGCAGGGCTTGGCCTGTCGATCGTGGCCCGCATTGTCGAGCTGCATGGCGGCACGATCGCGCTCGACGACGGTCCGCTCGGCGGGCTGGAGCTGCGCGTGGAACTGCCGCGCGACGGCGCCCGCGCAAGCAGCGCTTAAGCAGGGCTTAAGCAGGAGCCCCTACGCTGCGGCTTCACCCTCCATCGCGGAGGGCTTGTCGGGTGCGCGCCAGCCGCTCTTGCGGCAGCGGTCAACACCCGCCTCGAACCACGGGAGTCGGAAAGATCATGCCAGCAGACGAACATTTCCATGCCGGAGAGCGTGCGCTGCAGCAGCGCTGGGGCAGTGCGCCCTTGTGGGACGCAGAGCGCCGCCAGCGCCTGTTGTGGGACCACATTCCGCACGCGCTGCACGCCCGCATCGCGGCGGCGCCATTTTTCTTCCTTGCCACCAGCGATGCCGCCGGGCGCTGTGACTGCTCCTTCAAGGGCGGCGGCCCTGGCCTCGTGCGCATCCTCGACGCGCGCAGCTTCGCGTTTCCGGATTTCGACGGCAACGGCGCCTTCATGAGCCTTGGCAACCTGCAGCAGAACCCGCAGGTCGGCTGCCTGTTCGTCGATTTCGCCGACGGTGCGCGCCTGCGCGTCAATGGCCGCGCGACGCTGCTCGAAGGCGAGGCTGCGGCGCAACTGTTTCCCGGGCGGCAGCGCGCGGTGCGGGTCGATGTCGAAGAGGTCGTGCCCAACTGCGCCCAGCACGTCCCGGCGCTCGTTGCGCCGTCCGCCGACTAGCAGGCGCCCGATGAAGATCCCCTACCGCATCGCCGCCAACGTCGAATGGACCAGCAAGTGCAATGCCGCGTGCGCGATGTGCCCGCGCGACGCGATCGAGCGGCCGCAACGGATGAGCACGGCGACCTGGCGACAGGTGCTCGCCCGCCTGTCGACCGACGAGGTCTTCCGTGTCGTGCTGGCCGGCTACGGCGAGCCGACGACGCATCCACGCTTCTTCGACTTCATTGACGAGCTGCGCACGCATCCGGTGCGTTTCGACATGGTGAGCAATGGCCATCTGCTCGACGCCGAGCGCCTGCGCCACCTCGACGGTGCGATCGAGGTGCTGATCGTGTCGTTCTCCAGCGTCGATGCGGACGTCTATGCGCGCGTGCACGTCAATCTCGACCAGCGCCGGGTCATGGAGAACCTGCAGGCGGCGAGCCGCATCCTGCGCCGGACCCGGCTCGCGATCAGCCTCACGCCGATGGCCGAATGCCTGCCGACGCTGCCCGACACCATTGCCTGGCTGCGCGCGCAGGGGATCGAGCATCTGACGATGTCGCCCACCCTGTACAACCGCGGCGGCCAGCTCGAGGCCCATCGGCTGGCGAGCACCGCGCTGCGGCAGATGATCCGTGTGCACCGGCTGCGCTCGCAGGAGATGGACTTCGTCCCGAGCGCGGCCGAGATCTTCCGTCAGTGGCGACGCAACCGCTTCGGCTGCATTCCACGCAACGTCGATCTCTTCGTCGCCGCGAGCGGAGACTATCTGTACTGCTACAACGATGTTGGGCACCACCATCCGGTCGGCCATGTCGCCGCGGACACGGTGGCCGCCGTGCTGCGCCGCCGCGAGCGCCTGGCGGCGATTCCGGCCTTGTGCGACCGCTGCAACATGCGTCACCGCTACGGTCCGGGCGAGCTGCTCGGGGCCGGGGTCGCGTTCGCGCGGGCGCGCCTGCAGGGGGCCTGAAATGAGGATCTGCGGCAGTTGCGAACGGCAAGGCGCCGCTGCAGCGCGTGCCGCGCCCGAGCGGGCAGCGATACACACCGGTACAGATACCCCGTGCCGGGAGGGCTAGATTGAAACCGGATCCACAGCAAATGCGCCGCGACCCGCCGGGTCGCAGCGAACCGTGTTCACTGTCGTGAAGGAGAAGACCATGAAAGCACGCAATCTGATCGGGACGGCCATGGGGGGCCTGTTCGCAGGCCTCACCTTCGCCCAGCAGCCGGCAGCGGCGCCTGGCGCCGACGATGCGCCGATCTTCGGTTCGCAGATGATGACCGAACAGGAGCGCATCGAGCATCGCAGCAAGATGGGCGCCGCCGCGACGCCGCAGGAGCGCGAGCAGGTGCGCGCCCAGCATCACGAGCAGATGCTCGAGCGCGCCCGCGAGCGCGGCATCACACTGCCCGAGGCGCCGCCGATGCGGGGCGGGATGGGACCGGGCGGTGGCGGTAAAGGCCAGGGCGGTGGAATGGGACCCGGAGGCGGAATGGGACCCGGAGGCGGAATGGGACCCGGAGGCGGAATGGGACCCGGAGGCGGAATGGGTCCTGGCGGTGGAATGGGGTCCGGAGGTGGAATGGGGTCCGGAGGTGGAATGGGGCCCGGCGGCGGAATGGGGCCCGGCGGCGGAATGGGGGCCGGAGGTGGAATGGGGTCCGGCGGCGGAGCGGGGGCCGGAGGCATGGGCTCGGAAAGTACAGGCGGTCGCTGACGCGGCCTGAGGTGGTGGTGCGCCGGGCGAAAGCCATGACGCGCCACCCTCTGTAGAGGTTCGCGGCTTCCGCCGCTCCTACTCCGGTTCGCGGCTTCCGCCGCTCCTACTCCGGTTCGCGGCTTCCGCCGCTCCTACTCCGGTTCGCGGCTTCCGCCGCTCCTACTCCGGTTCGCGGCTTCCGCCGCTCCTACAGGGCGTCGGTTCGCGGCTTCCGCCGCGCCTGCGGGGCGCCCGTCGGCGGCAGTTTCCTGTAGGAGCGGCGGAAGCCGCGAACGCGTGCGATCGGCCGGCGCTGCGGCCCCAAGGCCACGCTGCGCCCCATTCGGCGGTACAGTGCGGCCTTTCGCACGAATGAGCATTCTCTGATGAAGAAGAACCTCTGGCTGCTGGCGATCGCCCAGGGCTTGTTCCTGAGCAACAACGTCGTCTTCATCGCGATCAACGGCCTGGTCGGCTTCAGCCTCGCGCCGGCGGGCTGGATGGCGACGCTGCCGGTGATGGGCTACGTGGTGGGCGGGGCACTGTCGACCGGGCTGGTCGCGCGCACCCAGCAGCGCTGGGGGCGGCAGGTGTCCTTCCAGCTCGGCCTGCTGGTGGCGCTGCTGACCGCGCTGCTGTGCGCGTTCGCGGTGTCGATCGGCAGCTTCTGGCTGCTGGTCGCGGGCACGGTGATCGCCGGCTACTACAGCGCCAACGGTCAGCTCTACCGCTTCGCCGCCGGTGAGCTGGCGCCGGCGCATTTCCGCGAGAAGGCGGTGTCGCTGGTGCTGGCAGGCGGCCTGATCGGTGCGGTGATCGGCCCGAACCTGGCCAACCACACGCGCGAGGCGCTGGGCACACCCTTCCTCGCCTCGTATCTCGCGCTGGCGATCGTTGCCATGGTGTCGATGGCGGTGATGGCCGGCATCCGCTTCCCGGCCGAGCCGGTGAAGGCGGCGGGCGCCGCGGGCGGGCGACCGCTGGGCGAGATCGTGCGCCAGCCGATTTTCATCGTGGCCGCGCTGGGTGCGGCGATGGGCTACGGGGTCATGAACCTGCTGATGGCAGCAACCCCGCTGGCGATGGACGTGTGCGGCATGCCGTTTTCGGATGCGGCGCTGGTGCTGGAGTGGCACGTGATCGGCATGTTCGCGCCCGGTTTCTTCACCGGACACCTGATCAAGCGCTTCGGCGTGCTGCAGGTCATGGGCGTGGGCGTGGTGCTCAACCTCGCCTGCATCGCGGTCGCGCTGTCGGGGCAGGACCTGCACCAGTTCCTGATCGGGCTCTTCCTCCTCGGCGTGGGCTGGAACTTCCTGTTCACCGGCGCCACCACGCTAGCGATGCAGGCCTATTGCCCCGAGGAAAAGGACAAGGCGCAGGCGGCGATCAACTTCGCGGTGTTCGCGGTGATGGCGCTGACCTCGTTCGCCTCGGGCGCGCTGGTGACGACCCAGGGCTGGACGCTGCTCAATGTCGGCTCGCTGCTGCCGGTGGGCGTGACCGGCGCGGCGCTGGTGTGGCTGGCGCTGCGCCAGCGCCGCGCGGCCGGGCAGGGCGCATGAACTTCCTCGCCCACGCCCATCTTGCCGGGGAGGCGCCGGCGCTGGTCGTCGGCGGGGTGGTCGGCGACTGGATCAAGGGCCCGCTGCCGGCGGGGCTGCCCGAGGACCTCGCGCGCGGGGTGGCGCTGCATCGCGCGATCGATACCTTCGCCGAGACCCATCCGGCCTTCCGCGCCAGTCGAGCGCGGGTGTCGCCGGCACGCCGGCGCTACGCCGGGGTGCTGGTCGACATCTTCTGGGATCACCTGCTGGCGCGCGACTGGGCGCAGTTTCGCGACGACGCGCTTGGCCATTACTGCGCGGGTGTCTATCGGCAGATCACCGTGCGTCGTGCTGCGCTGCCCGTATCCGCGCACCACGCGCTCGATCTCATGGCGGCCGAGGACTGGCTGCAGTCGTATGCCGGGCTCGAGGGCATCGCCGACGTGCTCGCGCGCATGGGCCGGCGCGCACGCCAGCCCAATCCGCTGGGTGGCGCCGAGCTGGAGTTCGTCGCCGCGGCCGCAGGTTTCGAGGAGGATTTTCGCGCCTGGCTGCCGGACGCGCGACGCTTCGTCGCGGACTGGGTGCGCACGCGCTGAGGCGCAGCGAAAAGGCGCCAGGAGGATGCAGCGTGCTCGGCGAGGCAGGCGGCGCCTTCGCGTTCGGAAGGCGCCCGGTGGACGTGCTCAGGTCAGGTGTACCTTGCGGGCAGCCAGGGCATCGGCGAGGGTGGCGAACTCGCGGCTACGGTCGCTGCTCAGGCGGAAGAAGATCCGGTTGTCCTGGATGCGTCCGCAGTAGCTGCGGATGATGACGCGCTCGACGCCGGGAATGCCGCGGTTGGCTTCGACAGTCTTGATCGCGCCGGTGCCGGTGTCGTAGACGCCGGGCCGTTCCTTGAGGTCGTGAGGGTCGTGGCGCTTGGGCACGTTCATGGTGCAGGCTCCTGCAGCGGTGATCGCAACGCGAAAAAGGATAGCACCGCGTGCGCTGCACGGAATCGGACGGAGCCGGCACATGCCACGAATGCCGCGCTTCAAGGCGCTCGTTGTTGTGGTTCAAGGCAAGGCAAAGGCTCGCGGCTTCCGCCGCTCCTACAGGAAACCGCCGCGGCAACGGGAAACCGCCGCGCCGACGGAATATCGCCGCGCCGACGGAATACCGCCGCGCCGACGGAATACCGCCACGCCGACGGAATACCGCCGCGCCGACGGAATACCGCCGCGCCGACGGAA
>Ga0209573_1006194_pt1 | contig 10157 bp, 10 predicted proteins | sample TNRBio252014_DNA_FD_185870 | JGI IMG/M metagenome (GOLD analysis project Ga0209573, IMG submission 185870) | Wastewater treatment Type I Accumulibacter community from EBPR Bioreactor in Madison, WI, USA - TNR Reactor_6/25/2014_ DNA (SPAdes)... | ecosystem: Engineered > Bioreactor > EBPR >...
GCCTCGGCCTCGATCTCCTCGGCGCGCTTCTCCCGCTTGTCGAGGTTCTTCGACCGGTTCTCCGCATCCTGCTCGCGCTTCTCGGCGGTCGCGATCTTCCGGTCGAGCGACTCCTCCTTGGTCAGGAGCCTCTTCTCGAGGTCGACGAGCTCGTTGCGCCGGCGCGCGACCTCCTCGTCGACGGCCTCGCGGGCCTTGAGAAGATGCTCCTTGGCGTCGAGCTCGGCCTTCTGCGCGGTGCCCTGGGCGCGACGCACCTCGGCTTCGGCCTGGAGCTTCGCGGTCTCCAGGACCTTCTTCGCCTCCAGGTCGGCAAGGGCGCGAGCCTGCTCGGCATTCCCCCTGGCCTTCGTCGCGCGGACGAAGAACACCACCGCCGCCACAAAGAGGATCGCGGCTACGGCGATGGCGATGTAACTAGCTGGATTCACCTGTAGTCCCCCTCGTCTCGCATGTCGTCGAGGGTGACCCTGTGCCGGGAAGCGGGAACGAGAGACCGGGGAAATGCTGCCGCTAGAAAGCCCTCGCGGGAAAAAGGCCCCCGCCTCGGCCGTGTGAGCCTGAGTCTTTGAACCCTCGGTAAACCAGGGCGAACGCCCCGGGGCGACCCGTCAGTTCCCCGGCCTGAGCCGGGGCGTCACAGGGTGGCCGGGCTTCGGGACGTTCAGGGTTCAAATATCGGTTCAAGGACATTCGCTCAATCACGCACCGCGCAGGGTGCCAGATGTATCCGTTCCGGCTCGCGCCGGGACATCCGCAGGCAGTATCCCGAGGATCTCGTCCAGTTTCTCGACGAGGCGGCCCGCCACCGGCAGGAGCCGCCCCGGATCACCCATCCGGGTCTTCAATTGGTACTGATGGAATTCGTCGGAGACGTTCAGGGCCGTCAGGATGGCGATTTTCGTCGAGTCCACGGTCGGGGCGTGTGCCGCCACCTCCCGCATCTTCCGGTCCACGAACGCGGCGAGGTCGAGAATGTACTCCGCCTCTCCGGCCGCGCGGACCGAATACGTCTGTCCGAAGATCTCCACCTGGATGACGGTAGGCCTGTTCTCCATCCCGGCAGCTCTCCTTCTTTGCTGCCGCCGGAGAGGATATCACGCGGCGCCTCAGACTTCGGCGGCCGGTTCCTCCAAGCTCTTGACCAGACGCTCGATACGGGCACGGACCTCTTCCCGCTCGACGGACATCCTGGACAGCTTCTCGTTCAGTTCGGCCACGTGGACGGCCCCTTCACGGCTGTCGGTCAGCTCGGCCTTGAGGCGGTCCCGTTCGGCGGCCGTCTCCTCGAGAGCGGCTCTCAGGCGGCCGTTCTCGGCGACGCTCTCCCGTACCGAGGACAGGAGCCTCGCGACCCGCTCTTCCATGGCGGAGAGAAGCTGCTCGAGCTCTGCGACCGCCGGAACCGGATCCTCGGCGGGGCCTTTTTCCTTCTTTCCGCTCATCTCGTTCTCCTTCAGGCAATTCCATCCACGGCCGCGCCCGGCACGAGGAGGAGCCGCCGGGCGGCTTCGTCCCGCCAGCGGTTGATCTCGTCCCTTCCGAGGGAGCGCTCCTGGGAGCCGAAGGCGACCGTGAGGGTCGTCTTCACGAACCCTTCGGGAACGCCGGCTCCTCGCCAGAGGTACTTCGCGCCGACATGGAGGAGCTCGACGGGGGCATCCTGCCGGACGGCCGACTCGAGCGACTCCCAGGCGACCGACAGGGGATGAGTCACCGTCAGGTCGACCTCGCTTCCCGGGAAGCGTGACGGCATCTCCACGGACGAAGGGGGCGGCGCAGCCGGGATCGCCGCGACGTCGACGTCCGCCACGACCGCCTCGCCGAGGTCCCACGAGGAGGCCAGCGGGCCGGCGAGCACGCCGACCCATCCGACGACCGTCTCGCCCGCCACGACCTCGGCCGACCGGCCGGGGGCGAGGAACGGGAACGACGCCGGCCGGATCCGGGGCGCCGGGGCGCCGAAACCGGCGAGAAGCGCGGCCACGGCCCCCGATCCGTCGTAGAAGTCCGCGGGGCGCGACTCGGCGGCCCAATGGGTCCCCCGGCGCCCGTGCAGGAGCACCGCCGCGCGCCGGCTCTCGACGGGTCTTCCGTCGACGAGGGCGTACGAACGGCCGACCTCGAACAGGGCCAGGTCGGCGTGACCGCGGCGGACGTTGTGCCGCGCGGCGCGGAGCAGGCCGATGACCGGCGTCGCCCTCATCGTCGTGAAGGGCTCGCCGAGGGCGTTGGCGATCACCGGTGCCGATCCCGGGACGGCGGAGGCGAACGGGGCGTTTTCCTCGGCCGAGACGAACGAATAGCTGCACGCCTCGACGAAGCCGGCCGCCGCGAGGACGTCGCGGGCGCGATCCTCCCGGGCGAGGATCGGCTCGGACCAGGTCGGGTTGAACGGCGGCGGGAGCGCCTCCGGGAGAGCGCCGTACCCGACGACCCGGATGACCTCCTCGATGAGATCGCACTCCTGCTCGATGTCGATCCGCCAGCTCGGGACCGTCACCGCGAGGACTCCCGGCTCCGTCTCCTTCACCCCGAAGGCGAGGGCCGAAAGGATCTCGACGGTGCGGGCGAACGGAACGTCCATCCCGAGGAACGAGACGAGGCGCGCGTGGCGGAGCTTCACGACCTTCGGAGGGATCTCGCGGGCGAGGACGTCGATCACACCGCGCGCCACCGTACCGCCGCAGCCGGCGACGAGGAGCGCCGTGACCCGGTTCAGCCCTTCGACCGTCGTGGCCGGGTCGGCACCGCGCTCGAAGCGGTGGGAGGCGTCGGTGTGCATCCCGAGGAGCCGCGCCGTCTTCCTCACGGCCGTGGCGCTGAAGTGGGCCGACTCGACGAGGATGCGTGTCGTCGCCGGCGTGATCGCGGTGTGCAGGCCGCCCATGACGCCCGCGAGGGCGACGGGCTTGACGGCGTCGGCGATGACGAGGTGCTCGGGCGAGAGCGTCCGCTCGACGCCGTCGAGCGTGACGAGGGTCTCCCCGGACCGTGCCCGCCGCACGAGGATCGCCGGGCGGCCATCCGGGCCCTTCGCGAGAGTGTCGAGGTCGAAGGCGTGCGTCGGCTGCCCGATGTCCCAGAGGACGTGATTCGTGGCGTCGACCGGCGCGCTGATCGGGTTCATCCCGAGGGCCCGGAGGCGCTCCTGGAGCGCCGGCGAGGCCTCGCGGACCCGGATCCCCTCGACGACACGGGCCGAGTAGCGCGAGCAGAGCGCCGGCTCCTCGATCGCGACGGTCGCGAGCGAGGCGGCGTCGACCGTCCCTTCCGCGGGGGCGGGAACGGGCGCGTCGCGGAACTCCCGTCCGAGGGCGCAGGCGGCCTCCCGGGCAAGCCCGCGGTGGTTCATCCCGTCGGGCCGGTTCGCCGTCAGCTCGACGTCGAGGACGGCCTCGCGGCTCTCCCCTTCCGTCCCCTCGACGATGAACCCGACGTCGGTCAGCCGGCGGCGGAGCGTAGCGAGGTCGGGGAGCTCGCCGGGCAGGTACTGCCCGATCCATTCGAGGCGGAACTTCATGGCGTCAGACCCACGTCCTGTCGAGGAACCGGACGTCGTTCTCGAAGAGGAGCCGCAGGTCGGGGATGCCGTGAAGGAGCATGGCGATCCGGTCGATTCCCATCCCGAACGCGAAGCCGGTGTAGCGCTCCGGGTCGATGCCGGCGTTGGCCAGGACGTTCGGGTGGACCATCCCGGCTCCCATGATCTCGATCCAGCCCGAGAAGGAGCAGATGCGGCAGCCCTTCTCGCAGAAGGCGCAGCTCACCGCGCAGTCGACGCCGGGCTCGACGAACGGGAAGAAGGTCGGCGCGAGGCGCACCTCGGCGCGCCCCCCGAAGAAGCTCTTCGCAAAGGCCGCGAGCGTCCCGCGCAGGTGGGCGAACGTGATCCCCTCGTCGACGACGAGCCCTTCCATCTGGTGGAAGACGGGCGAGTGCCGCGGGTCGATGTCGTCCTTGCGGTAGACGCGTCCGGGGCAGAGGACCCGGATGGGGGGCTTGCGGCTCTCCATCGTCCGCATCTGCACCGGGGACGTGTGCGTCCGGAGCAGCAGCGCGTCGCGCCCCGTTCCGCCCCCCTCGACGAAGAACGTGTCCACCGCATCCCGCGCCGGGTGGTCGGGCGGGAAGTTCAGCGATTCGAAGTTGTACCAGTCGGTCTCGATCTCGGGACCGTCGGCGACCTCGTACCCCAGGCCGCGGAACGACGCCTCGATCCGGCGCCTCACCACTGTCAGCGGGTGCAGGCGCCCCACGGGGGGCATCCGCGGCGGGAGCGTGACGTCCACGGCCTTCGCCGCCTCGGCCAGGGCCGATTCGCGAGCTGCCGCCTGGACCTCGAGCGACTCGAGCCGGGCCTCCACGTCCTGCTTGAGGGCGTTCACGGCGGCGCCGAAGGCGGCTTTCTCCTCCTTCGGCACCTCCTTGAGGCGTGCCAGGAGCGCCGTGACGACGCCCTGCTTCTTTCCGAGCCAGCGGACCTTCAGCGCCGCGACGTCCGCCGGAAGGAAGCCGCCGCGAGGGCTCGCGGCGGCCTCCGACTCGGAAAGTTCGGCGGCGAAGAGGCCGCGGGCCTCCTCGACGGAGACCGGACTCCCGGGGGGCACTGTTCGAGGCCCCCCGGACCCCCCGGCCTCAGGGCGAGTGCTGTTCACCGGGCCTCCGCCTCAGGCGGCGGCGAGGGCGCTCTTGGCGGACGAGACGAGCGCCGTGAAGCCCTTCGGGTCCTGGAAGGCGATCTCGGCGAGCACCTTGCGGTTCACGTCCGAGCCGGCCTTCTTCAGCCCCGCCACCAGCTGCGAGTAGCTGATGTCGTTCATCCGGGCGGCGGCGTTGATACGGGTGATCCAGAGCCCCCGGAACTCGCGCTTCTTCTGCTTGCGGTCGCGCGTGGCGTAGGCGAGCGAACGCTCGACCTGCAGCTCGGCGATGCGGAAGCAGTTGTGCTTGGTTCCGTAGTAGCCCTTTGCCAGATCCAGGATCCTCTTCCGGCGATCCTTCCTCTTTGTTCCGCGCTTGACGCGAGGCATGGCCTTATCTCCTCTTCCTTCTTACGCGTAGGGAAGCATCTTGCGGACGGTGTGCTCGTCGGCCTTGGCGACGAGGCCCGACTTGGCGAGCTGGCGCTTCCGGCCGGAGGCCTTCTTCGTCAGGATGTGCCGCGCCATCGCGTGGCCGCGCTTGAACTTTCCCTTGGCTGTGATCGTGAAGCGCTTCGCGGCGCCGCGGTGGGTCTTCCTCTTGTGGGTGGCCATGGGCCGGGTTCTCCTTGCTCCAACGTGGTCCCAGGTTCGGTTCTGAGGCCGGGAATAATCAGTGCTTCTTCGGCGGTCCGAAGATCATGTGCATCCGGTTGCCGAGCATCTCGGGGTTGCCCTCGGCGTGGGCCTTCCCCTCGAGGTCCTTGCTGAGACGCTGGAGGACCTTGCGCCCGTTGTCGAGGCGGGACATCTCGCGGCCGCGGAACTGGATCGTGGCCTTGACCTTGTCCCCTTCCTCGAGGAACCGGACGATGTTCTTGATCTTGAAGTCGTAGTCGTGGTCGTCGATGTTCGGGCGGAACTTGACCTCCTTGACCTGGGTCACCTTCTGCTTCTTCTTCGACTCGTGCTCCTTCTTCTTCTTCTCGAAGGTGAACTTGCCGAAGTCCATGATCTTGCAGACCGGAGGCTGGGCCTGCTCCGCGATGATCACGACGTCGAGGGCCACCTCACGCGCCTTCGCGAGCGCGTCCTGTGGCGTGACGACCCCGAGCTGCTCGCCGTCCTCGGCGATGAGGCGCACCTCGGGAAAACGAAGGATGTACTCGTTGATCGGGGAGTTCTTCTGGGGGGGGATCCGTGGACCGCCTCGAAAGAAAATGGCGTTTCCTCCTGTTCGTTACGACGACGCGTTTACGTTCTGGCGGGCGCCGGGGCGCCCCACGTCGCCGCACGCGCGACGACGGCCTGTTTCATTTCCGAGACGACTTCGGCGAGAGGCCGCGACCCGAGGTCACCCTCGTGCCGCTTGCGAAGCGAAACCGCTCCCGCCTCACGCTCCTTCTCGCCGACGACGAGGAGGACGGGGACCTTCTCCAGCTCCCCGTGACGGATCTTGGCACCCAGCTTCTCGTTCCGCTCGTCGATCGTCACCCGGAGCCCCGCCTCGCGCAGCGCGGAGGCGACCGAACGGGCGTAGTCGAGGAGCTTGTCGGAGACCGGTATGACGCGCGCCTGCTCCGGAGCGAGCCACAACGGGAAGTCGCCCCCCGTGTGCTCGACGAGGATCCCGAAGAACCGCTCGAGCGAGCCGAGGACCGCCCGGTGGAGGACCACCGGCCGCTTCTTCGTCCCGTCCTCGGCCGTGTAGTCGAGGTCGAACTGCTCCGGGTTGGAGAAATCGACCTGCAGCGTCCCGAGCTGCCAGGGCCGGCCGATGGCGTCGGTGACCTGGAAGTCGAGCTTCGGGCCGTAGAAGGCGCCGTCTCCGGGGTTGATCTCGTACGCCCGCCCGCGCCGCTGGAACGTCGCGGCGAGCGCCTTCTCGGCGATCTCCCAGTTCTCGACCGTCCCCATGAACTTCTCGGGGCGCGTCGCCAGTGCGACCTTCACCTCGGGGAAGCCGAAGGCCCCGTAGACCTCGTCGATCAGGTCGACGAAGCGGTCCATCTCCGCCGGCATCTGCTCCATGGTCACGAAGAGGTGACCGTCGTCCTGGCAGAACGTCCGGACCCTCGTCAGCCCCTGGGTCACGCCCGAGCGCTCGTAGCGGTGAAGCCGCCCGAAGTCGGCGTAGCGGACCGGCAGGTCGCGGTAGGAGAAGGCCTGCTGCGAGAACATCAGGAAGTGGCCCGGGCAGTTCATCGGCTTGATGCCGTATTCCCGTTCGTCCGCCACCGTGAAGAACATGTTCTCGTGGTAGTTCTGGTAGTGCCCCGACTTCTTGAAGAGCTCGACGTCGTAGACCTGAGGGGTCACGACCTCCGTGTACCCGTATTTCGGGTAGAGGCTCCGCATGTAGTCGACGAGGAGGGTGTAGACGGTCGCCCCCTTGGGGAGGAAGAACGGCGAGGCGGGCGCCCACGGGTGGAAGAGGTAGAGTCCCAGCTCCTTGCCGAGCTTGCGGTGGTCGCGGGCGCGCGCCTGCTCCATCCGATGGAGATGCTCGTCCAGCTCCTTCTGCGAGAGGAACGAGGCCCCGTAGATCCGCTGGAGCATCGGCTTCGTCTCGTCGCCCTTCCAGTAGGCGCCGGCGGCGTGCGTCAGCTTGAAGACGCCGAGCTTCCCCGTCGCCGGGACGTGCGGCCCGCGGCAGAGGTCGATGAAGTCGCCCTGCCGGTAGCAGGAGAGGGAGCCCTCGGGGATGCCGGAGACGATCTCCACCTTGAGGTGGTCGCCCTGCTCCTCGAAGACCTTCACGGCCTCGGCCTTCGACATCTCGAGCCGCTCGACCGGGGCGTTCTCGGCCACGATCTTCCGCATCTCGGCCTCGATCTTCTCGAGGTCCTCGGGCGTGAAGGGCCGGCCCGGGTCGAAGTCGTAGTAGAAACCGTGCTCGATGGCCGGTCCGATACCGATCTTCACGCCCGGGAAGAGGCGCTTCACGGCGTGGGCGGTCAGGTGGGCCGTCGAGTGCCGGTAGACCTCGAGGGCGTCGGGGTGCTTCGGGGTGATGACCTCGAACGCGCCGGAGGCCGTCAGCGGCCTCTTCAGGTCGAGGATCTGGCCGCCCACCTTCACGGCGAGGGCGTCCTTGGCGAGGCGTGCCCCGATGGAGGCCGCCACGGCCTCGCCGGTCGTACCCGCAGCCACCTCCCGGACGGTACCGTCGGGCAGGGTCAGGCGGACGACTTGTTCGGCGATGGCAGACATGGCGACAACCTCCTCCATTCGAGCTGGCGGCGATTCGAGATCGAATTTCGGGAGGAGGAGGGGAGCGGGATGGTAGGCGCTAGCGGACTCGAACCGCTGACCCCTTCCGTGTGAAGGAAGTGCTCTACCGGCTGAGCTAAGCGCCTGCGAACGCAGTGGGAAGCGAAATGGTAGGCGCGAGCAGGATCGAACTGCTGACCCCTACCGTGTCAAGGTAGTGCTCTCCCACTGAGCTACGCGCCTAAAAGCTTCCCAGGGCTACCGGCAGGAGACCTCTTGGAGGTACTTTGAACCCCGCCCTCGACCCGGAACTGATTCTCAAAAGACCCGCTCCGACCAATGGGCCGGAGCCGCGGAGGATACGGGGACCGGCGGGAAGCGTCAAGCGGGCGGGGGGCGCAAGCCTCAGGGCCTGAGCAGCGCTTCCCGCAGCCGCTTCACGTTTGCCGCGACGTCTCCCTTGAAGACGGCGGAGCCGGCGACGAGGACGGAGGCGCCGGCTTCGACGACTTCGAGCGCATTACCAGGCTTGATGCCGCCGTCGATCTCCAGCTCGGCCTTCGAGCCGATCGCGTCGAGCATCGCGCGGAGGCGGTGGACGCGCTCGGTCGCGCCCGGGATGAATGACTGGCCTCCGAAGCCGGGGTTCACCGACATGACGAGGACCTGGTCGACGTCGGGGAGAATTTCCTCGAGGGCGGAAAGGGGGGTCGCGGGGTTGAGGGTCACACCCGCCTTCACACCCAGCTCGCGGATCTGCTGGATCGTCCGGTGGAGGTGGGGACAGGTCTCGACGTGCACCGTCAGGACGTCGGCCCCGGCCTTCGCGAAGTCGGCGAGGTATCGCTCGGGCTCGACGATCATCAGGTGGACGTCGAGGAGGGCGCCCGTCTCCTGGCGCAGGGGCCGGAGCGCCTCGACGACGAGCGGCCCGATCGTGATGTTCGGGACGAACCGGCCGTCCATGACGTCGACATGGAGCCAGTCGGCCCCGGCGGCGACGGCCTCGCGGGCGTGGGATGCGAGACGGCCGAAATCGGCGGAGAGGATGGAGGCGGCGAGCTTCGCCATGGCGCCATCTTCTCCGAGAAACGGCCCGGCGTCGAAGCTCAGAGGACCGGCTCGCCGGGAGATGCGGCGGACCATACGATGTCCGGTCCCACGACGATCCGTTCGCGTCGGAGATCGAGCCGGTCCTCGGCTATGCTCGCCGTTCGTGAAGCTCGTCATCCAGATTCCCGCCTGGGACGAGGAGGGGCAGATCGCGGCCGCCGTCCGCGAGCTGCCCCGGCAGGTGCCCGGCTTCTCGACGGTGGAGGTCCTCGTCGTGGACGACGGCTCGACCGACGCCACGTCGCGCGTCGCGAAAGAGGCCGGGGCGGACCACGTCCTACGGCTCGGCATCCACCGCGGGCTGGCCGTCGCGTGGCGGGCGGGCCTCGACCGCGCGCTTGCCCTCGGGGCCGACGTCATCGTCTCTACCGACGCCGACCGGCAGTACGCCGCCGCCGACGTCGTCACGCTCGTCGAGCCGATCCTGAAGGGTGAGGCCGAGATCGTCGTCGGCGACCGCGGGGTCGCGACGAAGGCCGACTTCTCCCCTGGCAAGCGGCTCGTCCAGCGGCTCGGCTCCTGGGTGGTGCGGCGCGCTTCGGGCACCGACGTCCCCGACGCCACGTCGGGCTTCCGGGCGTTGACGCGCGAGGCGGCGCTCCGCCTGAACGTCTACACCCGGATGACCTACACGACCGAGACACTCATCCAGGCGGGACACAAGAACATGGCGGTCCGCTCCGTTCGCGTCGGGACGAACCCGCCTGTCCGGCCCTCGCGGCTCTTCCGCAGGACGTCGCGGTACGTCCTCGTCCAGGGAGCGAACATCCTGCGGATGTCGGCCCTCTACAAGCCGCTCCCCGTCTTCCTGGGGCTGTCGGCGATCCTCTTCCTCCTCGGGACGGGGCTTTTCGCGCGTTACCTCTGGTTCCTCGCCACGCGGGAGACCCCCGGCGCGCACATCCAGTCGCTCCTTCTCGCCACGGTCTTCCTCGTCGGCTCGTTCCTCTCGTTCCTGACGGGCCTCCTCGCCGACCTGATCTCGATCAACCGTACGCTCCTGGAGGAGATCCTCCTTCGCCAGCGACGCCACGAGGCGGCCCGCGGCGCGGAAGACCGTGACGACGCCCGAGGCTGAGCCGGAGACGCGGACCAGCCTGCCCCCCGTGCGCCGCGTCGCACTGACGCTCCTCTGGCTCGTCCTCCTCGGCCTTCTGGCCCGACAGGTCGCCCACGCTCCCGCCGACG
>Ga0209573_1006195_pt1 | contig 10154 bp, 9 predicted proteins | sample TNRBio252014_DNA_FD_185870 | JGI IMG/M metagenome (GOLD analysis project Ga0209573, IMG submission 185870) | Wastewater treatment Type I Accumulibacter community from EBPR Bioreactor in Madison, WI, USA - TNR Reactor_6/25/2014_ DNA (SPAdes)... | ecosystem: Engineered > Bioreactor > EBPR >...
GCCGATCACCGGCAGAAGGGTGTGCGCCGCGCATACGCCCGCAAGATGGGCCGCGCCGCCGGCGGCGGCGATGACGACCTCGGCCCCGCGGGATTCGGCCTCGGCAAGGTACTTCACGGTCTCGTTGGGGGTCCGGTGCGCGGAAAGCACGCGCGCCTCATAAGGCACCCCGAATTCCTTGAACACCTGTCCGCACGGCTTGAGTTGCTCCGCGTCGTTCGCCGAACCCATCAGGATCACGGCCCGTACCGAAGTCTGATTTGCCATGGTTTTTTATCCTTTCGTAGAAAGTCTTTGAAGAGCACGGTGAGCGATGTCGCGCCGGAACTGCATACCCTCGAACCGGATGCGTCCGACGCCCCAATAAGCGCGGTCCACGGCCGCGGCGACGTCGGCCCCAAGCGCCGTGACCGCGAGCACGCGGCCTCCGGACACGACGACCTTGCCACCTTGGGCTTCGGTGCCCGCGTGAAAAACATGGAGCCCGTCGGGCCAGCCGGAACCGAGGACCTCGATGAGATCACCTTTTTTGGGTGTTCCGGGATAACCCGCGGCGGCCAGTACGACTGTCACGGCCGGCTCGGAAGTCCATTCGAGCTTCAAGCGGCCGAGCGTGCCGTCGACACAGGCCTCCGCGACGTCGATCAAGTCGGTCTTGAGCCGCGGCAGGACCGCCTGTGCTTCCGGATCACCGAAACGCACGTTGAACTCGAGCACATAGATACCCTTGGCCGTGACCATGAGCCCGGCGTAGAGAAAACCGACGAACGGATGACCTTGAGCCTTCAGTTCCTTGAGGACCGGCTTGAACACACGGTCGAGCGCTTCGCGTTCAACCTCCGCCGTCACGACCGGGGCCGGTGAGTAGGCTCCCATACCGCCGGTGTTGGGCCCCCGGTCCCCGTCAAAAATGCGTTTGTGGTCCTGGCTCGATGCCAGGCAGACGGCCGTTTCACCGTCACAGACCGCGATGAGCGAGGCCTCTTCGCCGACCAGACACTCCTCGATCAGGACCCGCGCGCCGGCATCGCCGAACACGCGGTCGACCATGGCTTCCCGGACGGCCTGCTCGGCCTCCGCGAACGTCGCGGCGATCGTCACACCCTTCCCCGCGGCCAGGCCGTCGGCCTTGATCACGACCGGGTAGGCGGACTTGCGCAGGTATTCGACGGCCGGGCCGGCCGCGGTGAACTCCTCCGAAGCGGCGGTCGGGATATTGAGCTTGCGCATGAGACGCTTCGAAAAGATCTTACTGCCTTCCAGCTGGGCGCAGTACTGGTCAGGCCCGAAAACCTTGAGTCCCTTGGCCTTGAACGCGTCGACGATGCCTGCGGTGAGCGGGGCCTCGGGGCCCACGATCGTAAGATCGATCGACTCCTTGCGGGCAAAGTCGGCCAGCGCGGCGATGTCCGTCGCGGGGATCGGGACACAGACCGCGTCCGCCGCGATGCCGGCGTTGCCGGGGGCGCAGAACACTTTTTCCACCCGCGGGCTGCGCGCGGCCTTCCAGGCAAGGACGTGTTCGCGTCCGCCGGAGCCGACCACCAGAATTTTGAGCCGCGGTCGGGTCATTAGTGGATCTTGACGCCCGAACCGCGGACGACTTCGCCGATCACGGACGCTTCGATGCCGCTCTTGGCCAGCGAGGCGAGGGTCTTGCGGGCGTCCTTGGCCTCGACCACGATGACGTAACCGATGCCCATGTTGAACGTCCGGTACATTTCCTTGAAAGGCGCCTTGGACTTCTCGGAAAGCCACTTGAAAACGGTCGGGACCTTCCAGCTGCCGGCGTGGATGGACGCGCCGGTCCCCTTGGCGAGGACGCGCGGGATGTTGTCGTAAAAACCGCCGCCGGTGATGTGCGCCATGGCCTTCACCTTGACGCGCTTGAGGAGCTCGAGCACCGGCTTCACGTACAGGCGGGTCGGGCGGATGATCTCGTCGGCGTGTTCCTTCATGAAGGCGTCGTCGAACACGCGCCGCACCATCGAAAAACCGTTGGAGTGGATGCCGTTGGACGCGCAGCCGATGATCACGTCACCCGGCCGCACGCGCTTGCCGGTGATCTCCTTGCCCTGCTCCACGACGCCGACGACAAAGCCGGCCAGGTCGAAGTCGCCCGGGGCGTAGACACCAGGCATTTCGGCCGTTTCGCCTCCGATCAGCGCGCACCCGGATTCCTTGCAGGCGTCGGCGATACCCTGCATGACGGGCTTCATGAGCGAAAGGTCGATCTTGCCGACCGCGAAGTAGTCTAGAAAGAAAAGAGGTTCCGCGCCGCAGGTCACGATGTCGTTGACGTTCATCGCGACCAGGTCCACGCCGAGCACTTCGGGCTTGCCGACGAGCTTGGCGGCGACGAGCTTCGTGCCGACGCCGTCGGTCGAGCTCACGAGGATGGGCTTCTTGTACTTGGTCAGCGGGAGGCGAAAAAGCGCTCCGAAGCCGCCGATGCCGCCCAGGACCTCAGGACGGCGGGTCGCCTTGACGATGGGCTTGATCTCTTCGACGAAACGGTTGGCCAGGTCGACGTCGACCCCGCTTTTCTTGTACGTGATGACGCTGCTGGAGGAACGGCTCATGGACATCCTTTCTCGGCGAAGTATTTGTTGGGCTGGCCGAACGGCACGGGGTACTCGCCGGTCCAGCAGGCGGTGCAGTAATTTTCCTTGGGCAGGGTGACGCTCTGAAGCATCCCCTCGAGCGAAAGGTAGCCGATCGAATCGCAGTTCATGTACTTGCGGATGTCCTCCATCGTCTTTCCGTTGGCGATGAGCTCGCCCTTGGTCGGAAAGTCGATGCCGTACGCGCAGGGGTAGAGGTGCGGCGGACAGCTGATCCGCAGATGGACTTCCTTGGCGCCGGCTTCACGCAGGTTCTTGATGCGCAGACGGGACGTCGTGCCGCGGACGATCGAATCGTCGACGACGATGACGCGCTTGCCCGCCAGGACGCCGCGAAGCAGGTTGAACTTGATCTTCACCTTGAAGTCGCGCTCCCCCTGCAGGGGCTGGATGAACGTGCGGCCGACGTAGTGGTTACGGATGATGCCGACCTCGAACGGGATGCCGGATTCCTGGGAGTAACCGATCGCGGCGGAGTTACCGGAATCAGGCACCGGGATCACCATGTCCGCGTCGACCGGGAATTCCTTGGCGAGCTGGCGGCCGAAGCGCTTGCGCGCCTCGTGGACGACTTCGCCGAAGATCATCGAATCGGGACGCGCGAAATAAACGTGTTCGAAGATGCAGTGGGCGCGCTTCGGCTGCCGGCTGTAGATGGTCGACCTCAACCCGTCCTTGTCGGCGATCACGAGCTCGCCCGGCTCCACTTCGCGCAGGGGCTTGGCGTCCACGAGGTCCAGCGCGCAGGTCTCGGACGCGAACACATAGGCCCCCGCGGCGGTCTGGCCGATCCAAAGGGGCCGGAAGCCGTGCGGGTCGCGCGCGGCGGCGACGTACTCGGGCGTGATGAACACGACGCTGAACGCGCCTTCGATCTTGCCCAGAGCGTAAAGGATGCCCTCTTCGGAATTCTTGAGCACGGGCTTGGCCATGAGGTGGATGATGATCTCGCTGTCCGTCGTCGTCTGGAAGATCGCGCCGTAGGCCTCGAGCGTTGAACGCAGGATCTCGGCGTTGGTGATGTTGCCGTTGTGGGCGACGGCGACCTGCCCCTTGGAGTAATCGACGTGGATGGGCTGGGCGTTCTTGAGGCTCGAGGAGCCGGTCGTGGAATAACGGACGTGGCCGATCGCCATGTGGCCTTTAAACTTCGCCAGCACATCCGGCGCGATCACGTCCTGGACCTGGCCCATGCCTCGGTGGATGATCATGTCCTTGCCGTCGCACGACACGATGCCGGCCGATTCCTCGCCGCGGTGCTGGAGTGCATAAAGACCCAGGTAGGTCTTGTAGGCAGCCTGAACGTCGCCAAAAATGCCGAATACGCCGCACTTGTCCTTCAGTTCATCTGCCATAAAACCCCTTTATAAAAAAACCATACTTCCGGTCCGAAAACGCTCAAAAAACTTACGCGCTCATCCTGCGGCGGATCGCGTTGCCCCAAGTCTCGCGCAAAACCTGCACCGGCACATCGATCTTGTCGTTGATCTTCACCTTGTCGCCGCCGACCTTGCCGATCACCTGATGCGGCAGGCCGTGCTTCTTGATCACGGCTTCGAGCGCCGCGAGCTTGGCCGGGTCGCACGACAAGATCGCGCGGGACTGGCTCTCGCCGAAGAACAGCGCTTCATTCGAAAGGCCGTCGGCCTTCACCGTGACGGCGGCCCCGAACCGGAACCGGTCGTCGGACATCGCGCATTCGGCCAGCGCCGCCGCGAACCCGCCCTCGGACAGGTCATGCGCTGAACGGACAAGACCCGCCGCGGTCGCTTCAAGCAGTGTCTTGTTGAACGCCGCTGCCTCGTCGAGGTCCAGGCGCGGCGGAATGCCGTCTTTGAGCTTGTGAATGACCTTGAGGAATTCCGTGCCGCCGAGTTCTTCGCGGGTGGTTCCGAGGAGGATGATGACATCCCCTTCCTTCTGGAACGCGCTCGGGACCGGGTCGCGGCCTTCGAGCAGGCCCATGATGCCGATCGTCGGCGTGGGGTCGATCGCGCCCTTGGGGCTCTCGTTATAAAAAGAAACGTTCCCGCCCGAGACCGGCGTATCGAACTTGAGGCACGCGTCGCGGATGCCTTCGATGGACTTGCGGAACGTCCAGAACACTTCCGGCTTCATCGGGTTACCGAAGTTCAGGTTGTCCGTGACGGACAGGGGCGTCGCGCCGGAACAGACGATGTTGCGCGCGGATTCGGCGACGGCGATCTTGCCTCCCTCGTAAGGGTCGAGGTAGCAGTACGTCGCGTTGCAGTCGACCGACATCGCGATGCGCTTTTCGGTGCCCTTGATCCGGATCACCGAGGCGTCCGAACCGGGCAGCTGGACCGTCGCGGTGCCGACCATGTGGTCGTACTGGTGATAGATCCATTCCTTGGAAGCCACGGTCGGCGAATCGAGGATCTTGAGCAGCGCCGCATTCAGGTCGCCCGTGGGCGGCAGGTCGGAGACGCGGATGGGCTTCAAGGCGTCAAGGTACGCGGGACGCTTTTCTTCGCGGATGTAGAGCGGCGCGTCCTCGGCCAGCTGTTTGGCGGGCGCGTCGACGACGACCTTGCCGTTCTCCTTGACGACCATCTGACCCGTGTCGGTCACGAAGCCGATCTCGGCGGCGTGGAGGTCCCACTTTTCAAAAATATCCTTGGCGACGTGTTCCTTGCCCTTCTTCACGATGACGAGCATGCGCTCCTGCGACTCGGAGAGCAGGATCTCGTACGGGGTCATGCCCGTCTCACGCTGGGGCACAAGCGCGACGTCGATCTCGATGCCGGAATTACCGCGCGAGGCGGTCTCGCAGGTCGAGCAGGTCAGGCCCGCGGCGCCCATGTCCTGGATGCCGACGACCGCGTCCGTCTGGAGGAGCTCAAGGACGGCCTCGAGCAGGAGCTTTTCCATGAAGGGATCGCCGACCTGGACAGCGGGGCGGTCCTTGTACGAATCCTCGCTGATCTCCTTGGACGCGAAGCTCGCGCCGCCGATGCCATCGCGGCCCGTCGCGGCGCCGAGATAAAAAACGGGGTTCCCCACGCCGGTCGCCTTGCCGCGCGCGATATCCTTGGTGCGCATGATCCCGAGCGCGAGGGCGTTCACGAGCGGATTGCCTTCGTAACACTCATCGAAGTAGACCTCGCCGCCGATGGTCGGGACGCCGATGCAGTTGCCGTAATGGCTGATGCCGGCGACGACGCCCTTCATGAGGTGGCGGTTCTGGGGCTTGTCGAGGGAGCCGAAGCGCAGCGAATTCATGACCAGCACCGGACGAGCGCCCATCGTGAAGATGTCGCGCAGGATGCCGCCCACGCCAGTCGCCGCACCCTGGAACGGCTCGATCGCGCTCGGGTGGTTGTGCGATTCGATCTTGAACGAAACGCACCAGCCGTCACCGATGTCGATGACGCCCGCGTTCTCTTCGCCCGCTCCGATGAGGACGCGCTGGCCGTGTTTGGGAAAAAGTTTGAGGACGTTGCGGGAGTTCTTGTACGAGCAGTGCTCGGAGTACATCACACTGAACACGCCGAGCTCATTGATGTTGGGCTCGCGCTTCAGGACACCCTTGATGCGGTCGTACTCACCCGGTGTGAGGCCGAGCTTCGAAATGACGTCGGGAGAGATCGGGGATTCTTGGACCTGTGTCATCAGCTTAAGGACTCCACGATAGAAAGGAACATGTTTTGGCCGTCGGTGCCGCCAAGGGCTTTTTCCGACGCGCGCTCGGGGTGCGGCATCAGACCGAAAACGTTGCGCTTCTCATTGCAGATGCCAGCGATGTTCTTGAGCGAGCCGTTGGGATTGGCGGCGTCGGTCGCGGCGCCCTTTTCGTCCACGTAACGGACGAGGACCTGGCGGTTGTCCTCGAGGCGCTTGATCGTGTCGGGCTCGGCGAAGTAATTCCCCTCGCCGTGCGCGATGGGGACCCGGATCACCTGCCCTTGCGAATATTTTTTGGTGAAAACGGTCGCGGTGTTCTCGACCTTGAGACTCACCGTCCGGCACTCGAACAAAAGCGACCGGTTCCGCAGCATCGCGCCGGGCAGAAGGCCCGACTCGAGCAGGATCTGGAAACCGTTGCAGATACCGATCACAGGCTTACCGGCGTTCGCGAACCGCACCACGTCCTTCATGACGGGCGAGAACCGCGCGATCGCGCCGGTGCGCAGGTAGTCGCCGTAGCTGAACCCGCCCGGCAGGCAGACCGCGTCGACGTCGCCGACCGAAGGCTCCTTGTGCCAGATCTTCTTGACCTCGCAGCCGATCACGTCGCGCAGGACGTACACGCAGTCCTCGTCACAGTTGGATCCGGGGAAAGCGACAACGCCGAATTTGATTTTTTTGCTCATGAGAGACTTGGTGTTCCCGAATTACTGGACGATCTCGTACCGATAGTCTTCGATCACGGTGTTGGCGAGAAGCTTCTCGCACATGTCCTTGATCTCCTTGTCGCCGGCGGGCTTGGCCGCGTCGAGCGTGAGCTCGATCATCTTGCCGACGCGCACGTCCGAGACGCCCGGGACGTTCATGTGGTCGAGCGCCTGCTTGACCGCGACGCCCTGGGGATCGAGGACCGATTTTTTCAACGTCACAAAAACCCTGGCTTTCATATCTGCTCCTTCGTCAAATGCGCTTTATTTGAGCGCTTTTTTAAAAATGGCGTCCACGTGCTCGAGGTACGCGTTGAGGTCGAAGATCGTCCTGAATTCCTTGTCCGTGAAAAGCTTCTTGAGCCGTTCGTCCGAGCGCGCGAGCGACTCCATCGTGTCGCCCGAGGCCGCGGGCGCGTTCCAGACCTGGAGCGCGATGCGCTGGACGATCGCGTACGCGTCGAAGCGCGCGAGGCCCTTCTTGATCGAGGCCGTGAGGAGCCGCTGGGAGAACGTGAGGCCGCGGTTCCCCTTGATCGTCGCCATCATCCGGTCCGGGTAGACCTTGAGGTTGGCGAGGATCCGGTCCATTTCGCTGAGCATGAAATCGACCGCGAGGAAGCTGTCCGGGAAGATGACGCGTTCGACCGACGAATGGCTGATGTCGCGCTCGTGCCAGAGGGCCACGTTCTCGAGCGCGGCCATGAGGTTCGAGCGGACCAGGCGCGCGAGGCCCGTGACGCGCTCGCAGTTGACCGGGTTCTTCTTGTGCGGCATCGCCGAGGAGCCGGTCTGCCCTTCGCTGAAGGATTCCTCGACCTCGCGGACCTCGGTGCGCTGGAGGTGGCGGATCTCGACGGCGCACTTTTCGAGCGTCGCGGCGAGGATCGCGAGGGCCGACATGACCTCGGCGTGGCGGTCGCGCTGGAGGACCTGGGTCGAGATGGGGGCGGCGGCGAGGCCGAGGCGGCCGAGGGCCGACTTTTCGAGCGCGGGCGAAAGGCCCGCGTAGGTGCCGACGGCGCCGGAGATCTTACCGACCGAGATGGTCTTGCGCGCGTTCTCGAGGCGGCCGATCGCGCGGCCGAGTTCCGGGTAGTAAAGGAGGACCTTGAGGCCGAAGGTCGTGGGCTCCGCGTGGACGCCGTGCGTGCGGCCCATCGCGGGGGTCAGCTTATGTTTGAGGGCGAGCTTCTTGACCGTGGCCTGGAGCGTCTTGGTGCGGACGAGGATCATGTCGAGGCTCTGGACGATCTGGAGCGAGACGGCGGTATCAAGGACGTCGCTCGAGGTGATGCCCATGTGGACGAAGCGGGCGTCGGGCCCAATGGACTTGCCGACCGATTTGAGGAAGGCGGTCACGTCGTGTTTGGTGACTTTTTCGATCTCGTGGATCTCGGAGACCTTGAAGGAGGCCTTTTTCTTGATGTTCGCGGCGGACGCCTTGGGCACGATCCCTTTTTCAGCCATGGCTTCGACCACGGCGATCTCGACGTCCAGCATCCGGCGGAAGCGGTTCTCTTCCGTCCAAATGCGGTTCATTTCTGGAAGGCTATAGCGGTCGATCATTCAAGAAAAATCCTCTATCTGGGGGTGCGGAGAAGCCGTACTTTACCATATATGGGGGTGGGGCTCAACCGCACCGCGGGTCGGGAGTTTGGGGGGCGGGCGGGGCCCCGGGTCAGGCCGGGCGGGGCTTTTGGGAGCGTTCGACGATCTGGCGGGCGGCCTTGCGGACCACGGCGCGGGGGGCAAGCTTGGTGCCCAGGGCGATGATCTTGTTCTGAAGGCCGCAGACCTCGAGGATCTTCCCCTTCGCGAAGGCCTCCATCGCCAGCCGCGCGACGGCCATGGATGTCATCCGGGCAAGCTTGGCGGGGGCGCGGGTCTTCATGTGGGGGTTGTCGAAGAACGGGGTCTCGGTCGGGCCCGGGCAAACACAGGTGATGCTCACGCCGGTCTCGGCGAGGGTTCCGGTCTCCTCGGCAAGCGCTTCGGTGAAGTGAGTGAGGTAGGCCTTGGTCGAGCAGTAGACGTTCTCGATGCCGACAGGCTGGAACCCGCCCGTGGACGAGATGTTCAGCACTCCCCCGCGCCGGCGCTTGAGCATCGCGGGGAGAAAAGCATGCGTGAGACGGGTGGGCGCGGCCACGTGCAGTTCGATCATCCCCATCTGCGCCTCGAGCGGCTCGTCCAAAAATTTGCCGTACACGCCGTAACCGGCGTTGTTGACGAGCACGTCCACCGCCAGCCCCGAGCGGCCGACCGACGCGATGAGCTGGGCCGCCGCGCCCGGCAAGGAAAGGTCCACCGGGAGCACATGGGCACGGATGCCGTGCCTGGTCTCGAGCTCCGACTTCACTTCCTCGAGTTTCTTCACGTTACGGGAGACAAGGACCAGTTCCGCGCCTTCGGCCGCGAAGAGTTCCGCGAGGTCGCGTCCGATGCCGGTGGTGGGGCCGGTGATGAGCGCGACCTGCCCGGCGTAGCGTTTGGATGTTTCCATAAAGTCCTTTATTGGGTGAAAAGCACTAAGCCGACGCGAGCTGGAGCATGCGTTTGGACTGGGCGGCCGTGAGCGGGACGACCGAAAGCCGCGACTGTCGGACAAGGGCCGTGTCCTTGAGCGCGGCGTCGGCCTTGAACTGCGCGAGCGTGACCGGCGACCGGAACTTTTTGACGGGCTCCAAGTCCACGACCGACCATTCCCCCGTCTTGTCGGTGGGGTCGGGGTAAGCCTCCCGTGTGACCTTGGCGAGACCCACGACGCGCTTTTCTTCGACGCTGTGATAGATGAAGGCGGTGTCGCCTTTTTTCATCGCGCGCAGGTTGTTGCGGGCCTGATAATTACGAACGCCCTCCCAGAACGTGGAACCGTCCCGGACAAGGGCGTCATAAGAGTAAACGGAGGGCTCGGTCTTGAGCAGCCAGTCGGCCATGATCGGGACGCGGGACGAAAGCCGTCCGGCGTTACTCGGCGATCGGAGAGCTTTCGTAGCTCTTCTTGAACGAAACGCCGCCGGCTTCCTCGCCGCCGCCGAGCACCAGACGCGAATCGGGATCCACGTCCATCAGACGGAATTCCTCATCCTCGGGGAAGAGGTCGTCGTTGAGATAGTCCTCGAAGCCGCCGCTCTCGCCGCGGACGTTGACGCCGGGCGCGGATGAGGTCAGC
>Ga0209573_1006197_pt1 | contig 10153 bp, 6 predicted proteins | sample TNRBio252014_DNA_FD_185870 | JGI IMG/M metagenome (GOLD analysis project Ga0209573, IMG submission 185870) | Wastewater treatment Type I Accumulibacter community from EBPR Bioreactor in Madison, WI, USA - TNR Reactor_6/25/2014_ DNA (SPAdes)... | ecosystem: Engineered > Bioreactor > EBPR >...
TGCTCAAGCGCCTGGCACGAGCCAAGAGCGGCAAGTACATCGACGTGACCGCCATCACGCCCACACCGCTCGGCGAGGGCAAGACCACGACGACAGTCGGCCTGTCGCAGGCTCTGGGCGCCCACCTGGGCAAGAAGGTCTTCACCTGCATCCGCCAGCCCAGCATGGGCCCGACCTTCGGCATCAAGGGCGGCGCAGCCGGCGGCGGGTACTCGCAGGTCATCCCGATGGAGGAGTTCAACCTCCATCTGACCGGAGACATCCACGCGATCACGGCCAGCCACAACCTGATGGCCGCCGCGATCGACGCGCGCATGTTTCACGAGACCGATCAGCCTGACGACGAGAAGCTGTTCAACGCTTTTTGCCCGAAGGCCAAGGACGGCTCGCGCAAGTTCGCTGAGAGCCACATCCGCCGGATGAAGAAGCTCGGCATCACGGCCGCCAAGCCCGACGACCTGACGGCCGAAGAGAAGCGCAAGCTCTTCCGGCTCGACATCGATCCGGCGACGATCCAGTGGAATCGCGTGGTCGACATCAACGATCGCATGCTGCGCCAGGTCACGGTCGGGCAGGGACCCGAAGAGAAGGGCCGCACGCGCACGACCGGGTATGACATCACGGTCGCGAGCGAGATCATGGCCATCCTGGCCCTGACGACCTCGCTGGAGGACATGCGCGAGCGCTTCGGGCGCATGGTCTTTGCGTCCTCGAAATCGGGTGAGCCGCTCACGGCCGAAGATCTGGGCGTGGCCGGTGCGATCACGGTCCTGATGAAGGACGCGATCATGCCGAACCTGATGCAGACCCTCGAAGGCACGCCGGCGTTCGTGCACGCCGGGCCGTTTGCGAACATCGCCCACGGGCAGTCGTCGATCCTGGCCGATCAGATCGCGCTCAAGCTGGTCGGGCCCGACGGCTACGTCATCACCGAGTCGGGCTTTGGCGCGGACATCGGCATGGAAAAGTTCATGGACATCAAGTGCCGCTACTCGGGCCTGACGCCCGACTGCGTGGTGCTTGTGGCCACGGTGCGCGCTCTGAAGATGCACGGTGGCGGGCCGAAGGTGACGCCCGGCAAGCCGCTCGACAAAGCCTACACCGACGAGAACCTCGACCTGCTGCGGGCCGGCCTGCCGAACCTGCTGCGACACATCAAGAACGCAGCCGGCTACGGCGTGCCGGTGGTGGTGGCCGTCAACTCGTTTGCGACCGACACCGAGGCCGAGATCGAGCTCATCCGCCAGGCCGCGCTCGATGCCGGCGCCGAAGACGCCGTTAAGTGCTCGCACTGGGCCGATGGCGGCAAAGGCACGAAGACGCTGGGTGAGGCCGTGATCAAGGCCACGCGTCAGCCCAAGGACTTCAGGTTCCTGTACCCGATCGATGCCCCGATCAAGGAAAAGATCGAGGCGATCGCGAAGTTCTATGGCGCTGACGGCGTCGACTTCGAGCCCGAGGCCGAGGCCAAGCTCGAGCGGTTCACACAAGCCGGCTATACCAATCTGCCGATCTGCATGGCCAAGACGCACCTGAGTTTCTCGGCCGACCCGAACCTCAAGAACGCGCCGACGGGCTTCCGCATCCCGATCCGCGATATCCGCGCCTCGATCGGCGCCGGTTTCCTGTATCCGCTGGTGGGCTCGATGCGCACCATGCCTGGTCTGTCGACCCGACCGTCGTTCTTTGACGTCGACCTCGACCTGGTCAGCGGCAAGGTCAAGGGGCTCTCCTAGGTCGAACGAGCCGCAAAACGAATATGCCCCGGCCGATCGGCCGGGGCATATTCGTTTTGCGGCTCGTTCGACGACCCCAGACTGCGTCAGGCGGCACCCGCTCGGTAGCCAGTGGGCCCGAACGCCGGGCACTGAGACAGTCGCGCCCCTCAACGGCGTCAGCCGGGGCCTTTGGGCGGATGGAAGCGCCGGCCTTCTAGGCCGAGAGCCAGATCGTCTGGTAGGGTGTCAGCGTGAGGTATTCGCCCGGCTCGACGGCGGCGCCGCTCAACAAGTCGCGCCCGGGGCCCGTCCAGCCGAGCGCGCCCAGCGGAACGATTTGCGTTGTTGCCGCGACGTTTTGGAGTGCGAGCACCCGGCTGATGCCATCGGGCGAGGTGCGCCACACAGCGAAGACCCGCGGTCCGGCGTCGACCACGCGTTGACCGCCGAGTGGATGGAAGGCCGATGCGCCTGCGCGGGCTCGAAGCAGGTCGGCATAGGCTTCAAAGACTCGCCGTCGAAGCGAGCCGGGGGTGCCCAACTCGGCTTCGAGTCGCTCACGCGTCAGTTTCTCGCGATTGATGGTGCGGTTCCGACCCGTCTCTTGCACGCCCTCGGGCCAGCCGCGCGATCCAAACAAACTATGGAAGTAAATGCCGGGCATGCCGACGATCATCAACATGATCGCCTGCGCGGCCATGAAGCGGGCGGTCTGTAGATCAAGCGGCTCGGGCCCGGCCGGATCAGACAGCGCATCGAAGTAGCTGATGTTCATCTCGTACGGGCTCTGCGAGCCGTCGGCGTTGTGCTTGGTCGAGATCAGGCCGCCATGGTCGAGCGTCTGTTGTACCAGTGCGTCGATGTCGGCCTGCGGCAGGATGCCGCGCGCCGGGTTGAGCCCGATGCCGTCGTGCGAGGCCAGGAAATTGAAGAACGTCACGGCGGATGAGGGCAGCGTCAACCCTGCGGCCCACCGACTCAGCGCAGTCACATCGCCGGTACGCAACGTGTGCAGCGTGAGCGGCGGCAATGCGAAGTTGTAGACCAGCTGGGCCTCGTTATGGCCGTCACCGAAGTAAGCGATATTGTCGCTGTGCGGGACGTTGGTTTCGGTAATCAGCGCCACGTGCGGCGCGGCGACGTCGAGCACCGCCCGCAGCAGTTGGATGATGCGATGTGTTTGAGGAAGGTGAATGCACGTCGTGCCGATCTCCTTCCACAAATAGGCGATGGCATCCAGACGAACGAAATCCGCGCCCTGGTCGGCATAGCCAAGCAACACATCGACGATCTCGAGCAGCACCTCCGGGTTTCCGGCGTTGAGATCGATTTGATCGGCGCTGAAGGTAGTCCAGACCTTCTTCCTGCCAGCGGCGGTCTCGAAGGCCGTGAGCAGGGGCAGGGCGCGTGGTCGCACGACCTGCGAGAGATCGGGGTCGCCCTCGACGACCACGAAGTAGTCGCGATAACGTGGCTCGTCGCGCAGAAAGCCCTGGAACCAGGCGCTGCTGGCGGAGATGTGATTGACAACGCCGTCGAACATCAGCCGGAAGTCGGCGCCCAGGGCGCGCACGTCTGCCCAAGCGCCCAAAGCGGGGTCGATGGCGCGGTAGTCGACGACCGAAAAGCCGTCATCGGAGGTCCATGGGTAGAACGGCAGGACATGCACCCCGCCGACCAGGCCCCGGAGATGCCTGCGACAGACGTCGGCCAATGTGCGTAGCGGCGCTTCTCCGGGCGCCGTCACCTGGTCGCCGTACGTGATCAGCAGGGCGTCGCGCTCGCTCAGATCGAGCGCGCGGCTCGCGGCTGCGGCGCGCCTGCCGCCGTGGGCCGCAATCACGGCTTCGAGGCGCTGCGCCAATCCGGGCGCCTGCTCGGCCCCATACAGTTCGGTGAAGTAGGGATGCCATTCGGTGCTCATGCGAAAAGTATAGCAAGTTAGGGCGCAGCTCTTCGTCGGAGGGGTATGAGACCTGTCGTGTAGGGACGTCGCCCAAATGGCGCCTGGCTGGTTCCTGGCGCCCAACGGGGGCGAGGGGGAGACGACGTCCGTCGTCACGACACGACCAGAGGCCGACGGTGTCTCCGAAGAAGAGCGGCGTCACCGATCGGTGGTCGTGGTCGTCGCCCGGGGTGCGCGCGCTTACTTGACCGTCAGCGGCAACCCGGCCACCATGAAAAGCACGCGATCGGCGACAGCGGCCATTCGCTGATTGGCGCGGCCAAGTGCGTCGCGATAGGCGCGGCCGAGCGCGTAGGGCGGCACGATGCCGAGCCCGACCTCGTTTGAGACGACAATCCAATCGACGCCCGAGGACGAGATGGCCTCGATCAATGACGCGATCTCGGGGGCGAGCGCGGCCTCCGCGACCTCGGGCCGCAGATCCTCAGGCAGTGGGGCGACGACGTTGTTGCCCAGCAGTGTGAGGCAATCGAGCAGGATCACGGCCGGCTTCTCGTCCGCGGCGGCCAGCCAGTCGGTCACGGCCGCGCCAACGCCAAGCGGCGCTTCGAGCGTGCGCCAGTGGGCGGGGCGGTCGGCCTGGTGCCGACGGATGCGCGCGGCCATGTCCGCGTCCCAGGCGCGCGCCGTGGCCACGTAGAGCACCGGGCCGCCATGTTCGGTCGCCAGTCGTTCGGCGTAACTGCTTTTGCCACTGCGGGCGCCGCCGAGGATGAAGGTGAGCATAGGGAGGAAGGCGTCAGGCGTCAGGCTTCAGGGGCGATGGATGCGACGGTGTGGGTGCTTTGGACCGACAGCGCTCCAGGCTTGAAAGGAGCGCGGCCAGCGAGGTCTCGTAGTCGGCTTCGAAGACCTCGAGCGTGAGCCAGCCGTCGAAGTCCGCGTCGAGCAATGCGGAAACGACCGGGTCGAGGCGCTCGGGCGGCGTGTGCGCCAGGGAGCTGTGATCGCGAGTTGCCAGGCCGTGCAGGTGGATCACGCGGGTACGCGGCAGCGCCTCGGCCAACACGGGTAATGGATCATGTCGGTCGACCCACAGGTGACCGATATCGAGGCAGCGCGAGACGGGGAGCGCCGCCAGGATCGGGTCGGCGATATCGAGCGGATAGCCTTCGAGGTTCTCGATCGCCAGGAGCGCCGGATCCCCGATCCAATCGCAGACCTGCGCGACGGCGCGTTCTGTCTCGGCGCACCAGTTGCGATAGCCGGCGGCGTCGGTCGGGGCGGCCAGCACCTCGCGCCCATCGAGGTGGGCGACATACGCCACGGGCAGGAGATCGCGGGTCGAGTCGATGACGGCGCGTGCCTTGGTCAACGACGGATGGCCAGTGGGGTCCTCGACCGGGCCGAGGTGCAGGTCGAGCGGCAGGTGGACGATATAGCTCAGCCCGGAGCTGTCGCCGATGATGCGCAGCGCGCGTTCGTCAGCCGGTGTCGGAAAATTGCATGGCCCGCCCGGGACGTCGAAGAGCACCAGCTGCATGTGATCGGCGCGGCCGGCGAGGTGGCGGGCGTTGGCGACCAGGTCGCCGGGCACGATGTACGAGGTGGTTCCGATCTTGAGGGTCATGCCGGCCACCGTGCGGCGAATGTCAGAAGTATCACAAGTTCCGAGACCTCGATGATGGCGCCGAGCATGTCGCCGCCCATGCCGCCGAGCCGCTCGCGCGAGATCGCGGCGCCGGCCAGCGCGGCCAGATGCGCCACAAGAAGCGCCGCAAGCACACGCAGGTCGCCGAGCACGCCCAGCGCCAGAACACCGATCGGCAGCAGCGCGGCAAAGGCGATCACGCCGGGTGTCAATCCGGCCGCGAAGTCCTCGCCCAGGCCCGCGTTCTTGGCGAGCGGCAGCTTGCCCGCAAGCACGGCCAGCCAACGCCCGATCACGGGCGCGATGGCCAGTGGCACCAGGCCAGCCTCAGGCAGCGCCGCGACAGCCGCGATCTTGAGCAGAATGAGTAGCGACAGCGTGAGCACGCCGAACGTCCCAAGTCTTGGGTCGGTGAGGATCTGCAAGCGCCGTTCGCGCGTGAGGGCGGGGAGCAGCGCATCGCCGCAATCGGCCAGGCCGTCGAGGTGCAGGCCGCCCGTGAGCGCCGCCCAGAGCGCCACGACGAGCGTGGCGGCCAGCCAGGGCTCGAAGATCAGGCGCAGGCCGTAGAGCGCGCCGGCAAGCAAACCGCCGAGGATCAATCCGACCAGCGGGAACCAGGCCGCCGAGCGGCCGAGGTCGCCGGCCGCGGGCGTCCGCGCCAGGGCAGGGGTGGGCAGGCGCGTCAGGAAACTCAGCGCCAGGATCAGGCGATCGAGCATGATGGCTTCCGCTGCGACGTGGTGTAGGGAGTCGGAGCGCCTTTGACGATACCCGATGTTGCGCGAAACACAAAACGGGCACAGGCGCAGGCTCGAGCCCGCGCCTGTGCCCGTTTTGTGTTTCGCCTCAGACGGCCGCTGCCGCCAGGTTGAAGGCGCCGACGGGCTGCGGTCGCGGGGCGGGAGCCGTGTGCTCATCGGCGTGGCCGCGCGTGGCCAGGGCCTCGATCTCGGCCCGCGTCTCGTACGTGGCCGCAATCACACCGTCTCGCATCATGACGACGCGATCGGTGAAGTTGACCATGCGGAGGTCGTGTGTGACCATGATCCCGGCGCGGCCCTGCTCGTGGATCAGGCCCGAGAAGGTCTCGACCACCTGGAAGGCGCGTTCGGTGTCGAGGCTGGCGGTCGGCTCGTCGGCAAGCACGACGGCCGGGTTGTGGATCAGGGCGCGCGCGATCGCCACGCGCTGCTGCTGGCCACCGGACATCTGGCCAGGCAGGTTGTGCAACCGGTTGCCCAGGCCGAGCCGGGTCAGGATCTCTTTGGCGCGCTCACGCCCCGCTTTGTCGAGTTTGCCGTTCAGCCGAAGCATCAGTTCGACGTTTTCCAGTGCGTTGAGGTACGGCACGAGGTTGTTGGCCTGAAACGTAAAGCCGATCTGCTCGCGCCGGAAGGCGACGCGCTGGCCTTCAGACAGCTTGGCGAGATCGCGCCCGGCGATCATGACCTCGCCGCTCGACGGCGCGAGCAGCGCGGCGAGGATCGCCAGGAGCGTGGTCTTGCCCGAGCCGCTCGGGCCGACCAGGGCGATGAACTCGCCCGGTTTGACGGCCAGCGACACTTCCTTGACGGCGTTGATCGGCTGGCCCTCGAGCGTGTAGGTCTTCGTGACGTTTCGGGTTTCGAGCGCGTACATCAGGGCACCTCACAATCCGAGCGCGCGGAGCGGCTCGATCTGGATCGCATAACGGACCGATACGCTGCCGCCAATCGGGCCGATCAGCAGCAGGGCGGCGATGGCGGTGGCCACGCCCACACCCGTGAACGCCACCGGCACGCTGGCCGGCATCCCCAGGCTGAGCAACAGAGTCAGCGCGCTGCCAAGCGCCACGCCGATCGCCGTGACCAGCACGATCTGGATGACGGCCGCCGTGCCGACCGTCGAGTTGGCCGCGCCGATCGCCTTGAGCACGCCGATCTGCGGCACCTTCTGCAGGATCTGGATCTGGAAGAAGCCGCCGATCACCAACACGCCGATCAGGAGCGTGAAGACGCTCTGGGTGGTCAACGTGCTTTGCTGGGCCGAATAGCCGGGCAGATTCTCGTAGGTCTCTTTAACGGTCTGCACTTCGACGCGCGAGACCGAGTCGAGCAACCGGGCGCGCACGGCCTCAGCCTGGGTCGCGTCCTCAATCCGGACCGCGATCGCGCCGACCGTCAGCTCCGAGGCGGCCGACTCGCCCTCGCCCTTGGGTCGGATCCTGTCCCAGGTGAACATCGGGACGAAGAGCGTGGGCTGGAAGAGGTACGCCTGGTTATCGCTGACGCCGACCACGCGCAATGTGTAGGTCTGATCTTGCGTGCCCTGGGTGGTCTGGATCGTCAGCGTGTCGCCGACCGCGATCTGCAGCTGGTTGAGCACGGCGCGATCGAGCACGACCTCGCCGGCCTGGATCGTGCTCAGGCCGCGGCCCTGGATCGCAGGCGGCTCACCGGGCTTCCCGGGCTCGACGCCGACCAACGAGACGCGCAGCGGCGAGCCGGTCTTCGGGAGCGGATCGATGACGTTGGCTGTCGAGAACCCGATCGCGCCGGCCGCAGCCACGCCCTCGACTCGCTCGACCGCGGCCATCCGTGAGCGCCCGATGCGGCTCGCCGTCAGGATGCCGTCGGCGCGATCGCCAAGCACCATCAGCTGGGCGTCGAGCTTCGACAGGTACTGACGATTGGCGTCGGCCAGCCCCTCAGCCAATGCGGCGATGAACAGCACGAGCACGGTGATGAGCGCGATCACCATGCTGAAGAGGAGGAAGCGGCCCCGGTTGCGCCACAGCTCGCGCGTCGCCAGGTGGAGGGATACGGATAAGCCTGTCACGCCAACAAGATAGCATCCGCCCCCTGTCCGCCGACAAGTTGTAGAAGCATGAGAAGTGCGTGAGCGCCTGATTTCGCGCCCGATTAACGGCGTCGGCCGGTCGGGAACCCCGACCGGCCGACGCAGAGGTCAGGCCCAGACCCAGAGCCACCCGAGCGGCACAAGCGCACCCAGGAAAACCAGGCTCAACAACGTGACGAAGGCGTAATACAGGCGACCCGGGATCCCCCAGCCGCGATCCCACCAACTCCCGATCGTGCCGACCAGCATGCCGAGGGTCAACACCGCGATCAGGGCCGGAAACAGGAAGAGCGGCATCGTCCAGCCGGGCAGGCCATACAAGATGTTGTTGCCTTCATTGATCGCCGACCAGAACGCGATGCCTGTGACGGCCGCCACGAAAACCAGAGCCAGCAGCCCCGCCGCGAGGCCCATGGCCCGCGCAACCCAGCGGCCAAGCTTCTCGCGCGTCGTCTGCGGCGTAGCGGGCCCCCACTTGGCGATCCAGCCGATCAAGGCCATCAACGGCCAGATCAGCCAGGCCGTCGCGAGCAACAGGGCGGCGATGAAGGCCACAAGCAGGGCGATCATCTCGTTGGTCCCGGCACCCGAAAGGATCGCGTACGGCGTTGGCGTGAAGACCATGGTCGTCGGCGTTTTGAAGCCCACAGGCTGGTTCTCGGCGCACGACAGATCGGGCTGATTTGCGGGATCGTCGATGAAGTCACGCATCACTGTGGCCATGCAGGCGCCCGAGAGCCCGCTCCCGTGTCCGCCGTTTTGACGGGTGAACACAAAGCTGCGGCTGAGCGTCTGCGCTGCCAGTTCACCGTACGCCGGCGGCGTGATCGGGTCGAGTTGGCCGTTGATCACGAGCGTCGGGATGTCGCTGACCACGGGTTCATTGACGGCCGGCGGCAGGGCGGGCACGTCGATCGTGGCGCAGAAGTGCGAAGTGGCGCCTGTGTCGCTCATGACCGAGCCGGCCAGTTCCGGGCGCACACCGTCGATCTTCATGTCGTAATCGAGCAGGCTTGGCTCCTCGGCGCACATGGTGGTGTAGTACATGCCGATCGCGAACGTGCCGTCGTAGGTCACGTACGACCACAGCAACCGGAGGACGATGCTGTCGCCCGTGGTCGCGAGGTCGTCGATCATGCGCGGCAGCAGTGGGATGAACTCCGTCGAGTACAGCGCCTGGGCGGTCAACACGAGGAACATGTCCCCGGTCAACAGCGCATCCACCTTCCGGCCCGTCGCCATCTGACTGAATGGGTCGAGCTCATCGATGGTGAGCGTCACAGGGTTGGCGTTCAGGTCGTTGATCGTTTGATAGAACGTCTCTTCGAGATCGGGGTAGGCGCTATCGCAGGCGGCCTCGGCCCGGCAGGCAGCGAACAGGGCGTCGAGGCCGCGCTGCCACGATTGCAGGACGTCGGGCGGGTAATTGACCTGCGTCGGCACGACCGAATCGAGGATCACCGAGCGGATCCCGACCGGGTGATCGCGCATGGCATGCAGCGCCAGCAGGGTGCCGTACGAGACCCCATACAGGTTGATCTGATCGTAGCCGAGCGTCGTGCGCAGCATCTCGATATCGGCGGCGTTCTCGACGCTGTCGAAGAGCGCGAAGTCGACGCCCTGGTCGCGAAGGTTTTGGATGCAACGATCGGCGGCCTGATTCGACAGGCGGTTCGACTCCTCGAGCGAGAGGTCGTCGTCGAGCGTGTCCTCGGAAAGCTCCAGGTACTCGGGGCAGCTCAGGAAGGGTTCCGAGTTCAACGTCCCGCGCTGGTCGAAGATGATGATGTCGCGCTCGGCCAGCAGCGGGCTCGGCGCTTGCAGCGGTGGGAACAGTACCTGGAAGAACACATCGAGCGAGGAGCCGCCGGGGCCGCCCTGAAGCATGATCAAGGGATCCGGCTCGACGCTGGCCGCCTGGCTGCGCACGATCCCGACCGCCAGACGCAGCGTCCGGCCGTCGTCCGGGTTGGCGTGTTCGGCCGGCACGGTCAGCCAGCCGCAGTCGACTCGATATGCTCCGTCGATCGGCATGTC
>Ga0209573_1006198_pt1 | contig 10153 bp, 6 predicted proteins | sample TNRBio252014_DNA_FD_185870 | JGI IMG/M metagenome (GOLD analysis project Ga0209573, IMG submission 185870) | Wastewater treatment Type I Accumulibacter community from EBPR Bioreactor in Madison, WI, USA - TNR Reactor_6/25/2014_ DNA (SPAdes)... | ecosystem: Engineered > Bioreactor > EBPR >...
TGGCCGAACGCATGCCTCCGGAAGGGGAACCGCTGAAGCCCGAACAAATTGCCGCCATTCGCGACTGGATTCAACAGGGAGCCAAGTCGCCTCGGGATGAACAGCCGGAAGACGACCCTCAAAATCACTGGGCCTTTCGAGCTCCCGTGCGGCCAAACGTGCCAACGGTTTCCGATGCAGGCTGGGTCCTGAATCCCATCGATGCGTTCATTGCCAAATCGCGAGAAGAGCAGGGCCTGATGGTTCAGCCACCCGCCGACAAGCTGACATGGCTGCGTCGAGTGTCGCTGGATCTGATTGGGCTTCCTCCAACACGTGACGAACAGGCAGCGTTCCTGACAGACACTTCTCCCGAAGCGCGGGAGCGAGTGGTGGATCGCCTGCTGGCCAGCCCGCAGTATGGCGAACGCTGGGGTCGTCACTGGATGGACATCTGGCGCTACAGCGACTGGTGGGGACTGGGTGCGGAAGTTCGCAATTCGCAGAAGCACATCTGGCACTGGCGCGACTGGATTGTCGAATCGCTGAATGCCGACACGCCCTACGATCAGATGCTGCGTGAGATGCTGGCCGCTGACGAATTGTATCCCCATGATCTGAAGCGACTGCGAGCGTCCGGATTTCTTGCTCGTCAGTACTTCAAATTCAATCGCACCAGTTGGCTGGATGAAACGGTCGAACACACATCCAAGGCCATGCTGGGGCTGACCGTCAACTGCAGCAAATGTCATGACCACAAGTACGACCCGCTGCTGCAGGACGAGTACTATCAGCTGCGAGCGTTCTTCGAGCCCTATCAGGTACGCACCGATGCGATCGCCGGAGAACTGGACTTCGAAAAAAACGGCATCCCCCGAGCGTTCGACTGCAATCCTGATGCCCAGACCTTTGTGCACATACGCGGAGATGACCGCAATCCGGACAAGAGCCGCGTCATGACTCCTGCCGTCCCCGCCTTCCTGTCGCTGGGCGAGCTGTCCATCACTCCGGTCACACTGCCCGTCGAAAGCGTGCAGCCTGGTCTCAGGCAGCATGTCGTGGAAACCGCTCTGCAACAGGCAGAAGCTCGAATCACCACGGCAAAACAACAGCTTCAATCCGCCCGTGAGACACTAAAACAGACCGAGCCGCAACCATCGGATGCAAACACAACCGCATCAAAAGACTCACCGAAAAGTTCGTCGGAACCGGCCGTGCTGGTGTCGGATGATTTTGCAGAACGAAAAGCCGACGTGTGGGACTTTCGAGCGGGACAGTGGGACTACATCGAAGGGAAGCTGGTGCAGTTGCAGACCGGGGCAAACCGTGCCGTTGCGAGACTGAAGCCCGCTATTCCAACGGATTTTCAGGCCACCGTGAAATACATCCCGCGAGGCGGTGAGAGATGGAAGTCTGTGGGACTGGCGTTTGACATCGCGGACAATGGCGATGAAGTGATGATCTATCTTAGTTCCTATGCAGATGGTCCAAAGGCTCAGGTGTCCTATCGGCAGGGTGGCGAGCAGCAGTATCCCGCGGACGGGGCTCAGGCACGCGAAATCAAACTGGACGAAGTTCACGAACTCACCATTCGAGTCCGCGGAACGCTCGTCAATGTCGTCGTCGACGGGCAGCAGTCGGTGGCCTGGCAATTGCCGTTCGCCAGGAAACCCGGGCCACTGGAAATGGTCGCGTTTGACGCCCGAGCTGAGTTCCTGTCGTTTTCGCTGACATCACTTCCTGAATCGATGACTCTGGTGGAAGCGGCGAATGGAAAGAGCGGCAGCAATGTGATGACTGCCGAGCAGGCACAGCTGTCCGTCTCGATTGCAGAGAAGGATCTGGAAGCCACCTTGCTGGAACCCAATTCCATCCGCGCGCGGACTGCTGCAGATAGAGCTCGCCTGGAGCACGCCGACGAACCAGGCACAAAGGAACTGATTGCTCAGGCATCGCTTGCGGAACGTCAGATAGAAGCGCTGCAGGCAGACATCGCAACAATGAAAGCTGAGCTCGCGGTGCTGCAGGCCACTCCTGAAAAGCGTGCGGAAGCAGAGAAGAAACTTACGGACGCTCGGAGTACTGCGGTCAAAGCGAAAGAGGCATTGGCGGCTCCGGGAGAACGGTTCACTTCACTGACCGGCGCGTTGAAGACACTCGAAAACAATCTGGAAACGGAAGAGTCCCGACGGAAGCCGTTCCCGACTTTCAGTACGGGCCGTCGATCCGCGTTGGCGCGCTGGATTACAGATCCCCGTCATCCACTGCCGGCCCGAGTTGCCGTCAATCATCTGTGGGCCCGGCATTTTGGCCGGGGTCTGGTGTCCACAGTGTTTGATTTCGGACGAAAGGGCTCGCTGCCGACTCATCCGGAACTGCTCGACTGGCTGGCCGTGGAGTTTGTCGAACACAACTGGAGCATGAAACATATGCATCGGCTGATCGTGCTTTCAAACACGTATCGCCTGTCGACCTCCAGTGCCGGAGCTGCCGATGCGTGTCTGACAAAGGATCCGGAGAACCGGTTTTTCTGGAGAAGGAATCCGGTTCGCATGGAAGCTCAGATCGTGCGAGACAGTCTGTTGTCGCTGGCTGGCGACCTGGATCTGACGATGGGAGGACCCTCGGTGCCTGTGAATGACGATTCGTCACGGCGTCGCAGTCTGTACTATGTGCATTCGCACAACGAACATCAGAAGTTTTTGTCCATGTTTGATGATGCCAGTGTGCTGGAATGCTATCGACGCGCGGAAAGCATTGTTCCGCAACAGGCACTGGCTCTGGAAAACAGCAAGCTGGCCGAGGACATGGCGGTAAAGATCGCCAGCTCTGTGCATCAGCGATCAGGCGGTGATGAAGTCGCATTTGTGCGCGAAGCCTTCCTGACGATTCTGAGTACTGAGCCGACAGACAATGAAACGGCCGTGTGTGTAGAGGCGGTGAGCGAGTTGCGGTCTGCGGCAGCGGCTGCAACGCGACCCGATCCGGATGCCGCCGCACGGACCGGTTTGATTCTCACACTGCTGAATCACAATGACTTCGTAACCGTTCGATAAGTGTGGGTTCTGCATATCCCCGTCAATCTGATCCCAGCCAATTTGATCCCTGTAAACCTGAGAGACCTCCATCATGAAATCTGTTCTGGGAATGAGTGTGGTTCTGACATTGGTGTTGGGGTTTAGTGCGGGCCTTGCCGCGGACGAACCCAGACCGCTGAAGATCGGAATGATTGGATTGGATACTTCGCATTGTCTGGCGTTTGCGGGGCTGATCAACAACGGAGAAGCTGGTCCGTCGCTGGCGGGCTGCAAAGTGACTCTGGTTTATCCCAAGGGAAGTCCGGACATCGAAAGCAGCGTCCAGCGAGTTCCTGAGTACACCGAGAAGATTCGCGCCCTGGGAGTGGAAGTGATTGAGGATCTGGACGCAATGATCGCTCAGGTGGATGCGGTTCTGCTGGAGACCAACGACGGCCGACCGCATCTTCAACAGGTGCTGCCCGTCCTGAAGGCTCGCAAGCCGGTCTTCATCGATAAACCAATCGCCGGGTCCCTGGTTGATACGATCGCCATCTTTGAACTCGCAAAGCACTACAACACGCCGGTGTTCAGTTCTTCGTCGCTGCGATTTTCCGAAGGGCCTCAGGCCATTCGAGCCGGTTCGATTGGCGAGGTCACTGGTTGCGATGCTTTCTCGCCGTGCTCTTTGGAACCCACACATCCGGATCTGTTCTGGTACGGAATTCACGGTTGCGAAATCCTGTTTACGATCATGGGACCAGGAGTGGAAACCGTCACTCGCACCGGTACAAAGGATTTCGATCTGGTCACCGGAGTCTGGTCCGGCGGACGAATTGGAACGTTTCGCGGCATCCGCAGCGGTGGCGGTGGTTATGGCGGCACAGCGTTCGGCACAAAGGGTGTGGCTCCAGCTGGCAAGTACGATGGTTACAAACCTCTGGTCATTGAGATTGGAAAGTTCTTTCAGTCCGGCAAGCCTCCGGTCAGTGCTGAAGAAACCATCGACCTGTATGCCTTCATGGAAGCCGCCGACGAAAGCAAACGTCAGGGCTATGTGCCCGTGAAAGTCGCCGATGTCGTGAGCAAGGCTCGGGAAGCAGCGGCCGAAAAAGTGGCTGCGATGATCAAAGCCGAATAAGCGGTGACGATGGCGGAACGTTACAAACCCAAAAATGGCATACCGGAAAGCTGACGCATTCCGCTCGCCGAAGGACATTTCCCGGCGAGCGGACAGGTGTAAACCGGCTGGCACATTTGCTTCCCATCAGCCGTCCGCGACGTCGACGTACACCTTCAGCGCGTCGCGGTCTTCAACCAGCAGGCGCATCATTTCTTTGTAGTTTTCCAGGCCTTTGACCGGTGTTGTCAGGATCTTCTGGATGACACCGGGATAGGTCACTTCTCCCAGCGCGAGGTCGGCGATACCCGCTTCGAAATGGCGGAAGTTGGCGTTGACCGATCCCACCAGCAGTTTATTTCCCAGCACCCAGTTCAGATTGATATGGTCGCCGGGCACTTCGACCTTTCGCTGGCCACCGGTGATGCTGGTCCACACGATGCAGCCATTGTGCCCCAGAACCTGCATCGCTTCGAACGCTACGGCGCTGCTGCCGGTGGCTTCGATAATCAAGTCAGGCTTACCGTACTTCTGAGCAAGTTCCTGTAGTGAGTAATCCGCCGTGCTGATGTATTGAGCTCCCAGACCTTCTGCGATTTCCGCCTTCAGATTGGGCTTCTTACCTCGAGCCAGCGTCAGCACCTCAAGGCCTCGAAGACGCAGTACCAGAGTCGACAGCAGACCGATCTGCCCCGCGCCGGTCACCCAGGCTCGTTTGGGTTCCCAGACCTGCAGTCGGCGCTGTGCCAGAAAAGCCTGTTCGACCGCCTTGGCTGCACAGCTCATCGGTTCCGCCAGAACGTGCAGGTGCTTCAGCCCCACGGGGACTCGCACAATGAACTCTTCATCGTCCGCGAAGTACTCGGTCAGATATCCATGACGCAGGTTGATCCCGCGTTCATAGTATTGTTCTTCGCTGGTGATATCCGAACGTCCGATCTGGTCATAGATGGATCCGCCAGGACGTCGGACGGTGCAGGTGACGTAATCTCCCGGCTTGACCTTGCGAACGTTCGGCCCCACTTCTTCGACGACGCCGAAACATTCGTGTCCGATGACCAGAAAGTCATATCCCGGAGGGGCATTTCCATAGAGTGCGTCGTTGATTTCGCGGTCGGTGGCGTCGACTCCGACTTTCAGCACCCTTACCAGCACACCCCGCCCGTTGGGAATGCCGCTGACTTCCGGTTTGGCCAGTTCAGCAAGGTGAACGCTGTTGGGAGTACCTGGGCGAACGGCAATCGCTTTCATCGAACACAGACTCCGGAACGTGGGCCTGCTCCGTGACAGGAACATTTTGAGCGGCCACAGGCAGGGAAGACTCAGTGAATCACGCCGGGGAGATCCGGCTGTGGGCGGAATCTTAGAGTCTTGCCGGGCGACTTCAACGCGTCTCTGCCTTTCCCCTTTCCGGCGAAAAGGATCAGCGTGGCCGAGTCTGAGATGTGGCGTCGGTCCCCACCGGAACATGAAATCCCATGGATTCGAAACGAGGCATTTCGATGGCATCCAGAATCTTCACAGCGGTAATTGCATCAAACCGCATGATGACCCGTCGGGCTCCCTGAGCATCAGGAGTTTTTCGTTCCACCAGCAGCAGATCTCCGCGAATCATGTAGCTGACGAATGGGATATTCTCGCCAAAAGTCGTGAGCATAATTCCATTTCGCGGGATCCCGGACGGCCATTCGGCTAACACTCGCTGCATTTCGGAAATCTGCGGTTTTTCATTCATGAGCGTATTCTCAGACTGTGGACTGGGGATCGCGTTTCAACGTGTCGGCCGTGCGAATACTTGTCCGCGCAGAACAAGTGTTTCAAAGAGAATGAAAACACCTGATGAAGCCGACCTGACCGCTGCCACGGGAATCATCGGTGCGAGACTGCGCCATCTTCAGTCTATCCGGAGGTCTGATTGCCCGAACCAAAGGTCGCCAGTACAGTCGTCACATTGATGTGACCATGCCCGCTTAATCAGAAAGTTCAGACCATGCGCTGTCACCGGCTTGCCGTCTGTTTCAGTTCGATCGCGATGATGCTGCACGCATCGACCCTGCAGGGAGGACAGGAGATCCTGGCAGGGATTGCGGAAACCGACATCACTCCGCCCGTCGGATTTCCCATGGCGGGCTACTTCCATGAACGTCTGGCGGAAGGCGCCATTGATCCATTGAAGGCGAAAGCCGTCGTGTTTCGCAGCGGTGATCAGCAGGCTGCCTTCGTAATCTGCGATCTGATTGCGGCATCGGCCGACTTCACAATTGAAGTCCGAAATCGCGCATCTGCAAAAACCGGAATCCCGCCGCAGAACATTGTGGTGTCTGCCACGCATTCCCACACCGCGCCGGATTATTCGAAGTCGCTGTATGCATTTCTGCGGGCGAAGGATCAGACCAGTCAATCAGAGACCGGTCAGCTGCGAATGACCTACATTGCCAGTCTGCTGGATCAGACAGCGCAGGCCATCATTCTGGCTCATCGCGCGGCCGCCCCGGTGACGTTGGCTTCCGCATCGCTGGAGCAGCAGGTCCCGGTGGCATTCAATCGCCGGTTCGTGCAGCGGGATGGAAGTGTGCGAACATGGGTGGGCCTGGAACATCCGGATTCTGTGCGTTCCGCGGGGCCCATCGATCCGGAAATCGGACTGCTGCTGGTCCGCGACCAACAGGGGGTGCCCAAAAGTCTGATCAGCAACTTCGCGCTGCACCTGGACACTGTCGGTGGTTCCAAATGGAGTGCCGACTATCCATTTTTTATCTCGCAGGCCGTCCAGAAGGCGTTTGGACCGGATGTCGTTTCTGTCTTCGGTACGGGCTGCTGCGGTGACATCAACCACGTGAATCCTCGGGGCAAAGACCGAAACAAAACGGACTTCATCGGGAATGCGCTGGGAACAACGATCACAGAAGGGCTGACTCATCTGACAGTGATCGACGAACCTCGACTGGAAGTTCGGACCGGCGTTGTTCAACTGCCGCTGCAGGAGGCCACTGCGGACGACATTACGAAAGACGTCCGGATCATGAAGACAGCACGAGCCGGTACCGCCGTCGATTTTGTCGATCATGTAACAGCACACCGACGACTGATGATCGATCAGCTGCGAAACGTTCCGCGACATGCCCAGGGCGAAGATGCGGCAACGGCCCTGATGATGACATCGCACTGGGAAGGCGTGGGCGACTCACTGCCGGCCGAGGTGCAGGTGATTGCGTTTGGCAAAGACGCTGCAATCGTGTTTCTGCCCGGAGAAGTCTTCGTGGAACTGGGCCTGGCCATCAAGCGAGGATCTCCGTATCGCACGACGATGGTGATCGAACTTTCGAACTGCGTGGAAACGTTTTACGTCCCGACTCGGGCAGCCTTCGCCGGGGGAGGTTACGAAGTCACCAACTCCACACTGAAGCCTGGTGGTGGTGAGATGCTTGTCGAGGAAGCCCTGCGACTGCTGCGTTCTGCCGCAAGTGCTGACCGCTGAGGGTCGATTCGGCTGCAAAGTCCTTCAGCCGTTTCCGGCTGTCTGCAGAATGCGGTCAGCAGCCGATCGACCGCTGGCAATGCTGTCCGGAATTCCTACGCCATGATAAGCACTTCCGGCCAGATGCAGACCCGGGAACTGCGACTGAGCGGATTCGATACGAGCCACTCGATCCAGATGTCCCACGTGATACTGTGGCATCGCGCGTTCGTACCGCATGACCTCGCTGAACAGCGGCTCGGCCTGCATGCCAAAGATCTGCCGCAGTTCGTCATGAACCAGCGACGCGATCTGGTCGTCGCTGGCCTCCAGAAGCTCGGGCTGCATCGCACCGCCGACAAAGGTCCTCAGCAGAATATGCCCCTCGGGCGCTCGATGCGGAAACTTGCGACTGGACATACTGACGGCAAGGATTTTTCGTTGTTCCACAGCCGGAACAACCAGCCCAAAGGCATCCATGGGGTGGCGAAAGTCTGCCAGTCGATGACCACTGACGACGATCGCACTGCTGGCATATTCCACTGCGTTCAGCAGACCGCACAATGGCTGAAACTCGGGCTGGCACAGAAGTCGGGCCGCCGCGAAGGTCGGCAGCGTGACAATCACGGCATCAAAGTCTTCCCGCATTTCCACCGGACCGGACACCACCTGCCAGCCGTTCTTCGAATCGACTCGCTGGACTTCGTGGATTGGCGTTCCCGTACGAAAGGTTACCTGTCCCTGATTCTTCAGCCACTGTTCCAATGCCCGAACCAGATCACTCAGTCCATTGGCTGCCGTGGCGAACAGGCCGTAACGAGCACCGCTGCCCGACGCATCGCCAGCGGAACCCTCGCGTTTCTGCTGAGCCAGCGTCGCGCGGATGACGCTTCCGTATTTCTGCTCCATCTCAGGAAACCGCGGCATGGTGGCCTGCAGGCTGAGTTTTTCGGGGTCGGACGTATAGATCCCGCCCACCAGAGGCTGGACCAGCCGGTTCAGAGCTTCGGCACCAAATCGTCGACGGACAAAGCTGGCCAGGCTTTCGTCGTCTGTGCCTGAGCGTCGGGGAACGAAGGCTTCTGCCAGCAGACGCAGACGGCCCATCAGCGACAAGACGGGAGTTGTCATGATGGACCAGGGTTTCGCGGGAGCCATCAGCATGAACCCGTCAGGAACGGGATATGGCCGACCATTTTTCAGGACCAGCGAGCGTCGAAACGTCGGATCCGTGGGAATGAGCTGATCGAGAAAACCGATTTCTTCGCACAAAGCAATGGCGGCCGGCTTATTCGTGATGAACGAATCAGGGCCCAGTTCCATCAGGAACCCGTCCGCTTCTTCGGTGCGAATGATTCCACCCAGTCGATGTGACGCTTCATACACCGTCACCTGCACGGACGATGATTGCGACGCCAGTCGATGAGCCGCCGCCAGACCGGTAATGCCCCCGCCGACCACTGCAATACGGAGGGGGCGATCATGCGACGGAGTGGCCCTCAGCGACATTCGCTACGAGCCCCCAGTTCGTGCACATAGTCCACAACCGCACGGACATGATCCGGATTCATATCGGGCATGACGCCGTGACCAAGGTTGAAAATGTGTCCCGGGCGACCTCCTGCGGACTGCAGCACATCGGCCACTCGTTGTTTCAGAACCGGCAGGTCTGCATAGATCGACACCGGATCCATGTTTCCCTGGATCGCCACGTCGTAGCCAAACGTCCGCCACGCTTCGTCCAGTTGAGCACGCCAGTCGATGCCCATGACCTGACCTCCCGCTTCTCGCTGCAAGCCATGCAACGCGGGATTTCCATTCAGAAAATTGATCACCGGGGCATGACCTTCGACGGCCTGAATCAGCCGTCGAGTGTGCGGAAGGACATAGCGACGATAGTCGGCGGGAGACAGACAGCCAGCCCAGCTGTCGAAAACCTGCACGCACTGGCAGCCGGCAGCGATCTGATGCTGCAGATACAGAATCACGGTGTCGACCAGGCGACTGAGCAGAACGTTCCAGGCACTCTCATCGTTGTACATCAGCGATTTTGTGCGAACGTAGTTTTTGGATCCGCCCCCTTCAATGCAGTACGAAGCCAGAGTGAAGGGAGCCCCCGCAAATCCCAGCAGGGGAATATCGGCCGGCAGAGCGCGACGGATCAGGCGAATGGCCTGAAACACGTAGTCGACGCTGTCCATGGTCTCCAGGGCGCGCAGTCGATCCACATCCCGGCCTGTGTGGATCGGATTATGAATGACGGGGCCTTCGCCTTTCTGGTATTCCAGATCGATTCCCATAGGCTCCAGAATGGGCAGCAGGTCTGCAAACAGAATGGCCGCGTCAACTCCCAGAACCTGCCTGGCGGACACGGTGACTTCGCAGGCCAGTTCCGGAGTCTTGCACAACTCCATAAACGTGACTTTGCTGCGCACAGCCATATATTCAGGAAGGTATCGTCCTGCCTGCCGCATGATCCACAGGGGAGTGGTGTCCGTCGGTTCCCGACGAACGGCTTTCATAAAGCGGCTGTTCTGGAGGGCCTCAGTGGATGTCATTCGAACGTGATTCCTGATTCTG
>Ga0209573_1006199_pt1 | contig 10151 bp, 13 predicted proteins | sample TNRBio252014_DNA_FD_185870 | JGI IMG/M metagenome (GOLD analysis project Ga0209573, IMG submission 185870) | Wastewater treatment Type I Accumulibacter community from EBPR Bioreactor in Madison, WI, USA - TNR Reactor_6/25/2014_ DNA (SPAdes)... | ecosystem: Engineered > Bioreactor > EBPR >...
ACCGCCTTGCAGAGCGCGCGATCACCATTCGCTCGGAAGTGCGTGAGGCCTACAGCGGTTATCGCGGCAGCTACGACATTGCGCGGCACTATCAGAAGGAGATCGTGCCGCTGCGCAAAGTGATCTCGGACGAAACCATGCTGCGGTACAACGCAATGATCGCCGACCTTTCGGCCCTTCTGGTCGATGCCCGCGCCCGCATCATGAGCAACATCGCCGCCATTGATGCTCAGCGCGACTATTTTCTCGCCACCACGGATCTTCAAGTCGCCATCATCGGCGGCGGTGTCGCGGGTGGAGCCGGCGAAGGCCCCAAGGTCGCCGCCGCCGGCGGTGAAGGCCCAGGACATTGATCAAGGAGCCACGAACATGACGGTTTCACGCAGAGGCTTCATCGGCACAACGGGCGCCGCCGCGGCCTTGATCACCGCCACCTCGGTCAGCGGTCGCGCCCAGATCGCGAGCCTGCCTGAGGCACCGATCCAGAAGTCCCCGTTGATGCAGCCGCCGCTGTTTCCGACGACAGGCCCCGACTATCAGCCGGTCGTGACCCTCAACGGCTGGACCTTGCCGTGGCGCATGAATGGCGACTGGAAAGAGTTCCATCTCGTGGCCGAGCCCGTCGTACGAGAGATCGCGCCCGGCATGAAAGCCCATCTGTGGGGCTACAACGGCCAATCGCCAGGTCCGACAATCGAGGCCGTCGAAGGCGACAAAGTTCGCATCTTCGTCACTAACAAGCTGCCCGAGCACACCACCATCCACTGGCACGGCCAGTTGTTGCCCTGCGGCATGGACGGCGTCGGCGGCCTGACCCAGCCGCACATCGGTGTCGGCAAGACCTTCGTCTACGAGTTCGAGCTGATGAAGAGCGGAACCTTCATGTATCACCCGCACGCCGATGAGATGGTGCAGATGGCGATGGGCATGATGGGCTTCTTCGTCGTCCACCCCAAGGACCCCAAGTTCCGCCGCGTCGATCGCGACTTCGTCTTCCTGCTCAACGCCTTCGACATCGACCCCGGCTCCTATGTGCCGAAGGTCAACACCATGCTCGACTTCAACATGTGGTGCTGGAACAGCCGCGCCTTCCCCGGCATCGATCACTTCGTCGTCGGCAAGGGCGACAAGGTGCGCATCCGCTTCGGCAATCTCACCATGACCAATCATCCGATTCACATGCACGGCTACGACTTCAAGGTCACCGGCACCGATGGTGGTTGGGTGGACGAGAAATCGTCCTGGCCCGAAGTCACGGTCGATGTCGCCGTGGGCCAGATGCGCGCCTTCGAGTTCGACGCCATCTATCCCGGCGATTGGGCCATCCATTGCCACAAGTCGCACCACACCATGAATGCCATGGGCCACGACGTGAAAACCTACATCGGCGTCGACAAACGTGACCTCGTCAAATCGATCGGCAGGCTCGCCCCCGGCTACATGGCCATGGGCTCAACCGGCATGGCAGAGATGGGCGAAATGGAGATGGCGCTGCCCGACAATACGCTCCCCATGATGACCGGGTTTGCACAGTTCGGCCCCGTCGAGATGGGCGGCATGTTCTCGGTCGTGAAGGTGCGCGAAGGCTTGGCCCGCAACGATTACAAGGACCCCGGTTGGTACAAGCACCCGCAAGGCACTGTCGCCTTCGAGTACACGGGCCCGAAACAAGCGCTGAACGAGCCCGTGCGGGTGCCGCAGAAAGCCAGCGGCATTCCAACCAAGGCCGAAGTCCGCGTGGTCAAGCCCAAGGGCGGCCACGGCAATCACTGACAACCACGGGGAGAAGACTGCAATGAGACGACGTCACTTGAATACCGCCGCCCTAAGCTGTGGCGCTGCGCTATTTGCCACCGTGGCCGCTGGTCCGATTGGCATCATGTCGGATCTCGCCCGCGCGCACGGCACCTTCGCAGCTGGCGATCCTGGTGACCCGAAGAAACCCATCTCAAGAACCATTGAGATCATCGCCCGCGAGGCCGAGGGCAAGATGAGCTACACGCCCGACAAGATCGAGGTCAGGCGCGGCGAGCAGATCCGCTTCGTCATCAAGAACGAGGGCGAGCTCGCACACGAATTCCTGCTCGACAGCTTCGAGGGCAACGCGAAGCACAAGCTGCAGATGGAGAAGAATCCAACCATGGAGCACGACGAGCCAAACGGCACACGGCTCGAAACCAAGAAGACCGGCGAGATTCTCTGGGTATTCGACAAGGTCGGTACGTTCGAGTTCGCCTGCCTAATTCCCGGCCATTATGAGGCCGGAATGAAAGGTGTCGTCACCGTTGTCGATGCCAAACCCGCTGAGAAGAAGAAGAAGTAAGTAGCATAGAGTTCAATCCAGGAGACTGACATGAAAGTGACTCTGAAGCTGGCCGCTGCGGTCATCGCCCTCGGTCTGGCCACTCCACTTGGCGCCACCGCCGACGAGGTTTTGGTCAAAGGCGAAGTGACCAAGATCGATGTCGACGCCGGAAAAATCACAATCAAGCACGAGGCGATTAAGAAGTACGACATGGACGGCATGACCATGGTGTTCCGTGCTGCCGATCCGGCAATGCTGAAGCAGGTGAAGCCCGGCGACAAGATCCTGTTTCATCCCGACAAGGTCAACGGACAGTTCACGGTGACCAAGATCGAGAAGGCGAAATAGCCCTGGATTGCCTCGCGGCGGCGGGCTCGTCTCGCCGTCGCCTTTTTCTTTCGCCGGCAGGCCACCATTCATCGCAAGCGCAGTGCCGATAGGGCAAGGACCGTCACATGTTTTTCGTACCCAGCGAGCGCGTCGCCATTCTGATCGACGGCCCGAGCCTGCATGCCACGGCGCGCGCGCTTGCGTTCGATGTCGACTATCGCCGGCTGCTGGCCTTGTTCCGTAGCAAGGCACGCCTCGTCCGCGCCCTTTATTACACAACGCTGGTCGACGACCAGGAGTTCTCCTCACTCCGCCCGCTCGTCGACTGGCTCGCCTACAACGGCTTCACCGTCGTCACCAAGCCGGCCAAGACGTTCACGGATGGAGAGGGACGCCGGCGCGTCAAGGGCTCCATGCACGTCGAGCTCGTCGTCGATGCCCTGAACTTCGCTTCGGAGCTCGATCACGTTGTCCTTGTCAGTGGCGACGGCGAGTTTACCGCACTGGTCGCGGCCCTGCAGCAGAAGGGCAAGCGCGTCAGCGTCGTCTCGACGCTCGCGACCGAGCCGACGATGGTGGCCGACACGCTCCGCCGGCAGGCCGACCAGTTCATTGATCTGGAGGCGCTCGCCGACCAGATCGCACGCTTGCCTGAGGCCCAACGCGGATCGTCCCGCGCAACCGCCGTGCCCGCTGCTGCCGCCGCAAAGCCGACAGTCCTTCGCCGCGCACGACGAGCCTCGACAGTCCCAAAGCAATGTATGTCTTCACGCCCGCCATCGCCTCCGGCGACGGCCAGTTGAGAGGCAAGCTTCCATGCAACCCGATCGACAAGCTGGCAAACGCACGTTGGAGGATCAATCCGCCGAGCAAACCCCACTCGTCGATGTTCATATCCTGATCGTCGATGACGACGCTCAATTGCGCCAGCTCGTTTCAAAGATGCTGCGCGCCCAAGGCTATCGCGCCACGGCTGTCGCCGGAGGCCGAGAGATGCTCGAGACGTTGCGTGCTACCCCCGCCGATCTGATCGTGCTCGATGTGATGCTGCCGGGAGCCTCGGGGCTCGAGCTGTGCCGTCACGTTCGGCAGACATCTTCGGTGCCGATTCTCATGCTCACCGCCAAGAGCGAGGAGACCGACCGCGTGCTCGGGCTCGAAATGGGCGCCGACGACTATCTCACCAAGCCGTTTGGATCGCGCGAGTTGCTTGCCCGCATCCGCGCTCTGCTGCGGCGGGCGACGGTCGCTCCCAATCTGGTCAAGCCGCCCTCCGGCACCAAGTACGCCTTTGAAGGCTGGATTGTGGACACGCTCCGGCGCGAACTCATCAACCCCGATGGTGTCGTGGTCGACCTGTCGACAGGCGAGTATGACCTCCTGCTTGCCTTCGTCGAGGCGCCGCAGCGCGTGCTGACCCGCGAACAGCTGCTCGACATGGCCCGCAATCGCACCCCTGTACCAGGCTTCGATCGCAGCATTGACGTGCAGATGAGTCGGTTGCGCCGCAAAATGGGAGGTGAGGACGCGGAGGGGATTATCAAGACCGTTCGCGGCGCCGGTTACATGTTTGTACCGGCCGTCACCCGGCTCTGATGGCGAGGACTCCGGCATGAGGTTCCTCCCGGACACGATTGCCAGCCGCACAGTCGCGGTTCTGCTGATCGGTCTCATCGCGTTCCACGCCGTCAGCATCTGCGCCTACCAGATCGGGCTCGACAACGAGGTCGATCTCACCAACGAGGTGCGCCTTGCCGAGCGCCTCATCACGATCAAGCGTGCCTTGGCTGGATTGCCGTCCACAGACCGCGAAAAGACGGCGCATTCACTGTCGGGGGGGCCGCTCGAAGTGCACTGGAGCGCCGTGCCCCTGACCGTAGAAAGTGGTCATGCCGTCGATAAGACGGAAGGACTGCGGCGACGCCTCCTTGCGCTTGCCCCTGAGATGGGCAGCAGCGGTGTCATCATTGGAGCACCCAGTCCGCTCGGCGACAGGCCAGCCGACCCGCATCTGTTACTCGTCTCGATGAGGATTGCCGATGCCAGCTGGGCGAATTTCAGCATCGCCAGACTGACCGGAGTGCACGGCAGCCTGTCGAGCATCATCGCTTCGACCAGCCTGATGGCGATTGGCGTGCTCGTGCTTTCGATTCTGCTGCTGCGATCGGTAACGAGGCCGCTGCGCGAACTCGCATCGGCCACCCAGCGGCTCTACGTCGACGGCGACGCCAAAACCATTGCCGTCTCCGGACCGCGCGAAATCCGCGAGCTGGCCAGTGCCTTCAACGAGCTGCAGCGGCGCGTCACGAAGCTGATCGACGACCGCACATTGACCCTGGCCGCGATCTCCCACGATCTCAAGACTCCTCTGACCCGCGCCCAGCTCCGTGTAGAAGAACTCGACAATGCGGAGTTGCGCGAGCAGATCGATGGCGATCTGGCCGAAATGCTGGCTATGGTCGATTCGACACTCGCATTTCTTAAAGGTGATCAGACCGGTGAACCCGTTCAAGACTTCGACTTGAAGGCCATTCTCGACAGCATCTGCGACGACCTCAGCGATGCCGGCCATCACGTCACCTTCTCGCCCACGCGCAACATCGTCCTGCGCGGTCGCCATCTCGCCTTGAAGCGAGCCTTCAACAACCTGATTGCCAACGCCGCCAAATACGCGGCAACAGTCACGGTTGCGACGGCGTGCCGTGACGGTGCGGTCGAGGTGCTCATCGACGATGACGGGCCGGGCATTCCCGCCGACCAGCGCGAGGCAGTCTTCCAGCCGTTCTACCGCATCGAGGCCTCACGCAATCGTGCCACCGGTGGCACCGGCCTCGGTCTTACCGTCGCCCGCACCATCATCCGCGGCCATGGTGGCGATGTGACCTTGCACGACGCTCCATCGGGTGGTCTGCGCGCTCGCGTGCACCTGCCGCTGCCGGTGCGCACGTCAGGTCCAAAGAAACAAAAAGACATCGAAGCGAAATCAGCATGAAACGCGCAGGCATCAATACTTCTCCTTACCGGTGCACGACAGCGCCGGTCATGGCGGCGTCAGCAGAACGCGGCTCCGCCCACTCTCAGAGGAGACTTGATCATGACAAAAACTATCATCGCCGCACTCGTTGCTATCGGCCTCGTCGGCGCCATCGCAGCCCCAGCTTTTGCGCACAAGCCTGGACAGCAAGCCACAACCGAGAAGCCGTTCCCGCCGAAAGACTTCTGGGACCAGCAGAACAGCGGCTGACACCGCCGTCAGCGATGATTTTTTCGACAGCGGAGCGAGCCGTACTCGCTCCGCTACCATGCATGCCGCAGATCCGAGTAATCAACTTGCGCGACCGCGCCTTCCGAGCCAACGCCATGCAAATCCGTGGTCTCGAAACAAAAAGACACGCGCGCGTAATCAGCGTGCAACGGATGACAGCCAAATTCGCGCTCATGGGAGCTGTACGGCGCCTGAGAAGGGGCGACCCGGCAACGGTTCCCCCAGCAATGACTGGAGGCGAGACCATGACCCGCACCTTTCTCGCAGCCCTGATCGCACTGACAGCAACGTCCGGATTAGCTGCCGCCCAGCTCAGCGCCAAAGCCAAATTCGACAGCGATGTCGTCATCGTCGATGCCACTCGCGAGCACACGCGACCGAACTTTTTCGACCAGATCCGCGACACGGCACCCCGCACGATCTTCGACCAGGTTCGCGGCAGTGCGCCACACTCTCCGTTCGACCAGATCGGCACGATGGCGCCTTGAGGCCGCTCTGACCACGGGGCCACCGCACACGCACACACGACGCAGGCGCCGGGCCACTCTCGGTCCGGCGCAGTACCGAAGACGGTCCAAGCAGTACAGCACGCTATGGGGGACGGATGATCGAAGCAGGTAAATTTGCTGCCGCGCTTAAGCTGGCAGCACTCCTCAGCATGCTCGGCGTGCCCGCGGCACTGGCGCAGAGCGCGAACGTAGAAAACGGCGCCGACGTGTTCAAGAAGTGCCGTGCCTGCCACCTCGTTGGCGACACCGCAAAACACGCGGTCGGCCCTGCGCTCAACAACGTCATCGGGCGCAAAGCCGGCGCTGCCGATGGTTACACCTACTCCGACAACATGCGCGAACTCGGCCAGAGCGGCCTTGTCTGGAGCGAGAACGAGCTCAGCCGCTATCTCGAAAATCCCAAGGCCGTTGCGCCGCGCGGCAAGATGGCGTTCCCCGGCATTCCCGACGCTCAAGATCGCGCCGATCTCATCGCCTTCTTGAAGACCTTCTCCAAGCCGTAGCCCCCCCGATGTCCGGATCGCTCGACATAGTGTGGTTGTGGCCAGGTGCTGCCGGCGCCCTCATTGGGCGCAATCTGCTCCCGCTCCTCACGGGCGCTGTTCTGGCGATCAGCCCGCCCGCAGCGATGGCTCAACTCGATCTCTTGAAAGACTGCCAGCGACACGATCACTCCGAGCGCGCAATCCAAGCTTGTACAGCGCTGCTTCGCGTTCTCCCGGACGCGGCGCCGATCTACAATCACCGCGGGATCGCCTACATGCAGCGCGGTGAGCTGGCACGCGCCATCGCCGGCTACACAGAGGCCATTCGGCTCAGCCCGCGCGATGTCTGTCCCCACTACAATCGTGGTCGCGCTCTGCTTGAGCAGAACGATTTCGCCGGCGCCATCGAGGATTTCACGCAGGCGCTCGCGCGGCGCGGCGACAATGCGCTGGCCTATAACGGACGGGCGTGGGGATACTATAAGTTCGGTAAACTTGATGAGGCCATGCACGACGTCAATCGTGCGCTCGCATTCGACCCGCATTATGCGGCGGCCTTCGATACGCGCGGCCACCTCTACGAGGCGCTCGGGAAGACGGATGCCGCCATCGCTGATCTGAGGCACGCCCTCAAGCTCGACCCTGCCAATCCTCTGGCCCATATCACGCGTGAGGCTCTGCAACGCCTCGGCGCGAAACGTTGAGATCCGCGCATGAGCCGCAGTGGGAAATCAACCTCACATCCTCGCAGACCGAAGGCCCGCCCAGTTCCCGCCCCTGCTCAACGCACACGGGCGCAACCCCATTGGGTCAAGATCACAATTCTGTCCGTGCTTGTCCTCGGTGCCATCGCAAGCGTGATCACCAGCTTGCGTACGCCCTCGCCGTCGCCTCTCACGGTAGCATTCAATATTCCAAATCTGAACGAGGCTAAGCGCATCGGCCTCGGATATTTCACCATGCACTGCCAAGTGTGCCATGGCGAGAATGGGCGCGGTACTCGCGCCGGGCCGCCTCTCGTGCACAAAATCTACGAGCCCTCACATCATGGCGACGGCGCTTTCGTCCGCGCCGCCCGCCAGGGCGTGGTGGCGCACCACTGGCGCTTTGGCAATATGCCAGCCCTACCCGCGGTGACCGACCATGAGGTCAACGCGATCATTCGCTACGTCCGTGCTCTTCAGCGCGCCAACGGCATCTACTGAAAGGGAGATGGCATTGCCGGTTTCACAGCTGAGCCCCGACCCTGTGCACCGCCCCACCGCATCACCCACGCCAATCGTCGTGTTGACCGGCGGCGGACCACTGGCCTGGATCATCATCAACGCCGTGATCGGCACATTCGGATCCATTACCGTGATCGAGGAACGACCGGAGCCGATGCGCCTCCTGTTTCGCCGGCGCCTCAAGAAACTCGGTGCCGTGACCGTTGCGGGACAGATCGCATTTGGCGTTTTACAACGGCTTCTGCGCGCCTTCAGCCGTCACCGACTGCAATCCCTGCTCACTCGCGAGAAACTCGAGCCAACACCTGCCGCTGGCTGTGCGGTGATCCCCGTCGCATCAGTCAACTCCGAGGATTGTCGACGCGAGCTCATCCGCATTGGACCCACCGTCGTTCTCGTCGTCGGCACCCGCATGATCGGTCATGAAACGCTAACGTCCGTCACCGCTCCGTTCATCAACTACCATGCCGGCGTCAATCCGAAGTATCGCGGCATGTGCGGCGGTTACTGGGCCCTGGCAAGCGGCGATCCCGCGCACTTCGGGGCGACGGTTCATCTAATTGATCAAGGCGTGGATACTGGCGGCATCCTTTATTGGCAGCGTGTAACGCCGACACGTGACGACAACTTCGTCACCTATCCGTTCCGCCTCGCCGCCAGCGGTCGCGCCATCGTGCTCCGCGCTGTTGACGACGCTCTCAGGCGGCAGCTGCGAACCATCGAGAGCACACTGCCCTCGCAGCAATGGTATCATCCGACGTTGTGGGGCTACCTCTGGACCGGCTTCAGACGCGGGGTATGGTAGCGGCAAGGCTATTCGCGACGCACCAGTGGCACGAACATGTAACCGACGCCGCGGATGGTTTTGATCATCGCCTGGCTGTGCTCACTCGCCTCGATCTTGCGACGCAAGCGACTGATCTGTACGTCGATCACACGGTCGAAACCCGTAGCTACACGGTTCTTCGCACCATCGAGCAGTTGTTCCCGTGTCAGAACCCGTTGCGGCGCCTCGAGAAACGTCAGCAGCATGTCGAATTCGCCCGCCGACAGATCCACGACGACGCCCTGCGGATTGAGCAGCTCTCGGCGCATCAGGTCGACCCATAGGACCTCGATCCAGGTCACCATCGATGACGACGGACCAGGCATTCCGGAAGATCAGCTGGCCGCTGTGCTCGAGCCATTCGTGCGGCTCGAGCACTCGCGCAATCGCGAAACCGGAGGCGTCGGCCTGGGCCTTACGATCGCCAAAACCAATATCGAGACCCACGGGGGCACGCTGTCGCTGTCGAATCGGCCAGAAGGGGGGCTCCGCGTCTCGGCGACACTGCCGAGGCAGGCGCGCTGAAACAATTTGTAACATGGCTGCAACGCAGCGAAAGCAATTCACGACTATCCTTGGGCGTCAGATGAATTCATGCTCAAGGGGCTCCCATATGCGATCTCAGATCGCTCGTTCGATTGCGGTCTTATTCCTGCTGGCAACTATGCTGTCGGCGGCGCCCACGTCGCTTCTGAGAGCGCATGAGAGCCACGATCATGGCGCACCCCCAACACCGGTATCGAGCACCATCGCGCCACGGGCCGACGCCTCCTCTGCCGATTTAGAGCTCGTGGTCATTGCTCGTGAGGGCCAACTCACGCTGTATCTCGACACCTTCAAGGGCAACCTCCCCGTCGCGGGAGCCGCAATGGAAATCGATGCGCCAAGCGGCATGCTTACACCGCGGGAGGTGGCACCCGGCGTTTATGCTGTTGAGGCACCGTTCCTGCAGAAAGCCGGGTCATACGATTTGGCGATCACCATCTCGGCCGAGGGTCTCGTCGACATTCTCACAGCTACCCTGAAGATTTCCGACACGGCCTTAGCACGCGGACAATCCACCGCTCCGTTCAGCTGGGGCGTCAACCCCGCAATAGCCCAAGAGCTCAAGAAACGACTTCCAGCACCCGACCTGCCGGCGGTGCTCTGGATCATCATCGGAGTCGCCGGCGGCATCGGCGCCACGCTGCTCGGCGTGCCGCCGC
>Ga0209573_1006200_pt1 | contig 10148 bp, 6 predicted proteins | sample TNRBio252014_DNA_FD_185870 | JGI IMG/M metagenome (GOLD analysis project Ga0209573, IMG submission 185870) | Wastewater treatment Type I Accumulibacter community from EBPR Bioreactor in Madison, WI, USA - TNR Reactor_6/25/2014_ DNA (SPAdes)... | ecosystem: Engineered > Bioreactor > EBPR >...
GGAAGGTTTCCCAGCTTTCCCGGTAATGGCGTTTGAGCTGGGTTAAATCCTGCAAAATCGGCCAGAGCTTGACGCCGTAGCCCGCCATCAACCCCGCCGCCGTTTCGATGACTTCCATTTTGCCCAGGGCGGCGAATTCATCCATGAGGAACAGCACCGGCAGGGCGGGCCGGGCCGGTTCGCGCTCCATCAGGGCCAGAGCCAGCCCGATCATCAGCCGCAGCCACCGGGAATGAGTATGCAGGCGCGAGGCCGGAAGGCACAGATACAGGGTCATGGGGCGGCGTTTCACGTCTCCTAGATCGAAATCGCTTGTTTCCAACACCCGCTGCATGGCGGGACTTTCCAGAAATTTAGTATTGCGCCGCGCCGTGGACAGGATGCTACCGCGCTCTTCCTTGCCCAAAGCCAGCAGCGCAGCAGCGGCCCCGGCGATCAAGCCCTCGAAAGCGTCATTCCCCTGCATCCGGTCCAGAAAATCCCCGCTCATGAGGCGTTGCCGCACGCGGGGCAGCGTGCAGAATTCCGGCGATTCCGTGGTCAGGACATGCAGGATGAGCATTTCCAGCACCGAGCGGGCGGATTCATCCCAATGCGATTCCCGTTCACCGCCCGGCGTGACCAGGGCATCGGCGATCAGGGCGGCGTCGTCAATCGCCAGTTCGCAGGTTTGTTCCGAGCACAGATTGAACACCGACAGCGGATTGAAGGAAGCCTTTGGATGATGGGGGGGCACCGTGCCGAAGGGATCGAGGATATACACCGCTTGCCCCAACCCTTCGCAGTAGGGCGAACCCGCGCCCCGCCGGGCGGCGGTCAGGAGGGCATTCTCGCCCTTGGGATCAATGACCAGGGCCGAGCCGGGATACAGGCATAGATTCGGCACGATGACCGACACCCCCTTTCCCGCCCGGCTTCCGGCCACCGTCAGGCAATGGCGGTTATCGTCCAGACCCAGCAGCGTGCCATCCGCCGAGGCCCCCAGAAAAATCATGCCGTCCCGATAGGTGAACGCGCTTTTATCAATGTCCGAGGCCCGCGCCCAGGCGCGCAGCGCCGGGACATCCCCGGCGAGGTAACCTATCCCCCGTGGGTAGGAGTCGGCATATTCGGGCATACGTGTTTAAGGGCGACCTTGCCGGGCAAATTTATTACGGCAAAAGGCGATAAAAGCCCCGTCCGGGTTTTGTGGCGGGTCTTTATCGGCGATCCACTCGCGCCAGTCGCGTTCAAGCGCGTAAATATCCCACCCCGGCGCGGCTTTTTTGGCCTTCTCATAGGTGGCGGTTTGCAAGAAAATCTTGCCACTCATGGCCGGTAAAATAAGCGGTTCTGGCGGTGGGTTACGTTTGAGATGAGGCAGAGCCGGAGATAGCAATTGCGCGACATGCGGTTTACTGGGGTTGAGCAGCAGGCCCCGTTCGCCATCTTCTACTTTTGCTTCCGGGTAGAGAACGTGAACCGCCCGAAGGTGTTTCAGGAAATTCTTTTTGAAGTCTCGCAACCCCTGTCCGGTAATCGGATAATCCGCGCCGAATTGCATTTGCAGAGCAGGCCACGGGATTTCTGTCGGCTTGCGCAGATAAAACATGCGGTATGTCAGCCAGCAGTAAATATCCAAGGCCATCGGGGAGCGTTTAAGCGCCTTGAGTGCCCGCATGTCAATCGGGACAGGTCTTTCAACGATTTCCCGGAAGAAGTCCTCATAAAGCGTAACCGTGGATTTCCAGAGCGGGATTTGCGCGGGTGATTTAGGGTCCCACCAAAGTCGATATTGTTTTGCGATAAGGTATCTATCCGCGCCATCTTTGGTGTCATCTGCATAGTCACAAGATACCGTTGCGGAAAACAAACGCTTCATTTGTTCCCGCAGACGATGAATTGTCCCCCATCGACCCCCCGTTGGTATGAGGCCCAGTTCTGCCATGAAAGCGGACAGGGATGGGCCGAGTTCCAGAACCGGGGATTTTGTACGGACGGCTTCCGTTGTCAGCCAAGACAGGAGGAGCCGGGGATAGCTCCCGTAAGGAAGGCCAATATGGCTAGGGCACACCATGGAAAGGGTGAAACTCCCATTTCGCCGGGTAAATTCGTTGCCCGGCGTTTCCTTGTGAGGCATGGTGGCTTGCGTGAGGGCGCGGGCCATGAAGCCGACCGACCCGGCCTGCTTTGCTTCCTCTGCCTCAATCGCCAGAGCTTCGGTAATGAGCTTGTCTATGTTCTTCCGGATCATGCCCTGAATTCCCGCCGACTCTCAGGAAAAGCATAGGTCGAATTTACCCACAGGGGAAAGGTATTTTGAAAAGTTATCCACGCATAAACACTCCCGCCTTCGGGCCTATCTTACGCATAAACACTCCCGCCCTTACGCATAAACACTCCCGCGAAACATCAAATAATTTATATAAATCATATGGTTGCGCGTCCCCCTATATACACCTATATCTTTAAAAACACCTGTAGTTAAAAAATCGCCCCGTTGCTCAAAAAATCGCCACCCTTGCCACGGTCACAAAAAACGGGCGATAGGAAAAAGAAAAAGGGGGTTTCCTTTTCCTATCGCCCAGGTATTTTCAAGGGATGCTTCCGACCCGTTCGCAGGAAATCGACGACTTCAAACGGCGCATCAATCTGACCGAGTACGCCGCAGCACAGGGCTATGCGCTTGACCGGAAGGAAAGCAGCCGGAACAGCGCCACCATGCGCGGCCCCGGCGATGACAAGATCATCATCGGCAAGGACGCGGCCAGCGGACATTGGATTTATTTCTCGGTTCGGGACGACGCCGACCACGGCACGATCATTGACTTCATCCAGAACCGGCAGCGCCTTGCCCTTGGCGAGGTCCGTAAGGCGCTCAGGCCGTGGGTAGGAGAAAATCCCAACCCGCCCCGCAGACCCCCACCGGCGAGCTACGTTGAGGACGTGGAACCTATCCCCCGTGACCTGGCGCATATCCGGGCGCAATTTGCCGCCATGCAGCCGGTTCAGGGCGCGCACCCCTACCTGGAGGCCGAGCGCAAAATTCCCGCCGCTGTCCTGGCCGACCCGCGCTTTGCCGGGAAGATTTATACCGACCGGCACGGCAACGCCGTCTTTCCGCACCACGACCGGCAAGGTCTGTGCGGTTTTGAACTGCGCAATACCCGCTTCAAGGGTTTTGCCAAGGGCGGACAAAAGGGGCTTTGGTTTTCCGCCCATCACCCCGACGACCATAGTCTGGTCATCACCGAGAGCGCCATCGAATCCTTGAGCTACCATGCCCTGCACCGCCCCGAGGCCACTCGGTATTTTTCCATCGCGGGCGAGATGAACCCCATGCAGCGCCAGTTGCTGGAATCCGCCTTCCTGAAACTTTCGCCCGGCGCGTCCATCCTGCTGGCTACCAACAACGACGCGGGCGGTAAACATCTGGCCGAGCAGATCAAGGCGATTGCTCTTGCGACGGGCCGGGCGGACCTTGCCCTGCTGGACAGCCACCCGGAGCGCGAGGGCGCGGATTGGAACGACACGCTCAGGGCGGACGGACTCAGACCCGCCCCGGCGGCAGACCGGCCCCAGAAACTGGTTTTGCGGCGATAAAAATAAAAATAAATAGGTTTTCTGGTTTTCATTTTCTATGCTAAACCAGAAGAAACGAAAGCGGGTTTTCTTCTTTAGAAGAAAGCACGAAAGCCAGATAGGACGAAATCACGAAGGGACGGCAATGAAAACCATCGTTCTCGCCAGTCAGAAAGGGGGCGTCGGGAAGACCACCCTTGCCGCCCATATCGCCGTGGCCGCCGAGCAGTCCGGCGACGGCCCTTGTGTCCTGATCGACACGGACCCGCAGGCTTCCCTGGCCGCTTGGTGGAATGGACGGGAGGCGGAAACCCCGGCTTTCGCCCCGGTCACTCTCAAAGAGCTTTCGGGCAAGCTGGAGGCTCTGGACAAGGCCGGGTATGCCTACGCTTTCATTGATACCCCTCCGGCGATCACCGAATCCATCCGCGCCGTTGTCGCTCAGGCGGATTTTGTTCTGATTCCGACCCGCCCCAGCCCGCACGACTTGCGGGCCGTGGGGAGTACCGTTGAATTGGCCGTGACCGCCAGCCGCCCCTTTGCGTTTGCCGTGACCCAGGCCAAACCCAATAGCCGCTTGACCGTGCAGGCCATGGCCGCTTTGTCCGAGCATGGCGTGGTCGCCCCGTCCATCGTTCATGACCGGGTGGACTATGCCGCTTCCATGATTGACGGGCGCACCGTCCTGGAAATTGACCCGAAAGGGCGCAGCGCCGCCGAAGTGGCCGAACTTTGGTCTTTCGTGAAAACACGAATGAACGAAGGCAAGAAAGCACGAAAGAAAGAAGGAAAGAAAAATGTCTAGCAAGAAATCTGCGGATTTGTCCTCTTCTCTGGTGGCGGTCAAAGGCCAAGCCAGCCCTTCCGCCGACGCCACAGGCCGCAAACCGGAGGCATCCCCCGCCTTGTCCCCAGTGAGCGCCCCGCTGAATTTCAAGGTGGATGCGGATTTCCGCCGCCGCTTCCGCCAACGCGCCGCCGAGGCCGATCTTAAATTGAACGAGCTGTTGCGCGAAGCTTTGGAGGCTTGGGAACAAAAGCGCGGGTTGATCTAGCGCCGCGCCATTGGCGAAGAAGAATAAATCTGATAGCAGGATTAAAAGCCGGTCTGTGAAATTTCCCCGGCTTGCTTGAAAAAGGGAATCCATATTCAATGACCACCACAATCCATACCCTTTTGGAAGAATTCAGACAGGCTAAAACTTCCAATCGCGAAATGGGAGACAAGTTTGAACGGTTATTTGCCAATTACCTTGTCACCGACCCCTTGTATCAGGATAAATTTAGCGATGTATGGCTATGGGGGGAATGGCCTGACAGAGGCCATCAGCCGGACACAGGAATTGATCTTGTCGCCAAGGACCGCTATACAGGCGAATATTGTGCCATCCAGTGCAAATTTTACGATCCTGCTCATACCCTTCAAAAGGGCGATATAGACTCGTTTTTCACCGCTTCCGGCAAAGCTCCTTTTACCAGCCGAATGATCGTTTCCACTACGGACAAGTGGAGTAACCACGCCGAAGAAGCCCTTAGAAACCAGCAAATCCCTGTTACCCGGTTACGGGTTCAGGATTTGGAAGATAGTCCCATAGATTGGGGCCAGTTCAGCTTGAGGAATCCGAAAGACATCAAGCTGAAGGAAAAGAAAAGGCTACGTCCACATCAAAAAACCGCTCTTAACAAGGTCATCGAAGGCTTCAAGGCTTCCGACCGTGGCAAATTGATTATGGCTTGCGGTACGGGGAAAACCTTTACCGCGCTCAAAATTGCCGAAGAACAGGCCCTTGAAAGTGGCCTTGTGCTTTTTCTGGTTCCGTCCATATCCCTGCTTTCCCAGAGCTTGAGGGAGTGGACGGCGGAATCCAAAGCCCCGCTGCACAGTTTGGCGGTATGTTCGGATACCAAGGTCGGCAAAAAGTCAGAGAGCGAGGATATCAGCACCCACGATCTGGCTATCCCCGCGACCACGGACGCCCGCAAACTCGCGCAACAAATCAAATTTTTTGAGAACAGCAAGCGTTTGACGGTTGTTTTTTCAACTTACCAATCCATTCAGGCCGTGGCGGAAGCCCAGGGCCAGGGCTTGCCTGAATTTGACCTGATTATCTGCGATGAAGCCCACCGGACAACCGGGGTGACGCTTGAAGGGGAGGACGAATCCCATTTTGTCCGGGTCCATGACCAAGGATTTATCAAGGGCAAAAAGCGCCTGTATATGACGGCAACCCCGCGCATTTACAGCGACGGCACCAAGACGCAGGCGCAGGAGAACGATGCAACGCTTTGTTCCATGGATGACGAGCGCATCTATGGGCCAGAGTTTCACCGGCTGGGATTCTCCGAAGCCGTAAGGGCCGGTCTTCTCTCGGATTACAAGGTCATGGTTTTGGCGGTAGACGAAAAATTCGTCAGCACGACCTTTCAGCGGCAAATCGCGGACGCCAACAACGAAATCACTCTCGAAGATGCCGTCAAGATTACCGGATGCTGGAACGGCCTTTCAAAGCGCATGGCGAAGGAGAACGACGACGAGGGCATGGAGGCCGATACCGCGCCTATGCACCGCGCCGTGGCGTTTTCCCGCTCGATCAAAGATTCAAAGCGCATCACAGAACTCTTTTCCCGGATTGTCGAAGAATACCGCCGACAGCACGGAGACGAGGACGACTTTCTGACTTGTGAGGTGGAACACGTTGACGGCACGTTCAATGCTCTGAAACGCAATGAAAAGCTGGACTGGCTCAAAGCCGAGACTCACGCGCCGGGCCATCTGTGCCGGATTCTCTCGAATGCCCGTTGCTTGTCCGAAGGCGTAGACGTTCCCGCCCTGGACGCAGTGTTGTTCCTTAATCCCCGCAATTCCGTCGTGGACGTAGTGCAGTCCGTCGGGCGCGTCATGCGCAAGGCGGAAGGAAAGAAATACGGCTATGTCATTTTGCCGATTGGCATTCCCGCCGATATATCGCCGGAGGAAGCCCTCAAGGACAACCAGAAATACAAGGTGGTCTGGCAGGTCTTGCAAGCCTTGCGGGCGCATGACGACCGCTTTAACGCGACCGTCAATCAGATCGAACTCAACAAATCCCGGCCCGACCAGATACAGATTATCGGCGTATCTGGCGGCAGCGATGGTGAAAGCGGCGAACGAGAAGGGCAGGGGAGCAAGCAGCACGAACAATTCGCGTTCAATTTCCCAAACATTGAGGAATGGCGCGATGCGATTTACGCCCGGATTGTCCTGAAATGCGGCGACCGTCGCTATTGGGAAAGCTGGGCAAAGGACGTAGCCCAGATTGCCGAGCGCCACATTACCCGCATCAAAGCCTTGCTGGACGGCTTCGATACCGAACACCGCGCCGCCTTTGAGGAATTCCTCAAAGGTCTGCAAACCAACTTGAACCCGAGCATTGACGAGGCCGACGCCATCGAAATGCTTTCACAGCATTTGATTACCAAGCCGGTCTTTGACGCACTGTTTGAAGGCTACCCGTTTACTCGGAAAAACCCGGTATCGGTTGCCATGCAGATGATGCTGGACTTGCTGGAGGGACAGGCGCTTGAGAAGGAAACCAAGGCCCTTGAGGGCTTTTATGACAGCGTAAAGGAACGCGCCCAGGGCATCGACAACGCGGCAGGTAAGCAGCGGATCATCGTTGAACTCTATGACAAGTTTTTCCGAACGGCCTTCCCGCGCATGGCGGAGCAGCTAGGCATTGTCTATACGCCCGTGGAAGTGGTGGACTTCATCATCCAGAGCGCAGACGCAGCCTTACGGCAGGAGTTTCCCGAGTGTAGCAAGGGATTAAGCGATAAGAATGTTCATGTTCTCGATCCTTTCACGGGCACAGGAACCTTCATTGTGCGCTTGCTGCAAAGCGGCCTGATTCAGCCCGAGGACTTGCCGCACAAATACCGCCACGAGTTACATGCCAACGAAATTGTCTTGCTGGCCTACTACATTGCCGCGATCAACATCGAAGAAACCTATCACGGCATCATAGGCGGAGACTACCAGCCCTTTGAAGGCATCGTTTTGACCGACACCTTCCAGATGACGGAAGGGCGGGGAACGCTCCATGAAACCATGTTTCCCGAGAACAACCAACGCGCCGCCCGTCAGAACCGGAGCGATATTCGCGTCATCATCGGCAACCCGCCCTATTCGGCAGGGCAGACCAGTGAGAACGACGCGAATAAAAACCTGAAATATCCTCAGTTGGATGGAAAAATCCGCAATACCTATGCCGCCTGTTCCAGTGCCACCAACAAAAACAGCCTTTACGATTCCTATATCCGCGCCATTCGTTGGGCAAGCGACCGGATCAAAGACAAGGGCATTGTCTGTTATGTCAGTAATGGCTCTTTCATAGACGGCAACGCAGCGGACGGGATACGCAAATGCCTGATGGATGAATTTACCTCTATCTATGTTTTCAATCTCAGGGGCAACGCCCGCACATCCGGCGAACAGCGACGGATGGAAAAGGGTAATGTTTTTGGTGAGGGCACCCGTACCCCAGTTGCCATCACCCTGCTTGTCAAAAACCCTGAGAAAAAAGGCAAATGTCAGCTTTTCTATTACGATATCGGCGATTATCTCAGTCGCGAAGAAAAACTGAAAATCATTACCGATTTTTCCAGCTTCAAAAATATCCCTTTGGAAAAAATAAAACCAAACGCCAGCCATGACTGGATCAACCAACGTGATCCTGCTTTTAGTCAATTTATCCCATTGGGAGATAAAGAGGGGGAAGCAGCCAAGGTTATTTTCCAGAATTATTCAAGCGGATTGAAAACCAACCGCGATTGCTGGGTTTACAATTTTTCACAGTCTGGCCTTGCTGCCAATATGAGCCGGATGATTGATTTTTATAATCAGCAGGTTGAGTCATTCAAAAAATACCGTAAGGGACAAGGCTTCAAGTCACCTGATGAACGAAAGGCCGCTGTTGAAGATTTTGTAGATGCCGACCCGAAAAAGATTAGTTGGTCACGCGGACTGAAAGATGATTTAGGGCGCTTCATTCGTCATGCGTTCCAGCCAGACACAATTGTGCAAGGCGTTTACCGCCCTTTCTGTAAACAGTCGGTTTATTTCAACAAACACTTCAATGACATGCTTTACCAGATGCCCCGCATTTTCCCGAAAGCGGGGCTGGAGAATATGGTTATTTGTGTAACGGGAGTTGGGGCGAGCAAAGATTTTTCGGCTTTGATTTCCTCTATACTGCCAGACCTTGAAGTTATCTCTAAAAGCCAATGTTTCCCGCTTTATACTTATGAAGTTACAGAAACATCTGATGACTTAATAGATGGTCTAACAGGTGGCTATCGCAAAAAAGAAAATATCCCTGATACCATTCTGGCGGACTTTCGCACGGCATACGCTGATGCAAAAATAAGCAAGGAAGACATTTTCTATTACGTCTATGGCGTTTTGCATTCACCGGAATACAAAACCCGCTTTACCGCCGACCTCAAGAAGATGTTGCCCCGTATCCCGTTCGCAGGGGACTTCCGGGCTTTCAGCACGGCAGGCCGGAAACTGGCAGATTGGCACCTGAACTATGAAACCGTTGATCCTTACCCGCTCAAGGAGCTTTCCGGCAAGCTGGGCTTTGACCCGAAGGAACATTACCGCGTCCAGAAAATGACCTTCGGCAAGAGCGGCGGCAAGCCCGACAAGACGACCATCGTTTACAACAGCCATGTCACCATGACGGGCATCCCCTTGGAAGCCTATGACTACATAGTGAACGGCAAACCAGCCCTTGAGTGGATTATGGAACGCTATGCCGTAACCGTGGACAAGGACAGCGGCATCCGCAACGACCCCAACGACTGGTCAGACGACCCGCAATATATTATCAATCTGGTTAAGCATATTGTACGGGTGAGCTTGGAAACCATGAAGATCGTGAACGCCCTTCCCGCCCTGAATGAGAGAAAATAGACTCTTTCTTTTGTGCCGCAGCTTGTGGCACAAACTTTCAATGGACATCGCAAGCTTTGAAAGGACGACAAGGAAATGGATGCAGGAACCGCAATAACCTTGAAAGAGGCCACACAGAAACTGGTGGACGCGATCAACAAAACGTTGCCGTCGATTCTCGATAGCGAGCTTAGCGTTGAAGTGATCGAACTTCCAGAGGGCGGACTCGAGTGCAGATACCAAATGTCCGAAGAGGTCCAGGCCATTTTTGAGAGCGTCGCCGCTATGCGCGGCATGACCATAAACGAATTCCTGAAATGGACCGTGCTTCCGAATTCTAAAGACTAACGGCGGCGCGGCCTTTCTGTCTGGTTTTATGGCTTTCTTGCTATCTTCTTTTAGTGTTTTCGTTCTTTCTATTTTTCTTCCAGTGTTTTTCAAACTCAGGTTATGGCGCGATGGAGACCTGTTGAAACGGTTCACCGCGCTGATGACGGCTGATTTGAATGGTTACTTTCAAATTGAGCTTGTTCAGGAAACCGATCAGCCGCTCTTGGCTGAAACGGTGAAACTTGGCACACATGAGCGCGGGCAATTTCGGTTGCTTGATACCGAGCAGTCTGGACGCTTCCGCTTGTGTGTATCCTTCCTC
>Ga0209573_1006201_pt1 | contig 10146 bp, 9 predicted proteins | sample TNRBio252014_DNA_FD_185870 | JGI IMG/M metagenome (GOLD analysis project Ga0209573, IMG submission 185870) | Wastewater treatment Type I Accumulibacter community from EBPR Bioreactor in Madison, WI, USA - TNR Reactor_6/25/2014_ DNA (SPAdes)... | ecosystem: Engineered > Bioreactor > EBPR >...
TTGGACCCTGAAGCCCAGCGCCACCGCATGATGCTCTTTGAAGCGATGTCGGGTGTGGGATTTTCGAATTGCCGCGACGAATGGTGGCACTATTCGTATGGGGATGCGGGTTGGGCGGTTCGGCTTGACCTGCCAACCTGCATTTATGGCCTCGTCGAACTCGACGAATCCCAGTATGAACACCAGCAACGAACCTGGCTTGAAAACCTGCAGGGTCGGCCAAACCCGTTTCTTCACGGTTAAGAAACAAGGGTCTAGGGGTTGTTTTTGTTCCTTCCGATTCCTTACACTATGGGTGTGAGCACAAAAGTTCTTTCTTTCCTGAGCCAACTTAACGAACGCGGCCTGTTTGAAGTTATCGAAAACCTGAGCGATCAAGCCGCGATGGAGACCACCGAGGCCTATAGCACCCACAACTATCACCCCTTGCCGGTGAATATTGTGAAAGGCCGCGGAGCCAAAGTCGAGGACGGGAATGGGAAGGACTACATCGACTGCATCGGATCATATTCCGCCGTCGCGCACGGCCACCTGAACGAATTCGTCACTGAAGCGATCCACCGGCAGCTAGAGAAGATCACGCTCACAAGCCGGGCGATGTACAACAGCGAGCTCGCCGTTTTCTGCCATGCGCTCGCGGAATATTGCTCGCTTGACATGGTCTGCCCCATGAACACGGGGGCGGAGGCCAACGAGACCGCCATCAAACTCGCCCGAAAATGGGGCTACACGCGGAAGAACATCCCCCTCAATCAAGCCGAGATCATCGTCGTGGATGGCAACTTCCACGGACGAACAACCACGATCGTCGGGTTTAGCAGCGAGGAGCAGTACTACAAGTACTTCGGCCCCAAGACGCCCGGGTTCGTCATGGTGCCTTACGGCGACCTGGACGCACTCAATGCCGCCATCACGCCGAACACGTGCGCCTTTATGGCCGAGCCGATTCAAGCCGAAGGCGGCGTGATCATCCCTCCGGACGGATACCTCGCTGGGGCCCGGAAAATTTGCGACGAAAACAATGTGCTCTTGATCTGGGACGAGGTCCAGACCGGATTTGCGCGCACGGGGGCTCGGATGGGCTGGATGCATGAAGACGCCAGGCCCGACATCATTGCCGTTGGCAAGCCGTTGGGCGGTGGAATCCTTCCCGTCGCCGCGGCGGTGGGCCAAAAGCATGTCATGGAAGTTTTCGAGCCGGGCGATCATGGCTCCACTTTTGGCGGGAATTCACTTTCAGCCGTGGTCGGCGTGGCGGCGCTGATGGAAATGGAACGCGAAGACTACGCGGGCCAATCGAAGCGAAAAGGTGACCTGGCCAAGCAATGGCTGCAGGACCTTGGGCACGACTGCATCATCGAGCTTCGCGGAAGGGGACTCTTGATTGGGATCGAGTTTGACGCGTCGTTCGATACGAAGCGGCTCAGCCACCGGTTTATCGAAGAGGGCGTCCTCACGAAGGAAACCCGCCACCGCACGTTCCGACTCTCGCCTCCGATCGTGATTTCTGAAGCCGAACTGGAAGTAGCGGTTCACCGAATTGATCGAGCGATTCGTTCGGTTTGACGGTTGGTGGTGTCTGAATCCTGGCTGGAAGACTGAGGGTCTTCCTGCCGGGATGCGGACTGAGGGTCCGCGCTCCTTGGCGTGATTTCTGAAGCGGTTCACCGAAGATTCGCTCGGTTTGAAGGTTGGTCGTGTCTGAGTTCCGGCTGGAAGACTGAGGGTCTTCCTACCGGGATGCGGACGGAGGGTCCGCGCTCCTTGGCGTGAATTTTGAAACGGCTCACCGAAGATTCGTTCGGTTTGATGGTTGGTGGTGTCTGTGTCCCGGCTGGAAGACTGAGGGTCTTCTTGCCGGGATGCGGACGGAGGGTCCGCGCTCCTTGGTGGTTTAGGCTGCCACGGCGCCGATGATCTCAACATCAGCCTTGGCGGCGACCTCGGAATAGGCGAGAACGGTCAGCGCGGGCAGGAAGCGCTTCAAGAACCGGGTCAGCGGAAGGCGCAGCGATGTCGAGCAGAGCAAAATCGGTTGTTGCCCCTGGCTCATGGCGAAGTCGAGCTTTTCCGTCAGTTGATCCACGATGGTTTGCTGGACTTCCGCCGGCACCGTGAGCTGGGAGCCGTAGTTGCTTTGCTGCACGGACTCCATCAGCATCCGCTCGGTCGCGGGGTCGAGGGTGAGGCAGTGGAGCTTGTTGTCGGGGTCTAAGAATTGCCGCGTGATCGTGCGCGCTAAGGCGTTGCGCACAAGTTCGCCGAGCTGATCCGGGTCCTTGGTCCGCCCAGCAAAGTCGGCGAGCGTCTCCAAAATCGTGACCATATCTCGGATGGGAATCCGCTCACGGAGCAGGTGCTGGAGCACTTTTTGAACCTCGCCCAGGCTGAGTACAGCCGGGACAAGCTCATCGACCAGCGCCGATTGGGTCTGCTTGACTTGGTCCAAAAGCGTCTGGACGTCTTGCCGGGAAAGGAGCTCCGGCGCATATTGCTTGACGACCTCGCTGAGGTGCGTCGCGATCATCGCACTCGGTTCGATCACGGTGTAGCCGGACATCTCCGCCTGTTCGCGCAAGCCTGGGTCGATCCAAAGGGCCGGAAGGCCAAAAACGGGCTCGGTCACCGGTTCGCCGATGACAGGAGGGCCGATCACCATGCTCGCGATAGCGAGCAGGCGATTGGAGTCAGCTTGGGCACGGGCGATATCTTCGCCGCGGACCTTTAGAACATACTCTTGCGGCGCCAGGGCCACGTTGTCGCGGATTCGAACGCTCGGCATGACAAAGCCGAGTTCCTGCGCGATTTGGCGACGGGTTGCGGTGACCCGGTCGGGCAAGTCGCCGCCTTGTTTAGGGTCGGCGATTTTTGTGAGCGCGTATCCGATTTCGAGTTCGAGGGCGTCCACGCCGAGCAGTTGCATGACCGATTCGGCCGCCGGAGGTGAATTGGGGGTTGGCGCCGCGACAGGCATGGTCGGGTCGGGCTTGGGTAGGAACGATTTTTCGATGGCACCGGCATTCGCGCTGGCCACCCTCCCAAGCGAGAACAAACCGAGACCCGCGATCAAGAAAATCGAGGCAGGGAAACCGGGGACGAGAGCAAAGAGGGCAAGCGAGGCACCGCCCGCCATGAGCGCTTTGGGCTGACCGAGGACCTGCTTCATGACTTCGCCACCCATCGCTTGCTCTTGGCCGGCGCGGGTGACGAGCAAACCGCTCGCGGTGGAAATCAAGAGGGCCGGGATCTGGCTGACCAAACCTTCGCCCACCGAGAGCAAGGCGTAGGTCTTGAGGATCGTGAGCGCATCGCCTTCACCCCGGAAATATCCAACGGCGAACCCGCCGACGATGTTGATGAGGATGATGAGGAGGCTCGCCACGGCGTCGCCTTTCACAAATTTGCTCGCACCATCCATGGCCCCGTAGAAGTCGGCTTCTTGCTTAACCGCTTTTCGGCGCGCACGGGCTTGCTCTTCGTTGATCAGCCCCGCGGCGAGATCGGCGTCAATCGCCATTTGTTTCCCGGGCATGGCGTCCAACGTAAACCTGGCCGCGACTTCGGAGACCCGGCCCGCACCGTTGGTGATCACGACGAATTGGACGATCATCAGGATCAAGAACGCCACGAATCCCACGACAAAATCTCCGCCCATGACGAAGTTGCCAAAGGTCTCAATGACTTTGCCGCCGCTTCCTGAACCCAAGATCAGCTTTGTGGCGGCGATGCTCAGGGCGAGACGAAACAGGGTCGTCACGAGCAGCATGGACGGGAAGACGCTCAATTTGAGAGGGTCATCCGCGTTCACGCTGGAAAGCAAAATCACGACCGACATGGCAATCGCAATGACCAATCCCGTGTCGAGGGCCCAGTGGGGAAGGGGGAGGATCAACATCGCCACCATGATCATGAGGCCCATTCCGAGCATCAAATCGGTGTGGCGGAGGATCTTCTGTAAAGCGGTCATGGCGAGCGAGGGCCAAGGAGGGCCTATTGGATGGATCGGCATTTTTGGCCGTGATTCGCAGGGAATTGCCCGAAAATGTGGGAAAATCCAGTTACACTTGATTCGTCGGAAGAAGCAACCGATCTATAATAAGGATCAAACATGACCAATCCAAACACAATTCGAGGTGAACGACCATAGCAAGATTCGGAGGGCGGCCCCAACGCGACCCAGGCCCCGACATCAATGAGCGCGTACTGCGCTTTCGCGATATCCGAGCAATCGGACCCGATGGGGAGCAACTTGGCGTCATACAAACTCGCCAGGCACTGACGATGGCCCGCGAACAAGGCCTCGACCTGGTGATGGTCTCTCCCACGGCAAACCCGCCCGTGGCCAAGATCATTGACTACGGCAAGCACAAATACGCGACCGAAAAGCGCGAGAAAGAGAGCAAGCGCAAACAACAGGACGTAAAGGGTATAAAGATAAGTCCGCGAATCGCGGGCAACGACCTGAATACCCTCATGAAGCGAGCTCACGAGTTCCTTCTTGATGGAGACAAGGTTCGGGTCGTGTGTCAATTTCGGGCGAGAGAGATCACTCACCCAGAGATCGGCTTTCAAAAGATGATCAAGTTTGCTGAAGGACTCAGCGAGGTTGGCACCATGGAGAAAGCACCGTCTTTGGATGGGAAGCAAATGATCATGATTCTCTTGCCAAAGCCGCAAGGGCAGAAAAAAGATGCCAAAAATCAAGACCAACAAGACAGCCGCAAAGAGGTTCAAGATCACGGGGACGGGCAAGATCACTCGCCGGAAGAGCGGGAATAGCCACATGTTCTTCAACAAGAGCCACTCTCGGCGACGAAGACTCGAAGGCGAGCCCGTACTTTTTGCGGGTGAAAAGAAGCGCGTTCGGCGCATGCTCGTCATCTAATTTCATATCCCGCCGGTCCTCCACCGCTACCGCCCTTCGGGGCTGGGACCCGGTCCGGCCCCGACCTAAAGACTGAGGTGAAACTATGGCCCGTGTAAAACGTGGCATTATGCGCCACAAGCGCCACAAGAAGATTGTCAAGAAGGCTTCTGGCTATTTCGGCCGGAAATCAACCCTCTTCCGCCGCGCTCATGAGCAGGTGATGAAGAGCGGTCAGTACGCATTCCGCGACCGCCGAGCCAAGAAGCGAGATTTTCGGCGTCAGTGGATCGTCCGCATCACGGCCGCATGCGAAATGTGCGGCGTCAAGTACAGCCGGTTCATCGATGCCCTCACCAAGCAAGGCATCGAGGTCAACCGCAAGATGCTCTCTGAACTCGCCATTGCCGACATGAACGCCTTCCGCGCGCTTGTCGATCAAGTCATGAAAGTCAAAGCCTAATCAAGGCTTGAAAAGCCCATGCGAGAATGCTCGCATGGGCTTTTTTGCGTCTGAATGGACGCTTCAGCCGGGTCAAGCCAGGCTTCGGAGCGCGGCCAGGACCTCTTGTTCGTGGCCATCGACCTTCACTTTTCGCCACACGTGCCGAACGATCCCTTCTGCGTCCACCAGGAAAGTGGTTCGTTCGACGCCCATGTATTTTTTGCCGTACATGCTCTTTTCCACCCAAACCCCCAAGGCTTGGCAAAGGGCCTGCTCGGTGTCGGCGAGGAGGTCAAAGTTGAGGCTGTATTTCTCGATGAACTTCTTGTGCGACTTCACACTATCGGGGCTGACGCCGATCACGCGCGCTCCTTGAAAATGGGGCATTTGATCTCGGAACCCGCATGCTTCCGCCGTGCAACCACTCGTGTCGTCTTTAGGATAGAAATAGAGGATGGTTGGGGCCCCTTTGAGGTCGTCCAGGTGGACGATGTCGCCGTTTTGGTTGGGCAACGAAAAATCAGGGAAGGCTTGGCCTTCGGAGACTTGATGGGCTTCGGCTGTGGACATATGCCTTACTATGCGGTTTGGCCGCTAAGGGTTCCCAGGTGCGGCGTCCATCAGCATCGCTTGCATCAAATCAACCCGCAAAACCACTCCGCTAAGCTTGCCATCTTCGAGCACGGGCAAAATTGTGATGCCTGAAGAAAGCATTTGGTGGAGGGCGTCGCTGATCTCCATATCGGTCCCGGCCGTGGTGGGTTTTTGGCTGGCAAATCCGATCGCGGGTTCGGGCCCCAGCTTCAAAAGCCCCCCGACCCCATGGATGGCGCGCGCGATATCTCCTTCCGTGATCACGCCCACCGGCACGCGGTCGTCATCCACAATCACGAGCGCGGGAAATTGGTAAATGTCCATCTTGTCGATGGCATCGCGCAAGGTGCTTTGCGGCGTGAGGGTGGGAATGTGGGCATGGAGCACCTCGCGAAGGGTCATCAGGAGACCATTTTACATCCCCCATGCCAGCGACGTTCTTAAAGCTCGGGCGGCTTCCACTGAATTTTGGGTGCCGGGAGCAGAGAATCGTCCTTGCGGACGGGCAAATTGCTATGCGAAAGGAGCTGGGCGATCCTTTCTTCTGCTTGGCGGCGAAACTCGTCTAACTGCTGCTCCAGGTCCAATCGCTGTTGATCCATATCGTCGAGAAGGCGCAAGATGATTTCGACCCCGGCCAGGTTGACGCCGAGTTCTTGCGTCAATCGCTGAATGCGCTTCACACGCTGGATATCGATTTCGCTATAAAGTCGATTCTTTGCCCCCACCCGAGAAGGCGAAACTAGGCCGAGGCGCTCGTATTGGCGAAGCGTTTGCGGGTGGACACCGCAAAGCTGGCTCGCGATGCCGATCATGTAAACGGGTTGGTGATGGTTTCTCATGCCTTTGCCTCTGCAATTTTTTCGAGCAACCGCCGCTCGTCTTCACTGAGCGACCGCGGGATCGCCACCGAGATGCGGACGATCAAGTGTCCTCGGCCCCCTTTGATTGAGGTCAGGCCCTGGTTCGCGAGCCGAAGGGCTTGCCCATTTTGGGTGCATGGCGGGATGGTGAGGCTCACCGAACCGCGAAGGGTCTCCACCTTCACTTCGCCACCAAGCGCGGCCAGGAAGTAGGGAACTTCGGTCGAGACTTCTAAATCGTCGCCGTGCCGCTTGAACCTTGGATGCGGCTTTTCTCGAACCACGATATAGAGGTCCCCCGACCGGCCATTCGCCCCGCTCGACCCTCGGCCCGGGACTCGGAGCTTCTTGCCATCCGAAATTCCCGGCGGAACTGAGACTTCGACCTTCTTGGTCGTCGGCATCACCCCGGAACCTCGGCAGGTCGGGCACGCTTCCAGGCTTTGCTGGCCGGTTCCCTGGCACTCAGGGCACGCTTGGGGCATGCCAAACATATTCGAAACTTGACCAGCGCCCCGGCACCTCCGGCACGGACCGGCTTGTCGCAGGCGAACCTGCCCCGTCCCGTCGCAGCTCTTGCAGGCGTCATTGGCTTGGTACGTGAGGCTCCGCTTTGCGCCTTGGTCGATCTCTTCCAGGGTGACGAGTGTTTCTAGAGTGATGTCCTGGGGTTGTGCGGCTCGGTTTCTGGCTTGAACAAACGGGGAATCCATCCCGCCGAGAAATTGCTCGAAGATGGAGCCGAGATCGCCAAAATCATGCCCCCCAACCTGCTGAGCATGCTCCCATTGATCGCCGAACTGGTCGTATTTCGCCCTTTTTTCCGGGTCGGAGAGCACTTCGTATGCGGAATTCACTTCCTTGAATTTCGCCTCGGCCGCCTTGTCACCGGGGTTCAAATCCGGGTGATACTTGCGCGCGAGTTTCCGGTACGCGGCCTTAATGGACTTCTCGTCTGCGCCGCGATCCACTCCCAGGATGGCATAGTAGTCGTTGGACATATCTAATTGAGACTCAACTCTATGAGTATTATACGCTCAAGTCGCCCGATCTGTACCCAGGTTCACTTCATGGTGGATTATCGCTAATCCTAGTACTTTCATGACTAACCGAAAGATGTTACTGGACCAATGATATGAACTGTGGAACTGAAGACCCTTGAAATTCGAATTTCGCGAAACGAGAATCTGCCGACCCTCCCCCAGGTGGCCCTGATGGTGCTCAAGCGTGCCGATGACCCCTTGGCGGGCGCACGCGAGCTCGAAGTCATCATCAATAGCGACCCCAGCATGGCAGCAAAGGTCCTCAAAGTTGCAAATTCCGCCGCCTATGGGGGTGGAAACGTGACGACCCTCGGCCGGGCGGTGGCATTGCTTGGAATGAGCATGGTCAAGAGCCTCGTCGTCAATCTCTCGTTCCAACACCTCATCAGCCGTTCCGAATCGGCAACCCGGTTCAATACGCTCGAATATTGGCGACACTCGCTCGCGGTGGCCACGGCTTCCCGAGAAATTGCCAAGCTCAAGAAGCTTCCCTATACGGAAGAAATGTACGGCATCGGGATGCTCCACAACATCGGGATGCTGATGCTGACGAAATTTTGCACCCTTGAATTCGACGCGGCGGTTCAAATCAGCCAGACGAGCGATTCACCTCTACACGAATCCGAAAGGCAGATCATCGGCTGGGATCACTGTGACGCCGGCGCCTTGCTCGCGGATAAATGGGGTCTTTCCCCGAGGGCCAAGGCGGCCATCCGGTTTCACCACAACCCGGCTTTTGACGAGGAATTCTTCGTCTCCACGTCCATCATCCACATCGCGGATGCCTTGGCGTTCCAAGTGGGCATGACCAATAACACGCCCAATATCGTGCCGGAACTCCAGTCCTTCATCCTTGAAGAGCTGGACCTGAATGACGAAAAATTGGAAAAGATCCGGGAAACGACGGTGGAATTCGTCATGAAAGCCCAGCGCGCTTTCGGATTGAACTAAACCACAGATCTCTTTCGGGCCAAAGCCATGAGGCTCTGGCCCGAATCGTGATTTAGTGCTCGTCTTCGTGGCTACGAGTCTTTTCAAACGCCGTGATCAGCGTTTGGGCCTCAGCATGAGGCACTTCATCGTAGTGGGAAACCAGCTGCCGGAACCGGCCCCGACCCTTCGTGATGGATCGCAAATCCAGAGCATATCGGGTCATGGTGGACATGGGCACGTGGGCGTGGATCTGGGTCTTACCAGGGGAGAGCGGCTCCATACCGTTCATCCGTCCGCGCCGCCCGTTCAGGTCACCTGCGACATCCCCGACGCAATCGTCGGGCACATCCACATGAAGTTCGAGGATCGGTTCTAGGAGGACGGGATTGGCCGCCGCGGCTGCATTTCTGAACGCAAGCGAACCCGCGATCTTGAACGCCATTTCGCTGGAATCCACGTCGTGGTAGCTTCCATCGTAGACGGTCGCCTTAACGTCGATGACCTGATACCCCGCCAGAAAGCCCTTTTCCATGGTTTCCTTGATCCCCTTTTCGATCGCGGGGATGAAGTTTTTGGGGATGGAACCGCCGACGACTTTGTTATCAAATTGGAAGCCACTTCCGCGTTCGAGCGCCTCCAGTTCGATCCAGCAGTCCCCGAATTGGCCTTTGCCGCCCGTCTGACGCTTGTGGCGACCCTGGGCTTTGGCTTTGCCCCGGATCGTTTCTTTGTAGGGCACCTTGGCGTCCTCGGTCGTGACGGTCACGCCAAACCGGGCTTTGAGCTTTTCGATGGTGTTGTCCAGGTGGATATCGCCCATGCCTTCCAAGATTTCTTGGTGCAAATTGCCATCTCGGACGTAGCGCAGCGTCGGATCTTCGTCGAGCAGTTTCTGCAAGGCGGGGCCGAGCTTGTCTTCGTCTGCCTTGGTGACGGGCTTGATGGCGACCCGGTAGATGGGTTCGGGGAAGATCACGGGGTCGAACTTGACTTTGTCCTTCCCGGTGGTCAGCGTGTCTCCCGTACCCGTCGAATTGAGCTTGGCGATCGCGCAAATGTCGCCGGCAACCACTTTCTCTGCCGCCTCTTGGGTTTTCCCGTGGGCATAGAACAGGTTGTGGATGCGCTCTTCCTTTTCGCTGGTCATGTTCAGCGCCATTTGGTCGTGGGTGAGCGTTCCGCTCATGACCCGAACAAAGTTGATTTTGCCCACATAGGGGTCGGCGGTGGACTTGAACACGAACGCGGCGAGCGGGCCATTGGGGTCCGGCTGGACGGGCTTGCCGTCGTGGATTTTCGGGACTTCGGTGGGTGCAGGGAGCTCGCCGATGATCCGGTCGAGCAAGGTTGCGACGCCGATCCCGGTTGATGCCGAGCCCAGCAGAACGGGGACCACTTTGCCGG
>Ga0209573_1006202_pt1 | contig 10146 bp, 10 predicted proteins | sample TNRBio252014_DNA_FD_185870 | JGI IMG/M metagenome (GOLD analysis project Ga0209573, IMG submission 185870) | Wastewater treatment Type I Accumulibacter community from EBPR Bioreactor in Madison, WI, USA - TNR Reactor_6/25/2014_ DNA (SPAdes)... | ecosystem: Engineered > Bioreactor > EBPR >...
GATGGCCTGATAGTAGCAGAGCTCAAAGTGCAGGAAGGGGCGGGGGCTGACCGTCCCCCATTGCCGGCCGTACAGCGCCTGCGTCCCGATGAAATTGAGGGCGCCTGCTATCGGTCGACCGGCCTCGAACGCCATCACCAGCGCGATCCGGTCCGCCATGCGTGCGCCGATCTCGGAGAAAAAGGCCCGCTTCAGATAGGGGCGTCCCCATTTTCGTGACCCGGTGTCCATGTAGAATTCGAAGAAGGCGTCCCACATGGCCTCGGTCAGGTCGCGGCCGGTCAGGACCCGGATGTCGAGACCGGCCTGGGCCTCGCGCCGTTCTCGACGGATGGTCTTGCGGTGGCTGGAGGAGAGGTCGCTCAGGAAGGCGTCGAAGCGGTCGTATCCCCGATTTGTCCAGACGAACTGGCGATCCTGGCGCGCCAGAAATCCAGCCTCGACCAGGACGGCTTGATCGGCGTCATCGGCGAAGTTGATATGCAGGGACGACAGGCCCTCGCGTTCGACCAGGCTGACGGCAGCCTCGGCCAGGGCGCGTTTTCGCCCGATCGTCGTCGCCAGCAACCTTGGTCCGGTGACCGGCGTGAACGGCACGGCACCCAGGAGTTTGGGATAGTAGATCCCGCCGGCGCGCTCGAGGGCATCGGCCCAGGCGTGATCAAAGACGTATTCGCCCTGGCTGTGCCCTTTCAGATAGAGCGGCATGACCCCGACGATGTCGCCATCGTCCTCCAGGGTCAGATGGCGCGGAGCCCACCCCTCGCGTGGCTGGACGCTGCCCGAGGCCTCGCAGGCTTCGAGAAAATCGTAGCTGAGAAAGGGATCGCCGGTCGGAGTGGCCTGGGCGTCCCAGGTAACACGTCCGATTTCAGCGATGGATCCATGAATCCGGGCGCTGAGGCTCACCGCACCTCGACGATGGCATCGACTTCCACGGCGAAGCCGAGTGGCAGCTTGTACACACCGACCGCTGAGCGCGCGTGGCGCCCGACCTCGCCGAAGGCGTCGACCATCAGATCCGAGCAGCCGTTGATGACCTTGGGGATTTCGATGAAGTCCGGGCCGGCCTGGACAAAGCCGCCGAGCTTGACGATCTGGGTCACGCGCTCCAGGTCGCCGTCCAGAGCGGCGTTCATCTGCGCCAGCAGATTGATGCCGGACAGGCGCGCGCCGTGCACCGCCTGGTCGATATCGACATCAACGCCGACGGTGCCCTTGACGCCGCCCGACGCATCGTTCGAGAGCTGGCCGGCGATGTGAAGCAGGTTGCCCGTGCGCATGAACGGCACATAGTTCGCCACGGCGGCCGCCGGCGGGGGCAGGGTGATGCCGAGTTCCTTCAGGCGGTCAGCGACGGACATGGGGGGCTCCTGTTGATTTCGGTGCGGTTTAGCGTGAGGAGGGCGGCCCGTCACGCGCCGTCCTCAAATTGTCGCTTCGACCTCGGCGTCGAGGCCATTGAAGGTCACAGATTGGATGGCGACCCCTCGCCGAGGTGCTATCATTGAGCCGTGCTCCCTTTGCTTGCCAGCCTTCTGCTGACCTGGACGCCCGCGCAGGGGTCCGACTTCGCTTGGCACCGCTATGACGATCAGGTGCAGTACGGAATTCTTGAATCCGATGACCGCATGGTGAGTCTCGGCTGCGCGAGTCCGGGTCGGATTTGGCTAACGGTTCCCACCAACGGTTCGCCGAAAATGGTCTGGATCAACGGGCAACCTTACGCGGCAGAACTTGTTGTTCGAGGCGACGGCAATAATCTTGAAGTCGTTCTGGACATCGATGCTGAGCCGATCTCGCGACTGGCAGATGACGAAGGGATAACGGTCAGGATTCAAGATGTCGGCTGGAACATGCCAGGCGGTGCCGGGGGCCTGATGCAGGAGTTGATCGAGCGCTGCGCCTAGGGCCGACAAATCCTCATGGCCCGCGTTGCAAATCGGTCCGACGCCCCCTAGTTTCCGGCCTCCCATAATTCCAGCGCGGGCGGGGGCCGGCGCTTCGCAGACTTTTTTCCGGAGACTTCATGTCCGCGACCCCGGCTTCTGGTGCCGCCGCTGAAGGCGGCCTGCTCCCGCTTCTCGTCAATTTTGCGCCGTTCATCGTCGTATTCGTCCTGTTCTATTTCCTGCTGATCCGTCCGCAGCAGAACCGGGCAAAGGCGCATGCGGCCCAGGTCGCCGGCATCAAGCGCGGCGACACGGTGGTGTTGTCCAACGGCATGATCGGCAAGGTCACGCGCGTCGAGGACCAGGAGGCGATGGTCGAAATCTCCCAGGGCGTGAACGTCCGGGTGCTCAAGAACATGGTCGCCGAAGTGCGTGGCAAGGGCGAGATCGCCGCTGCCAACGACAAGTCCTGATTTCTTAAACACGGAGCCGGGCGCTCGCCATGCTGCAGCTAGCTCGTTGGAAGTTTGTGGTCGTCATCCTGGCGACCGTACTGGGTCTGTTGTTCGCGATGCCGAACCTGCTGACCCGCGAACAGCGCGAAGCCCTGCCGGGCTGGTTGCCGCACAACGCCCTGAACCTGGGCCTGGATCTGCGCGGCGGCTCCTATCTGCTGCTCGAAGCCGATGTGGACGCCCTGAAGGTCCAGCGGATCGCCAATCTGGCTGAGGATGTCGAGACCTCGCTCAACCGTATCGAGGTTGCCCACGACCGCCCGGTGCGTGGGACCATGGGCGTCACCGTGCGCATCACCGACCCCGCCCAGTACGACCGGGCTCTGACGGAGCTCAGGGGGCTTGTACGCCCCGACCCGAACAACCCTGGCCAGACCAACTTCTCCGTGCGCGGTGAAGAGGGTGGCGTGATCCGTCTCGGCTTCACTGAGGCGCAGTTCTCGCGCGAGGCCTCGGATGCTGTGGCACGCTCTCTGGAGGTCATCCGTCGGCGTCTCGATGCCACCGGGACCAACGAGATCAACCCGGTCCGCCAGGGGGCCGATCGTATCGTCGTAACGGCCCCGGGGGTCAGCGATCCCGCCGAGATGGAGCGCCTGATCGGCCAGACGGCACGGCTGACCTTCCATGAGGTCGACGACAGCGACCGTATCGTCGAGGCCATGCAGTCAGGTCGTCCGCCCTATGGGTGGATGATCGTCACCGATCAGGACGGCCAGCCGCGGCTTCTGAAGGAGCGGCCGCTGCTGACGGGCGACATGCTGACCAACTCTTCGGTCGCCTACGACCAGAATAACCAGCCGGCAGTCGGGCTTCAGTTCAATGGCGAGGGGGCCCGGATCTTCGGGACCTACACCACCAACAACGTCGGTCGTTCCTTTGCCATCATGCTGGACGGCGAGATCGTGTCCCTGGCCAATATCCGTGAGCCCATTCCGGGCGGCAACGGCCAGATCTCGGGGGTGGGCGGTATCGAGCGTGCGACCGAGATGGTCACGCTCCTGAATGCCGGGGCCCTGCCGGTCGAACTGACCGTCGAAGAGCGCCGCGTCGTCGGGGCCGAGCTCGGGGCCGATGCCGTGCGCGGCGGGGCCATCGCCACCGGCGTTGCCTTCGTCCTGGTGCTGGCCTTCATGGTGCTGACCTACGGTTTCCTGTTCGGCGGCATTTCGGTGATCGCCCTGCTGGTCAACGGCGTGCTGATCGTCGCGGCCATGTCGATGATCCAGGCCAGTCTGTCCTTGCCGGGTATCGCCGGTCTGATCCTGACGCTGGCGATGGCGGTCGATGCCAACGTCATCATCTACGAACGCATGCGTGACGAGGTGCGGGCCGGCAAGTCACCGATCATGGCCATGGACGCGGGCTTCGCGCGTGCCTGGGTGACCATCGTGGACGCCAACCTGACGACCCTGATCGCGGCCTGGATCATGTTCTTCTTCGGGTCGGGCCCGGTCCAGGGCTTCGCCTGGACCCTGTCAATCGGTGTCATCACCTCGGTCTTCTCGGCCGTGATGATCTCTCAAATCCTTCTTGGTCTGTGGGTGCGCTGGGCGCGTCCCAAGACCCTGCCGATCGCGTGAGGCGGACATGAGCAACTGGTGGCCCCTCATCAAGATCATCCCGATCAAGACGGACTTCAAATTCGTCAAATATGCCAAGGTGATGGCGGCGATTTCCGTCATCGCCGTCATCGGCTCCCTCTATATGACGCTGACGCCGTTCCGGGGGCCGTGCGGCGGCCTCAACTGTGGCGTTGATTTCACCGGCGGCGTGCTGATCGAACTGGATACCGGCCAGACCCCGGTTGATCTGGCGGCGGCCCGTACGGCGCTGTCAGGCACCCAGGGACGCCAGGACGTCCAGGTTCAGAACTACGGCACGCCGTCTGACCCGAGTGGGCGCTATCATGCCATGGTTCGCTTCCAGCCGCCGCAGGGTGTGGCCGGGCCGGTCGCCGTCGACCAGGCCGAGGCCACTCTGACCGCAGCTCTGGGCGAAAGCGTTCAGTTCACGCGCCAGGAAGTGGTTGGCCCCAAGGTTTCGGGGGAACTGTTCACCGGCGGCATCATCGCCTTGTTGGTCGCGATCGGCCTGATGATGCTCTACATCTGGTTCCGCTTTGAATGGCAATTCGGTCTGGGGGCCGTTGTCGGCCTGTTCCACGATGTGATCCTGGTCTTCGGCCTGTTTGCGATCACCAAGATGGAATTCACCCTGACGGCCGTGGCCGCCGTCCTGACGGTGATCGGCTATTCGATGAACGACACGGTCGTGGTGTTCGACCGCCTGCGCGAGAATCTGCGTAAATACAAAAAAATGCCGTTGCGTGACGTCATCGACCTGTCGATCAATGAAACCCTCAGCCGCACGATCATCACTGGCGTCACAGCCCTGATGGCCCTGGCGGCACTCGCGATCCTGGGCGGCGAGACGCTCTTCGCCTTCTCGGTCGCGCTGATTTTCGGGATCGTGTTCGGAACCTATTCGTCGATCTACGTCGGGGCTCCGATCATCCTGCTGTGGGGTGTGAAGCGCGGTGATACGGCCTCGGGTGACGATGAGGCCGAGCCGATCAAGCTGGGCATGGCCTCGCGGCCCTGACGGGGAAACCCGATCGACGGGCGCAGACCCGATCACGGCCGGTTTCTGACCGGGTCGGGTCGCGCTATCATTCATCGAATCGACCAGGGTCAAAGGGGGATGCCATGGCCGGGCTGCTGTCCAATTTCCGTAACACCATGATCGTCAGCCTGCTTCTGGCAGGCGTGATGATCTACAGCTTCGGCGTTGGGCGCTTCGACGACCCGATCTTCTGGCAGGCCCTGCTGCGCTGGGTGCATGTCGTGGCCGGGATTCTGTGGATCGGCCTGCTTTACTATTTCAACTTCGTCCAGATCCGCCGGATGCCGGACATTCCCGCCGAACTGAAGCCCGCTGTGTCGAAATACATCGCCCCGGAAGCACTTTTCTGGTTCCGCTGGGCGGCCCTGGTGACGGTGCTGGCCGGCCTGGCTACGGCGTATCTGCGCGGCGCGGACTATGTCCATGAGACCCTGACCCTGGGTCTGGCCGGCGGTTTCCAGCCCGGCGATTCCGGCTTCACCCTGATGGGGACCGGCATGTGGCTCGGCATCATCATGATGCTGAATGTCTGGGGGTTCATCTGGCCGAACCAGAAGATCGCCCTGGGCATCAAGGACGGCTACGACGCGGACGCCAAGGCCAAGGCGGCTCGAACCGCCATGCTTTTCAGCCGCACCAATCTGCTGCTGTCGCTGCCGATGCTGGTTTCGATGACCATGTACCAGACCTTGGTCGGCTAGGGCGTTGGCGCGCCCATGATCGACCTCGACGCGCGCCTACGCGAAACGGATTTTGAACGCTGGGCCTCAAGCCGTCTGGCCTCGACCGAATGCCAGCGGGCGGACCTGACCACCCTCTATGCCTTCGAGGCGGAACTCGCGGCGATCCCGTCACGGGTCAGCCAGCCCATCCTGGCAGAGATGCGGTTCACCTGGTGGGCCGATCAGTTGGACGGCGTCTTCGCTGGCTCACCGCGAAAGGGGCACCCGGTTCTGGAGCGGTTGGCAGACCTGGCCCGACGAGGCGGGCTGGATCGACGGGTCCTTGACGATCTGATCGACGCCCATGTGGATCGGGTCCACGACCGACCGTTCGATGGCGATGCGCTTTTTGCCGCTCCGATGCTTCAGGCCGTGGGTGTTCTGGCCGGCCCAGGACACGAGGCCGCCGCCGCCGGGGCCGCCGAGGCCTGGAAGCTGCGTCAGCTCGGCGATCTCGCAGGGGTGCAGGCGATACGGGCCTCGGCCAATCAGGCGCTTCGCACGCTGCCGGTAGCGGCTTTCCCGGCAGTGGCCCATGCGGCCCTGCGATCTGGAGCCGAGCCGGGGGCGTTCAAACGCCTTCGGCTCGTCCGGGCGGCCCTTCTGGGCCGAATATAGTGGCCTGGATCGATCATGGGCGGCGGTCGCTACCTTGCCGTGGTCGGCGGGGGCGGAGTTCACCTGGATTCCAACAATTCGAGCCCGGCTCTAGCCGAAGCGCACCGTGCACCCTATAGCGGCGTCCCGATGACCCAGATGGCTGACGTTACCGAGACTCTCCGAACGCGGCTGTTTCCGTTTCCCAGACCACATCTGCTGTCGGCGTCCGATCTCGACCGGCCTGATGTGGATGCGCTGCTGGATCTGGCGGACCTGTTCCTCGAATTCGGCCGCCAGTCGGCCAAGAGCCTCGATCTGCTGCGCGGCCGAACCCTGATCAACCTGTTCTTCGAGAATTCGACCCGCACCCAGGGTTCTTTCGAGATCGCCGGCAAGCGCCTGGGGGCCGATGTCGTGAACATGGCCGTCGGGGCGTCGTCCGTGGCCAAGGGCGAGACTCTGATCGACACGGCCGCGACCCTGGTCGCCATGCGCCCTGATCTGCTGGTGGTGCGGCATTGGGGATCGGGGGCCGCCGACCTGCTGGCGCGTAAGGTTCAGTGTGCCGTGATCAACGCCGGCGACGGCCAGCACGAGCACCCGACCCAGGCCCTGCTGGACCTGCTGACGCTGCGCCGGGCCTTCGGCGATGACGTCAGCTCGCTGTCGGTCGCGATATGCGGCGACATCCAGCACAGCCGGGTGGCGCGCTCGAACGTCGCCCTGCTTCAGGCCATGGGCTGCGAAGTCCGTCTGGTCGGACCGCCGACCCTGCTGCCGTCCGAGGCGGCGCGCTGGGGGGCACCGGTCTTTACCGACATGATCGAGGGCATCTCCGGCGTCGACGTCGTGATGATGCTGCGGCTACAGCGCGAGCGCATGAACGGGGCCTTCGTCCCCTCGACCCGGGAGTACTTTCGTTTCTGGGGCCTCGATGGCGAAAAGCTGGCCCATGCCGCCCCGGGCGCGAAGGTCATGCACCCCGGGCCGATGAACCGGGGGGTCGAGATTGAATCCAGCATCGCCGACGACCCGGCAGTATCCTTGATCTCGGATCAGGTCGAAGCCGGGGTGGCGCTCAGGATGGCCGTCCTGGCGTCTCTGGCCGAGCGGATGGAGGCCGGCCAGTGAGCATGCGTGGTCTTGCCCTGATCAATGCCCGTCTGGTCGATCCGGCCAGTGGCTATGACGGCCCGGGCTGTGTTCTGGTTCGAGACGGTCGGATCGAGGCTGTTGAATATCAACCGACCTTCCCGTCGCGTCCTGAAGACGCACGCGTCATCGATTGTGAAGGTGCGGTCCTGGCCCCGGGCCTGGTCGACCTCAGGGTCAAGAGCGGTGAGCCCGGATCGGAAGCGCGCGAGATCCTGCGCTCCGTCGTCGACGCGGCCGCGGCCGGTGGTGTGACCACCCTGGTGCTGCAGCCTGACACTCATCCGGCGGTCGACGAACCCGCTCTGGTCGACTTCCTGATGCGGCGGGGCAGGGACCTGGAATCGGTCAATGTGCTGGCGGCGGGGGCGCTGACTCGAGGCCTGAAGGGCGAGGGTCTGGCCGAGATCGGTCTGATGGACGAGGCGGGGGCGGTCTATTTCACGGATGCCGACCATGTCATCGCTGACAGTCGCGTGCTGCGGCGGGTCATGACCTATGCCGGGGCCTTCGACGCCCTCGTGGCGCATCGGCCGGCCGACGCCTTCCTGACCCAGGGCGCAGCCGCCACCAGCGGAGAACTGGCGTCTCGCATGGGTCTGCCTGCGGCTCCGGCCATCGCGGAGCAGATGGGTCTGGCGCGGGACCTGGCCCTGGCTGAGAGTACTGGCGCGCGCCTCCTGGTCGATCAGATCACCACCGCCGGGGCGCTCGAGGTGCTGCGGCAGGCGCGCAGCCGGGGTGTCGAGGTGGCGGCCAGTGTCTCGATCAACCACCTCTGTTTCAATGAGGTCGACATCGGGGACTATCGCACCTTCATGCGAATGGACCCGCCGCTGCGTTCCGAATCCGACCGTCAGGCCATGGTCGAGGCCGTGCGGGACGGTGAGATCGATGCCATCGTCTCGGCTCACACACCGGTGCCCGCTGAGGGCAAGCGCCTGCCGTTCGCCGAGGCAGAGCCGGGCTCCGTTGGGCTGGAGACGCTGTTGCCCGGCGCCCTGACGCTGCATCACGACGCCGGCGTGCCGTTGATCGATGTGCTGCGCCCGCTGACCAGCGGCCCCGCCGAGCTGATCGGGCTTGAGGCTGGACGCCTGTCGGCGGGGGCCCGTGCCGATCTGGTCCTGTTCGACCCAGACGCCCCGGTCATCATTGACGCCGATGCCCTGATGTCCCGCTCCAAGAACAGCGCCTTTGACGGTCGACGCCTGCAAGGTCGGGTCCTGTTGACGGTGGCGACCGGCCGGATCGTCTGGCGCGAAGCCGCCAGCAACTAATCCCGTTCTGCCTCGGCGTCAGCCGGCGTCGGTCAGCATCGCCGAGACGGCGCGCCGCAGCGGTGCGGCCGCCTGGGCGATCCTCAGGGCCGTGCCACGCGCCAGCCGGGCTGGCGTCGCCTCATTGGTGAACAGCCGGACGAGAAGATGGGTGCCTTCGTACAGCGGCAGGGCCACGCGCCGGTGTTCAGCTTCATAGGGACGCAAGGTCGCGGCCGCGCCGATATCGCGCCCCTTGGCCGCCGCCCGCCGCACCTGGCGAGCCAGGGCGTCGGCGCTTCGCAGGCCCAGGTTGAAGCCGTGGGCCGTGACGGGGTGCATGCCGACGGCGGCGTCGCCGATCAGGGCAAAGCCCTCGCCACAGAAGTGGCGGCTCCAGGTGATGGCCATGGGATAGGCGTGCCGCGTGCTCGCCAGTTGAAGGCCGGTGAGGCGACCCTTGAGCCGCTGCTCCATCTCCGCTTCGAACCGCGGCGTTTCCATCTCCATCAGGCTTTCGATGCGAGGCGATTCAAGTGTCAGCACGATGGAGGAGGTCCGGCTTTCGTCACCCGGCCCGTTCAGGGGGAGGGTGGCGACGGTCTGGCCATAGTCGAACCACTCGGTCGCGACATGGTCATGGGACTGGTCATGGCTCATCCTGCAGACCAGCATGGAGCGCCCGAGGCGATGAATATCGACCCCGACTCCCAGGCGGTCCCGCGTCTGGGAAAATCGCGAGTCGGCCGCCACCAGCAGCCGCGCCCGCACATCCGTGCCGCCCGCGAGGCGCAGATTGACGCGATGTGAGCCGCCCTTGACCTCGCAGGCGACCACGGCCTGACCGGCCAGCAGAGTGACATCCGGACACTCGACGGTGGTGTCGTAGAGGGTTCGCCGAATCAGATGGTTGGAAACCAGCGCACCGAGACGGTCCTGCCCGCGAGGTTCGAATCCGAGCTCGAAGGATGAAGATCCGTCCAGGACTCGGGCCCGGCGCAACGGAGAAATCTCATCCGCGGTCAGCTTCTCCCAGGCCCCCAATTCCCGCAGAACCCGGATCGAGCGATGTGTCAGGGCGATTTCCCGCCCGTCATAGGCCGGTCCGCGGAGTTGGTCTTCCGGCTGAACCTCCAACAACAGAATCTTGAGGCCAGAACCCGACAGCGCGCGCGCGAACGCCAGGCCGCTGGGGCCCGAGCCGACGATGGCAACATCAACATCCAGGGAAGGGGGCATCAACCGAACTCCGTCAAATCTCATGGGGACGCCGCAGCGGAACGAGGCGACGCCTGCTTTCTCACTTCTTCAATAGTGCTAGACCTGTGAGACGATCTGGAGGTGCAGTATGGCTGACTTGGGAGATTTGACGAGTCTTGCT
>Ga0209573_1006203_pt1 | contig 10144 bp, 7 predicted proteins | sample TNRBio252014_DNA_FD_185870 | JGI IMG/M metagenome (GOLD analysis project Ga0209573, IMG submission 185870) | Wastewater treatment Type I Accumulibacter community from EBPR Bioreactor in Madison, WI, USA - TNR Reactor_6/25/2014_ DNA (SPAdes)... | ecosystem: Engineered > Bioreactor > EBPR >...
TTCGTTCGGGTCTTCGTTTCTTGGATTATCGGATGTAAAAATTGCTTTGTCAGAAAACTTAGAAGCAATCATTGCCATCAATGGGCGCTTGGCGGCATCGCGATTGCCTCCACAACCAATCACAGAAATCAATCTTTCATTGCCATTTCGCACTGCATTGATGGTGTGCATTACATTTTTTAATGCATCGGGTGTGTGTGCATAATCAACAATTCCCACAACACCTTCTTTGGCAGAAATAACCTGCTCAAATCTTCCATCGGGAGGCGTAAGCGATGAGATAATACGCAACACTTCCATCTTATCTTCGCCCAGCAATGTTGCAATAGCATAAACCAGCAAAACATTATATGCATTGAATTCACCAATCAACCTAACATGCACCTCTTGATTATTGATATCCAATTGTAAGCCTGTAATATTGTTATCAATAATTTTCGCTTTAAAATCCGAAGGTGTTTTGAGCGAAAAAGAATACTTGGCAGCTTTGGTATTTTGCAGCATGATGCTGCCATTTCTATCATCAACATTTACCACAGCAAAAGCGGTAGCCGGCAGCTCATCAAAGAATTGCTTTTTCGCTTTTAAATAGTTATTAAATGTTTTATGATAATCTAAATGATCGTGTGTGATATTGGTAAAAGCGCCACCGGCAAACTGCAAGCCCGAAATACGATTTTGATGAACTGCATGTGAGCTAACTTCCATAAAACAATAACTACAATCGGCTGTTACCATTTCGTTCAACAAAGCATTAAGCCCAATGGCATCGGGTGTTGTATGCGTTGCAGGAATAACCGTTTCGTTAATTTGATTCTGAACGGTTGAAAGCAAACCAACATTTTCACCCAATGCGCGAAAGAGTTTGAAAAGCAGTGTAGCAACCGAGGTTTTTCCATTGGTACCGGTTACGCCAATCAACTTTAGCTTAGCGGATGGATTGCCAAAAAAATTGCTTGCCAAAATACCTAAGGCGCGGCTACTATCTGCAACTTTTATGTATGTAACACCCTCAGAAACCTCGGCAGGAATATTTTCGCAAAGTATAGCCACAACACCTTTTTGAATACACTGTTGAATGTATTGATGTCCATCTACTTGCGTACCGCTGATAGCGGCAAACAAATCGCCACTTTGAACTTTACGCGAGTCCATTTGCAGCGAAGAAACAGCTACTTTATCGTTGCCAATAAGTTGCAAAACTTCTATCCCACTAAGTAAAGCGTTTAGTAATTTCACTACGAAAGTTCTATGATGATTTGTGTGCCTTTAATAATTGGTTCGCCAGCTTTTAGGCTTTGATTTTTTACAATTCCTTTACCTACTACTGCCACGCGCAAACCGTTCGATTCTAACAGATATAGTGCATCTTTTAAACTCATGCCAATTACATCGGGTATCAACATGCTTGACATTTCAAGTTCAGCCAACAATGCTACTTTACCCGAATTGTTTACTGTTGCCCAATCGCTGCTTACAGTATTTGTTTTGTTACCTACAAAAGCATTCATAGCCTTTAGGTCTTGAGCAAATCCTTTCTTGCTTGATGGACTTTCTTTTACAGAAACCAATTGTTGAATCGGCTTCTGCATTTTTAAAGATTTTGAATACACCTTATCGGCCACTTCGCGAAAAACCATTCCAGCCACAACATTTCCATAGTATCCATTTTGCGATGGTGAATTGACAGAAACAATCATTGTGTAGAGTGGGCTTTCGGCAGGGAAGTAACCACAAAACGAAGCTTGATAAACCGCATTTTTGTAACCTGCTTTGCCTTGTGCAATCTTGGCGGTGCCTGTTTTTCCCGCTATGCTTAAATAGTTTGTTTTTAAATTTTTGGCGGTGCCATTTTCAACCACCCCTTCCAGCATCAAGCGCAGGTTGGCAAGCGTAGTTGGCGAAAACAATTTTTCATTCAACACCTTTATTAATGAAGAATCAACCGTTTGATTGTACTCCGTAATTTTTTCAATAATAGTAGGCTGAACCATCACGCCATTATTGGCAATAGCATTGTAAAAACTCAAAGTGTGCAATGGTGTAACTTGCAACTCGTAACCATGTGCCAAAAATGGAACTGATGTACCTTGCCATTTGTTGGGTTGGCGCAAAACAGGCTTGGCAGCACCATCAATTTCAATATCTATTTTTTTAGTAAAACCAAAGCGCTCGAAATGATTGTAAAACTTCTGCTTGTTGCTTGTGTAATACTGGTCGGCAAGTTTTGCCACTGCCACGTTTGACGAAACTTCGATAGATCTTTTCAAGGTCATATCTGGCGTTTCGGGTGTGCCGTGGTCACGCACCGGCAGTTTGTAAAATGTTTCAATGCCATTACCAACATGCACAATGGTATTGTTGTTTGCAAAACCATCTTCCATTAAAGCAGCAACGGTAACCAACTTAAATGTTGAGCCCGGAGCCTCGGCTTCGCCCACCGCATAATTCGCTTTTTCGGCATAAGTGGAATCTTTGACACGCCCAAGATTAGCAATAGCTCTAATCTTTCCTGTTGATGCTTCCATCAACACTACACATCCATGCTCGGCTCCATGACGCTTTAGTGCGCGATACAATGCATCTTCTGCCACATCCTGAAGTTCTATATCAATAGTGGTGTAAACATCTTTACCCGGTTTTGAAGGAACATTATCTGCCGATTCTAAAGGAATGGTGATGCCACCGGCAATTTTTTGCACTAAAATTTTTCCTTCAGTTCCGGTAAGAATACTGTCATACCTTCTTTCTAAACCTGCGCCACCCTTTGCTTTATTGGTGTATCCGATTGTTCTTTCGGCTAACCAGCCAAATGGTTTTAAGCGTTTATTATCTTGTACTGCAATTAAACCACTTTTGTATTGCCCTTCGCGAAACAATGGCCAGTTGCGCATTTCGCTCATTAAAGCATAATTCACATTACGCTTCAACAAATAGTATCTCGTTTTCTTCTTGCGCTCTTTCCATAGTTCGCGCACATACTGTTCTTTGGTTCTATCTTTAAAAGTTTTGCTTAACAAAAGAGCAAACGAATCAACATTTTCTTCAAAAATATCTTTGTGCTCGTAGGTAGTTTTAAAATCAATTCTAATGTCGAAAACCGGCAAGGTGGTAGCTATCAATCTGCCATCGGCAGCAAAAATATTTCCTCTTTCGGCTTGAATTTTTTTAGGATAAATAGTAAGCGAATCTGCCAGGCTGATGTAGTAATCGCCTTTATACGTTTGCAGATAAAAACCTCGTGCAACAATAGCAATACCTACCATGCAGATAAATAAATATCCGATGTAGATGCGTGTTACTATTTGTTGTTTTTTACTCATTTACTTTTTCCTAAAAGGCTTATTTGCGCAGAGGTTGAGGGTTAAATACTTTACTTCCCATCGAGCTACACAAAAACTTGTTTTGCTCGCCATCCATATCAATTCACTTTTACAAAAATTCTTTTATCTACTTTTCTTCTACTATCACAGGCGGCACCAACAATGGCTTCAATCCTTGATTTTGAACCAACACAGCTACTGAACTTTGCTTGCTTTGTTTCATCATGCCAGAAGTAGTAGAGAGGTACTCCCATCGCATTTGTTGGGCTTGCCTTTCTTTGGTGGCAATTTCGCGCACATACGATTCGGCAAGGTGGCTATTGGCAATGTGCAATGCCGCCAAAACCACTAAAAACAACACAAATGGTAAATGAAAAAACAGTTGTGCAAAACCCATTTCGCCAGCGGCATCGGCCTTGCGCAACAGCCCTCCGATAGAGAAACTCTTTTTGCTTTCGGTGTTTTCTTTCGAGTCGTGATTTTCCATAGTCAGACTTGTTTATTTTTTTATCGCTACCCTCAGTTTTGCTGAGTGCGCTCTTTTATTTTTACTTAATTCCTCTTGTTGTGCTTCAATTGGCTTTTTGTTTTTCAACACAAAAGGTCTTTGAATATTTCCAAAATCATCTTTTACATATTCATCATCGAATGTGCCGCTGCGCATAAAGTTTTTTACCAAGCGATCTTCTAAAGAGTGGAAGGTAATTACCGCCAATACACCTTCCGGCTTCAGCACTGCTGCACTTTGTTGCAACATATCTTGCAGCGCGCCCAACTCATCATTCACTTCAATTCGCAATGCCTGAAATACTTGTGCCAAATAGCGATGTCGCTCTCCTTTCATCACACTTTCGCACACTGCAATCAATTCGCCAATGGTTGTAAACGGCTGCTGTATCCGCATCTCTACAATTTTTTCGGCCAAAGTTTTTGCATTGCGCACTTCGCCATACTCGCCAAACATTTTTTGCAAATCATTTGCCGAATATTTATTCAAAACATCTGCTGCCGACTTACCGGCATTCACATTCATACGCATATCCAAGGGGCCTTCAAAACGATAACTAAAACCTCTTTCGGCAGTGTCGAACTGATAGGAACTAACACCCAAATCGGCAAGAATTCCATCCACTTCTTTGATACCCTCGGCCCGCAAAAATCTTTTCAGATGGCGGAAATTTTGAGCAATCAACAAAAAGCGTTTGTCGTCAATTGCATTTTGCTGCGCATCGGCATCTTGATCAAAACCAATCAAAATCCCATCAGTGCCAAGGCAATTCATTATCGCTTTTGAATGCCCGCCACCGCCAAACGTTGCATCTACATAGATGCCGTTGGGCTTGATGTTGAGCGCTTCAATACATTCATGTAAAAGAACGGGTATATGATAGCCTGTTTCCTGCTGTTGAACTGCGGGATTGAAACTATTTTTTCGCTTTTTGCTCATCGATATACTTCGATATTTCTATGCTCATGTTATGCAAATCGATGGGGTCGCTTTCCATAAATTTCGCGAATGCTTTTGCATCCCATATTTGAATGCAATCTAACTCGCCTTTTACGATTACCTCGCGGGCATTGTGTATGTATTGCACCAAACTTTTAGGAATCAAAAGCCTATCTGAACTATCCAAACTCAACTCAATTAAACCCTCGGTAAATTGCCCTCTGAATTTTCTGTGTGTGGGATTGTAACGATCCAACAATCGTAGCTTGTCTTCTTCTAATCTCCACCCGGCAAGCGAATAGATTTCCAAACAATCGTCTAACCCTTTTTTAAGCATAAATCTACCTTCATCGGCAGCAGGAAACTGCGACTTAAACAACACAGGGAGCTTGATACGCCCTTTGTCGTCCACATTGCAATTAAACTGTCCTCTGAAGCTATCCATTTCTTATTTAACGAAACGAAAATAGAAGTTGTTTCCACTTTTTTCCATTTAATGCCACTAAAATAGACAGAAAGTTTTCAACATATTACAGAAATGATTCGAAAATGAACTACAGCAATAATTTGAGCGGTACTTAAGCCCTTTGCAATTACTGTTGATAAGTGCCGATTTGCACTTTCCACATACTTACATACACAATATCAACGAAGGAGAGGGGTTTATCAACAGCTTTCCACAGAACACTGATCGGAGTGTGAAATAAAAAAAAGTAAAATAAAGAGGCTTTTTCACCCAAAAAGCCTCTTTTAGAAACAAAATTTGTGGCAAAAAGTGGCAGAAATTCACCGACATTTAGCAATGCAGAAAAAAACGAGTGCGCAAAAGGTATGTTTTAGCAATGAAAACGGCTGAACTTTTGCTTGAGATTACTTCATTCTCAATCTATACCCATAATGACAACAACACTTTGCCCGAAAGTGAGCATCATGGCGAGGAGCGCAGCCATCTCAAAGTTTGTATTTCTATGTTCACCCCCTCTGTTTCGCTGCTCAATACAAAGATTTTTACTCTATGATATGAGGCAAAAAAGGTAATGGTACTAATGCAGAATACTGACTATTGAATCCTACTTGATGAGGTTTTTCAAAGCTGTAATAAATACCGAGTTGTATCCGAAACGCAGCTTCGGATAAGCTAAAATCATGACGCTACAAAACTCCAGCTTGCGCCTTCTTTGCCATCTTTAATTTGAATACCGGCTTTCAGTAAATCATCGCGAAGTTTATCAGAAGCTGTAAAATCTTTTTTTGCTTTTGCCTCGGCACGAATTTGCAATACTACTTGCATGAGCGCATCTACTTTGGCGGTGTCGGCTGCAGCCTCTTCTTTCAATCCAAACACATCAAAAATCATGTGCGTAAGCAATGTATGTAAAGTTTGTTTATCGGCAGTAGTAATGGTTTCTTTTCCATCATTTACGCTATTGATGATGCGTGCGCATTCAAACAAATGTGAAATGGCAACCGAAGTATTCAGGTCGTCATTCATGGCTTCATACACTTTGCTCTTTATTTCATCAATGTTTGAAGTAGATGTTGCTGCGGTTTTTAAACCATCAATTAGTTTGTAGGCGGCCATCAATCGCGCAAGACCTTTTTCGGCAGCTTGCAATGCTTCGTTACTGAAGTCTAAAGTGCTGCGATAGTGCGCTTGCAACATAAAAAATCGCACACTCATTGGCGAGTAACCTTTATCTAACAGTTTATGGTTGCCACTAAACAACTCGGCCGGCAAAAACGAGTTACCCAAACTCTTACTCATTTTTTGCCCGTTTACGGTAAGCATATTGGTGTGAATCCAATAGCGCGCTGGCCCTTTGCCACAACAGGCTACATTTTGCGCAATTTCGTTGGTGTGGTGCGTGGGTACCAAATCCATACCTCCACCATGAATATCAAATTCATTGCCTAAATACTTTGCGCTCATGGCACTGCATTCAAGATGCCAACCCGGAAAAACCCTGCCCCATGGCGAATTCCACTGCATGATATGAGTTGGCTTTGCCTTAATCATTAAAGCAAAATCGAGCCTGCCTTTTTTTGTATCCTGCCCGTCTAAATCGCGGGTATTGTTTTGTAAATCTTCTAAATTTCTACCGCTCAACTTTCCGTATGGAAATTCTTTCACCAATTTTTCTACATCAAAATATATGGCATCATCGGTTTCGTAAGCAAAACCATTTTTAATAATCTTTTCAGTCATCTCAATTTGCTCTAAGATGTGCCCGGTGGCGGTAGGCTCTATGCTTGGCGGCAGGGTGTTAAACTGATTAAGCACGTTGTGAAAATCAACCGTGTAACGCTGCACAATTTCCATAGGTTCCAATTGTTCTAAACGCGCCCTGATAGCGATTTTATCATCGCCTGCATCGGCATCGCTTTCGAGATGACCGGCATCGGTAATATTGCGCACATAGCGAACTTTATAACCTAAATGCAAAAGGTAGCGATACAATATATCGAAAGAAACAAAGGTGCGGCAATTGCCCAGATGTACGAAGTTATAAACGGTGGGGCCGCACACATACATACCCACAAATGGAGCATTGAGTGGTTTAAAAATTTCTTTTTCGCGACTAAGCGTGTTGTATAGTTTTAGTTCAGTTTGCATTTGCGGCTAAAATAGAAAGTTGGTGGAATAGATACATAAAACACAAGGCACATAACTATTTCACAATACCCGAAAAGCGCGAGTAGCGTTTATATCTATCTACAATGGTGCGTGTAATTTCGTAATCGCTGGTATATTTCAGAAAATCAATATCCAAATCGGGACAATAGTTAATAAAGCTATCGTAATACTCCTGAGGAATGTCAATAACATCTTGCTCGCGATAGTAATCGAAAAGCGCGTAAAGCAAGCGCCTGCGGTTATCTTCAATCATTTGTCCGCGCAGTTTTTTCTTCTGTCGGGTTTCATCGCTTAGCATATCGTAAATGGCACTAATGGGGCTGGTAAAAGGTTCTATTTTAGGCAAATCCAGTTCGCGCGGGGTTTGCCCCAATTTTTTTCGCTCTTCTTCAATTTGGCTCAATGTTTTTTTAGGTTTTATGATTACAGCTTTTGCCTCGGTTACAAACATTTGCATATAAAGCGTGATGCTGTATTCGGGTTTACTTGCAGAGTCTGCTACCGAGAAGCGCACTGTTTGATAACCCGGCAGAAAAAGAAAAAGTGTATCGGCTTTGCGTGCATTGATTCGAAAAGTACCATCGCTGAGCGACACATTAGTAACACCAGCTTTGGGGTTGATGATACTGACACTTGAAACAGGGCGTTTGGAATCTGCATCAATAACTTTACCCGAAATAATAATTTGTTGTTGTGCTGAAGCAACGGCACAACAAAAAAACAAAGCGGCAAAAAAGGTTTGCTTTAAATACATTGGCGGCTAAGAAAAACATTTCGCTGCCAATAATACTATCCTTATAGAATTTTGAGAAAATAGACTCTGGCGGGAGTTTCACTGATTCCGAAGAAGAAAAAAATTGGATTGCAATTATTAGGGTCGAAAAAATCTTCCATTACTTGAATTGACTTATACCTTCTTCAACTCAATCACTGTAATTTCGGGCAATATACCCACTCTGCCCGGATAGCCAAGAAAACCAAAACCTCGGTTTACATACAAAAACTGTTTACTTTCTTGATACAAACCAGCCCACTGGCGATAGGCAAACTGAACAGGACTCCATTTGATGTATTTATTTTCAATACCAAACTGAAAACCGTGAGTGTGCCCGCTTAATGTTAAATCAACATCGGGATAAAGCGGACGCACCTCGGCATCCCAATGAGATGGATCGTGGCTCATTAAAATTTTAAAAGGAATATGTTGAGTGCCTGCATGAGCGAGCTCCATTTTTCCATACTTCGGAAAATGCATTTTGGCACCCCAGTTTTCTACCCCCAACACTGCAATTTTTTCACCCTCTTTTTCAATCACTCTGCTTTCGTTCAGCAAAATATCCCAACCCATATCTTTATGGGTTTGTATCAGCCTGCGAAAATTATCCTTCTTTTCTTCTACCGAATTCCACGGAGCGTAATCGCCATAATCGTGATTTCCGGTTACGCTCATTACACCATGTTTTGCACGCAGCTTATTAAAAACTTGTTTGTAAGGCAGCATTTCATCGGCCACATTATTTACAATATCTCCGGTAAAAAGAATCAAATCAGCATCGAGCGCATTTATTTTTTCTATCACCTTTTGTATAGGTTCGGTACGCGAAAACGACCCCGAGTGAATATCACTTAACTGCACAATTTTAAAACCATCAAAAGCAGCCGGCAAGTTGGTGAACCGCAATGGCACGGCTCTAAACTGATAGTTGTAAGCATTGCGCAATGCCCCATAAATAAAAGTACCCAGCGGAACCGTAGCCGCCATAATTGCCACTTTGCCCAAAAAATCGCTGCGCGAAATTTTTGAAGTTTGCGATGCACCATCGGCAGTAGCTTTATTAAAAGCCCATCGCGTAAAGCGTGTTACATCTTCAGAAAAAAGAAAAAGCGCCACTACCAGTTTTGCTACCGTAAATGCAATAAACAATGTGGTGAAGGTGGATTTAAAATCGCGCAAAAGATGCTGATAACCCCAAGTGCGATAGGTAATAAACGACAGCCATAGCAACACCGTTATTGCCAAATAAACACCGATGGTAATTTTTCGCATTGTTGCATTAGATGATGCAACGTTTCGTATGCCAATAAAACCGTATAATTCAATAAGTGTAACGAGCACTAAGCCAAAAAGAATACCCATAAATAATTACAAGGAATTTTGAAATGATTATTGCAAAACAGATTTTAGCAGCCATGATTATGACGATTACTTTTGAACAAAATGCTAATGGCATGAAAAATAAATTCGGCACAACGAAAAATATTAAGCAACAAATATCTCTGTTCTGTTTTTTACTATACGCATTTGTTGGCTGCCTTAGCATATTTTTACCTACATCGCTTTTTGCCTATGGCAATAAAGACAAAACTTTTACCCGTTGCGATAGCGTGCGCGGAGCATTGAGTGCCGAGCGCACTTGTTATAACGTAACTTATTATGACTTGAGCGTAACCATTGATACGCAAAAACAATACATAACAGGGGTAAACAAAATTCACTACAATGTTGTTGAAACATTTGATGTGATGCAGATTGACCTTTTTAGCAATATGATAATTGACCGCATTGAATACAAAGGGCAGGCAATGCCCTATAAGCGCGATTGCGATGCGGTATATGTGTACACACGCAAAGAACTTACCCAAGGCAAAGGCACAACCGGCAGATTGGATGTGTATTTTAGAGGCTACCCGATGGTAGCAAAACGCGCCCCATGGGATGGCGGTTTTGTGTGGAATAAA
>Ga0209573_1006204_pt1 | contig 10143 bp, 4 predicted proteins | sample TNRBio252014_DNA_FD_185870 | JGI IMG/M metagenome (GOLD analysis project Ga0209573, IMG submission 185870) | Wastewater treatment Type I Accumulibacter community from EBPR Bioreactor in Madison, WI, USA - TNR Reactor_6/25/2014_ DNA (SPAdes)... | ecosystem: Engineered > Bioreactor > EBPR >...
CGACGCGGCGGGCTTCTGGTGTCGTGACCCGAAGCCCGCCATCCGGCCCCAACTCCTCCCATTACCAAACCCAAACAGACAATCCCGGCCGAAGCGGAGCGGAGAGCCGGGACAAGGGTGAAGCGGCTCGCTTGTCCCGGATCGCCTGCGGCGTCCGGGATGACAAATCTCTAAAGCGTCAGTGGTTCGCATCCCACCACCGCACCGCATCGGCATCCCGCGCGGACAGGTCGGGGAACTCCGGGTCTGAGCCGACGTCGGGAACGCGGCGCCAGGAGCGGGCGCATTTGGGATGGTCGGCGATCTTGACCTGAACCGTCACGGTCTCGCCGCCCGCGACCAGCTCGGCCCCGGAGGTGCGGAAGATCTCGGCGGCGTCCAGACCCTCGAAGGCGGTGAAGGCATCGGCGGGACCGGTCACCGTCGGCCAGGCGTCGAGCGCGCCGCCGACGATCTTGTCGCGGCGGGCGGCCTCGAGGGCCTCATTGACGACTTCCAGCACCGTTTCGATCTGGCCCCAGCGCGCAGCCTCGGCGTCGTTGCGCCATGCCGCCGGCGTGTCGGGGATCACACGCGCGCAGTTTGTGCCGGCGTCCGGGAAACGCGTGGTCCAGGCCTCGTCCATGGTGAAGGGCGTCAAGGGCGCCAGCCACGCGGTCAGGCGCGTGAACACCTCGTCCATCACCGTGCGGGCGGCGCGCCTACGGATCGCATCAGGCCGGTCGCAGTAGAGGCTGTCTTTCCTGATGTCGAAATAGAGGGCCGACAGGTCGCCGGAACAGAAGTCGAGCACCGGGCGGATGACGTCCTGGAAGCGATAGGTCTCATAGGCCCGGCGGACCTGGCCATCGAGTTCCCAAAGCCGGTGCAGGATGTAGCGCTCCAGAGGCGGCATCTGATCAAGCGGCAGGCGCTCGTCTTCGGTAAAGCCGTTCAGGGCGCCCAGCAGATAGCGGACGGTGTTCCTCAGCTTGCGATAGGCGTCGACCGTGGTCTGGAGGATCTCCTTGCCGATGCGCTGGTCCTCGGCGTAGTCGACCATGGCGACCCACAGGCGCAGGATGTCGGCCCCGCTCTCCTTGATGACGGTCGCCGGATCGGTGGTGTTGCCGCGCGACTTCGACATCTTCTCGCCGTTCTGATCCAGGGTGAAGCCATGGGTCAGAAGCGCCTTGAAGGGCGCGCGGCCACGCGTGCCGCAGCCTTCGAGCAGCGAGGCCTGGAACCAGCCGCGATGCTGGTCGGAGCCTTCAAGATAGAGGTCTGCCGGCCAGGCGCTGTCGGCGCGGCCTTCCAGCGTGAAGACGTGGGTCGAGCCGGAATCGAACCAGACGTCGAGGATGTCCTCGACCTTTTCGTAGGTGTCCGGGTCATGCAGGCCGAGGAATTCGCTGTCAGGCGTGTCGAACCAGGCGTCGGCACCGCCTTTGCGAACCGCCCCCAGGATGCGCGCGTCCACCGCCGGGTCGTGCAGCGGCTGGCCGGTGTGCTTGTCGACATACATGGCCAGGGGCGTGCCCCAGGCGCGCTGGCGGCTGATCAGCCAGTCCGGGCGGCCCTCGACCATGGCGCGGATACGGTTGCGGCCGCCTTCGGGGAAGAAGGCGGTTTCGTCGATCGACTTCAGGGCGCGATCACGCAGGCTTCCGTCATCGTCCAGCGGCTTGTCCAACTTGATGAACCACTGGGGGGTGTTGCGGAAGATCACCGGGGCCTTGGAGCGCCAGGAGTGCGGATAGGAGTGCTCCAGCCGCCCGCGCGCCAGGAGGTTTCCGGCCTCGATCAGCCTGTCCATGACCGCGCCGTTGGCCGGGCCGAACTTGCCGGTCTTCTTGCCCTCGGTCTCCAGCACCTTGAGGCCGGCGAAGAGGGGGACGTGGTCGTAATAGGCCCCGTCCGGGTCGACGGTTTCCGGCACCTCGTGATGGCCGTGGGCCTTCCAGACCTCATAGTCGTCCGCCCCGTGGCCGGGGGCGGTGTGGACGAAGCCCGTGCCGGCGTCGTCGGTGACGTGGTCGCCGTCCAGCAGCGGCACATTGAAGCCGTAGCCGGGATCAAGCTCGGCCAGCGGATGGGCCACTTCCAGACCGGCTGGATCGATATCGTAGAGGCGGGTCCAGGTCCCGGCCTTGGCCGCCTGCATGACCTCGTCGGCCAGCTTGTCGGCCAGGATCAGCCGGTCGCCGGCCTTGACCCAGGGTTCGAACTCCAGCCCGGTCTGGACGCCGGTGACCTCATACAGGCCGTACGAAATGTCAGGCCCATAGGCGATGGCGCGGTTGGCCGGCAGGGTCCAGGGCGTGGTCGTCCAGATGACGATCGACGGCGTCGCCGTCTGGAAGGACAGCAGGTCGTCGGGGTGGTCGTCGGTCATGGCCGTGACCGGGAACTTCACCCAGACGGTCGGCGAGACATGGTCGTGATATTCGATCTCGGCCTCGGCCAGGGCCGTGCGCTCGACCGGCGACCACATCACCGGCTTGGAGCCGCGATAGAGCTGGCCCGAGTTCTTGAACCTGTGGAACTCGCCGACGATGGCGGCCTCGGACGCATAGTCCATGGTCGCATAGCGGTTGGCGAAGTCGCCGGTCACACCCAGGCGGATGAACTGGTCGCGCTGGAGGTCGATATATTTGCCGGCATAGGCCCGACAGGCGGCGCGGAACTCGCTCTTGGAGACCTCGTCCTTGCGGCGACCCTGTTTGCGGAACTCTTCCTCGATCTTCCACTCGATCGGCAGGCCGTGGCAGTCCCAGCCCGGCCGATAGTCGACGTCATAGCCCAAGAGGAACCGCGACCGGACGACGAAGTCTTTCAGCGTCTTGTTCAGCGCATGGCCGATGTGGATGTCGCCATTGGCGTAGGGCGGGCCGTCATGCAGCACGAACAGGGGGGCGCCCTGGTCCTGACGCGCCTTTCTGAGGGCCGAATACAGATCGCCCCACTGTTCGAGAATCTGCGGCTCCTTCTGGGGCAAGCCGCCGCGCATGGGGAACGACGTCTCCGGCAGGAAGACGGTGTCGCGATAGTCTCGGGAGGTGGGCGTGTCGCCGGCGTCGGCCATGGGTCTGTCTCGTGTCTCTGATCGTTCGCGTGTCTCGATCCCGGCGTGCGCGGGGAAAAGCCCCTGCGGCGCTACGCCGGGCGGCTAATCGAAATCAGGCGAAACACACGGACGGTCATGATGGGGGTGGTCTAGCAGAGGCCTGGGCGGATCGGCAATCGGGGTTCCCAAATCACTAGGGGGCACCCGGCTAGCATTCATGCGTCTTATAATGGTATCTACGTGATACACATCCATGGGCGGAGTTTGTAGATGGCAAAAGTTCGTGTGTTCGTGGACCATTCAAACTTCGAATGCTCTTGGGAGCGTGCAAGGGGTTCAGCAAGAGATCGCCTCAATTGGGCGCGCCTGCCCAGCCTCCTGATCGAACGAATGATGCGCCTGGAATCGCTGACTGGATCCCAGGTCGATTTTCGAGGCGTTAGTGTCTACGCCTCGGTGCACCCCTGTCCCAACGGTGATCAAGGCCGCGAGTCGAACAGGGCCTTTTGGCTACAGTCGGTCCTCGACCAGATGGAAGGTTATACAGTCAAGGTGTCCACGCGACAGGCCGTCGAGGAGGTTTGCAACGAAGGACACAGGACGACGGCCTATCGGGAGAAGGGCGTCGACACCAAGATTGCATGCGACATGCTATCGCTGGCCATGCGCGATCTCTACGACATCGCGCTCGTGCTTTCGGACGATGCAGACCTGATTCCCAGCGTGGAGTGTGTGCAGGACGTCCTGGACAAGAAAGTGATCCACGTCGGCATCAAGGGGCCGCGGCCTACCGGCGGCCAGATTCGGAGTTCTGCGTGGGCGCATATCTTGCTCGACCCAGACCTCATAAGAGCGCCGGAGAGAGACAGGAGCGCAGCAGCCGCCAAGCATGGTTCGAGCGCTCCCGACGACAAGTTGGAGCCAGCCACACCTCCATCAGATACAGGGCCTTTCCCAGAGTAGCACGAAACTACGCCGTGCTCCTTTTGGTCCAGGCTCCCCCAGAGGAGACCTGAGAGCTCCGGTCTTTCCGGGAGATACATGTCCCGCTACGCTCCGGGCGAACCTGTCCGGAGTCCCCGCCATGCGTCTGAAGCTTTTCGCCGCCGCCTCGGTCATTGCCCTGGTCGCCACGCCCGCCCTCGCCCGCGAGGAAGGGATGTGGACCTACGACAACTTCCCCATCGCCCGCGTCAACCAGACCTATGGGGCCAGCATAGACCAGGCGTGGCTGAACCGGGTGCAACTGGCGTCGATCCGGTTGTCGACGGGGTGTTCGGCCTCGATCGTTTCGGCCGAGGGGCTGGTGCTGACCAACAACCACTGCGTCGAAGCCTGCGTGCAGAACCTGTCGACGGCGGACAACCAGTACGCCCTGACCGGCTTCCTGCCGGCCACGCGCGAGGAGGAGCGCCGCTGTCAGGGGATGCAGGCGGAAATCCTGACCGGCATCGAGGACGTCACGGACCGGGTACGCGCCGCCGGTGAGGGACTGGAAGGCCGCGCCTTCACCCAGGCCCGCGACGCCATGATGGGCCAGATCGAGACCGAAGCCTGCGCCAGCCGGCCCGAGATGCGGTGCCAGGTCGTCAGCCTGTACCGTGGCGGCCAGTTCAAGCTCTACACCTACCGCAAGTACGAAGATGTGCGGCTGGCCTTCGCGCCTGAAGAGGCGGCCGGGTCGTTCGGTGGGGACCTGGACAACTTCAACTTCCCCCGCTTCGGCCTGGATGCCGCCTTCCTGCGGCTTTACGAGAACGGTCGGCCGATGAGCACGCCCGGTCATCTGGGCTGGGACGCCGGACCGCCGGAGGCCGGCGAGCTGGTGGTGGTGTCCGGCAGCCCTGGCTCGACCCAGCGGCTCCTGACCATGAGCCAGCTGCAGACCGTGCGCGACATCGTCCTGCCGCTGGACCAGATGACCCGCTCGGAGCTGCGCGGACGGCTGCTGCGCTTCGCGTCCGAGAGCGACGAGAACGCCTTCATCGCCTCCTCGACCCTCAGCTCGATCGAAAACAGCTACAAGCGCGGGCGCGGTCAGGGCCGCGCCCTGATCGATGCCGAGTTCATGGCCGGGCGCGCCGAGGACGAGGCGGACCTGCGCCGCCGGGTCGGGGCCAATCTGATGCTGGCCGAGCGGGTCGGCGACCCCTGGGGCGAGATCGACGCCTTGCAGGATGATTATGCCGAGCTCTATCCGGCCTATTTCTTCCTGGAATCGCGAGCCGGCGGGGGATCGCAGCTCTATGCCTGGGCGCGCACCCTGGTGCGGGCCGCGCGCGAGCGCGCGCGTCCGGCGTCGGAACGCCTGCCGGAGTACGGCGAGAGCCGCCTGGGCCTGCTTCGTGCCCAGACGCTGGCGGAGAACCCGACCTATCCCGAGCTGAACCAGATCCAGCTGGAATGGTGGCTGTCCAAGACCCGCGAGATCCTCACCGTCGACGATCCGCGCATGCGGCCGCTCTTGGGCAATGAGAGCCCCGAAGGTCTGGCGGCGCGTCTGATCGCCGGCACCACCCTGGCCGATCCGGCGGTGCGTCAGGCGCTGTGGGACGGCGGCCTGGCGGCGGTTGAGGCGTCGGATGATCCGCTGATCCAGTTCGTTCTGGCCACCGAGACCCTGGGCCGCGAGGCCCGCGGGGAATGGGAAGAACGGGTCGAAGGCCCGACCGACCGCGCTGCCGAGCGCCTGGCCGAGGCCCGCTTTGCCGTCTATGGCGACAGCATCTACCCGGACGCGACCCGCACGCCGCGCCTGACCTTCGGCCGCATCGAAGGCTGGACCTACGACGGCCGCACGGTGGAGCCCTTCACCACCTTCGGCGGCCTGTTCGCCCGCGCCACGGGGGCGGCCCCGTTCGAGATCGCGCCGCGTTGGCTGGCCGCTCGCGACCGGCTGGACATGGACACCCGTTTCAACATGGCGGTGTCGACCGACACCATCGGTGGCAACTCCGGCTCGCCGGCGATCAATGCCGATGGCGAGGTGATCGGGGCCAATTTCGATTCCACCTTCCTGGGGCAACGCAACGCCTTCGGCTATGATCCTGCGGTCAACCGCAGCGTCATCGTCTCCGCCCAGGCCATCACCGCGGCGCTGCGCGACGTCTACGGCATGGGGCGTCTGGCCGACGAATTGGGGGTCGACTAGGCCTCTCGGTCCCGGGCGGTCGGTGCGCTCCGCGCGGCGTGCTTACGCTTGTGCGCCGGCCGCTGCGGCGGCATAGGTTTTCCGCAACGTCCCTTGAGATTGTTCTGGAGTCCTGTCCCCATGTTGATCCGTCGTCTGAGCGCCGGTGTCGCCTCCGCCGCCCTGGTGTGCGCCACCCTGTCCTTCGCCCCGGCCGCCCAGGCCCGCGAAGAAGGCATGTGGACCTTCGACAATTTCCCGCTGGCGCGCGTGAACCGCGAGCTGGGCACCAACCTGACCCAGGGGTGGCTCGACCACATCCGCATGTCGGCGGTGCGCCTGACCACAGGCTGTTCGGCCTCGGTGGTCAGCCCCGAAGGCCTGGTCCTGACCAATCATCACTGCGTGCTGGAGTGTGTGCAGAACCTGTCGAGCCCCGAGAACGACTACGTCCAGAACGGCTGGCTGACGGCGACGCGCGACGAAGAGCGTCAGTGCCCCGGCATGGCCGCTGAGATCCTTACCGGGATCACCGACGTGACGGACCAGATCACCGCCGCCGGCGAAGGCCTGGAAGGCGACGCCTACATCCAGGCCCGCACCGCCGCCGCCACGCGGATCGAGCGCGAGGCCTGTGGCGACGACGACAGCCGCCGCTGCCAGGTGATCAGCTTCTACCGGGGCGGCGAGTACAAGCTCTATGAGTACGACAGCTATTCGGACGTGCGCCTGGTGTTCGCGCCGGAGATGCAGGCCGGCTTCTTCGGCGGCGACCCGGACAATTTCAACTTCCCGCGCTATGCGCTCGACGCCGGTTTTCTGCGGCTCTACCGCGACGGCCAGCCGGTGCGCTCCAACCACTTCCTGACCTGGAACCCGAACACGCCCGCCGAGGGCGATGCGACCTTCGTGGCCGGTAACCCCGGCTCGACGGCGCGTCTGCTGACCGTGTCGCAGATGGAAGCCCAGCGGGATTTTGACCTGCCGATCGGTCAGCTCCAGCGCTCGGAACTGCGCGGTCGCCTGATCGCCTTCTCCGAACAGTCCGAAGAGAACGCCCGCATCGCCCTGGATCCGCTGTTCGGCGTCGAGAACAGCTTCAAGGCCATCTATGGCCGGGATCTGGCGCTCAACGACCGGGCCTTCATGCAGCGCATCCGCGACAATGAGGCCGACCTGCGCGCCCGCGTCGCCGCCGACCCGGCCCTGGCCGAGCGCATCGGCGATCCGTGGGGCGAGATCGACGCGGTGCAGGACGACTACGCCGATCTGTTCCTGCCCTACCGCCAGCTGGTCGCCAGCGCCGGCGGCGGCTCGACCCTGTACGGCATGGCCCGCGCCATCGTCCGCGCAACCGTCGGGGCGACGCCGGGTGCCAGCACGGCGGCCCTGGAACGCGCCCTGTCGACCGACGCGCCGATCGAGCCGGAACTGGAAGAAATGTATCTGTCCTTCTGGCTGTCCAAGACGCGCGAATACCTGACGGTGGATCATCCGGCGGTGCGTCAGCTGCTCGGCTCGGAAAGCCCCGAGGCCCTGGCCGACCGGCTGGTGTCCGGTACCACCCTGACCGACCGCGAGGCGCGCCTGGCCCTGCTGCGTGGCGGTGCCGAGGCGGTTCAGGCCTCGACGGATCCGCTGATCCAGTTCGTCCTGGCCAATGACGCCACGTCGCGCCAGATGGCGGCCGAATGGAACAACCGGGTCACCGCCCCGACCAACCGCGCCGCCGAACGTATCGCGGCGGCCCGCTTCGCCGTCTATGGCAATGAGGCCTATCCCGACGCCACCTTCAGCTTGCGTCTGTCCTACGGCCGCGTCGCCGGCTGGACCTACCGCGGCCAGGAGATAGAGCCCTTCACCTACATCAACGGCCTGTACGACCGGGCGACCGGCTCCTCGCCGTTCGATCTGGCCCCGCAGTGGGCCGCGGCCCAAGGCCGTGTGAACGGCGATATCGTCTTCGACTACACCACCACAAACGACATCATCGGCGGCAACTCCGGCTCGCCAGTGGTCAACGCGGCGGGCGAAGTCGTCGGCGCGGCCTTCGACGGCAACATCCACTCGCTGGGCGGCAACTACGGCTACGACGGCGAGTTGAACCGCACCGTGGTGGTGTCTTCGTCGGCCATCACCGAGGCTCTGCGCAACGTCTATGGCCGCGAGGCCCTGCTCCACGAGCTGGGCGTTCACTGACCGGGACCCTTCTCCCTTTGCGGGAGAAGGTGGCCTCCGACAGGGGGTCGGATGAGGGGTCTCACCGCCCCTCGGGAATGCTGGCGAAGCCTGGCGGCGGAGAGGTCTATGCGACCCCTCATCCGTCAGGCTCCGCATGACACCTTCTCCGACAAGGGGAGAAGGATGGGAGACATCTATGCGCCTGACCGCTCTCGCCGCCGCTTCGGCCTCCGCCCTGTCCCTGCTGCTGCCCGCCGCCGCCTCGGCGCGAACCGATGAAGGGATGTGGACCTTCGACCAGGCCCCGCTGCGCCGGATCAATGCGGCGCTGGGCACCGACGTCGATCAGGCCTGGCTCGATCGTGTGCGCCTCGGCGCCGTGCGGCTGGCTGGCTGTTCGGCCTCACTGGTGTCGGAACAGGGTCTGGTCCTGACCAACCAGCACTGCATCCGCTCGTGCGTCCAGGCCCATGCCGAACCTGGCCAGGACCTGCTGTCGCAGGGCGTCTTCGCGCGCACCCGCGAGGAGGAGCTGACCTGTCCCGGTCAGGTGGCTGAGGTCCTGCTGGAAATCGTCGACGTCACCGATCGCGTTCAGGCGGCGGGCGAGGGCTTGAGCGGGGGTGACTTTGCCGCCGCGCGCGGCCGCACCCTCGCCGAGATTGAACGCGAGGCCTGCGGGGCCGATCAGGCCCTGCGGTGCCAGGTGATCAGCTTTTATCGGGGCGGCCAGTACAAGCTGTATCGCTTCCAGCGCTATTCGGACGTGCGTCTGGTTTATGCGCCGGAACACCAGGCGGTGGTCTTCGGCGGTGACCCGGACAACTTCAACTTCCCGCGCTTCGCCCTCGATGCCGCCTTCCTGCGCGTCTATGAGAACGGCGCGCCGGCCGTGACCCCCAACCACCTGACCTGGAACGCCGAGCGCATTGTCGAGGGCCAGCCGGTGTTCGTGGCCGGCAACCCCGGATCAACCTCTCGCCTGAAGACCACCGACCAGTTGCGCATCGAGCGTGACTGGCAGATTCCGGCCGAGCTGCGGCGTCTGGCCGAGCTGCGCGGGCGGGTCATCCGCTTCGCGGAAGAAAGCCCCGAGAATGCCCGCATGGTGCGCGACGCCCTGCGCGGCATCGAGAACAATCTGAAGCGCTACACCGGAATGCATCAGGCCCTGGCGGACGCGACCTTCTACCAGCGCCTGGTGGCGGCTGAAGATCAGCTGCGTCAGATCTCGGCTGGTTCGGACGCCGGGGGCTCCGATACCTGGGACGAAATCGAGGCCGCCAACGCCGACTACGTCCGTCTCTATCCGCGCCAGTACTGGCTGGAGGCCGGTGCCGGACAGGGATCGGCCCTCTACGCCTACGCCCGTCAGATCGTGCGCGCCGCCTATGAACGCGAGCGTCCTGTCGGCCAGCGGCTGGGCGGCTATTCCGATGCTCAACTCGAGGCCCTGGGCCGCACCCTGGCCCAGCCGCGCAACATCGATGAACCGCTGGAGAGCCTCTATCTGCAGTTCTGGCTGTCGAAGACGCGCGAGAACCTCGGCACCGACGACCCCGACGTCCAGTCGATGCTCGGACGCGAGAGCCCGGAGGCCCTCGGCGCGCGACTGGTCGAGGGCACGACCCTGGCCGATCCGGCGGCCCGAACCGCCCTGTTCGAGGGCGGCCGCGCGGCCGTCGAGGCCTCGACTGACCCCTTGATCCAGTTTGTCCTGCGCACCGATCCGGCCGCGCGCACTATCCGGCGCGACTGGAGCAGCCGCGTCGACGCCCCCATCGAG
>Ga0209573_1006206_pt1 | contig 10141 bp, 10 predicted proteins | sample TNRBio252014_DNA_FD_185870 | JGI IMG/M metagenome (GOLD analysis project Ga0209573, IMG submission 185870) | Wastewater treatment Type I Accumulibacter community from EBPR Bioreactor in Madison, WI, USA - TNR Reactor_6/25/2014_ DNA (SPAdes)... | ecosystem: Engineered > Bioreactor > EBPR >...
TACGGTGGTGGTGGTGGTGGTGGCGGAGGAGGCGGTGGCCGTGGCGGCTACGGTGGTGGTGGTGGCGGAGGAGGCGGTGGCAAGCGCTTTGATCGCGGCAGCCGTGGCGGTCGTGAAGGCGGCGGCGAAGAAGGCGGCTGGTAAGCTGTTCCTTCCCTCCCTTTGATTTCGAAGCCCGTGATGTGGGTTTGGAAGCCTAGGCTTCCACCGGCGTCACGGGCTTTTCTGCGTTCACGAACAGCGCGAAGACACCCGCGAGCACAAAGGCCACCGCGCAGAGCCACACGCCCTCGTGGAAGTCATTGTTCGTGTCGAAGGCCTTCAGCACGGCGGTGAACATCACGGGCTGGATCGCCGCGCCGAAGTTCCCCCACATGTTGCCCCAGCCAAAGAGCTGCGCCTGATGCTTCCCGCTGATGTCCTGCATCAGCGTCCACATGGCCGGAAGGCCGATGTCGGCAAAGAAGGCCACGAGGCCAAACATGATCGCCATGCCCCACGCGGAGTCAGTGTAAAGAGCCAGCACATAGCAGCCGGCGGCGGCGAATTTCGTCACCGACATCGGCAGCATGCGCCCGAGGCGCTTGCCATGCTTGCGGGAGATCTGGTCCGTCAGCATGCCGCCCAGCGGCAGCGCCGCGATGCCGATGGTCAGCGCCCCGGTGGTGATGAGTCCCGTCATGCCGTCGTCGAGATGCATCACCTTTTTGAGATAATCCGGCAGCGAGAGAATCAGGAAAGCCCAGCCGATGTTCGTGAAGAACTGCACGCCGTTCGCCATCCAGAGGTTCTTGCTGCGGCAGGCGGTGAGCAAAGGAAAGCGCCTCGGTGGATCTTTGACCGGCAGGAACTCGCCCCGGCCCTCCGCCAGCAGCGCGATCTCCGCGTCATTGCAGCGCGGGTGCAGACGCGGATGCTCGCGGAACACGCGCCAGTAGCACACCGCCACGACAATGCCGATCACACCGTAAAGCCAGCCAGCCCAGCGCCAGTCGCCGGATTTGAGAATCACAAACGCCGTCAGGCCCGGAGCCACCGCCCCGCCGACGCGACCGCCCCAGGAGATCATGCTGCTGGCAAAGCCGCGGCCCTCAATGTGCGCCCAACGCGTGAGCAGGCCGCTGCTGGCGGGATAATAGCCCGCCTCCGCCAAACCGCAGCCGAGTCGGGCTAGCAGCAAAGTGGTGAAGCCCAGGGAAAAACTCGTCAGTGCCGTGAAGACCGACCATGTCGCGATGTAGAGGCAGATCAGCGCCCGTGCGCCGAAGCGGTCGCTCAGCCAGCCTGCGGGCACCTGCGCCAGCGCGTAGGCCCAGAAGAACGCGCCCTTCACCCAGTCGATCTGCCAGCCCTCCAGCTTGATGTGCTGCTGAAACGAGTCCGAAGTGATGATCTGCGCCAGGCAGATGCGGTCCAGATACATCAGGAAAGCCACCATGGTCGCCGTGGCGAGGATTTGATGACGGACGATGGAAGGGCGGGCGGCGGTGGACATCGGGGAAAGAAGACGCGGGATTTAAGCCATGCCTAGCAGGATTCCGGCTTGATGCGCGCTTCAAAGGCATGCATGACCCTGGATGGCAGGCACAAAACGTGCGTATTGAATGCCGTTGCGCCCTGCCGCCGTCTCAGAAACCCTTCCACTGTCATGACTGCCATCAAAAACCTCTCCGCGCTTCTGGTGCTCAGCTTCCTCGCCTCCGGCGTGCTGGGCTGGTTCCTATTCCAATCACGCACTGATCTCACCGCCCTGCGCGGCGAGATGGAGCAGATCGAAATCTCTCACGCCGACGACTTGAAGGCGAAGGAGGCCGAGTTTCAGCGCACCCTCGACGCGCAGTCCGCTCAGCATCAGAAAATGATCACCGCGCTCAATGACGAGCACGAGAAGAAGATCGACGCCCTGCGCTCCGGCGAGCGCCAGCGCCTGGCCACCGCCGCGAAGGAGTTTGAAAACATCTTCGAGGGCAACAAGACCACGCTGCAATACATCAACCTCCTGGAGGACAAGGTGAAGGCCGGGCAGACACTCTCGAAGGCCGAGGTGGAGAAGCTCGCCATCATCACCACCGGCCTCGGTTACTTGAAAAAGCAGTATCAGAAGCCCATGCAGGAGTTTCAGGAGCTGGCCGCCTATTTTGAGGCCCAGGCCTCGAAACAGGTCGCGAAACCAAAGGGCGGCTTCTTCAAGCGCGTGTTCAGCAAGGAGTTCCGCGAGCAGGAGAAGGAATACGCCCGCCAGGAAGGTGCCAAGGAGGCCTTCGAGCAGGCCCAGGGCAAGTTCACCACCGCCTACTCCTCCGCCCAGCGCGCCATGGCCGGTGTGAACCTCGACGCCGACCAGCAGATCCAAAAACTCCACGCCTACATCGACGACAAGCAGCAGATGAACGCCGAGGACCTCAGCTCCTTCTTCAACAAGGCCCGCCAGGCCCTGCGCACCCATCAAGACGTGCTCGACTTCGAACCCGATGCCGTGCCACTGCCCGCGCCGAAGCCGCAGCCGTGATTTGAGGCAATCCCGGAGGGATTAAAGATGGTAGCCAGGGGTAAGCATGCGAAGCAAGCGCCACCCCTGGACCGTGTGCGAGATAGCTGGAGTCATGGTGCATCCTGAAGGGATGCGAGAAGCATTCGAGCATTCAACACGTTTGGTGCGAGCAAGTCTCTCGCATGCCTCCGGCATGCGTTCTTCCGTGAATCGTTGGTTCGTTCTGTTTCCAGGGGTCATTCGACCCCTGGCTCATTTCTCTGATCCCTTCGGGATCATGAGACATCACCGCCCCACTTCCAGCAACGTCGGCAGCTTGTTCAAGGGAGTGATCTCCAGGCTGGCTCCAGCGGCGGCTGCTTTCGGCTGCGGGTTGCTCGATTTCAAATATTGGAACAGCTCGCTGTCGGTGGTGAAGACCATTGTGGTGTCGCTGGTGATGAGCTTTTTGTAGGCTTCCATCGTCTGCTTGAACTCAAACAACTGCGCGGCATCAGGAGTCTGGTTGTAGGCCTTGGCGTAGATCTCGGTGGCCTTGGCGTCGGCGGTGCCTTCCAGCTCCTGCACTTTGCGGTAGGCCTCGGACTCGATGGTGGCGAGATCGCGCTCGCGCTCGCCGTTGATCTTGGCAGCCTCACCGTCGCCTTCAGAGCGGTAACGGTCGGCGATCTGCTGGCGCTCGCTGATCATGCGCTGGTAGATGGAAGTGCTGACGGAAGGGTCGTAGTCGATGCGCTTGAGGCGCACGTCGAGCAGGCGAATGCCGAGCTCTTTCACCTTGGGCGCGGCGTTGGCGAAGATTTCGGCCTCCAGCTCGCCTCGGCCTTTGTTGATGGCGGGCAGCACGCCGATGCGCGCCTCAGCGGTGGAGATGGCGGCACCGGCATCCGGCGCGGGGCCGTCCCGCACGACTTTGCGGTCCTTGGTGGTGCGCACGGCCTCAATGAAGTCGTGCTTGGCGACGACGATGCGCATCTCGCTGCCGATGATGCCGTTGAGGCGGGAAAGGGCGCGGGTTTCATCCGTGAGCTGGCGGTAGAAGATGAGTGGGTCGGAGATTTCCCAACGGGCGAATGCATTGACCATGACAAAGACCTTGTTCTTCGTGGTCATGGGCGTGGAGTCGCCATCCCACTCCAGCACGCGGTTTTCGATGCGGTTGACGGTCTGGATGAAGGGCGTTTTCCAATGCAGGCCGGCGTGGACCACCGGCTCGCCCACGGGCTTGCCGAACTGGGTGACGATGACCTGCTCGGTCTCGTCGATGGTGTAGAAGCCGGAGCTCAGCACGATGAAGAGCACGAGCGAGATAATGAGAGCGAGAGTGGATTTCATCGGGCGGCGGGGACGGGTGTTTCTTGCGGCGCAGGCTGGCGCAGGTTCATGAGCGGAAGGAAGGAGGAGGCGTTTTCATCGAGGATGATCTTCCCAGGCACGGTGGGCAGGATCTCGGTCATGGTTTCGAGGTACATGCGCTTTTTGGTGACCTCGGGCGCTTTTTTGTACTCGGCGAGCAGGGCGTTGAAGCGCGAGGCGTCGCCCTCGGCCTCGTTGATGCGCTTGGTGGCGTAGCCTTCGGCGGCGCTGACTTTCTGCACGGCCTCGCCGCGCGCCTTTGGCACGACACGGTTGTATTCGCCGCTGGCCTGGTTGATGGCGGATTCTTTCTCCTGCTGGGCGCTGTTGACCTCGTTGAAGCTGGCTTTCACCATCGCGGGAGGGTTCACGTTGCCGAGCTGGATGAGGTCGATGCGCAGGCCCATGTCCAAAGTGTCCACAAGTGCGCGTAGGCGCTCCAGACCCTTCTGCTCCATCTCCTGGCGGCCGATGGTGAGCACTTCGTCCACCGTGCGGTCACCCACGACCTCGCGCATGACGGCCTCGGAGAGATCGCGCAGGGTGGCGAGGGGTTCGCGGAAGTTGAAAGTGTAGGCCACGGGGTCTTCAACGTGGTACTGCACCTCCCACTCGACGAGCACGGCGTTCAGGTCGCCGGTGACCATGTTTTTCTCCAACTGCTGCTCTTCGTACTCGGAGTACTGATAATAATTCGTGGCACCCTGCGTGGCGGTGCCAAACTCGAGCTTCTGCTGGCGCTGCACCTCGACGATGATGGCGCTGTCCACGCCCCAGGGCAGCTTGAAGTGGAGGCCGGGCGGCGCGGTCTTCAAATAGCCGCCAAAGCGTTGGATCACGGCCACGGAATTCGCCGGCACCTGGTAAATGCCGGAAAACAGACCGACGAGAACGAACAAGGCACCGACGCCGAAAAGAATCAGCCGGGGGTTGAGCCTGATTTGCATGCCCTCAGGCAGGGCGGGGTGACGGATGGTGGCCATGCAAAGAGACTAGCGCGGTGGTCCCAAGCAGCAAGCGGCATGCTTGACTCATATTTCACATCCAGGACAGACGAGTTCGCGGCCCGTGAGGCCCACCAGTGCGGATGGAACAGCGAACCGGGCACAGAGAACCGCGAACCTCACAAATCATCCAGCGGGCGGGTGATCTCTCCGCGTATCGCGCCGTTGAGTCGTGGTTCGAGCGTGGGTTCGGACCTTGGATGATTCATACATGGTTTTTACCCGCTCATTTAAGCTGAAACCAACGAATCTGTTGCTTGGCACGCGAATGTCGGGGTAAAACGACGGCTTGAATTCAAAACCCCGTCGCAAAGCAACATTCTTGTCGGAGATAGCGTTGCGCTCAAAGCAACGGATCTGTTAATGTTTCAACTGTTCGCTGAAGAAATATGATCCATTCCGACGAACATTTACAGAAGCCTGCCATTGACCGCATGAGAGCTGCTGGCCTGGAAGTCGAAGAGAAGGCTTACGGCTTTCGCTTCGTTCATCAGAGTCCATCAGCGGAATATGTTGGCGAGTGCGGCGGGGAACATAACGGGAGTATCTCAATCTCGATAAATGATGGAGTTCCACCCAATCGGTGGTTCTTCCGCTTCTCGATGGGAGAGATGGCCGATTATCTTATTTCCGCCTATCAACTAACGAAGTCTATGGGTGGCGACTTCCTTAAAGCGTTGGAAGCAATCGATTCTAAATACGACCACGACCTACTCGAACAGCGACTCCGGCAAGCCTATCCCGAATTACCGTGGGACTAACACAAACAGCGAACAAGACGGTGGTGGGCAACCGGCTACCCGTCCCGAGTCGAAATGACGCTCTTGACTACAACTCTTAACCCTGTTGCGGAGTGGCGCTCCCGCTCGCCGTCGCCTGATCCGAGTCGTTCAGGCATCCATCACGCTGAAGCGTGAACAACGTGCTGTTCAAATAGCGGATTCGACCAGCATTTTCACCCCAGGATTGCAGTCCTTGAACACCCTGCGTTGCAGCATTCCTTCGTCATGCGGCTCAATGGCACCTGCCAGGAGGCTCGTCCTCACTGCTTTGTCCATTCGCGCCACTTTTTAAATCCTCAGGCAAAGCACCTCGCCTTCCCGCTCGACAAACCATCACGCCGAAGTCATGAATCGCGGCATTGATGACATGTGAGCATTCCTATCTCTCCTGGCGGATCTGGGCCGTGTATGCGGTGCTGTTTGGCATTGCGATTCCATGGTACTGGCCGGCGGAGGATGCGCGGATGCTGTTTGGGTTTCCGCTGTGGGTGGTGGTGTCGATCGCGGGGTCGTTCGGCATTTCATGTTTCACGGCCTGGCTGTTTGTGAAGCGCTGGCCGGCGGATGAGGACGGGGAGGACGAGGCATGATCGCGGCAGCGACGACCGATGTGATTCCCTTCGGACCGGTGGCACTGGGGTTCATGGGGCTGTACCTGCTGTCGATGATCGGGATCGGCTGGCTGGGCATGCGCGCGCGGCAGGAGAACACGCTGCGGGACCATTTCATCGGCGGCCAGGGCGTGGGGTTTTTCGTGCTGCTGCTGACGCTGTTCGCCACGCAGTACAGCGGGAACACGATCCTGGGCTTCTCGGGCAAAGCCTACCGCATCGGCTTCGCCTGGCTGACCTGCGTGCATTTCATGACGGCGATCGTGGTGACGTACCTGCTCTTCGCGCCCGAGTTGTTCAAGCTGGCGAAGCAACACGCGTTCGTGACGCCGACGGACTATCTGCAGCACCGCTTCAATCATCGCGGCCTGAACCTGCTGGCGACGCTGATCATGGTGGCGGCGCTGTCGAATTTCTTCCTCGCCCAGCTCACGGCGATGGGCCGCGCGGTCGAAGGGCTCACCACACTGCCCCCCGAAACGGCCTTCCTGTGGGGCGTGGTGGTGCTGGCGGGCATCATGCTGGTGTATGAGACGATGGGCGGCTTCCGTGCCGTGGCGTGGACGGATGTGATCCAGGGCGGCGTGCTGGCGCTGGGCTTTGCGGTGCTGCTGGTGCTGATCTTCAAAGAATACGGCTCAATGGAGGAGACCACGCGCAAACTGCTGGCCACCGCGCCGGAAAAGGTGCTGCCACCGAAGGCCTTGGAGCTCAAAAACTGGATCAGTTACATCTTCCTGCTGGGGGTGGGCGCGGCACTGTATCCGCAGGCGATCCAGCGCATTTACGCTGCCAAATCGGCAACGACACTGCGCAAGAGCCTGGCCGTGATGGCCTTCATGCCGCTGGGCACGGCCTTGATCGCGGTGCTGGTCGGCGTGACGGCGGCAGCGCATCTGGCAGGTGAGTTGAAAGGCGCGGACAGCGACGCGGTGCTGGGAGTGATGCTGCGCCACATTCAAGAGCAGAGCGTCTTCGGTCACGCGGTGGTGGTGCTCATTTTTGCCGCCGTGCTGGGGGCGATCATGTCCACGGCGGATTCAGCGCTGCTTTCCATCTCCAGCATGGTGACGAAGGATCTCTATGCCGGGTTCATCCGGCCCAATGCGGGCCAGGAGGCGCTGACGCGGCTGGGAAAACGGATCTCGACCCTCTTCATGATCTCCCTCGCGGCGCTGGCCGTGTGGCTGAACAACTCCGGCACCAAACTGACGCTGGTGGAGCTGCTGGAGATGAAGTTCGACATGCTGCTGCAGCTCGCCCCGGCCTTCATGATCGCGATTCACTGGAAGGGCATGCGCGCCGGGCCGGTGTTTGCCGGCATGCTCATCGGGCTGGCGTTTGCCCTGTGCTTTTTCTGGGTTCCCGCCCAAGGCGAGGGCTTCCTGACACTGCTGAAGAACTCCGGCTTCCATCCCGGCCTGTATGCGCTGCTGCTGAACATCGGAATCGGTGTCACGGGCTCGTGGATCGTGAATGCCCGGTCGAAAACAGCGAGCAGGCGCGATCCCTCATGAGAGCGCCGAAGTGCTCCCGGATGCGCCCCAGCAGTCCGCCCGCTGGGTTATCTGGACCCATCAACGCAGCATGTGCCTGACTACCTCCTTCACCGCCAAAGGATAAGCCGCTCCGAGCTTGTGAGACGAAAAACGCAGCCTCATCCCCCATCAATGATTAAACAAGAACGCCGGTGAGTTGATCAGGGCCCACGCCAGGTCCTGCGCGGCGGTGAGGCGCTTGTTGGTGAGCTGTTTGGCGCTCAGGTCGCTGTCACGGCGGCGTGAATCAGCTTGGGGTCGAGGACGATGGGGTTTAGGGATTGGGTGTGCTTGGTTTCGAGGGTGATGAGCTGGGGATCGATGGCGAGGGTCTTCTTTTTGGGTTTGGTAGTCGCGGAACTGATTGAGAAAGTGGGCGGTGAGAGTGGCGGTTTGCGCGGGGGTGCGTTTGGGTGAGGTTGTATGTGACGACTCTATTGATAGAGCTTTAAATACTCTTCCAGAGGCTCGTCAGGTTGACACAGGATCACATCAAACGGCTGCAACTGCCCGTCGCGGATGTAGCAATTTCGTGGGAGGACGTCGATGGCGAGGATGTTGAAGGCGTCGTTGAAGGGCACCTCTGGATACTTCGATTTTCAGCAAAGCGATTCGTGTAACTCCTTCATTTTGAGTGGTTGGTTTTTCAAACAGCGGGGTTTCCAGAGGCACCCTGAAGAAGAGAAGGTGGCCGGAGGTGTCGGGGATGCGGGTCCAGCCTGCCGTTTCATGGCGGCGCATTCCATGCCTATGAGAATAAAAAGCACTGCGGGCAGCCAGGTCAAAAAACCAAGAGTCGATGCGGCGCTCCGGCTCCAGCGGCCTTATTCTTACTCTACAAACCGGCCCGTGCTCATCACGACCGGTCTGAACAGCACCGTGAGATGATTCACCGGCAGCACGGCGAAATCCGCCTGCCCTTCCACCTGTCCGCCCTGCGTGGACACGATGCCTTCGTGCTCCTCCCCGAGCACATGGCCGAACAATCGCAGCGTGCCCTTGTTTCCCATCAGCACGCCTGTTTCAGGCGGCAGCGGACCGAGCGCCTCTGGCGTGTGGTGCGGTTCCGTGCCCATCTCATCCACCACCGGCCCCACCACCCAGCGCGGCCAGCCCAGCGGCCTTACCATGTCAATGATCTCACTGCCCTGGTTCGGCGGCACCAGCAAAACGGAGCGTCCCAGTGGAAACGCCGGATCACGCCGCGCCGCCCAGGCGCGAAACACGATGCCGCCGAGCGAATGCATCACAAAATGCACCCGCGAACCCGCTTCCAGCTCCAGTGCCGCCAGTTTCGGCTCAATGTGCCGCTCCACCGCCTCCGCAATCGAAACGCGATGTGACGGATAACCAATGCTCGTCACCCGATACCCGCAGAACCTCAACCAGGCTCTCACACCCACATGCTGCGTGGCGTGCGCCCGAGTCCATGGATGAGGACGACGGTGTCGGTGGGTGGGGAAGCTTCCGGTGGCATGATTCAATCAAGGGGCAGCAGATTCCGTCTTTGATATAGCAATTGCGCGGCAAAGCGTCGATCAACGAGGACGTTGAAGGCGTAGTTGAAGAAGATCAGGTGAAACCTCATTAAGTGTTGCCGATCTGGGCATTATTCGATTGGGCATCTCGCCAGTTCTGTCGACTTTTATCGAACTCGGCATTTATTCGCTCAAACAGTGATCGGCAGACTGCGGCTGCTTTTGAAATCGGCCATAGCGTTATCACTCCCGGTTTTGAATGCTGCGATTTCGACAATTTGAACAGTGTGTCTGGGTGATTTGGCGTGTTGTATCGTCCTTTCCAGACACTGAACTCTGTAAGTTCCTTCAGAAGTTCGGCATCGTGGACAGAGATGTTAATTTTTGCTCTTTGAGCCAACTGAAGCAAACCGTGCCCATGGATTGGGTTCTTCTCGCCGTCTTTGAGATTCGGAAACTCGTTTGCCACTATGATTCCTTTTAGAATGTTCTCGAACACGAGAGCGACGAGCATAGCCCACACATTTCCAGTGTTTAGAATGTTCGAATCATGCAATTCCTCTCCAACAAGTTCGCGAGATCCTTCTTTCCAAAATGAAGAATCGTCCATGCGCTTTCGTTGACGAAACTCTGCTGCCACAATCGACTCGGCTAGAATGTCTGCTGACACTAGTAACCTCTGCGCCGCATGTGCCCATGCAATTGGACTTGTAATGCCCAGCTTAAATTGTCTTTCGGAAAGACCCCGAAGAAAGATTCATCCGGGAAGTTGGTGCGGAATGGCTGAGGTGATGGCACAAGGCCTGGATGAGCCAGAGTTTGCTGTATCACGCGTTTGGTGTGCGCGAGGGCTACGAGTATCGCAGCACGAAGTATGTTGA
>Ga0209573_1006210_pt1 | contig 10136 bp, 7 predicted proteins | sample TNRBio252014_DNA_FD_185870 | JGI IMG/M metagenome (GOLD analysis project Ga0209573, IMG submission 185870) | Wastewater treatment Type I Accumulibacter community from EBPR Bioreactor in Madison, WI, USA - TNR Reactor_6/25/2014_ DNA (SPAdes)... | ecosystem: Engineered > Bioreactor > EBPR >...
TGGGCGAGAAGGCGCTCAAAACCCTGCGCCTCAGCCAGGAAGCCAGAGCCAGATTATTGGAGGATTTCCGCCAACTGCCCCGTTCCAACGAGCCGACGGCGCGCGAGTGGGAGAAGTGGCTCAAGGGTGAGATGCCGACCTTGTCGGTCACCTTCGACCAGACGACGGCAACCGAGAATCCCAGGGCTGTCCACCTGTCGGTGACACACCCGCTCCTTCGCCAGGCCGTTCACCTGTTGCGCGTGGACGAGGCTGTCTTTGCTGTGCTGGCGATTCAAGACACTGATATGCCGCCTGGCGATTACCATTTCGGCGTCTATCGCTGGCGCAAGCAGGGCGTCAAGCCCGACGAAACCCTCATCGCAGTGGCATCACATCCGGTAGTGGAGGAGAAGCTGTTTGGCTGGCTGCAGACCGCAACGGCGCAACCGGATGCCACACTGCCAGACCATGCCGAGTTCGACGCGCTGGACGCACGCCATCACGCCAAATGGCGCGCGGCCCAGGCCAACCACATGGCCGAAAACCGCCAACAGGTGGAGCACCGGGTTCAGAGCCTGAGCGTAAGCCATCGGGCGCGCTGCCGGGTCATCGAAGATCAGATCGAACGCGCCACCAACGACAAGATCCGCCTGATGCGCCAAAGTGAGTTGGCGCGGGCCAACGCCGATTACGAGCGGCGGATGCGGGAATTGGAGCAGGCAGCCGGGAGTGGCGATATCCATGCCGCATCGGTTTTTTTTGGAACCATTACGATGAGGAGTTGAGTAATGGCCAGCAACTATGACGCGATCCGCACAGACAACATTCGAAGATTCGGGGAAGAAACTCACCATCTTTCCTACCTAGGCAGACTGTATACAGATCGAACTCATTTCATCTTCGAACTGCTCCAAAATGCTGAAGATGAAGGAGCTTCCAAAATTCGTTTCGATTTGCTGCAGGACAGGCTTGAAGTTCGGCACGACGGTTGCCCATTCGACGAAGATGATGTGAGAGGGATCTGCGGTGTCGGCGAGGGAACTAAGGCCGAGGACCTCACACAAATCGGCAAGTTTGGCATAGGCTTCAAGTCCGTCTACGCCTATACCACAGCGCCTGAAGTCCATTCCGGTGACGAGCACTTTCGCATTGAATACTATGTTCGACCACATCAGGCTGCGTCCAAGCACCCCGGAGATACCTGGACAACCCTGTTTGTTTTTCCCTTTGACATCTCTGATCTTGCCCCGACCACCTGTCAGAACGAGATTGCTGGACGTCTTCGGAATCTGAAGGCACGCACCTTATTATTCCTGCGTAACATGGGAGAAATCGAGTACACGCTGCCGGATCACTCGGGAGGCACATATCTGCGCGAGGTCACTCAACGAGGAATTGCCAAGCAAGTTCTTTTGATTGGTCAAAACAATGGGGTAGAGGAAGATGAGACCTGGCTGGTATTTGAGCGACCTGTGCCAATTCCAAACAATAGTCGTCGGGTTTCCGTGGAAATCGGGTTTAAGCTTGACCGTGTAGCGGATGGGCAGACCGAAAGAATCGCCAAGATCAACGACTCGGATCTGTTCGTCTACTTCCCCACGGAGAAATCGACCCGCTTTGGGTTTCTTGTTCAAGGCCCATATCGCACCACACCGGCCAGGGACAATATTCCGAAGGATGACGCTTGGAACGCGACACTTGTCGATGAAACTGCCACCTTGATCACCGAGAGCCTCCATCATTTGAAGAAGATGGGGCTGTTGACGGTCAGTCTCCTGGAGACGCTTCCGATCAGGTCTATCGATTTTCCGCAAGACGGCATGTTCAATCCGATAGTCGAGGCAGTTCGCGAAAGCCTAATGGAGCAGGATCTCCTGCCTGCCGAAGATAGGACCTTCGTGTCTGCTCGAAACGCCAGAATGACCCGCAGTACCGATCTCAGAAAGCTACTCTCTCACGATCATCTGCGGGTTCTGTTGCGGACAAGCGACGAGGTTAAGTGGTTGTCCGGTGAAATAACTCAGGACCGGACGCCCGATCTTCGCGAATTCTTGAGCAACAAACTCAGCGTGGCCGATGTCGAACCTCCTAGTTTTGCGGGGCTTGTGTCAGCGGATTTCTTAAACGGCCTGGATGACGAATGGTTCGCTAGTTTCTATGGTTTCTTGGACAATCAGAAATCTCTATGGCAACCGCCAAAAGGCGTTCTGCGATCGAAGCCGATAATCCGGTTGGAGAATGGTTCTCTTGTGGCGCCGTTCGATGGTTCGGGCAATCCAAACGCTTACCTTCCCGTTGAACGCAAGGTTGGATTTGCATCAGTGCGGCGAACCATTGTGAGCTATCAACCAGCACTTGACTTCCTCAAACGCTTGGGACTCACCCAGCCTGATGAAATCGCTGATGTGCTCGAGTATGTCTTGCCCAAGTACAGATCAAGCGAAAGAGAGAACGTTAGTGAGGAGCAATACCTCGCCGATCTTCAGTCGATCTTTGGCGCGTTGAAAACGGACTCGGAACAGAAGAAACGACAACTACTCGAACAAGTTCGTTCGACGCCTTTTGTGCAAGCCGTAAATGCAGCTACCGGAGAGCAGGGATACAGACGGCCAGACGAAGTCTATCTTCCAACGCCTGCATTGCGAGTATTCTTTGAGGACAATTCAGGGGCGTGGTTCCTGCCCGACAGCAGCGATAACCTTGCGAACGTTTGGAAAGAATTGGGTGCGGCCTCACTCCCCCGCAGGATCGTTCATAGCCGCAAACCGGCCACAGTCACCGAATACTCGAATTGGGTGCCAAAGATCACAAACTACGATCTTGAGGGCCTGGACCATTATCTTGACCGTCTGGCTCAGATGCCCGCCCAGTCGGAACCTGCTGTGCAGCGGGGAGTTGTCTTGTGGCAGATTCTGGTGAACTGCCACAAGGAGAAGGCGACCTTCTTTGATGGAACTTACATGTGGTTTTACTACCGCTGGAAAACAAAGACGTTCGCATCTGACTTGCAGGTTCTTCTGCAGAGTCGTGCCTGGGTGCCCACAATTGGGGGTCAGTGTAAAATTCCTTCCGAGTGCTGCGTCGATGAGTTGCATCCGGATCTGGATCAAGATGACAAATTGCTCAAGTCCCTTGGAGTGCGACCGAGTGAGCACGAAAGTCGGACGAAGTTGCTAACCGACCTTCGCGCGTATGGTTATGACGAAGAATACCTAAGGGTTCTGGAGCTCTTGAGACAACATCCGGATGAAATCGGCAGACTCACGCAACGTCTTGTGTCCTTAGGGTATCCTCCTAGCTCCAGCGCAAGTCCTAGATTTCCAACAAGAGCAAGTAGGAATCCCGAACGGCGCGAAAAAGGAGTTTCAGAGGAAGTACTTGATGCTCCCGACAAGAAATATGAACAGCAGCCAAGAAGTGTTCGGACGACCAGACCAGGCATAGATCAGAACGTATGGCTCAGAAGTCATTATACCAACGAGGATCACCAACTCGTATGTCAAATCTGCAAGCTGGAAATGCCCTTCAAGAAGCGTGACGGGGAATACTATTTCGAGGCGGTCGAAGCACTTACTCGCGATCACTTGCCCAAGGAATACGAAGCCCAGTTCCTGGCCCTATGTCCGCTGTGCGCAGCGAAATACGCCGAGTTCGTCAAGCGCGACGTCGTCGCCATGGAGCGTGTCAAGAACGCGTTGTTGGAGTCTGAAGAACCGGAGATCCCCTTGGAACTTGGTGACCTCAAGACCAGCCTTAGGTTTGTGGAAACCCATTTCCAAGACCTCAAGACAATCCTTGGACTCGTCCAGGGCACTGATGTCGAGAACGAGGACTGTTTGGAATGATGGACGAAACAGGAATCCCATGACGCTGCAGCCTGACCGCCCTCAACTCTATCACATCACCCACATTGACAACCTGCCGTCGATCTTGCAGGACGGTGGTTTGCGTTCGGATGCGGCAATGCTGGCGCGCGGCGGACCGGCTGCCGAATTGCGCTGACCGCTGAAGACGAGGAGACAGACGGATGATCACTGATCGTACACCCGACTATGTCACAGGCCTTGTGCATGAACTGCGCAAGCTGCCTAATGAAACCGAGTGGCTGGAATTCAAGCGCAACGACGCTTCGCCACAGGACATTGGCGAGTACCTGTCCGCTTTGGCTAATTCTGCGGCGTTGTACGGGAAAACGCACGGATACATGGTCTGGGGCATCGATGACGCCACGCATGAAATCGTTGGCACGACGTTCAACCCGGTCAAGACCAAGGTGGGCAATGAGGAGCTTGAAAACTGGTTGCTCCACCTGCTCAATCCCAAAATCGACTTTCGGTTTCACAGCGCGGTGATTGACGGTAGTTTGGTGATCCTCTTGGAGGTTGGCAGAGCCTTTCAACATCCTGTTCAATTCCAGAATCAGGAGTTCATACGCATTGGCACCTACAAGAAGAAACTGAAGGATTTCCCCGAGAAAGAGCGAGCGTTATGGCGTGTATTCGATCAAACTCCATTCGAGACGCTCATTGCTGTCCAGGATGTTGCCAGCAACGATGTACTCTCGTTGTTGGACTACCCGGCCTACTTCGAACTGCTGAACCTGCCATTGCCAGCAAACCGCGATGCTATCCTGAAGAGCTTGCTGGCCGACGAGTTGATAGCCAGGTCGGAACGTGGTAACTGGCACATTAGCAACCTCGGCGCCATCCTGTTGGCGAAAAAGCTGGACGAATTCCCCTCACTCAGACGGAAGGCTACTCGTGTCATCGCATATAGGGGCAACAGCCGCGTGGAGACATTGCGCGAGCAGATGGGAGTGAGGGGATATGCAAATGGGTTTGAAGGATTGATCGGCTATGTGAACGGTTTGCTGCCTACGAACGAAGTCATCCAGCAAGCATTGCGCAAGACAGTTCCGATGTACCCCGAACTGGCGGTCCGGGAGTTGGTGGCCAACGCGTTGATTCACCAGGATTTCTCCGTTACTGGCGCCGGACCCATGGTCGAGATATTCGAAGATCGGATGGAGGTCAGTAATCCAGGCGTTCCGTTGGTGGAAGTGTTGCGATTCCTTGACTCGCCGCCGCGCTCGCGAAACGAGACCTTGGCATCCTTCATGAGACGGATTGGGGTTTGCGAGGAGAGAGGCAGCGGCGTGGACAAAGTGGTCTTTCAGACCGAACTCTTTCAGCTTCCCGCCCCGGCATTCGAAGTTGTGGGGGAAAGCACGCGCGCCCTGCTCTTTGCCCATCGTCCCTTGTCAAGAATGGACAAAGCGGATCGGATTCGCGCGTGCTACCTCCATGCGTGTCTCCGTTACGTGAACAGGGATTTCATGACGAATACCACACTGCGGAATCGTTTCGGCATCGAGGCAAAAAACAGCGCCATGGCGTCTCGCCTCATCAAAGAAGCTATTGAAGCCGGCGTCGTCCACCCCCATGATGAAGCAGCCAGCAAGCGACTCATGAAGTATGTGCCTTTCTGGGCATAGATGCACCAGTTCACTTCATTTGATGGGTATTTGATGAATGACTTTGGTTTCCATGCCACATGGCGTTGACTGGCGCCTAATCGATGAAAGCGATTCTTTTTACTGGTATTCGGACACCGCATTTAGTGTTGATTATTGGTTCTGATACTACATCCAGAGACACTGGGCAAGGTACTGCAAAGAAGTGTTGTATGGATGTGTCGATTCTTCATTTGACGGCCATTTGACAGACGCGATCTACCAGCCGGTTCATTGCGGCGGCAATGATCATGCGCTTCACTGTCGCGGCCACGAATTCACGAGATAGAATCATGACCCACACAACAGACTCCACCACCATCGCCTGGCTCCTCGACCACGCCATGCTCGAAGCTGTCCGCCCCATCGCTGCCCGCTACTCCGGCCAGGGCAGCCAGTGGCGCAATCCCTATGCCGAGGCCGGGCCGCGCGCGGCGTCAGAAACGGCGTCAGTTTGGTTCACGGCCTACCCCGGCGCGATCATCACCCGCGCCGGCCAGTCGGTGCTAGGAACGCTGGGCGACCCGGCGCTGTGGCGCACCTTTGCCGACATCGGCATCCAGGCCATCCACACCGGGCCGATGAAGCAGGCCGGCGGGCTGAGTGGCGTCGAGTTCACGCCCACCATTGACGGCCACTTCGACCGCATCGGCATCGCCATCGACCCGCAGTTCGGCACGGCCGAGGAATACGCGGCCATGAGCCAAACTGCGGCCGCGGTCGGCGCGGTGGTGATCGACGACGTGATCCCGGCCCACCTGGGCAAAGGCGCCGACTTCCGCCTGGCCGAGCGGGCCTACGGCGACTACCCCGGCCTGTTCCACATGGTCGAGATCGCGCCGGAGGACTGGGATTTATTGCCCCACGTGCCAGCCGGCGCCGATTCGGCGAACCTCCCTCCTGCGACCGTGGCCGCATTGGAGGCCAAGTGCTACATCGTCGGCGAGCTGCAACGGGTGATCTTCTACGAGCCGGGGGTCAAGGAGAGCAACTGGAGCGCGACCGATGTCGTGCAGGGCGCGGACGGCGTCGAGCGGCGCTGGGTCTACCTGCACTACTTCAAGCAGGGCCAGCCCAGCCTGAACTGGCTGGATCCCAGCTTCGCCGCGCCGCGGCTGGTGATCGGCGACGCGCTGCACTCGCTGGGTGTGCTGGGCGCGCGCATGGTGCGGCTGGACGCCAATGGCTTCCTGGGCGTCGAGAAGCGGTCTGGCGGTCCGGCCTGGTCCGAAGGCCACCCGCTCTCCCTGACCGCCAACCAGGTCATCGCTGGCATGGTGCGCAAGCTGGGCGGCTTCAGCTTTCAGGAGCTCAACCTGACCGTAGACGACATCGCGGCCATGAGCCATGGCGGGGCCGACCTGGCCTACGACTTCGTGACCCGGCCCGCCTGCCAGCACGCTTTGGTCACAGGCAACGTGGCCTACCTGCGCCTGATGCTGCGCGAGATGCGGGCCCACGACGTGGAGCCGGCCTACCTGATCCACGGCTTGCAGAACCACGACGAACTAACGCTAGAGTTGGTGCATTTCTGGACGTTGCACGCGGCCGACCACTTCACCCTCGACAACGAGGATTTGACCGGGCTGGAGCTGCGCGAGCGGGTGCGCAGCGTGATGTATGACCGCATCAGCGGCCCGAACGCACCCTACAACCTGCGCTTCGTCACCAACGGCGCGGCCTGCACCATGGCCAGCGTGGCGGCCGCAGCGCTGAACATCCGCGACATCACCGGCTTGTCCGACGAGCAGGTGGGCCAGATCCAGCGCTTACACCTGCTGCTGGCGATGTATAACGCCTTCCAGCCGGGAGTCTTCGCCCTCTCCGGCTGGGACCTGGTGGGCGCGCTGCCGTTGGCCCACGACCTGGTGGCGGATCTGATGGCCGACGGCGACACGCGCTGGATCAACCGCGGCGCTTACGACTTACTGGGCGTCAACCCGGACGCGGCCGGCTCAGCCGCCGGCCTGCCCAAGGCCGTGGCGCTCTACGGCCCGCTGCCCGAGCAGCTCAGGCGGCCCGACTCCTTCGCCAGCCAGCTCAAGGCCATGCTGCAGGTGCGCCGAGCTTACAAGCTGTATGCCGCGTACCAGCTCGACGTCCCCGACACGCACAGTCCCGGCCTGCTGGTCATGGTGCATGAGCTGCCCGAGGGGCTGGGCACGCAGGTGACGGCCATCAACTTCGGCGCGGAGCCGGTGGATGAGGTGGTGCGGCTGAAGCACGTGCAGCCGGGCCAGGCGGTCGATATGTTCAGCGACGTCGTGGCAGGGCCAGTGAACGAACAAGGTGAGCTACGCATTCGGCTGGAAGGCTATGCGGGCAAGTCATATCTGATTGGACCCGCGGCCGTAAGTTGAGCTGTGGTTTTCGCGCACTAACCGCGCAATACCGCTTGCTGCGCCGTAGAACTGATGCTACAATGCCGTCGCAAGGTCGATGGCGCCCCATGTCGTGATTGAGGTATCGATGGAGATGGACAATGGACAGCACCGCACGTTACCTGGCTAGCGTATATGATAAGCTGCCGCCCGATGATGGTCGTTTGCTCCTGCAATTCGCTGAGTTCTTGATCGAGAAGCAGCCACGTGCGATCAGCGCTCGAGAAGCCCGCCGTCAGGTGAGTGCGTGGTTAGTGCGCGAGGTGGGTAACCTGCTGATGGGAGGCCAACCTGAATTCCTGCCCGGCGATCAACCGATGTGGCGGGTGCCAGTGCTTGTAGCTGGCAGCCCAGATCAACTGGCTGGCAACATCCACGTGGACGCGCGCAGCGGTGAGCTCTTGATCAACGAGACTACGCCTGGCCAGATACTCAGCCATGTCCAATTTGCTATTAGCCGTTCCGCACCGAACTGAGGCTTTTGCGGGCGCTTGTCTTCCGGCATGCCTGCAAATGGCGTTGGCGTATTTCGGGGTGAATCGCTCACAGAAACAGGTTGCCAGCCAGATTGGACACATCGCTGGGGCTGGCACACCTGCGCGCAATGTCACACGGCTGGTCGTCCCAGGCATCGAGATCAGCTATACGGCAAAAGGATCGCTCGAGGGCATTGGGCGTTGTCTTGATAGGCAGCAAATCTCCATCCTTTTTGTTCGCACTGGCGAGCTCCCATACTGGGAGGATGACACGGCCCATGCCGTGCTCGTTGTAGGCATGGACCAAACTACCATTTGGGTGCATGATCCGGCCTTTGATAAGGCGCCGATACCGGTACCAATTGACGACCTTTCCTTAGCCTGGTATGAGATGGGGAATGCCTGGGCGCAAGTTGCCGGTCAATCAGCTTAGGCTGACGGCGTGGTCGAAGACCGTCATGGCTAGGTCCGTCTTGAAGACCTCCTCTGTTGAAGTGGCCGAACATCCAGGGTTGCTGCTGGAGATGTTCCGAGCACCAGCGGACTGGCAACTGCGGCAGACAGGACGCGTGAACAGGATTCGGTTTGGCTTCGTCATGCCTGCCGATCAGCTCGACAAGACGCGGCGAGCTACGTTCGTCGACGATCTGGACCGCGCGTTGTCGCTGGTCAGTGGGCATTTCGACTCGGCCTGGATCATCGACCACTTGCAGTTCGACGATCAGGACGTGCTGGAAGGCTTCACGACGCTGGCCTACATGGCCGCACGCCATCCGCAGCTCAAGTTCGGCCACACCGTGCTGTGCCAGTCGTTTCGCAACCCGGCGCTGCTGGCCAAGATGGGCGCGACCTTGCAGTTTCTGAGCGGTGGGCGCTTCATACTGGGCATCGGCGCGGGCTGGCACGAGGAGGAGTATCGAGCGTATGGCTATGACTTCCCGCCTGCTGCCGTGCGGGTCGAGCAGTTGGACGAGGCGCTGACCATCGTCAAGGCCTTGTGGACCGAAGAAACTGCCACGTTCCACGGCAAGCACTACCGGGTACACGAGGCCCGCTGCGAGCCGAAGCCCACCCCCCTGCCGCCCATCATGGTTGGCGCGTTCAAGCCGCTAATGCTGCGGCTGACAGCCCGACACGCCGACTGGTGGAACGTCTCGTCGACCGGACCGGGGGCATACCGGCGCATGGCTGCCGAGTTGGAGCGAGCCTGCGTCGAAGTTGGCCGCGATCCAGCCAGCGTGCGGCGCACGTGGGTCGGCGGCTGCGCCTGCGCGGCGTCACAGGCCGAGGCCGAGGACCTCGCTGGCGACCGCTTCAGCGCTGACAACGACGACGACTTCGGCTTCGTCGGCACGCCAGAGCAGGTGATCGAGCAGATGCGTCCGTTCGTCGAACTGGGCGTTGATCACTTCATGCTGGACTGCGGGGGATTCCCACGGTTGACTACGCTCGAGCTGCTGATCGACCAAGTGCTGCCGGTGTGGGGCGCCGGCCTGCACCGTGCATAGTGCGCGCGATCTGAAGCCAATCCAGCAGGTCATCACGCAGTGCGATCACTGCTTGCTGTCTGAAGTTCTCGCTGGTATACTTATGCACAAGCGAACCACCTTACAGGTTCGTCTGCATTTCGGCCAATCCTGGTAGAGATATGTAGAGATCGCTATGTGGCCCACGGACGTATTGGAAATCACTATCTTCATCCCGGTGTGGTTCATACCGATAGTCGTTCTCGTCCTGATCGGCTCGATGGGCGGCGCGGCGCTGGCGGTTCGGCGCCAGCGAGCG
>Ga0209573_1006212_pt1 | contig 10131 bp, 7 predicted proteins | sample TNRBio252014_DNA_FD_185870 | JGI IMG/M metagenome (GOLD analysis project Ga0209573, IMG submission 185870) | Wastewater treatment Type I Accumulibacter community from EBPR Bioreactor in Madison, WI, USA - TNR Reactor_6/25/2014_ DNA (SPAdes)... | ecosystem: Engineered > Bioreactor > EBPR >...
GCTGGCTGTCACCGGTAAAGACTTCGTGTCCCGCTCGATGAAGGCGTCGCGCCAGATCAAGTGCAACCGGGGCTCGCGCTCCGGTGATCAGAATTCGCATAGGATCCTTACTCAGTCTCATGCGCTCACGTTATTCGTTGCTCTCGAGCAAATCTTGCATACGTTAAGGTGACACCAAAGAGATTGGGAAGCCGTGGGCAGGCGTCGCCACGCTTTGTGCGTCGCGCTCGTCGGTCACGCTCGCCCGTAGCCGAAGTCGCCAGACTTTGGTGCGATTTCTGGGAATGGCAGTCACGCCTATCCGGTCCAATTTCATGTGCTGGCCAATCTCTGGCGAGATCGGCTACGATGGCACAATCCACAACGCTGAGGTAGCCGAAGTCGCCAGACTTTGGTGCGGATGTATGTGCTGGCTAATCTCGGATGAGATCGGCAACGACAGGTTTTGAAGAAAGTGAGTTGATCCCATTCGCAGTGCGATTCCAGACGTGTTTCGAAACTCGACTGGCGGCCCACAGTCGCCGGAATCGATGCTGCGCAGTGAAGACCGTCCTGAATTCCGCGGACCATTGAGTTATGGATCGCTGAGTCTCAGCAGTCGCTATCTGCTGTCGCCACTGGCCGGATTCACCACACTTCCATTCCGGCGCATTGTTCGTCGCATTGGTGGAGTCGGCCTTGCCACCACAGATCTCGTAAACGCTCGCGCCCTGGTGACTCGCAACGAGCGAACCCTGCAGATGGTGGAAACGCATCCGGAAGATCGCCCATTCGCCGTACAGATCTTCGGCAGTGAACCCGACGTGATGAAGGACGCCGCACAATTGCTGATGGAACTGGGCGTCGACACCATTGACATCAACATGGGCTGCCCGGTTAATCGCATCGCCGGAGCTGGCGCGGGGGCCGGCATGATGTGCAACGTTGACGGCACTCTGCGTCTGGTGCAGACCGTTGTGGAAGCCGTTCCGATTCCCATCAGCGTGAAGATGCGACTGGGCTGGGACGATTCACAGCTCACTGCGCCCTGGTTTGCCGCTGAGTTCGAAAAAGTCGGCGTGTGTGCGGTGGCGATTCATGGACGAACTCGCGAACAGGGATTCAGCGGATCCGTGTCTCTGCCCGGGATCCGCGCGGTCGTGGAAGCCGTCTCGAAGATCCCGGTGATCGGAAATGGCGACATCCGTAACGTCGCCGATGCCGCGCGCATGTTGCGAGAAACAGGCTGCCACGGCATCTCGATCGGGCGGGCTGCACTCGCCAATCCCTGGATCTTTCGCCAACTGGTCGAATGGGAAACAACAGGATCCTATTCGCCAGCCGGAACCTTCGATGAGCGTCTGACCCTGATGCTGCAGCAGTTTGCCTGTCTGGAAGAACGTCACGGCACCGAACGCGCGATTGTACTGTTCCGCAAGATGGCGCACTGGTATCTGAAGGGCATGCGAGTTCTGAAGCGCATGCGAGGAGACTTTCAGAGCGTTCGCACGAAGGACGAGATGACTCAGGCCATCGCCGCAATTCGCGAAGCCGGCCCGGTCGACGGCAATCGTTCGGGAGTATTGACGGAAGTCGAAATCCCGGTGCCTCGTGGTCCGGTCGAGCAGTGGTAAGTCCGCACCGTAGCCGATCTCGTTTCGTAGCCGATCTCGCCAGAGATTGGCAGATTACAGAAAACGCCTCCAAAGTCTGGCGACTTCGACTACTCCACGCTCACAGCTCGCCGCTTTCTGTCCAAAGTCTGGCGACTTCGGCTACGCAACGCTCCCCACTCTGCGCTCTCGGCTCCCCGCTCGCATCACATTCCCAGAGTTTTCCAGGCCCAGCGATACAGATTGCGGCTGTCCGTATAGCGGGCTTCGGAAGCGGCCGAGCCGAGCACCACAACGATCAATCGCTTTCCATTGCGCTCGCCCGTTGAGACCAGACATGCGCCGGCCTGGTCGGTCGTGCCTGTTTTAATTCCGTCGTAGCCTTCGGTTCCCAGAAGTTCGTTGGTGTTCTTCCAGATCACATTGCGACGATATCCGCCGGGCCCGTCGACGGTCGCACCGCGCTGACGAGTGGACACGTAGGTGCGATACAACGAACTGCCCAGAACGGCGCGGGCCAGAACGGCCAGGTCTGCAGGGGTCGACAGGTGCGCTGCGTTGGTCAGCCCATGCGGATTGGTGTAATGCGAATTGATCATGCCCAGCCGCTCCGCTTCCGCATTCATGGCATCAACAAACAACTGCAGCGGATCCGTCGGAGCCGAAGCAGCGCTGGTTGCTGCGGTCGCCGTCGCACCACTGGCATCGACCGATGCCGCCGCCAGCGGCTGCCCGAAATGTTCGGCCAGTGCGACACTCATGTCGTTCCCTGATGGCAGCATCAGACCATACAGCGCCTCCCGAATCGTCAGTTGCTCACCCGCGCGAATGTCTGACGTGGAACCTCGAGTCTCGTCCGCGCGAGCTGACATGGTCAGCACCTCATCAAGAATCTCCGGCTGCGACTCGGCCAGGCGAATGACCAGCCAGGCTGTCATCATTTTGGTTGTGCTTGCGATGTGAGACGGAATATCTGCGGCCTGCTGACCAATGGCTTCGCCCGTGGCAGCATCCACAATCGTCCACGCATCACTTGAGACAAACGGCGGACCATCCAGCGGTTCGAGCGGAGCTTTTGGCAGCATTTCCCCGTTGATCTCATCGGGTGCTGCCACCGGCTGTTCTTCAATAATGGGTCCCAGAACCTTCCACAGCTCGGCATCGGCAATTCCCGTGACCGGCAGTCCGTTCATCTCCTGAAACTTTCGCACGACCGATTCCGTGGCGGGCCCGAAATCGCCATCCACACCCAAACCCGGCGAAGGAGTCATCCGGGCATTGAGTGTGCGCTGCAGGTATTCGACTCGAGTTCCCAGGTTCCCCAGACGCAGCTCTGGTGATTCATTGCCGGTGCCACGTTCCCATTCCGGATTGAAGTGATCGAACGCGATGCGGGAAATTCGCCCGATCAGCACATGTGCGGCGTTCTGATCATCCCAGCGCTGATCCTTGTTACCCGTCGTTAACACACAGATGGCAAACGGACCCTTTGGACCGTAAACAATCCCGGCATTGCAGCGGCTGGCATTCACCGCTCCGGACTTATGCGCCACCTGAGTTCCTTTGGGAAGCTGGCTGACAATCATTGATTTGTCGTCACAGGATTTCAGATGATCGAGCATTGCCTTGCACGATTCTGCGGAAGCGGCGGTGCCCTTGTGCAGCATCTCCAGCAGGTCCACCGTCTCCTTCGCTGTCGTGCTGCCCAGACCAAACAGCCGACTGCGCTCTTTCGCGATCGACGTGTCCGCTCGATACACAAACGCGTGCAGACGAGTCTGAGGAAATCCCAGGGTCGTCATCATGTCGGTCGTGGCAGACAGACCCATTTCCCCGGCGACGAGGTTGGTGGCCGTATTGTCCGAATAGCGAATCATCAGTCGAATGGCATCCCGAATCGACAATGACAGGCCTTCCGAAAAATGTCCCGTCAACACGCCGGATCCGGGAACCTTGTCGGTGTCCTTCAGTTGCACCATCTTCTTCAGATCCAGCTTGTCGGCGTCTGCCAGACGATAGGCCGTCACCATCACCGGCAGTTTGATCAGACTGGCCGTCGGCTGCACGGCATCGGATCGCCACGCAAACTGTTCGCCGGTTTCCAGATGCCGAATCACCAGCCCCACTTTTCCCTGATGTTCCTGAATCAGCGGCATGATCTTTGTGGCGAGATCCTGTCCGGCCGCAGGCCCCTCCAGGAGAGCCAACAGCAGCAACAACAGCAAGAAACGGACAAGTCGAAGCGGCTGATGAGTCATATGTGGTCCTGCAGAATGTCTGCGTTGTGAGTGGGACGGCACATCAAAAACTGTCGTAGCCGAAGTCTGGCGAATTCAGCCATCGCGATCTACCGTGGCCGATCTCGCCAGAGATTGGCCGCTCTTCGTATTGCACTGTCACCCTGCTTCGATGGATCGGGTGGCCGGGGCTGGACTGAACGAAGGAAGCCCCGGGGTTTCGGGCTACCGCCCTCCAAACCCGGCCACCCACCAATCCAGTATTGACAGTGCTGCCCAATCTCGCCAGAGATTGGCCGTCGCATCAGCAATCGCACCAAAGTCTGGCGACTTCGGCTACGAATGGTCGAACGCTTCGCGACGTTCTGAAAACTTGAATCAACATCTCCGGCAGACGCGATTTTTCCTGCCACTGTGACCACTCGTCCGCACAGCTTTCGCAGTCTGAAAAGTCTTCTCGGGAAGCCGCGGAGACTGGACGGAAAAGTGCCGCTTTCCGGTCAGTGGATCGGTAGCGAACCTGACGATCGTGCAATGCCCGATGTCGGCGCTGAACACGATCGTCTGGTCGGCCGATACTCTTCGCATGAGCGTCAAAGATGTCAATTCAGTTGCCTTCGAACAGAACTGCCTGAAGGTTCTGGACTGCTACGCGGTGCGCGATGCAGCGGCCAAAGCCGCGCAGGCGGAATACGCCGGGTGGCTGGATCGAATCATCGAATTGCCGGGCCTTGAACCCTCGTCGCTCACCTCAATCCATGGATTTCTGATTGCTCAGGGCCTGATCCGCTTCGAATTCACGGGCCGCAATGTCGGCCTGCAGTATCAGCTCAGTTCTCTCGGCCGCGACGCCGTCGCCCGGCGTTCCCTGCAACTGGGCGAAGAATCACGCGGGTTCGAGCATTCGGCAGATTCGGCCGAAGAAAAGTCCCACGCCGCCTGAGCAGCAGGGCTGACAGCCCTGCACCCGGTTCGAGCTGACGCTCGGAAGAAAAAACCCGCTCACGTTGTTCGCTGCAGTAATCTCCCGCGCCGGTTTACACATGAGATTGCAGGGCTGACAGCCCTGCACCCGGTTCGAGCTGACGCTCGGAAGAAAAAAAGCCGCTCACGTTGTTCGCTGCAGTAATCTCCCGCGCCGGTTTACACATGAGATTGCAGGGCTGAAAGCCCTGCACCCGGTTCGAGCTGACGCTCGGAAGAAAAAAAGCCGCTCACGTTGTTCGCTGCAGAAATCTCCCACTTGCCCACAACCCGGGAACTGGGTTTGCCCGGATGGTCATTCCCGCGTAGGCGGGAATCCAGCGATTTCGATGAACGCGGTGAATTCCCGCAGACCGCAACACTCTCCGCAATCGCCTGTCTGTGAACAGAAACACGTGCAACCCATCGACCGTTGAACTAAGATCGGTGCCCTGATTACCAGTCCGGGATCAGCCACTCACCAGATGCGGCGAAAAGCGACCGAGTGAACGCAGGCGATCCCCGGTAACACGGCACGGAGAAATCCAGGTGATTCCGTTCCGGATAGACTTCTGAAACAACAGTGTGGATCCCTATGTCTGTGTCTGAATCCTGTGTGGCTGAACTCGTTTCCTGGCATGAGATGGCCGAGTCCGTCCTGCGAGGAGCATCTTTAAGTCGCGAAGACGCGATGGCGATTCTTCGCGCGGATGATGATCAGCTGCTGGCAATTCTGGATGCGGCCTACCGAGTGCGTCGTCAGTACTTCGGAAAGACCGTCCAGTTGTACTATCTGAAAAACGCCAAAAGCGGCCTGTGTCCGGAAGACTGTTCGTACTGTTCGCAGTCAAAGATCTCCGACGCGCCGATTGAAAAATACGCCATGCTGAATGCCGAGCGTCTGCTGGACGGTGCTCGCAAAGCTGCCGAAAGCCGTGCTCGCACTTACTGCATCGTAGCCAGTGGCCGCGGACCAACCGATCGTGAAGTCGATCATGTGGCCAGCGTGGTGCGTCAGATCAAGGATCAGTATGGTCTGCACATCTGCTGCTGTCTGGGTCTGCTGAAACCCGAACAGGCCGTGCGTCTGAAGGAAGCGGGTGTCGATCGAGTCAACCACAATCTGAACACCAGCGAACGATTCCACGACCAGATCTGTTCAACTCATACGTTCCGCGATCGCCTGCAGACACTCGACGTCTGCCGCGACGCCGGTCTGGAACTCTGTGCCGGCATGATCGTGGGCATGGGAGAAGTGCATGACGATGTGGTCGATGTGGCCATCAAGCTGTCGGAACTTCGAGTCGAATCAATTCCGATCAACTTCCTGAATTCGATTGATGGTACGCCGCTGCAGAATCTGAAGGACCTGGATCCTCGTTTCTGCCTGAAGGTTCTGGCGATGTTCCGCCTCACCAATCCAAAGGCTGAACTCCGCATTGCCGGCGGTCGCGAAGTGAATCTCCGCTCGATGCAGGCCATGGGGCTGTACCCGGCAAATTCCATGTTCGTCAGCGACTACCTGACGACTCCTGGACAGAAAGCCGAAGAAGACTTCCGCATGATCGCGGACCTGGGATTTCAGATTACGGCCGGTGACTACGAATCGTCGAAGCTGCTGGATCTGTGGAACACACCACACACAAAATCCTGCAGCGCGGAAGCGCCTTCAGAAGGCGGCTGCTGCACCCCACCAAAGTCGAGTGACTTGACCGGCGCAGGCGCAACAAGCACGTGCGGCACGATCCCAAAGTCTGGCGACTTCGGCTACTCGGCCTCTCAGGGCAGTTGCTGCGGATGATGGGTGTCTGATGGAAATCCGGGCCTTTGCGGAACGCGTGCTGTTCTCGGAAACGCTCGACGAAAAAGTCGGGCGAATTTCGGAACCGCTGACGGACAGCGACCCCGGAGTGGCCGTTCGAGTTGATCGACCAGCTCGTCCGGCCAGCCTGCAGTTTGCAGCTCGACGAACGGCGCCGGCGATGCCGAAGGCCGAATCACTGCGGGACGCACGCAAGCGAGCCGTCGCGCATCATGTGATGGCCAACCACGAACTTCAGGCTTTGGAAGTCATGGCCCTGGTGCTGCTGGCGTTTCCGGAAGCACCCACCGAGTTTCGTCTGGGTGTGGCTCACATCATGTTTGACGAACAGCGGCATACCCGGATGCATGCACAGCGGTCGGCCGAACTGGGCATCGAGTTCGGAGAGCTGCCGGTGAATTCATGGATCTGGCAGAAGGCTCTCGAATACCGGACAACCCTGGAGTATGTGGCCGGGTTGCCACTGGTGTTTGAAGGAGCAAATCTGGATCACACTGTGGAGTTTGAACAGTACTTCAAGGACGCTGGTGATCGTCGCAGCGCAGCCATTATGCGAGCCATCCATAAGGACGAAATCCATCACGTGGAATTCGGGCTGATCTGGCTGAAGCGATTCAAGTCACCTGACCAGTCCGACTGGGAAGCCTGGACCAGCGCATTGCACTGGCCCATTCGTCCCTCCAAAGCCCGCGGGACCATGTTTCAGCGTGATGCGCGGCTGCAGGCGGGGTTGAGTCCGGACTTCATTGATCAGCTGCAGGCGTTCCCTGACGAGTAAGGCCGCAGCGGGTCACTCGCGCGTCGTCCTGAGCGCGTGCCAAATTCTGGCGACTTCGGCTACGGGCTGCTGCGAATTCTCACGAATTCGGCTACGGGGCTATCCCAAAGTCTGGCGACTTCGGCTACGGAGCATCACACGCGAAGATCTTCGGCGGTCCCGTCCAGATCGGCCGCGTATTTCTGGCGGACGGGTTCCACGCAGGATTCGACGAAGTCGTCCACCTGTTCCGGAGCGCGACCGATGTAGCGTCGGGCATCCAGCGTGCTTTCCAGATCCACAGCAGCGAATGAACCGTCGGACTTCAGTCGATCAATCAGATCATTGGCCGATCCGTGCGATTTCACCTGTTCGGCCGCCGCCTGACTGTGAACTCGAATGACTTCGTGCAGTTCCTGGCGGTCGCCTCCGGCCTGCACTCCGGCCATCAGAATTTCTTCGGTCGCCATGAACGGCAGTTCCGATGCCAGATTCTTTTCGATGACTTTGGGATACACGACCAGCCCGTCCGTGATGTTGCGATACAGGATCAGACACGCATCAATGGCCAGAAAAGCCTGCGGCATCGCCAATCGACGGATCGCACTGTCATCCAGAGTACGTTCCATCCATTGAGTCGCCATGGTGGCATCAACGCCCGACTGAAGACTCATGGCAAACCGCGCCAGAGAACACATGCGTTCGCTGCGCATGGGATTGCGCTTATAAGCCATGGCCGACGAACCAATCTGCTCTTTGCCAAACGGTTCTTCCACTTCCTTGCGATGCTGCAGAATCCGGATGTCCGTTCCCGCCTTGTGACACGTTTGGGCGATGCCGTTCAGAGCGGCCATCAGCTGCGAATCCGATTTGCGCGAATAGGTCTGTCCGGTCACCGGATGAGATTCTGCAAAGCCCATCCGTTCGGTCACCATGCGATCGAGCTGTTCGACCTTCGCGTGATCACCCTGAAACAGAGACAGAAACGTCGCCTGAGTTCCTGTGGTCCCCTTGACTCCGCGAAACCGCAATGTCGCCAGGCGATATTCGATCTCTTCCAGATCCAGCAGCAGGTCCCAGCACCATAACGTGGCTCGCTTGCCGACAGTCGTTGGTTGAGCTGGCTGCAGATGAGTGAATCCCAGGCACGGCAGGTCGCGATACTTCACAGCAAACTTCGCCAGCTGGTCGATCACCTGCACCAGGCGGCGGCGTGTCAGAACCAGGCTGTGTTGCATCTGGATCAGTTCGGAGTTGTCGGTCACAAAACAACTGGTCGCTCCCAGATGGACGATCGGGCGCGCCTTTGGACACTGGTCACCCCAGGCATGCACGTGCGCCATGACGTCATGTCGCAGTTTGCGTTCGTACTTCTCTGCGGCAGCGAAATCGATGGCATCCACCGTGGCTCGCATTTCCGCCAGTTGTTCTTCCGTGATTGCCAGACCCAGTTCCTTCTGGCATTCAGCCAGAGCGATCCACAGTCGTCGCCAGGTGGAGTGTTTCGTCTGAGCCGACCAGATGGTGGCCATGTCACGAGACGCATATCGAGTGATCAGCGGATTTTCGTAAATGTCGTGTGACACGATCTTCTTTCGCAGAGTGTTCCAGGGCCGCCGGACAGATGCGGCGTTGTGAAGGGCTCCACTTCATCGCGATGGCCGGATGACGATTACTGCCAGAACGCCGAAACGGGAAGTGTAGTCGAGATTTCCGCCTGTTTCAGCCCGCGCCAGATTTCGGAAAGTCTGCCGGAACTCGGTCGCCGACAGCCGAAAATCGGCGGCGCGCATGGATGGAAGCACGTCCTTGCTGCCGAAAAGGGCTTTCGCCATCAGGCCCTCTGCCGTCCCGCAGCATCATCCACCGATTCATTCATCGGCACACCGAACACCCCCAATCGCATACCGGGAAGCTGACGCATCCCGCTCGCCAAAGATTATTGCGATGCGGCGAGCGGCCCGGTGTCAACCGGCCGGTACAAAATACATCAGCGCTCGGCCAACCGCAGATTGCGAGCGATCGCTGATCAACCGGATCGTTGACCGGGCCCGAACCGCTGTGTATGGTGAGTCAGGACAACGGGTAACATGTGATGCCCCCTTAGTTGATCAGTTCTGCCTGCTGTGCCGTGTTCGGTGACCAACTGCAACATGGGAAAGGAAAGGTGCAGGATGACAAATCATTCGACCAATCCCTCGCTCGACACTCGCGAAGACATCGTCAGCGAAGAGAACCGCAATCAGCCGGAGGAAGGAATCGGCTTATGCCTGTCGGGAGGCGGTTACCGCGCCATGCTGTTTCACGTGGGCGCGATGCTGCGACTGAATGAACTGGGACTGCTGAAAAAGCTGAACCGCGTCTCCAGCGTTTCCGGCGGTTCGATCACCGCCGGAGTTCTGGCATTGAACTGGAAGCGATTGCGGTTCGATACGGCAGGCCGGGCCTCCAATCTGCGGGACCTGCTGGTCGTTCCCATTCAGAACCTGGCCGATCAGACGATTGATCGAGGTGCGATTCTGGGAGGCGTCCTGCTTCCCGGCAGCGTCAGTGATCGCATCATCGCGCACTACCGGGAGATTCTTTTTGGAAAGGCCACACTGCAGGATCTTCCGGACGACAGCGAAGGACCGCGATTCGTCATCACGGCCACCAATGTTCAGTCGGGTGTGCTGGTTCGAATGTCACGTCCTTATCTCGCCGACTATCGCGTGGGCATGATTCGCCATCCGAGAATTTCGCTGGCGGCAGCCGTCGCTG
>Ga0209573_1006213_pt1 | contig 10130 bp, 5 predicted proteins | sample TNRBio252014_DNA_FD_185870 | JGI IMG/M metagenome (GOLD analysis project Ga0209573, IMG submission 185870) | Wastewater treatment Type I Accumulibacter community from EBPR Bioreactor in Madison, WI, USA - TNR Reactor_6/25/2014_ DNA (SPAdes)... | ecosystem: Engineered > Bioreactor > EBPR >...
CACAGTCATACCTCATAGACGTCTGCACATTCTTCTAGAACCAATTCTCTATCTCATTGTATATGTGCCTGTTCCAATTCTTGTATCTCTTCATCCATTTTGTTGATAAGACTAGCACTATACTCGTACAAATTTGCTGTACGAGTTTTTCGTTTGGGGTTCCATCATGGTATCTCTGGTTTTTTATCTCTTATTATAATCCATTGATCCATACTATATATGAAGAAATAAACTAATCTTGATTTTGTGCATCCCATCTCTCGAGTATCAACATCGCACTGACTGTATCGCTTGCGGCGTTTTTTTTGAAATCCGAAATCATTTCTCAGGCCTGGACACTACTATAATCTTCGTCAATATACTCAATAGCAACATCAGAGGAAATAACATAGGTCAAAGATTTGACGAATGCTTGTATTTTATCTTGAACATCTTTCTGTCTTTGTGGATATCAGACAACGATACCTTGTGCACGGTATCTAGCTACGACATCAGCAAGTGTCGGCATCGTCATATGATCATTGAGGATATACCCAATGGGCATGGGAATACGGTTTTCCAAAGACATATATGCTAGTCCAATATATTTACTTCCTCGGTCAATACCGATGATGTTTGTATCTCTTTTCATAGTATATAATAATAGTAAAGAATTATCCAATAATTGGTTGTACATAATAGGATGGAAGAACTACTTGCACGGGAGACAGTGATTGAATTAATGGAGCAAGAGACAATTTTTGTCATCTATAAGTAGCCACAATTGTATTAGATTCCTGAGCAAATGAAACACGATTATCAGCATAATTTACCGGGAAATAATCATCAATAGCATCGACAAAGTAGGATTGCATAATTATATCGGCTCCTTTAAGCTGAACGCTATGTGATTTTTGGGAAAAATCATAATGTCGAACTGATTTTTGCTGTCCAATATACAATATACCATATGGGGGGAGCAATCATTGATCGACTAGATATGCATACATATCAATTTTGCTCATCACCACACACGATACCTGTGGTAGATATTGTAGGAGTAAATTACATACCAATGTACCTACTCTCAAATTGGTAAATCATCATGGACCCGTCACGACAACCAATGTATTAATATCATGTTCGCGAACACGGTTGATAAGCACTTTTGCTAACGTTCCAAAAATAACTGTCACGCAGCATCCATATACCATACACGATCGTAACAGAGAAACAAATATGCCATAGGTATAGATAATTCATAATAATAGTATTTTCTTTCCAATCCCATCTATATATAAAAACACTGATTTTGCAATAGCTCTATCAGTTTTTATACTCTACAGATTGCTAATATTTAGCTATGAGAGTATAATTAGGTATTTATATTGCGAAGTATATTGATGCAGAGACAATCTTTTCTCAAAAAAATAGTAGCTATCGTTGCGATATGGTGAGGGATACAATTGTTTTTTTGATTGCTTGGGGTAGATAGTGTTGCTGCTGCATCGCTTAGTCAGTACGTCCAGGACAAAATACATATCTACAATTCTATCCTCAATGCTGTTTATCTTTTGGTCCGACCTGCACTGGCACTTGCGTGATTTGCATTAGATAATAGTATGGTTTATGGGTCATTGTTTGGCTTAGATGCACCACTGTTTCTTATCTGGAACATCATCAAAAATATCGCCAACTTTATCTTATGATTTATGGTGTTATTTGAAATATTGAAAAACTTTTTCACTACTGGAGAACAAGGCAAAAAAGCTTTTGACGTAATAAAAAAAGCACTTATTGCATGAGTATTGATCCAAGCAAGTTGGTTTATTATGGGGGCGATCATCGATATATCAACAATTGCAACATACTCTATTGGTGGTATCCCTATTACCATCCTGTGATGAAATGATAATCAATGTCAAGCGCTTGCGAACATCAAAACACTACCCGTCGGAAGCAAGGTTAATTTTAAAACAAGTAACGATAACAATAGTATAGACAATGGATTTCAGTACTACTACTATGTAGAAAACAACTGAACTAAATCGTATTTTTCTCCCTGTAGTTTGTATAAAGATAGATGGATTATTGGACAACAGTTTTGGGGAACCGTGGATGGGATATCCTATACAGAAAACTATTGTATTCTGCCTGGAAACAAATTCGCATACTTTGGTGAAGGAGCATGAAAACAGCTTGCAACAAATCAATCTGTATTGGCTCCGTTGAATAAGCAACAACCAACAGATGGTGACTACATTAGCTACAAACAAAATCTTAGCGAAATACTTACGCATCAAACATGAGGCATACAAGATCCTGTTAAGCTTTCTGGATGGGTAAATGATAAACTTGTATTTGATGATTGGACAGGCGCGAGATCAGAGTTTGTTGTCCAAGAACCAGGTATCTATCTCCTCAATGGAACCGGGACTGCAGCCAATGTTTTTGATGGAGCTCCGATGCTCAAAGACATCATAGCCAAAGCAGAGTGATTTGTGGGTGTCTTAATTACCTTATACAAATCTGTGCTCAATTTTGTCTCATTTAATACTGGATCCAGTGATACGGATACATTTATACTTTTCTTAGAGGTATTGCTCAAAGTGTGATTTGGGTTAGCATTACTGATTCCTCTCCTCATCCTTGCGGTTGCACTTGTTATGAGAGTAGGATACATATGGATGTTTATTGCCCTATCCCCCATCATTGCATTAAAAATAGCATTTGAGGATAATGAAACGATGAAATGATTGTGGAGCTCTATTCCCATTATCAAATCAAAGACTGGCGATATCATCCGTATCATATTTGCGCCAGTGTTGATTACTTTTGCAGTGAGTTTTTGTTTGGTCTTTATGACTGCTCTTATTACAAGTATAAACAATCAAAGCACCAACACACCAAGTGCATGTCTTGGTGATCATTTTAAGACTTTTGAAGCGATGGGAACGCAAGCTAGTAATGCCAATGGCATAGATGCCAACAAGACCTATCAAATCGCAGGTATTGCAGAAGTACAACAAAGTGCATTTGGTTCGAGTGTCACTGGACCTCAGAGAGATATATTTGGATGGGTATTGATCAATCTGTTTGGTATAGCGATCATCTGGCTACTTCTGATGGCCACGATCGATGCAGTATTTAAAGATACACCTATTGGATGATTGAGTTTATGAAAGAAAGCGTTTACGATGCTGACGCAAGTACCTATCATCCCTATTCCGAACAGTACTGGATGATTTAGTGGAGTATGAGTATGAACGTTGGCAAAAGTAGCCGAAGAAAAAGTTAATAGAATGTGAACTGATATTACTAGAGCACAAGAGGATGCTCTTCTTTGAAGAGATAGAAATACCGGTGAAGATGATGCCAATAAGTGATCTACAACTAGTGTAAATACAACAACACTACAGACTATCAATGGATTGACTCCTGAAGAAAAGACTTCAGTGGTTACTACTGCCGTATCTGCATGATTGGGAGCTGCTGCATATGATAAAATAGACAAAATCCCCACCGCCGTAAAAAATGAAAATCAAACAAATATTAGTAAATCACTTCTTGTTGATAACACATTGTATGATACATACAAAAAACAAATCTTAGAAGTAAATAAAAACGATTCATCAAAACTATCTGAAAGAATAGGTAATGATGCGAAATGGGTTAAGGATAATATGAGTCGCTTTAGTCCTGAAGAATTCAAATCTATCCTACAAAGAAATGATGATCTTGCCAAGAGACTTGCTCCAAGTAAGTTGAATGAATCAAATAGATCAAAGATAACATTAGCAGGGGGAAAAGAATCGGTTTTGGTATTTAATCCTACTGACTGATCATACACATTTACTGATCCAACCAAAGAAGATACTGATATATATGATCCACTTATGAATAACCCCAATATAAATAATTGGGTTCCAGAAGTAGCAGAACTACAAAAAATACAAAAATAACACATCTACTTCCTAACAACACTGTATGCAGCAATCCCGACTTCAGAAGTATAGTAAAATCATTATCTGCCTTGGTGGAATGATTTTGCTATGTGTAGGAACGGGCGCTTTTGCACAAACACCACCGGCAGAGACAAGCGACGTACTCAACTTCAATCAATGACTCCAACAGATCATTACACTCTTCTCGTGGCTACGAGTTGTATTTGCTATGGGAGCTGGAAAACTGATGAGTAATAGTTTTGTGTATGGAGAGTTTATGAACTTTGATGTGTACCTCTGGCAGATGTGGAATATTAGCAAAAATTTTGCTAATCTTGCTATAGGATTTATGTTTTTGTTTTATGTAAGGAAGATTATATTTACACCTGATCAGCTCACTGGAAGTGAGGTGGGAAAAAAGGTCGGATGATTTCTCCTTGCATGAGTGTTGATTCAAGCCAGCTGGTTTATGATGGGAGCATTGCTTGATATAGAAAAAATTGCAACCTCTGCAATGGGATCACTGCCTGCTCTTGTTATCCAAGACGATAATCGTCGATGACAAAGTATATCATCAGCAATGAACGACTCTGCTGTTCTATGAAATAGACTCGAACTCAAAACAGCAAAACAATGAAACAATCCGACTTACCTTATACACACCAAGACACCGATATCATGATCTCCACAAACACCAGAGTGAACACTCGATGCTATCTTACCGAGTCACAATACGCTCTCATGACCGCTATATTTTATAGGATATGCTATATTTAAATTTCAGAATTATAGTGAAGTTCCCATTGGCAATGACCTTACGCTCGAAGATATGTCATGGATTCTCAGTGCTATCGGTATCAAGTTTATCATCTTGGCTGCATTTGTGATTATGATGCTGCTACTATTTGTGATCAATATTATAAGAATAGCATATCTATGGATGGTTATTGCTCTTGCGCCTATTATTGTCCTATACTTAGTACTTAAAGATATTATGGGCATGGATATATGATCGTGAGACTCTAGCGGTATCATGAGCAAGATAAACATACAAACTATCTTAGCATATATCTTTCAACCCACGATTATTATCGCATTTATGGGACTGATGCTTATTGCAGTAACCGCACTCTGGCAAGGAATAGAATCATGATCCGAACCCAAAGTTATCCCAGAGTATGGTTTTACTATAACCAACACATGATTTGAACATGCAACGTTTTCCGTACAAACCGAGTGAGACATATTTGAAAAGATAGGTGATGAAAGCAAATGAATACTAGCGAATTTTATTATTTTATGATTGGTCTTTGCATTGTTGATCTGACTAATCATGCTCAGTGCTATGGCACTGAAAATTGATTTCATCACGAACATCACAAAATCACTATGAAAAACACTGCTCCAAGTACCGTTTTTGCCGGTATTTAGCATAGGATGAGCTGCCAATAAGATCATTAATGATACCACATGAGTCAATATAGCATGATTAGCAAAGGGGAGTGCAAGTTTAGATTCTAAGTGAGAATCCGACTTAAGAAAAATGCTCAATATGGAGAGTAAAGAAGATGCTGACAGCACATATATCAAAGACCTCAACACTGCAATATCTACTCCTAGTTTGTATATTGATAAATTAAGGGCATTTAGAGATAAAAAATGAGATAAATGACTATCATTAAAAGATACACCATGATTGAGGGGAAGTCTTGTAGAATTCATTAAAAAGAATGATGGCAGACTTTCTCAATATGGACTATCATCTATTGATGCAGCGTTGGGTAAAGACGAGCAATGAAAAACTAAAACTCTTACCGAAGCAAATCTGAAAGATTATCTTGCGTATGATAAAAACAATAATGCTCAAGCATTATTTAATATTATTATGAACAATCCAAAAGGGACTTGAAATAGTACAACTGCCGATCAACTCATAGATTGAACCAAAAAATTCACTAAACCCAAACCAACTACAACTTCCTAAGTTATATTGTAATATCATAGCAAATAACTATAATATACAACAATTTACTGTTGTTATATAAGCGATGAATTACAAAACACAATATACCTTACTAACATTCTATAAATTTGTTGATATTGCTGATCCTGCGACAGAGGTCAAAAAACACCTTATCTTCTGTAAAGATATCGGGATAAGAGGAAGAATATACATTGGTGAAGAGGGCATTTCTGCAACAGTGAGTTGTAACAAAGGCCAACTCCAAGCATACAAACTGTACCTACAAAACAGCCAATATTTTGCTGACATTCCTGATATTGATGTCAAAGCAAGCTCTATCAAAGATCATGCCTTTGATAGAATGGTCGTCAAATATCGTAAAGAGATCGTTGCTCTTGGGATGACGGTTAACCAAGCAGAAGTAGAAAACGCATATCAAAAGATATCGGTCGATGAATTCAAAAAAATCGTAGAATCTGAGGATCCAAACTATGAAATTCTTGATATGAGAAACACCTATGAATACAAGCTTGGTCATTTCAAAAAAGCTATTCCAGCAGCGACTATCAACTTTAGGGAAGTACAAGATTTGACAGAAAAATATCTGGAAAAATTTGCACAGAAGAAAGTCATCATGTACTGTACGGGAGGTATTAGATGTGAGAAGCTTTCTGTATTATTGAAGAATAAATGAATCACCAACTTCTACGCCCTGGATGGCGGTGTCGTGAAGTATGTTAACACACACAATGATGGTAACTGGCTTGGAAACTTGTATACCTTTGATAATCTTGTCAGCACCAAAGTAGGTGATCACAAAACACATACACCGATTGGTGAATGTATCTATACAGGTAAAAAAACTGACTTCGTAGAAAACTGTAGATATAGTGCCTGCAATGCTCGTATTATTGCTAACAAGAGAGCATACAAACAACACCTTGGATTTTGTTCACAAGAGTGTTTTGATAAAGCAAAACAGGATCTTCTTATCAAAACCGATACCTCTATGGATCCACATGATTATATCCAAATCCGTGGCGATATCAAAGCTGGGAAAAGAGACTTCGAAACAACCAGAAAAGAGATAGCTAACCGACTAGATGCTAAACTAGGCAAACATACATTCAACCACGCAGTATCACAAAAAGAAGATGTCGTGGATAGTTGTGTAATCCAACAGTATTATGGAGAGTAACATACTATAACAGTATATATAAAAAATATCCACAATTGTGGATATTTTTTATTCTTATGCTGGTTCTGGTTCATTTTTTTTGGCTGCTTCCGCCTGCCTTTGTCTCTCTTCTTCTGCTTCTTTTTCTTTCCTTTTTCTTTCAGCTTCTTGTTTCTGTGCCTCCTCTTTTGTCATTTGTTCTTGTCTTGCTGCATCTGCTAGTGCTTGTTGTGTTAATTGCTGTTGTACATTCATCTCACTTTGCTCTGCTTCCATAGCGAGTCCCTCATCATCATACTTTCTATTTTTGGTGGATTTATATCCGTCTTGGAGTCATTCAAATGTTTTTTGTTTGTTTCTTCCCGAGAATAAATCGTCCATATAATCTTGTATTTGTGGGGCATATGCACGAGCTTTCTCAGGGCTATGTATAATATCCTTATATATTTGTATAGCTGTTTGCTTTTCTGAAGCTATACCATCAATATCCTCAAAAGAAAAGAGTGATTCGATCATATTATCGTCAATCTGGTCTATATGATTTACAAAGAAATTATCGAAACACTGCAACGCTTCTCTCACCATCGGAGGAATAGGATTGAAGTTATAGTTTTCTATATATCTGGATATTCAAGCTCTGGCATAATGCATTTTCTGTTTGTGTGTTTTCGCCTTTTTTATATGAGCCAACATAATTGCAAACCATTGGTGGTCTCATCAATACTGATTTTGGAACATCCCATAAAATTTCTGCAGAATTAATTCAATAGATTCACGAGGCATCACTTTGGGGTCTGTGGCTGCGTACTTTCTCGTTTGATTTCTTAATGCATTTCGAAAATATTGTACAGCTTCTTCGTTTTTTCCAAATCATCATTTTTGATAATTCATATATTCTTCTTGGACAAGCCACCTAGATGTGTTGAATATTGTACGTTCCTGGATAAGATTTTGTACAAAGTCATCAGCTCATCTATATGCATCAAAATCTCTAGTTGTATTGGCATTTAGACTCACATTGAGATATCTAGCGATTACTCCTCTTTGATCATCAGTAAGCGAAGGATCTTTTGCTAGAGTTGCAAGATTTATCTGACTATCAAGGTTGCTGTTTTCAAGAAAAGGAATAATCTTCTCAGCATTTCTTTCTCCAAGAAACCATTTATCCATTTTTCCATTGAAATCTGCATGTGATCATAGATTTCTTGCATCAGCACCTTGTTTTGGAGTACTCCATGATTCATAGGTTTCAAGTTTTGGATCCCAACCTGTCGCCTGTGAAAAGCTCTTGTTACATCATGCTTTTGATGATATCACATCTAATAGTGTTGCTAAGTCTTTCCCTCCCTGTGCATTATCCAGAATATAATCAGAGATAGGGAATCCATGCTTTCTTAAAAAGTCTCTGAGGTATTTCCTATCACTTCTATTGGCTGCATATCTCATTCATCAGGAAACGATAACCTGTATCACTCCTGTCAACCAACGACGGTAGTTGGCTGGGTTGGACATTTCTTTTCTTTTGGATATTTGGATCAATCAGCCAATTGCATAACTATACTGGCCATAATTAAGTTTAATAAGTACTTCTTCACGATATGCACGTTCAAAGGCTGGATGGTGCCCTGCTGCTTGCAGTCCATCTTTACGAGCAGTATCATTGGTGCGTTTTTCTGAATGTTCTTGCAAAACCGGGATACTCTTATATCAGTATAATCATCTGTGGTACACATCCTTCATCAACTCGGACATATTTTTCACATCATAATGCATGACGTTATCCATCAATTCTCTGACATCTTCTCCTCTTGCCTGTCCTGTTTTGAGTTTGAGTTGCGCATCGTTAAATCATCTCATATATTGCTTATATTTTTCATCATTGAGCAACATCCTTGGCCAGAGATGTTTTCCTGCATATTTTGCAAGTCTTCTCGGATACGGTGTTTGAAACTTATCAAGTACATATAACAATCATGCCATACCTTCTCTTCTTTCCACGTCATCAAGAGCCTTACCTTGATCTACTTTATCAAATATTTCGATAATCTTATCCAAACACGATTCACGCCATGGTCCTTTCAAGTTATGATTATCCAAGAATGTTTGTTTTCATCGGACGAGTTTTTTTCATCGCTGATTGATAGTCGAATCTCATTCCATCACAATTTTATGGTGTTTGTCTGCCAATTTTCCATCATAACTATCTTGCGCTTGGACAAAGTATTCTCATCGAATAGGTACATTACCTAGCATATTTGTTAGTCCTGATGTATAGAACATCTCTTCTATCTTGTCAACTCTTCTTTCATTAGATCTCTTAACTCCTGCAGTGATAGTTCATTCGTACCATTTTTTAACTCCATGGATAATATTCATAGGACTCATAACAAATATCGCTGTTTTACTCTTGGCGTTGTTCATCTCTTCAGGACCCATAGCATCTTTATACTCCTTCTGTGAATATGCATGCAATCACTTATCTGCAGCAAATATCAAGAACTCGGGAAAGGACATAGTTCTACTGTATGATCATGATTTATCTTTTATTTTTACCTCATCATCAGAAAATGATGTTTCAAACATCGCATATGATTTGGAGTCTTTTCCTTTGTCATCATATTGTACGATATCTACTCCAAAATACTTTATCTTATCTTTTGCATTGTTTATAAGATCATTACCATCTTGTGTTAACAATCAAAACCTTGATGCTAATTGATCCATGCCCGTGTTGCCGAAGTTAATATCTTTGGCATAATCTATAATTCATTTCTTCTCACTTTTTGGAGGGAACTTATACAATGTCCCATTTCCATAGTCTTTGAGTTTAGCAAAAAATTCATCGCTAAAATCGAGCCGATTTGACTCTTGTCAGCTTAGATTTGCTCATCATGATGTAATATCAGATTCTACTCCTCATAGTATCTTATATTTGAACTTTGTAGGATGCTCTCGATTGTCTGCATCAGTTATCTCCAACATCATATAGCCACCATTACCTGGAATATCAGTAAAGATAGAATCAATATTTTGGATGGCGAGCTGCGTTCATTTTTCAAACTTTGTT
>Ga0209573_1006214_pt1 | contig 10129 bp, 6 predicted proteins | sample TNRBio252014_DNA_FD_185870 | JGI IMG/M metagenome (GOLD analysis project Ga0209573, IMG submission 185870) | Wastewater treatment Type I Accumulibacter community from EBPR Bioreactor in Madison, WI, USA - TNR Reactor_6/25/2014_ DNA (SPAdes)... | ecosystem: Engineered > Bioreactor > EBPR >...
CGATAGCGCTCGGCAATCTCGGCGGCCAGTTCCGGCCGCCCTAGTTGTATAGGTTTTCGTGCCATGAGCACCCGTTACGACAGCTCATCCTATAATACCACGATTATTTGATCAGCTTGGTATAAAACCCACGGGCAAACTCGGCCACGGCCTCAGGAGCGATGGGTTCGGCGGTTTCGACGAGGTACACCTTCGGCACCTTGTGCTCCGCCGCCATGAGCCGCTTCGACCAGCGGCCGTCATTGGTCAGCAGTACCAGCCCGGAGGTGCCCCGGTCCAGCCGTCCGGCGATGTGGAGCGAGTGTTTGTCAGGATCGTCGATCAAATCGATGACGGTAGGGTGCTGGTCGTCCTTTGTGGCGCTCAGAATGCCCACCGGTTTGTGCAGCATCAGGTATAGCGCCCGTTCTGGCGTCTGGATCACCGTCTCATTGAGTTCCACCCGCATGAAGCGGTCCACCGGATGATGCCCGTCTGTCACGACGACGTCATTGACCCGCACACGTCTTTCCGCGATGGCCCGATGCGCCGCCTGACGGCCCATCGACTCGTGGGCGGCAATGAGGCGGTCCAGTTTCATGCCGCAACCACCGAGCAGGCAGGATCAAATCTCTCCGAAATGCTTTTCGCGGACCTCGACGATGGCATCGAGCATTTTGTCGGCTTCGGCGCGGGTTTTGGCGTCGAGGCTGGAGGCGCTGCGATTGTAGCGGCGGAAGAGGATTTTCAACTGCGCCCGGACTTCGTCCTTGGGCATCTTTGAGGTGATGCCGCACAGCTCCTCGGCGGTTTTGGGCGGTTCGGCCTTCGTGGCGGCGGGCGCGCCTTTGTTGACCTTGTCCAACAGCGTGCCGCCCGCCTTGGGCGCGGCCTGCGGCTTGGGTTCGGCGGATTTGCCACCACCGAGGGATTTCGAGAGGGACTTGAGGATTTTGAACATGGCGTGGTTCCTTTGAGAGCGTGCGGGTTACTCGATGCGCATGGCGCGGAGGTGCGCGCTGCGACGTTTCAATTCCTCGTCAGAAAGAACACCCGCGCCTTTGTAGCTCACGGCGACTTCCTTGCTGCGGCCGGACTGCTTATCGACCACCAACGCGCGCACGCGCTGGTTTTCATCGTAACTGAAAGTCACGGCGATCTCGCAGCCCTTCGGGCGGTTCGGTGGCACTTCCAGGGTGATGCGGCCGATGACGTCGATGAATTTCGCGTCCTCATCCTCGCCCTGGGTGATGTCCACCTCGATGACGCGCTCGTTGTCCTCGGAGGTTTGGTAAACCTGGGAGCGGGAGCAGGGGATCGGCGTGTTCTTGGGGATGACGATGGAGTTCATGAGCTTCTCCTCCTTCGTCTTCGCGTTATAGACCATGGCCAGGGTGCCGTAGCTCGCATTGCAGACTTCCTGGATCTTCGCGGACTTTTTCGCGAACAAGGCCGCGCCCAGCGCGACGCACTCATCGACGTTGCCGCAGGACTTCGGTGTCTTGTTGAACATTTTCTCCAGAATCGTCTTCACCTTCGGAATGCGCGTGGAGCCGCCCACCAGAACGACGTGGTCGATGTCGGAGGGCTTCAGCTTTGCCGAATCCAGCGCCTGCTCCACGAGGAAGACCGTGCGGGTGAGCATGTTGCGGATGATTTTTTCAAAGCCATCGCGCGTCAGGTCGATGCGCGCGATGCCGCTGTTCTGGTCGTTCGCCACGGTGTCGTTCACGCGCTGGAGCTTGGAGAGCATCTTCTTCGCGTCCTCGGTGGCCTGGAGCACGCGGCGGCGGTGGCGCTCGTCGCTGAACAGAGCCGCGCCGGTCTGCTTTTTGTACTGCTCGGCATAAGCATCGAGCAGGAGGTCGTCAAAATTGCTGCCACCAAGGTGGCGCGCGCCTTCGGAGGTCAGGATCTTGATGTTGTCTCCCTCGACATCAAGGATGGTCGTGTCCAGCGTGCCGCCGCCGAGGTCGAACACCAGGATGCGTCCCTTCACGCCTTGCGAGTGCGCGTAATACACCGCCGCCGCCGTCGGCTCGTTCACCAGACGCTTCACCTTCATGCCGGCCATCTCTGCGGCTGCGATGGTGCTCTTGCGGGCCAGTTCGTTGAAGTTTGCCGGCACGGTGATGACCACCTCGGTGATGTCACCGCAGATCTTCGAGCAGTCGCGCTTCAGTTTGGAGAGGATCAGCGCGGAAATTTCCGCAGGGGTCCATTTTTTGCCGTCGATCTCCACGAGATGCTCCGGGTCGTCCATGTGGCGCTTGATCTGGAAGACGGTGCGGTCCGGTTCGCCGCCATCGCGCGCGGCGCTGCCCACGAGCTTCACGTCCTCATGCGAGTCGAAGAAAACCACCGAGTGCGTCAGGCGCTCGCCATCGGCGTTCGGGACGATTTCGGGATTGCCATCGGGTTTCAGGTAGGCCAGCCCGGAGAGGGTGGTGCCAAGGTCGATTCCAACGTATTCAGCCATATGACGAGAGTGATGATGAGTAAAAAAGAGCGCTCCGGGAGAGGTCTCACTGGCTGGAGGTGCGCACCTCCACTTTGCGCAGGATAATCTCGTGACCCTCGCCACGCGAGAAGATAAAACCAGAACGGCAGCTTTCCGTCACACGCGGCTTGGATTTGCCCGGCAGCGAGTCCACCACGGCGATGCGTTTGCGCAGCTCGATGTCCACCTCGGTGCCGGGAGGCACGTCGAACTCGGTCACGCCGTGCTGGTGCAAAATGTCCTCAAACGAGGCCCGCAGCGTCTGAAGCTGGCCGGGCACGTCGCTGCCATTGGCTCCCGCGTAGCGCGACACCAGCGCGTCGATGAGGTCGATGCGCTTGATGATGTCGTTGGCGAACATGACCACGGTGCTGTCCTCGGTGGGCAGGCCGCGGCGCATGATCTCGTGTTTTTCCTCCAGCTCCTCCAACTGGCCGCGCAGCCGTTTTTCAATGTCCTGCCAGTGCTTGAGCTGCGCCTCCGCCTGCGCAAACTCCTGTTTGCGGCCTTCCAGCCGCGCCAGCTCGGCCTGCGTCTCTTCGAGACGCCCGGTGGTGCGCTGCTGCATCGTGCCGAGGTCGGCGATACGTTTTTCCAGCTCCGCGATGCGCTTCTTCTGCTCCACCTCGTAGTTTTGCAAAGTCGCGGCCTGTTTCTGGATCTCGGCGCTGAACTTCTTGAACTCCGCGTCCGCCGCCTCGCGGTCCTTGCGCGCCTGTTCGGCCTTGGCGGACTCGCGGTTCAGCGTCTCCTGGGCGGCGTTGAGTTTCACCTGGATGGCCAGATCCTCCTCGGCGGCCTTGCGCAGGGACTTGTTGATCTCCGTCTGGCGTGACTCCAGGCCCGCCAGCGCCTGGCCGAGGCCGAGAATCTGACCGCCGACCTTGAGATAGTCTCCCAGCTCGTTTTGCCGGGCCTCAATCTTCGTCTGCAACTCCTTCAGCGCCATGTCCGCGCCTTGGATGTCCTGTTTCTGCGTGTCGATCGTCTTGGCGAGGCGTTCCTCGTCAGCCTTGAGGTTTTGCACGCGGTCAAGCCGCTGGCGCAGCTCGCCTTCGAGGGCTGCGGCGTCTTTCTTGGCGGCGTCAGCCTTTACCTTCGTTTCCTTGAGTTCTTTTTCGAGCTCGGCCTTCTGGACCTCTGCGGCGCGTGATTGTTCCTGCGCGGCCTTGAGCCGGGCGGTTTCCCTGTCCACGTCCTGCTGTGCCTTCATCACGCGCTCCTCGCGCAACTGATGCGCCGCTTCGAGCTGGCTGATCTGCTGCTGCAGCTCGGCCAGCTTCTTGTTCTGGTTGTCCGTGCTGACATTGAGACGCGTGACGAACTGCGAGGCCTCGTCACGCTCCTTGTTCAATCCGCCCAGCATGGCCTGAATGCCCGCCAGCTCGGTGTTGAGCGCCGGAATCTGCTTACGCAGGCTCTTTTCCTCGCTGCGGGCGGCTTCCAGCGTGGCCTCGGCCTCGGTGCGTTTTTTGTCGGCGGCTTCCTGGGTGGCGACGGCTTTCTCGGCGCGTTTTTCGGCATCGGCGGCCCGCGCCTCGGCGGTTTTGACGTTCTTCGTCAGCTCGGCGAGGCGTGCGTTCTCCGTCTTGAGGGAGGCTTCGAGCACGGCGAGCTCCTTTTTGAGCTTCTCCTGGTTCCGTGCCAGTTCCGCCAGCGCTTTGTCCTCGTTGTGGCGTTGTGCCTCGGTGTCCTTGAGCGTCTTGGCGGCCGTGGCGATGCGCGCATCGACATCCGCCAGCTCGGCGAGGCGTTTTTCAGCGGCGGCGATGCGTTCCTGCACGCCTTTGAGCCGTGTCTCGGCGGCGTTGGCCTCGGCGAGCTTTGCTTTCGTCTCCGCTTCGAGGTTGGTGCGCTTGTCACCGAGAATCTTGTCGAGATTGATCGATTCAACGCGCAGCGCCTCGACAGCGGCGTCGGATTTCTGGCGTTCGGCCAGGGATTCCTTCAACGCGGCGGCGGCGGCATCGCGGTCCTTGATCAAACCGGCCAGCTCGGCCTTCACATTGTCCGCCTCGGCGCGGGTCTGCGTCACGCTGGCGCGGAGATCCGGCAGCAGCGCCTCCAGCTCGGCACGTTCCTTGGTGAGACGCTGCGTTTCAGCGGCCAGCTTGTCGCGTTCTTGAGTAGAGGCGGTGATGGTGGCGGTCAGCTCAGCCTGCTGCTTGTTCGCGGCGGCCAGTTCTTTGACGCGGTCTTCCAAACCGGCGGTCTGCTGCGTCAGCTCGGCCACACGCGCCTCGGCGGTGGCGATTTCCTTCTGTCGGCCGGAGATCCGGTCCTGCAGATTTTGATGATCGGACTCGGCGGCGGACAATTTCTGCTGGGTGCTGGCGTGCGTCGTGGTGAGCGTGGCGATGACGGCTTCCAGCCCGCTGATCTTCTCTGCCAGCGTGAGCTGCTGCTGGGAGCTCTTCTCAGCGGCTGCGGCTGCGGCCGCGGCCTCCTTCTTTTTCTCGATGGCGCTGGCGGTGGCCTGCTCCAGATCGGTTTTGGCCTGTGCCACCAGCTCGCTGAGCTTCTTGTGCTCGGCCTGCGTGGTTTTGAGCTGCTGGCCGGCGGTGGCGGCGAGTTCCTCCAAGTTTTTCGTGCGCTGCTCGGCGGCGGCGACCTGCGTTTCACGTTCCTTGAGGTCATTCTCGGCCAGACGGAGCTGCTCACGCACCTTGCCCATGGCCTGTGACATCTCGGTCTGCTGCTCTTCAATCAGACGCACCTCTTTTTCCACCGCTTCGCGGCGCTGGGTGAGTGTCTGGGTGAGCAGGGTTTGCGCACGGCCGTGCTCGGTGGAGGCCAGCAGCTCGCGGGTGCGTTCGTCGCGGTCCTTCACCAGCGCGGCCACGGCGGCGACGACCTCCGCCTTGTGCGATTCGACGGCTTTGAGCGCTTCGGAAGCGTCATTGAGCCTGGTGTCGGTCGATGCGAGGTCGTCCAGCTTGTTGTTGAGATCGGCGACCTTGTCTTCCAGCGCTTTGACCTCGGCCTGAACGGCCGCCAGACGTGTGCCACGCTCGGCGATTTGAGAATCGAGATCCGCACGACGCTTTTCGGCCTCCTGCTGCGCCAGATCGTCCGCCGAACGGGCGTCGCGGCCTTGTTTGTCGATGGCGGCCAGCCGGGCCTGAGCCTCCTGCTGCTGTTTGGCAAAACCGGCCTCAGCGTCCGCTTTCTGCGTGTTCAGGTTCGCGACCTGTTCTTCGGCGGCAAGACGCTGCTGGTCCAGTTCCGCAAGCTGGGTGCGCAGTCCGGTCAAACGTTGCTCGGCGGCGGTCGCTTCGGTCTCGTGGGACTGTTGTTTCCCGAGCAGGGCGCCAATGGCGGCGTCGAGCAGACCGCGCTGGTTTTCCATCTGCCCGAGCGTTTGTGTCAAAGCGGCGAGGCGGTCCTCGTTGCCACGCAGTTCATTGACACGGGCGGCGATGGTCTTTTCCTCGCCACCGAGCTGGGCGACCTGTGATTGCGCGTCGCGCACCTGCTCCTGGGCCTTGGTCAGCGTGGCGTTGACGGCCTCGATTTCGTCCTGCTTCGTGCCGCGTTGCGTATCGAGCTGGGCGAGTTCGGCGCGGCGTGCGTCGAGTTGCTTGTCGAGGTCTTGCAGCTCTGTACTGCGTTTCGAGCGCTGCTCTGCCTCGGATTTCTGCGCGTCGTCGCGCAAGGTGTTGAGGCGTTTGACCTCCGCGTCGGCCTCGGCGGACTGCTTCTGCAGATCGGCCAGTTTTTTGGCTGTGGCGACCTCGTCGGCGCTCAGTTTGGCCACAACGCTCTCGCGAGACTTCGCCTCGTCGCTCGTCTTGGTGAGCACGGCCTGCTGCGTGGCGAGTTCGCTTTGAATTTTCGCCAAATCAGCCTGCGTTTTGCTGAGTGCGGCGGTTTTGGTGGCAAGCTGCGTGTCGAGCGCCTGCAACTCACCACTGCGCTTCGATTTGAGCTCGGCCTCGGATTTTTGTGCCTCGTTTTGAAGCTGGGTGACTTCTTTGAGCCTGGCCTCGGCGGCAGCGAGCTGGGATTGCAGTGCGGTGAGTTTTTCACCCGTGGCGGCCACCTCGGCAGCAGCTTTCGCAGCAGCGGCTCCCTTCGTTTTTGCCTCGTCGCTTGTTTGGGTGAGCGCGGCCTGCTGTGTGGCGAGTTCGCTCTGAATTTTCGCCAAATCGGCCTGCGTTTGGCCGAGTTCGGCGGTCTTCGTGGCAAGCTGGGCGTCGAGGTTTTGCAGTTCGCCGCTGCGTTTTGATTTGAGTTCGGCCTCGGACTTCTGCGCGTCGGCCTGAAGCTGTGTGACTTCTTTGAGCCTGGCCTCGGTGGCAGCGACCTGGGCTTGCAGGGCCGTGAGTTTTTCGGCTGCGGCGGCAACTTCGGCTGTTGCCTTCGTGGCAGCGGCTTCCCTGGCCTTGGCCTCTTCACCCGTTTGGGCGAGCGAGGCGGTGATTTGCTCAAGCAAGGCGCGTTTAGCGGTGACTTCGGTCTCCAAGGCCTGCAATTCGGCGCTGCGCTGGTTTTTCAGCTCCGCTTCGGACTGCTGCGCAGTGGCGAGGAGTTGGTTGATGACGGCGACTTTGGCCTGCGCGGAGGTTTCCTCGGCCGCAAGTTTCGCAATCGTGGCCTCGCGTTCTTTGCGCTGCTTGTCCGCCTCGTCATGCAGGGTTTGCAGGCCTTTTTGCGCGGTGGCGAGATCGGTCTCGGCCTTGGCGACGAGGGTGCGGGTGGATTCGAGCTTGCTCTCGATGTTGCCGAGATCGCGGCGTTTGGCGTCGAACTTGTCGGCCTCGGTTTTGGCGTTTTCGACCTCGGCGCGTGAGTTCTGCACCTGGGTGCGGAGCTTTTCGACCTCGGTCTTGAAGCCGGTGATCTCCGTCTGGGTCTGGCCCAGCTCTTTTTTACGGGCGTCGATCGTGGCTTCCAGGGAACGGACCTCATCCCGCCGTTTCTGCTCGGTGTCGTTCTCCGCACGGAGGACATCGCGCTGGCGGGTGAGTTTTTCGATCTCGTCCCGCAGTTCGGCGGCCTGACGACCGGCGGCGGGGTCTGGTGCTGGCACCGGCGCGGTGGAAGTCGCGGGTTTCGGCAGAAAGGAGACGGGCGGTGTGAAGCTTGGGGGCTTGGACGATTCGGCCGGAGCGCGCTGGACGACGGGCTTGGTGACCTCGATTTTGCCTGTTTCAGGCGTGGGCTTGGGCGGCTCGTCTTTGTCGCGGGCCGGGATGCTCTCGGTGTCGCCTTTTTTACCGTCCTCGCGGGTGGGCTGGCCTTTGGGCGGGGCGACGGTCTTGGAGCCGCTGTCAGGGGCGAGGCCCTTCGGCGCACGTTCACGGAAGCGGCTCTCAAGCTGGCCGAACATGATGCGGTCGCCACCTTTCACCCGGGCGCGCTCGACCCGCTTGCCATTGACGAAGGTGCCGTTGGAGGACTTTAGATCGACGATTTCGTAACCACCGTCCGCCTGGCGCAGGAACTCCGCGTGGAAGGAGGAGATGAAGGTGTTGTCGATGACAATGTCATTGCTGGACTCACGCCCGATGGAGAGCCGTTCTTCGAGGATGTCGAAGACGAACTCATTTCCATCATTAAGATTGAAGGCCAGATATGGCATGCCGGACGCGCAGGAAGGCTAAAGAGCCGGGAGAATAAGGGTGGAAAATCAGTGAATCAAACTTAATGAAATCGCAGGGGCAGGAAGATGGAGGGATGTCTTATTGTTTCAAAAACCACTTCGATAGAACAGCATCACTTAAGATTTCTAAAATATGAAGCCCCACCTTGTCTCCACCAAACTTGGCGTTCTAACCCTGTTTTTGAGCTGCCTGGCCAGTTGTGCCGAGACGCCGCCCCCTGTGGCGACAAGCAACGCACGGCTTTCGGCGGTCCAAATCGACCGTGTGGGCCGACGTATCTGGCAAAACGAGTGCGGTGGCACCGTGGCAGGGCTGACGAGCTGGAACGTGGGAGAGGACTTCGCCTCGCTCGGCATCGGGCACTTCATCTGGTATCCGCAGGGGCAGAGCGGGCCGTTTGAGGAGAGTTTTCCGCCGCTGGCGGCCTTTCTAGCCGCGCGAGGCCATGGGGTGCCGGGCTGGATGCGCGGCTCCTGCCCGTGGCCGACGAAGCCGGCTTTCGAGGCGGACAAGAACGGTGCGCGGCAGCAGGAACTCCGCGCGTTGCTGGGCCGGACGGTGCGGGAGCAGACGGAGTTTATCATGGAACGAATGGAGCGCGCGCTGCCGAAGATGCTGGCGGCTGCCCCGGCTGGAAAGCGTGCCTGGGTAAATCTGGCCTTCGGTTCCCTGAAGGCCACCCCCGAAGGTGTGTTCTGTTTGATCGACTATGTGAATTTCAAGGGGGAAGGAACCAGCCCCAAGGAACGCTATCAGGGCCAGGGCTGGGGCCTTTTGCAGGTGCTTCAAGAGGTCGGAGAATCGCCGAGCAGTCACATCGCATGGAATGTCCAGTTTGCCGAAGCCGCGAAACGCGTCCTCAGCCGCCGGGTGGTGAACGCACCACCGGAGCGCAAGGAGCAACGCTGGCTGGCCGGATGGCACAATCGCTGCGACGGTTACAGGAGGTCGCTGTGAGCGTTGCTACTCGTCTTTCCGCTCGATCTTGATCTTTGGCATGCTGCCGGTGACTTTTGCCATCACGTCGCTCAGCAGGTTGCCGTTCATCTCCTTTGAGTGGCGCATGGCCAGACCGACGACGAAGGCGAACACAAACATGGCGGTGACAATGATGGCGGACATGCAGCCGCTTTCCGTCGTGTCAGGGTAGTTGCTGGCGGAGGTTTTGCCATAGGCGCGCCGTACCGGACTGAGCTGACGGCCACCGGGTTTCGCAGGCGCTGCTGAAGGGGGGGGCGGCGCTTCATTGGGGACTGAGGCCGGCGGCGGCAGTCCCTTGGAGGCACGCGGTGCCGCCACAGGCTTTTCTTCCAGCACCGCTGGCGGATTGCCCGCGTAAAAAACGGCCTGCACATCCCCGAAGCCCACGCGGTCGCCATCCTTGAGCTTGGCCTCCTCAATCTCCGCACCGTTCACGCGGGTGCCGTTGCTGGAGTTGAGATCATGAACATAAACACCGTCCGCCGCCTGCTTGATGACGGCGTGTCGTCCAGAGGATGACGGGCAGGTCAGCACCACCAGGTTCTCCGGGTGGCGGCCGATCGTGGTCACTTCATTTTCCAGCTTATGGACGAGCGTGCTGCCGTCCTCCATGTAAAAGACTACCGAGGCCATGAGTGCGAATATGGGGGGTGAATGTTCGCGAAATCAGGAACCAACCACGAACGGCTTAACAGAAACTTGGGATTTTCCTGATGCAACGGCTATGTTCGCGTGTGAGATTAAAATCCTTCTCATTCTTCGCCATGCGCCTCTCCGCCGTCCTGCCCCGCCTCGTTTTCGTCACGTTTGCCGTTTCGACGCTCCTTCTTGCTCCCGCATGGCTGCATGCAGACGACCAGGAGGACGCGGAAAAAGCCGCGCATGCCCTGGCCTACGATCAGGAGGAGGAAGGCTTCAATATCCGTGCTGAAACCTGGGTGCGCATTCTTGAGCCCAAGGTCGGCAAGGCTTCGCGCATGCAGCTCTACAAAGGCAACGAGTACTGTTTCTGCGTCGCCGTGCCGAGGAAATCCGGGGTGCGCATCACCGGTGCGGTGTTGGA